>Ga0210040_10000843_pt1 | contig 49147 bp, 38 predicted proteins | sample CryGeyCG12114_NA_FD_185462 | JGI IMG/M metagenome (GOLD analysis project Ga0210040, IMG submission 185462) | Groundwater microbial communities from aquifer - Crystal Geyser CG19_WC_8/21/14_NA (SPAdes) (version 2) | ecosystem: Environmental > Aquatic > Deep subsurface > Groundwater | place: USA...
CGAGGCCGGCCTCGAACTCGGTGTTGAAGCGCCCGGTGGTCAGCCAGCCATCGAGCGAGGCTTCCACCATCAGCTCGATCTCGGGCGCGCCGATCACCTTGCCGGCGGGCGGGATCATCGTCTCGCCGGGCACGAAGGGCTTGGGGGCGAACTGGACCTCGGCATATTGGCCCACGAGCTTGCGGATCTCGCGGCGCAGGTCGTCGGCGGAGACAGCGGCGGCGACGGCGGCGGTATCAGTGGTCATTGGTGATTCCTATGCGGCAAGAGATGGGTTGGCGCCCTGAAAGCGCTCCAGCTCGTCGAAACAGTAAGCGTGCATGTCGGCGCCCGAAGCCCAAGCGCGCTGCCAGGCGACAATCCGGTCGAGCGCCTCGGCCAATGTCCAGCGCGGTTGCCAGCCAAGCTGGCTGCGCGCCTTGGAAATGTCGAGCTTGAGGTAATGCGCCTCGTGCGGCTGCACGCTCTGGTCGTGCGTCCAGGCGGCATCCCCGCCCCCGGCCCGGCTCCACAGATCGCACAGGCGCTCCACGATCCATTGCACGGGGCGCGCATCCTCGTCGCGCGGGCCGAAATTCCACGCCTCGGCAGCGGTCTGGGGATCATTCCACAGCGCCTGGCACAGCACCAGATAGCCCGATAGCGGCTCCAGCACGTGCTGCCACGGGCGGATCGCCAGCGGGTTGCGGATCAGTACCGGCTCGCCCTCGCCGATGGCGCGCAGGATGTCGGGGATCAGCCGGTCGAGCGCCCAGTCGCCCCCGCCGATCACATTGCCCGCCCGGCCCGAGGCGATGGCCGTCCTGCTCCCGCCGCCGAAGAACGAGCGGCGATAGGCCGAGGTCACCAGTTCAGCACAGCCCTTGGAATTGGAATAGGGGTCGTATCCCCCCATCGGCTCGTCCTCGCGATAGCCCCAGGCCCATTCGCGGTTCTCGTAGCATTTGTCGGTGGTGACGATGCAGGCCGCGCGCACGCCGGGCGCCTGCCGGATGGCCTCGAGCAGGTGCACCGTGCCCATCACGTTGGTGGCATAGGTGCCCACCGGATCGTCATAGGAGGCGCGCACCAGCGGCTGCGCGGCCATGTGGATGACGATCTCGGGATCCGCCTCCACCAGCGTCCGCGCCAGTGTCTCGCGGTCCCGGATATCGCCGATGATGGAGGTCATGCCGTCCGCCACCCGCGCCACCTCGAACAGCGCCGGATCGGTCGGCGGCGCCAGCGCGAAGCCGGTAACCTGCGCCCCCATCTGCTGCAGCCACAGCGACAGCCAGCTGCCCTTGAAGCCGGTATGCCCGGTGAGGAACACGCGCTTGCCGGCCCAGAAGGCGGGATCGACATTGCCGCGCGATTGCCGCGCGGCGGCAGGCCCGGTCACCATACGCGCCACGGCGCCTTGCGGCTGTCCCACAGGGCTTCCAGGTGCAGCTTGTCGCGCAGAGTGTCCATCGGCTGCCAGAAGCCGTGATGCTCGAAGGCCATCAGCTCGCCATCACTGGCCAGGGTCCTCAGCGGCTCCTGCTCCCACACGGTGGCATCGCCCACGACATAATCGAGCGCACGCGGCGACAGGACGAAGAAGCCGCCATTGATCATGCCGCCATCGCCCTTGGGCTTTTCCAGAAAGTCGGTCACGGCCTCGTCGACGATGTTGAGCGCGCCGAAGCGGCCCGGCGGATACGTGGCGGTCAGCGTGGCGATCCTGCCATGCGCGCGGTGGAAGGCCACCAGCTTGCTGATATCCACATCGCCCACGCCGTCGCCATAGGTGAAGTGGAAGAGCTCCTCGCCCTGCACATGGTCGGCCACGCGCTTGAGGCGTCCGCCGGTCATGGAATCGTCGCCGGTATCCACCAGCGTCACCTTCCACGGCTCGGCGCGCTTGTGGTGCACCACCATCTCGTTCTCACGCATGTCGAAGGTGACGTCGGACATGTGCAGGAAGTAATTGGCGAAATATTCCTTGATGACATAGCCCTTGTAGCCGCAGCAGATCACGAAGTCGTTCACGCCATGCGCGGAATAGATCTTCATGATGTGCCACAGGATCGGCCGCCCGCCGATCTCGATCATCGGCTTGGGCCTGAGGCTCGTTTCCTCGGCGAAACGGGTGCCGAGGCCGCCGGCCAGGATGACTGCCTTCATTGAAATACTACCTCAGTTGGAACTGACGAATGCGTCGGAGAAAAAGCGCCGTGCCGGAAGCCCGCTTGCGGTGAAGGCCTCGCGCGCGGAGGCGATCATCGCGTCGGAACCGCAGGCATAGACCATTGTATCGGCAGGGTCGAACCCATCCTCGGTCGCGGCCTTCTGCACATAGCCCCGCTTGCCGCCCCACGCCGTGTCCGGACCCGATAGCAGGTGATGGAAGCCGATATCGAGCCCCAAGGCGACCGGGTCCCAGCAAAAGTTCTCCGCCTCGCGATTGCCCCAGAACACGCGCAGCCGGTGGCCTGCGGCACGGGACGGATCGGCGGCCAGTTCCTCCAGCAGCGCCTTGACCGGGGCGATGCCGGTGCCCGTGGCCAGGAACAGGATATCGGTCGGCGCCTTCCCCTCGGGAAATTCGTCGCGCAGGAAGAAGGTGCCCAGCGGCCCCTCGATGCGCACCAGGTCGTTAGGCTGCGCGCGCTCGAACCAGTACTCGCTGAGCACCCCGCCCGGATAGCGCTTGATCAGCATTTCCAGCAGGCCATCCTCGCGCGGGGCATTGGCCAGCGAATAGCTGCGCCGCACGCCAGCAGCGATCACGTCGACATATTGCCCAGCCAAAAAGCGCATCGGCGAGGCGGGCGGCGTCCTCAGCACCACGCGCACGATCGCTGGCGCGAGCCGCTCGATCGAGACGATCCGCGCCGGCATGGTCTTGATTTCCAGCCCGGCCAGGCGGTCGAGCGGTTCCACATCGAGCGCCACGTCGCTCGTCGCGGCGCGGCAGCAGGTGAGGACCAGGCCGCGCGCGGCCTCTTCGGGAGACAGGCTCTCCTCGACCCGCAATGCCTGCGTCTCGCCAGACAGGACCGGCGCCTTGCAGATCCCGCAGCGCCCCGTGCGGCAGCTATATTCGAGCACGACGCCCTCTGCCCGCGCGGCATCGAGGATCGAGACGGTCGGGTCCGCAGCGAAGGTGCGGCCGGTGCTGAGCGTGATTTGCGCCATAAACGCCCGGCCTGATAGCTATTCGTTCGGGCTAGTCCAGTGCGGTTTCGGGCGGAACGGTCAATCACGCTGACCGGTTGCGCGTCCGACTGCCTTGCCCCGAGGCGGCCGATCTGCAAGAGGCCAACCGATTTCGGCAGGCGCCTGCAGCGCCCGATTTGCGTCTCGCATCGCCGAAAGAGGGCACCCGGGAAGACGACAGATGGCCACAGTGATGAACCAAGGCGCGGTACTTCCTGCCGTCCGACGGCATGAGCTCACCCTGACCAGTATGGTGGTGGTCTTCATGGCCTTCTTCATCATCGCCTTTCCCAAGGGCGGCCTCAAGATCTACGGCATTCCGATTACATTCGGCTACATCTTCACCGCCGTGATGCTGGTGATCGCGATGCTGAGGTCCGGGAACCTGGCGATCCCGATGGACCGGCTGCTGACCTACGCGCCATGCCTGCTGCTGGGCTTGTGGAGCGCGCTGGTCGTGGCGATCAACGGCACCGAATCCTTTGGTTTCACGCTCTCCTACTTCATCTCGGTCCTGTACCTGCCGTTGTTCGGCTTGCTGGTCTTTTCCCCCCTCCTGCTCGACGAGTACCACGGGCGGATCGAGCAGGCCTTCCTGTGGGCCGTGCGGTTCATCGTGGCCTACGGGATATTCCTGTTCTTCTTCAGGCAATTTGCCGGAAGCTGGATCGAGATCCCCTATCTTACCGTCAATGTCGACGATGCCGGGCAGCTGGACGACAAATACATCAATCGCGGCGGCATCTTCAAACTGATCTCCACCTATAACAATGGCAACATCTTCGGCGTTTCGCTGGCGATCATGGCGCCGCTCTATTTGAGGCTGGAAAGCCGCCGCGTGCTGAGGTGGGCAATGTACGCCGCCTTGTTCCTGACGCTTTCGCGCACGGCGTGGATCGCGGCCATTCTCATCATGGCCCTTGGGGCCCTTTCCAAAGGAGTAAAGCCGCTCACGCTCTTGTATCTGGGGTTCGGTGTCCTCTTGGCCGGCTTCGCAATCGGGGGACTTCTGAACTTTCTAGGGCGCGACCTGTCGTTCGTTTTCGACAGCAATCTCGGCGGCAGGGTCGGACAGCTTCAGGCTCTCGAGGACATCCGCATTGTTCCCGCAATCCCTGTCTCCGCCCTTCCCGAGATCGTCTATCTGGGTGCACTGAAATATTTCGGCTTGCCCGGGCTGTTGCTCTTCATCGCCCATCTGCTGGTGCCTTCGCTGCTGCTCATGGCGGAGGGCACGCGCATGCTGTCGCTCTCGCGGGCCAGCGCATGCCTTCAGGGCCTGCTTATCTATGCGATTATCGCCGCCGCCGACGCCGCTTTCAGCTACATTCCGGTGATGATGATCTTCTGGATGGTGGCGGGACTGGGCTTCTGGTACGCACATCGCCAAGCTCGCCTGGTGAAAGGCGCACGTGAAGCTGCTCGTTGATGCCCGCACGGGTTGGGGTCACGGCATTGGCCGGGTAATCGCCAACACCGTACCGCGCACCGCCCGCCTGCGGCCCGACTGGCGGATCGAGGCGCTGGTGCCGCCCGACCAGACCAGCGCCGCCCAGGCCGCCTTCGCCGGCGTGCCCAACCTCGCCATCGTGCCCTGCCCTATCGCCCCCTTCTCGCTGGGCGAGCAGACCGGGCTGCAACACTATGCACGCGGCGCCGACCTCACCTGGTTCACCAATTACTGGGTGCCGCTGGCCTGGCGCACGCCGTTCGTGGCGAGTGTGCACGACATCCTGCATCTGCTCCCGCAATACGTGCCCGCCTCCCCGATCAAGCGGGCGCTATCGCGCCAGACCTTCGCCAAGGTGCGCCGGGACGCGCGCGCGGTGATGTTCGTCAGCCGCTTCACCCAGGCCGAATTCGGCCGCGTGGTGGGCCAGCCCCGCCATTGCGGCGTCACCGTGCCGAACGGCGGCGATCATCTGCGCCTGGATGCCTCGCGACCCGTAGCCGAGCGCAGCCGCCGGCTGCTGGTGGTCGCTGCCTCCAAAAAGCACAAGAATTTCGCCCTCTTGTTCGATGCCTGGCGTCAGGCCGACGTGCCCGACCACTGGACGCTGACGGTGATCTCGCCCCGCGAAATGCTGCTCAACTCGGTCGACCTGACCACACTGGCGGCCGGAAACGAACGGATCGACATAAGACGCAGCGTCTCCAACGAAGAGCTGGCCGCACTTTATGCCGACAGTGCGATCCTCCTGATGCCCTCGCTTTACGAAGGCTTCGGGTTGCCGTTGCTGGAGGGGATGCTGGCGGGCGCGCTATGCATCAGCTCGAATGCCGGCTCGCTGGTCGAGGTGGCGCAAGGCGGCTTCGTGCAATTCGTCAACGGCACCGATCGGGCCGGGTGGACCGCCGCGATCGAGCAATCCTGCGTCATGATCGATAGTGGCGAGCCTGACCTCGACCCGCTGCTGCGGCACAACCGGGCCTGCGCCGCGCGCTTCCGTTGGGACGACACGGCCCGACAGGTCGCCGACATCCTCGAGACCGCAGCGGCGTAACCCTCAGCAGGACATGCGAAGATGAAAGTAGCCATCATCCACGACTGGATGACGCTGAAGGGCGGCGGGGAATGGTGCGTGGAGCAATTGCTCGCCATCTATCCGCAGGCCGACCTGTTCTGCGTGGTGGAGTTCCTGGCCGAAGGCGATCGCGCCTGGCTGCACGGGCGCAAAGTCCATACCAGCTTCATCCAGCGCCTGCCCGGTGCGCGCAAGCGCTACCGCTCCTACCTCCCGCTGATGCCGCTGGCGGTGGAGCAGTTCGACGTCACCGGATACGATCTGGTCATCAGTTCCTCCTCCTCGGTGGCCAAGGGCGTGGTGACCGGGCCCGACCAGGTCCACATCGCCTATACGCACAGCCCGATCCGCTATGCCTGGGACCTGCAATTCCAGTATCTGCGCGAAGCCGGTCTTGAGCGCGGGGTGAAGAGCGCACTTGCCCGGGCGATCCTGCATTACATGCGCATCTGGGACAGCCGCACCGCGCATGGGGTGGATCATTTCATCGCCAATTCCGCCTTCGTGGCCCGCCGCATCCGCAAGGCCTATGGCCGCGAGGCGACGATCATCCACCCGCCGGTGGATATCGAGCGCTTCGCCTTCAGCGACGCCTGCGAGGATTTCTACGTCACCATGTCGCGCATGGTGCCCTACAAGCGCATCCCGCTGATCGTGGAGGCGTTCCAGCACATGCCCGACAAGCGCCTGGTGGTGATCGGCGAAGGGCCCGATTTCGAGGCGGCCAAGCGCCTGGCCGGGCCCAATGTCACCCTGATGGGCCGGCAGCCCGACGATGTGGTGGTGGAGCAGCTGCAACGCGCCAAGGCCTTCCTGTTCGCCGCCGAGGAGGATTTCGGCATCGCCCCGGTGGAGGCCCAGGCCTGCGGCACGCCGGTGATCGCCTATGGCAAAGGCGGCGCGCTGGAAACGATCCGCGGCCGTGACGGCGATGCCCGAAGCGGGGGGCAGACCGGGGTGTTCTTCGAGAGCCAGACCCCCGAGGCGATCGTGGCGGCGGTCGAGCACTTCGAGCAGCGTCTCCACACCATCACGCCCGAAGCGTGCCGCGCCAATGCCGAACGGTTCGCCGTCTCGCGCTTCCGCGAGCAGATCACCCACTTTGTCGATGCCGCCATGGCCCTGCATGCCGGCCAGATCGAGCAGACCGCGAGCCCGGCGCAATTGATGCAATCGCCCGGCTGAACGGCGCGGAGCCGGCTAGGGCAGCCTGGATTCGCCGAGCGCCTGGGCACGACCAACGGCCCGCCCGTCACGCGTCTGCGCGTCATCCCAGCGCACCGTGGGGGCCTGCGCCTGATCGGTTTGCTGGCGGACGCTAAGCAGCCGGGCCGAGGGCGCCAGTCCCTCGAAGCGATTGCCCGACACCTCGAAAGCGGGGACCACGCCGGCATTGCCGCTGGCATTGACCAGCGCGATACCCACGGCGAACGGGCCGGAGACGATATTGCCGCTCACCGTGCTGGTGGCGCTGGCGTTGAAATCGTTCTCCACGATTTCGATGGCGACAGATTCGCCCGCAGCCGCAGCCGCAGCCGCAGCCGCGCGCGGGGCGGTGTAGCGGATGCGGTTGTTCTCCACCACCGCGCTGCCGACCGCACCGGGCAGGCTCTGCGATCCCCCTGCCCTGATCGCCGGAACCGAAGGCAGCGGCCGTGGAAACACCAGCTCATTGTCCGCGATCCGGGTGCGATGCATGTTCAGAAAGAAGGTGTCGATGCGCACATTCTCGAGCCGCGCACCGGTGATCGCCAGCTCGCGCACCGGACCGCTGGCGCAATCCATCGTGCCCGGCCCGGTGGGATCGAGACATTCGAAATGCCCGCCTTCCACCGCGATATTGCGGTTTTCCGCATTGCTCTGCGTCACGTTGTAAGTGCGGAACAAGGGCCAGGCCTTGTCGTCCACGATGCCGTGGCAATCGACGAAGCGGATGCCGTCATTGAGGAAAAAGGCGGCGAAACAGCCATTATGGCCGTTGCGAGAGGTGCAGCGCTCGAAGGTGACGTCGTCGCACCCTTCGGGATCGAAGCCGACATCGTGGCACTCTTCCACCTGGCAATCGCGCACCGTGATCTCGCGGCCCATCGAGCCCCAGATCCCGCCAATCCCGGCATTGCGCACCGAAACACGCTCGATCAGCAGGTCGGAACATTTGCGCTCGTTGGCGCGCATGCCGTTCTGCCAGTCCAGCAATCCGGAATCGCCGCCCCACCACTGAATGCCGTGCACCGCGTTTTCGTAATGCACATCGCTGACATGCGCCCCGGCGACATAGGACAGCAGGCACGCGCCATTGCCTGAAACCTGCAGGCTTTCAAAACTGGCGCCGCCGCCGGAAACGCGCACATCGCGGGCGATATTGCTGCCCGGCCCTTGCGTGCGGACCGCCCCGTAATCGCGCGCGGAGGTGTTCACCCATACGTGCTGGCAATTGTGCGCCGCGATCCCTTCCACCCGAAACCCGCTGCGGCCTTCCATCACCGCGGCATAGACCCACACGCTGGGCGTCTGGCACTGGATGAACGCCTCGCCATCACTAGCGGCGGCCAGGGTGACGTTGTCTCCCATCGCTTCGAATACGGCGACCGGCCGGTTTCCGCCCGCCATCTCGACAGGCCCGGCCCAGACGATCCGCGTGCCTGGCTCGATCAGGACCGTCTTGCCGCCAGCGATCGGTACGGTGCGGGTCAGGCGATAGGACGTCTCCCGGCGCGGAATGAAAGGTTCGGAGCCGGACACGATCCGCGCCAGCAGCGCATCGTCGTCCTCGGGGGTGGAGCCGGCGCGAGAAGCGGATGCGGCATCGTCTTCCCGGTTCCGCGCCACCACCACCGATGCGGAGGCGAGGATGGCCGCCGAGCCCCACCCGATCCGCCTGATGAGCGTACGCCGCGACAGGGGTACAGCCGGATTGTCGAGATCATGCATCGTGATTTTATCCTGGCATCCACATCGCGGGAGAAAACGCGCAAGGTGGCGTTGTGCGCGCTCGCATCTTGTTCGCCCGGATCGCCCTTTCTATACGGCGCCCGGTCACAACAAGGTCCAGTGTGGCAGGCCGCACTGGATCGGCGGTGAACCGGGAGAAAAATTCTTGCTCAATTTCATGCCCCTGCGGCGCCCTGGACGAGGCCGGGGGCAAGGCAGGACATCCGGGCGTGAGCCAGCAGAACCACGCTCCCCGCTCTTCCTGCCGGTGGCGATCGTCCTTTGCATCTGGGTGATCTTCGGCGGGGCCGCACCAGAAAGCCTGCTGCTGTTCTCGATGCTGGCGCTGTCGGGCAGCGCGATCGTGGCGATCCTGCTGTGGCAGGGCGCTGGCGATGCCTGGCGCTCCCTGTCCTGGCCCGCGCGGGCCATGGTGGCGTTCGCCTGCCTGATGCCGCTCCTGCAATTGGTGCCGTTGCCCCCGGCGATGTGGCAGGCGCTGCCCGGCCGCGAACTGGCGACCGCCACGCTGAGCGCGGCGGGCATGGCCGACGAATGGCGCCCCCTCACCCTGGCCGTGCTGCCCACCTTGCGCACCGCGCTGGTCTTCGTGTGGCTGGCGGCGCTGCTGCTGGCGGCGCTGCAACTGCCTTCGCGCGATTTGCGGCGCATCTTCGGCCTGCTGCTGGTGCTGGGCCTGCTCAACGTGGCGATCGGCGTGATCCAGGTCGTTTCCAACAACACGCTGCTCGTGTTCCACGAAGGCTTTGCCGGGCGCTTCCTGACCGGGCTGTTCGCCAACAAGAACCACACCGGCCTGTTCATCGCCATGACCTTCCTGTTCGGCTACGGCGCGCTTTACGGCAAGCACGGATGGGACAGGCGCCATCTGGCAATCGTGATTTCCATCGGCCTGGTGCTGGTGATTGCCTTGCTGGCCACGTTCTCGCGCGCAGGCATCGCCTTCGGCATGGCGGCGATCGCCTTTCTGGTGATGCTGTCCTCGGGCCGGCAGCTCGGCCGCGGCGCGCGCTGGCTGCTGATCGCGATCCCGCTTCTTGCCGTGCTCCTGTTCGTCATCGTCGCTTCCACCGATCTCGCCTCACGCTCGCTGGAGCGGTTCGGCGGGATCGAGGCCGATGTGCGCTGGTCGATCTGGGAATGGAGCTGGCCTTTGGTCACGCGCTATTTCCCGGCGGGAAGCGGCATAGGCAGCTTTCCGGCGGTATATCCCTCGCACGAACAGCTCGCATGGGTCACGCCCTCCTACATCAACCACGTCCACAACGATTATATCGAACAGCTGATCGAGGCCGGTATTGCCGCGCCGATCTTCTGGGCGCTGGTCGTGGCGGCCCTGTGGCGCCCGGTCCGCACGGCCTGGGCCGAACGGGCCACCCAGGCGGGCCGCCTGGCGCTGCTGGGCGCTGCGGCGCTGTTCCTCATTGCCGTCCACTCGGCTTTCGATTATCCGCTGCGCCGCCCGGCCATTCCGGCCACGGCCATGATCGCGCTGGCGGCCTTGTTGCGGGTGGAGGCGCGCAAAAGGCGATTGCGTGCCGCCGTGGGCTATGCAAGGCATGGAACGTGACGCCTGGCCTGCCCGGATTAGGCCGAAAATGGGTCCTCCCAGCCAATTTGTTGTTGTGGCTGGCGTAATTCCTGGAGAATTTGTCTTGCGTTTTCTCGTGGTCCTACTCGGAGCCATCGCTCTTGTCGGATGCGCCTCGCGGGAAAGTCCTGTGTCGCTCAACACCTATCAGGGCGTGCCGGACGTCTCGACGACGGTACCTGGGACGAGCTCAACTACAACGAGCCCGCCTACAACGACCCCACCTGAAACGATCCCGCCTGAAGCCTTTTCGTCGGCCGATTACCGGATCAGCCCGTTCGACCTCCTGCGTATCGACGTGTTCAACGAGCCCGAATTGTCGCTGACCGACCTGCCGGTCAATCCCAATGGCAGCATCGTCCTGCCACTGGCGGGCGAGATCATGGCCCAGGGGCGCACGCCGGCCGAGCTGGGCCAGCAGATCGCCGCCTCGCTGCGCAATTACATCCGCGAGCCCGCGGTGGCGGTCAACGTCACCGAGTTCAACTCGCAGAGCGTGACGGTCGAAGGCGCGGTGCGCGTACCGGGCATGTACCCGGCCACCAACGAGATGGGCCTGATGGACGCGATCGCGCTGAGCCAAGGGCTGACCGATTATTCCCGGGAAGAGGAAATTCTGGTCTTCCGGCGTCAGGGGGCTCAGCGCTATGTGGCGCGCTTCGACCTCGGGCCCATCCAGGCTGGGCAGGCGGTCGATCCCGCCATCCTCCCCGGCGATATCGTGGTGGTGGGCCAGTCCGAAGCGCGGCGCCTGTTCGCCGATGCGCTTGCCGTGCTGCCGGCGGCAGTCGGCATCTTCATCGCCCTTATCCAATAGCGAATTGCGGTTTTTCAGATGTATCAAGGCGTCGTGACCCAACAAAACGGCCAAGCCGACCCCGCAGCCGAGAACGGCACCGGCCTGATGCGCTCGATCAATTTGCGCGATCTGTGGGCGCCGGTCTATCGTTCGCGCTTTGCCGTCATTGCCATCTTCGTGGCGGTGTTCAGCCTCGCGATCATCGCCACATTGCTGATGCAGCCGCTTTACCGGGCGACCGCGACAGTGGAGATCCGCTCGGAGACGCAGCAGGTCCTGGGCACCGAGGATGCGAATGCGACCGGCGGGGCGTCCCCGGCCGATTCCGTGCTGTTCCTCGACACCCAGCTCGACATCATCCGCAGCCGTTCGACCGCCACAGCCGTCGCCCAGGCACTGGGCCTGTACAGCAATGACAATTTCCTTGCGGCGATGGGCGTGGATGTCGAGGACGCCGCGCTTTCTCCCGAAGCGCGGCGCCAGATGGTCACCGACATTCTGCTCGATAATCTGGGCGTCACCCTGTCCGAGCAGACACGCATCGCGCAGATCAGCTTTTCCAGCCCCGATCAGGCGCTCGCGCAGCGCGTCGCCAATTCCTATGCGGAAAACTACATCCGCCTGAACCTGGCCCGGCGGTTCGATGCTTCAAGCTATTCGCTCGATTTCCTGCGCGAGCAGATCCGCGAGGCGCAGGAACGCCTGGGCCAAAGCGAGCGCCAGGCGATCGGCTATGCCCGCCAGGCGGGCCTGCTCGACACCGGCAATGCCGCCGGGTCTGACGGCAGCGGCCCGCAATCGCTGACCACGGCCAGCCTGGTGGGCCTGAACTCGGCGCTGGCCAATGCCACCACCCAGCGGATCGAGGCCGAGCAGCGGTGGAATACCGCCCAGAGTGGATCGCTGATGACGATCCCGCAAGTGGCTTCCAATTCAGCGGTGCAGTCGCTCCAGCAGCAGCGTGCGCTCCTGGAAAGCGAATACCAGGAACAGCTGGAGACCCGGACCGAGAATTACCCCGCAGTCCGCCGCCTCCAGACCCGGATCTCGACACTGGACGAGCAGATCGCCGGGATCGCCAGCAATGTGCGCGCTACGATCCGTCAGGAATACGAGTCCGCCCGGGCGCAGGAACAGCAGCTGCGCGGCGATATCGGTGATCTGAGGGCCGAAACGCTCGACGAGCAGGGGCGCTCCATCCAGTTCTCGATCCTGCAACGCCAGGCGAACACCAATCGCGAACAGCTCGATGCCCTGCTGCAGCGCTATAACGAGCTCAACGCCGAATCCGGCATCCAGCTCAACAATCTGGCGATCATCGACCGGGCCGAAGTGCCGGGCGCGCCCTATTGGCCCAGCGTGCCGCTCAACGTGGCGCTGGCGCTGATCCTGTCCACCCTGCTGTCGGCCATCTACATCCTGGTGCGCGAGAACCTGTTCGACATGGTGCGTACGCCGGAGGACGTCTCCACCCGCCTGCGCCTGCCGCTGCTGGGCGCGGTGCCGGTGGCCGAGGACGTGCTCGCCGACATGGCCGATCCCAAGTCGGACATTTCGGAATCGATGAACTCGATCCGCACCAGCCTGTCGCTGTCCGCCGGCGGCGTGCCGCGCACGCTCACGGTCACCAGCACGCAGGCCGGCGAAGGCAAGAGCACCGCCTGCTACGGCCTGGCGCAGGGCCTCGCCAAGCTGGGCCGATCGGTGGTCATCATCGATGCCGATCTGCGGCGCCCCAATATCCACCGCCTGTTCGAGCTGAAGAACACCGGCGGGGTCAGCAACATCCTGTCGGGCTCGGGCACGATCGAGGATCATGTCGTGCGCGGCCTGGTGCCCAATATCGACGTGATCGTCGCCGGCCCCATCCCGCCCGATGCCACCGAATTGCTGGCCGCGGGCCGGCTGCAGCCCTTGGTTCGCGAGCTTGCCACGCGCTATGATCACGTGCTGGTCGACAGCGCGCCGGTGCTGGGCCTGGCCGATGCGCCGCTGGTCGCCACCAATGTCGATGGCGTCGTCTATATCGTGGAATCCACCCGCAACAGCGTGCGCAACATCCAGAATGCGGTGACCCGCCTGCAGCAGAGCGGCACGCCGATATTGGGCGTGGTCCTGTCGCGCTTCGATCCGGGCAAATCGGGCTACAGCTACGAATATCGCTATGCCTACAGCTATGCCTATGGAGGGTCGGCCAAGCCGGCGCGCTGATGCGAAACCGGGCTCTGCGGGTGGCAGGTGCGGCGCTGGCAGGGATCGCATCCCTGGGAGCGGCCGCCTGGTCGATCGCACTCCAGGCCGAGGACACCGGCCTCACCAGCAGCAGGGCCGCCCAGCAGGTCGCTCCCCTGCCCGACATACTGTTAAGCCTGCTGCCGGCGAACACGGCCGCGCCAGCGCCACAGCCGGCACTGAGCGCGGCCGAGCGCCAGGAAATCGGCAAAGGCCTGCTGCGCACGCCGCTCGATCTCAAGCTGTTCAACCTGCTGTTCGCCGATGCCGTGCGCACCGAGCGACCTTCCAGCGAGACCGAGCGCCTGGCCGCCATTACCGCGCAATTGGGCTGGCGCTATACGCCCGCCCAGCAGAACCTGATGCTGCGCGCCTTGCTCGACGAGCGGTTCGAGGACGTGCTCGACCATGTCGACGCGCTGCTGCGCCGCCAGCGGCAGCCGGCGCTGGCCTATACCATGCTCTCGGCCATGGAGGGGGTTCCCCAGGTCCATGGCGAGGTGCTGGAGAAGCTGCTGGCGGAGCCAGGCTGGCGCAGTGATTATCTGACTGTGATCAACCCCCAGAGCGCGCCGGGCCTGCTCGATGCGCGCATCCGGACGCTGGACGCCTTGCAGGCCACGCCTTCGGGGCTGACCTTGCGCGAATTGGGGCCTTCGCTTGCCGCCCTCACCGCCAGTGGCAGGGGCCGGGCCGCGCATCTCCTTTGGATGCGCCAGGCCGGCGGGAATACCGAGAGCCAATCCGATAGCCGATCTGGCGGCAATCTGGTTTACGACCCCGATTTCGAGCAATTGGCGCAGCGCGCCGGCGGCGATGATTTCGGCATCCCCTTCGAATGGCGCCTGGGCCAGGATCTAGGCTATGCCGCGCAAAGCTCGGCTGAGGGGGTGATGATCAATTGGGATCGGCGCGGCGTGCCGGTCTTCCTGTCGCAGACCGTGCCTGTCAGGCCCGGACGCCGCTACACGCTGACGCTTGAGGGTTCGGCCGACCAGGACAGGCTGCAACATCTGTTGGCGCCGATTCTGCTATGCGGGGCGCAACTGGTCCGCTTCGAGCCTATTGGCGAAGAAGCGCAAGGTGCGGCGCGCTATCGCACCGAAATTCTGCCCGATGCCTGCGACATGGGTGTGCTGGCGATCAATGGCGCGGTCGATACAGGCAGCAGCCCGGTCAATATCGCGCTTTCGCGCATCCTGCTCCAACCCGCCCGCTGAGCAAAAAACCCGCAAATTTAAGGCGCTAAACGCATGTGGCCCGCGATCAACAGCGGCCGACGATACGAACCGGCGGTTGATCAATCCACCTAGCGCGCTTGCCGGGTGCTGTCGCGAGGGATAGATGCCGCATCGCAGCTAAGGAGCGACGTCTTGCCATCGACATCGGCTGACCGGCGACATTCAGCACACTATCCTACACTTCCTCAAGAACCCTCGGCTCGAGGCAAGGCGGATGTCGTCGACCTGGACGACGCCGCGCTTCCCGATGTCGTGCGCGCCCTGGGGCTTAGGCGCAAATATCGCAGGTTTCTGCAGATCCTTGCCATCCTGGGCGACACGATAGCCATCGTCTTCGCTTTCGCGCTGGGCGCGACGATCATATATGCCGATCCGCTCGACCCCCAGGCGCTCAACACGATCGCGGCCATCGTGCCGATGTACCTGTTGCTGGCCATCAGCCAGCATGCCTTTTCCATGGCCACCGTGGCCAGGGCGCGCATAGGAGCGCTTCGTGCCGGCGGCTCGCTGCTGGTGGCGATCTTCCTGGTCGGCCTGGTGGCCTTTTTCCTTCACGCCGTGGGCGGTGTCTCGCGCGGCGTGGTCGGCCTCGGCACGGTGATCGCCACCGGATCGCTGGTCGGAGTACGGCTCGCGCTGGCGATCTATTCGCACAGGCTGCTGGGCGACGTGACGATCAACGAAGTCGTCATCCAGGACAATGTCGATGCGCGGATCCGCAAGGGCAGCATCCTGCTCGATGCCACGCGCGACAATATCGCCCTGCGGCTCGACAGTCCGACGATGCTCGATCGCCTGGGCCGCTGTCTCGAGCCGGCCGACCGGGTCATCGTCGCTTGCACCCGCCCGCGCCGCCCCTTGTGGGTCAGCGCCCTCAAGAGCGCCAACGTCAATGCCGAGATCATCACCGAGGAGCTCGACGAGATCGGCGCGATCGGCCTGAACCATTATAATGGCAGTACCACGCTGCTCGTTTCCAGCGCCTCGCTGTCCTTGGCCGACCAGGTGCTCAAGAGAATGCTCGACGTGATGCTGGTGCTGCTGGTGATGCCATTGCTTGCACCGTTCATGCTTCTGGTCGCGATCGCCATCAAGCTCGACAGCCGTGGTCCGGTGTTCTTCCGTCAGCCGCGGGTCGGGCTCGGCAATCGGGTGTTCCGGATCTACAAGTTCCGCAGCATGCGCACCGCGCAGAACGACGTGGCCGGCAGCCAGTCGACGAGCCGCGACGATGTGCGCGTCACACGTATCGGCCGGTTCATCCGCAGCACCAGCATCGATGAAATCCCCCAGGTCTTCAACGTCCTGGTCGGCGATATGAGCATTGTCGGCCCCCGCCCGCACCCGCTGGAATGCAAGGCGGAGGATCGCCTGTTCTGGGACATCGACGCGCGCTATTGGCATCGCCACGCGGTCAAGCCCGGCATGACCGGCCTGGCGCAGATCCGCGGCTTCCGCGGCGCCACGCACAAGGAGCTCGACCTGACCAATCGCCTCCAGGCCGATCTGGAATATATGGCGGGCTGGTCGATCTGGCGCGATCTGGGGATCATCGTGGCCACCTTCCGGGTGCTGATCCACCGCAACGCATTCTAACCGCCTGTCGGCCTTGCGAGCGCCGTATGTCTGACTGTCCTACACCGGGGGAGGCAATCCCTTGTGATACGGCAGCCCTGGCCTCTTCATCCCTTATCGTTTCGGGAAAAACAGCTTCCGGACGTTAAAAGGTTTTAGATTAGGTTAGAAGGTTAAGGGGCGCGGAGAGATGTGCTGACCCGCTGTCTATGCGGGTTTGCAGCAGAGCGCGGTTCCCGAAAGATCGTCCCATCGTTCCTGGAGTGTCGAGGCTGCGTTCCCGGAAGATCGGCTCTGTGTTCCTGAAATGTCGAACCGCGTTCCCGAAGTGTCTAGGACCGGGGTGACCTGCAAAATAAAGGCGGCGGGCTGAAGGGGTTTGCCGGAACGCTTGCATGATGACGTTCAATGTCGTGCATCGCCTGTCCTGAAAGTGGAGTGCCCTTGCCAGGATGCGACACATCGGGAACGGGAGAGATCGACAATTGAACAGCATCGGCGCGGCGTTGCGGCCCAACGCTGGAGGATGGTGAGTACCAAGGCCCCGCCCAGCACCGGAACCGGCGCTGCGCCTCTCGAGCGGCGAAACCGCTCTAGCGCCGTAATTCGTGGCCGTGCTTTTCGTGATGCCGCGTGACCCAACCGATATAGGCCTTCTGCCAATTGGCGGGCGTACGCTGGGGATCGGCGGCGACCCAACGCTCGAATTCGGCATGCAGGGCGTAGAGGTCCCATCCGGGGCATTTCTCGCGCAGATGGGCGATCGTCTCCTCGGTCATCATGCCGCGCGTGGCGTTGTCCGACAGGCCGGCAATGGTCGAGCGGATCAGCTTGCTGGCATCAATGGTTCTGGATCCCCGCTCCTGAACTTGGTCGCGAGCCCCGCTCTGCCCCGCTTCATTTTCCTCCTGCGGGGCTTTCGCTGCCGCCCTGCGGTTCGCTGGCGGAGGGTTGCCGGCGATCCGTTTTGCCGTGTGGCGCTCCGGTTCGCTGCGTTTCCCCAGGGAAACATCTGCGAGCGAAACGCCGGTGAGCGAAGAACCTGGGAGCGAAACATCTGCGAGCGAAACGCCGCCGGGCAGCGTGCCTTGCTCCGGCTGCTCCGGCATGTCCGCCATTCCCCTCGCTTCACCGGACAGCGTGCATTCGGCGCCATCCTTGCCGTCCACGCGGATCATGCGCAGCTTGGGCTCGCCGTCCTTCGCCTGCTCGAGCGACAGGTCGTAACCGGGCAAAGCGTTCTTCTCGGCCAGCTTGAGCATCTCGAACTTGAAGCGGCGATATTGCCCTTCGGCGCCCGATTTCTCGAACAGGGTCGGCATGGAGATGGCGAAGCCGCCCTCCCCCGCCCCGCCCGCATGCTTGCGCGCCACGCGGTAGAGCCAGCGCTCGCGCCCGCCGGTAATGGCGAAATAGGCGCGGTCGATGCTGAGCACCCCGCCCTTCATCATCACCCCTTCCCAGAACCAGCTCGACAGCTCGAGCGTCATGCCGCGGCTGCGCTCGGTCTTCTCGTCCACCAATTGCGTCCAGCCATCGAGCCAGCTGAAAGTCGCCTCGCGGCGCCCCCGGGCGGAGGCCGGCACGCCGGCATCGGCGCGGATATTGGTCTTGATGGTGGTCGCCACCAGGCGGTCGAGCGCCTGGCCCAGCAGCTCGTAGGCGCGGCCCGTCGTGGGCCGGCCGATCGCGCGCAGCAGGTCGTAAGGCATGATGTGGAGCTTGCGCGGCACGTCGTTGATGCCGCGCCGGGCGAGGTCGGCCAGCTGGCTGGCGCAATAGATGAGGATGTCGGCATCCCAGATCGTGGCCATGCCGTAATCGGGATTGGCGCTGACATGCACCCACAGCTTCCCGTCAGGGCTGGTATAGTCGATCGGCTTTACCCGCTTGGACTTGGCGAGGGAGAAGAACGGCCGCTCCATCATCTCGCGCTGGTCGCGCAGCGGCATGTCGGAGAGATAGGGCAGGAACAGGTTGAACTGGTCCGGCACAGGCTCGCGGGGGATGCGGCTCATGTCGGCAACCGATGCAGGAGGCCGTGTTTCCCCGGGGAAACGAAGCCGCGCTGTGTTTCCCCGGGGAAACGGGGCTGGGCGGCTCGGCCGCAAGCGATGTTTGGCTCCGTCGTACTCCGCTGCGCTATGTTTCCCCGGGGAAACATGATCTCCTGGCATGGCCTCGCCGGCGGAAATGGCGGCGCGTGTTCCCGATGTGCCGACCACCACCGGGCAGCACGATCCCCAGCTTCGTCGTATCGCGCCTGCTGGTGTTTCCCCGGGGAAACGAAGCCGCGCTGTGTTTCCCCGAGGAAACGGGGCTGGGCGGCGCCGCTCATCGTTGCAGCCCGCGGCCTTCATCGTCGAGGGTGAGCAGCGCCTCGCGCACCCGGTCGACCAGCTCCTTGTCGGTCAGGCCGTGCCCGGCGTGGAGGCGCAGGGTGACGCCCTGGCGGTTGGCGCTCTGCACGCTCACCGCCGGACGACCATGCGCGCCTTCGAGCATCAGCCTGCCCTGGCGGCGGTCTTCCTGTCCGGCCGCCAGCAGCCGCGCGATCACCTCGGGCGAGGGGAGGGCGGGCTCGCCTTCCTTGCGCCGGGTCGCCTGCTCCTTCGCGATCCTCGCCGCTTCCTGCCCGATGGCTTCGGCGCGCGCCTCGTCGTCGAGTGCCTGCGCCAGCGGGTAGGCGGGCTTGAGCTGGACTTCGGCCGGGCTGGCGAAGGCGGCGATCACCGCATCGGGCAGGTTCGCCACCTTGAGCATCTTGGAGAGCCAGCCTTTGGAGAGCTTCAGCCGCTCGGCCATGCGGGTGAGGTGGTTGCCGTAATGATCCTTGAGCGCGGCGGCGTAATTGCGCGCGCGCTCGAGGTCGGAGACATCCTTGCGCGCGCGGTTTTCCAGGTCCGCGAGGCGGAAGGCGGCCTCGTCGTCCAGCTGCGCCACCTGCGCCACGAAGCGCATCTCGGGATAGGAATTGGCGCGCAGCCAGCTGATCGACCAATGGCGCCGCGTACCGGCGATCACCTCGTAATCATGCTCGGGATCGCCTTCCACCCGGCGCACCACGGCGGGCACTTTCTGGCCCCCTTCGGCGATGAGCGAATCGATCAGTTCGCGGCAGCCTTCCTCGCTGAGGTGCTGGTAGGAGCGGGCATTGCCGGGCCAGATCCGCACCCGCGCCGGATCGAGCAGCAATTGCGTCACCTGCCGCACCTCGCCGCTGGCCGCGCGGGCGAGGGCGCTCTCGCGGCCCAGCAGGGTGGTGCCGCGGGCGCGCTGGCGCTGCTGCTCGGCCGCAGCGAGTTTGGTGGAGCTCATCCGCGGAACAGGCGCCGGGGTGAACGGGCGCGGGCCCGGTTGCCGGTGCGCGGAGGAGGGCGGGGCGCCTGGAGCCTCGACGGGCGCGGCTTGGTCCATCCCTTCGGGCCCGCCGCCCGCCCCGTCGACCGCCCGGCCGCCCGCTCCACCGCCTGCTCCGTCGACCGTCTCGCCATCGCCGGCGAGCAGGTCTGCGAGATAATCCTTCTGCTTGTTCGCCATCTATCCGGTCCTGCGCTGTTGGAGGGCCGGCGCTAGACGGCGCGCGGGGCGGTAGGAAAGCGGGCTTCTCATGGCCGGCCGCGCGCGCTGATCCCGATGGCAGGATCCATCCGCTCGTGCAGGATGGCGAGGATCAGCAGCCCGGTCTGCGTGCCCATCGCCACGATATTGTGGTGCCCGCAATGGTGCCGCCAGCAGGTGTGGCCGGCGGCCATGGCCTCCACGCAGGCGATCAGCGCCGCGCCATGGGAGCGCGCCCGATCGGAGCGCCACCGCTCCTTGGTAGAGCGGGGGATCTGCCCGAAATCCGCGCCGCCCGACGCGCTGAGGCGGGTGGTCAATGATCCCTGCTCTCCCCGAATACCGCATCGAGGATCTGTTGCGGGGTCCTGTTCGCAACCGCGCCCGCCTGTGCCTCGGCGGCGCGCTGTTCGAGAAAGGCGCTGAAATTGGCCCAGGCGGCCTTTTCAGCCTCGTCCATCGCCGCCGCATCCTTGTCGATCAGCTCGTCCGGAGTGATCGTGCGGGGGCCTTGTTCTCCATCGCCGGCGAGGTCGGCGGGATTGATGGCCAGGCGCGGGAACAGCCGTTCGAGCGCATATTGGCGGATGGTCTTGCCCTCCAGCGCGGCCATCGCCTTGAGGCTCTTGTGCTGCTCGGGCGAGATGTCGATCGTCAGGCGGCTCATGGACCCCGAGCTACCACAAATGTGCGTTTGTGCAAATGTGGGTCCGGTCGGCCCTCTTGCGGCTTAGGCGTCCGTTGCCGCCGGCGCCGCCGGTTTCTCGGCGCTCTTCTCGGGGCTCTTTTCAACCCGGCCCCAACCGGCGCGCACCAGCTGCTCCACCTGGCCCAGCGCCTCGTCCAGATTGGCGCGGCAGCGTTTGTGGGTGCGCGGGGTGCCGATGGGCTTTTCCAGCTCGTACACGCTCATCATCCGCAAGGCCGCATGGCTGATCTCGGCACTGTCGAGGATCGGCACCGGAAGCAGGGCCGCGCCGAAGCTCTGCTCCATGATCGCGCGCACCATGTCCTGGCTCGGGTCGCCGGCATCGAAGCGCGAGCACAGCAGCCGCACGAAGCTGTAATCCACCGCAATGCCCGCCTCGGTCAGCTGGCCCAGCACCTGGTCCATCATCGACAGGAATTGCACGGTGGAGCAGAAATCGGGCGTGGTCGCCGCCAGCGGCACCAGCAGCGCATTGGCCGCCTGCATCACGGCGAGGCTGATCGTGCCCAGAGCCGGCGGCGGATCGAGGATGACGATGTCGTAATCGCGCGCCACGTCCATCAGCCCCTGCTTGAGCTTGCGGAAGCGGGCGGCCAGCACGCTCTGCCCATCGGCCCCGGCGGCGGCCATCTCATATTCCACGTCGAACAATTCGAGGTTGGAGGGGATCAGGTCGACGTTCGGCCAGGGCGTGCGCTTCACCGCATAGGCCAGGTCCGCCTCGGTCGGATCGATCGAGAGATAGGGGTAGAGCGTCTCCTCGCGCGTGATGTTGAAATGCGGGTTGAAGCCGAACAGGGTGGTGGTGGTGGCCTGGCTGTCGCAATCGACCACCAGCACGCGATAACCCTGCACCGCGAAGTAATGGGCGAGGTGGGTGGTGACGGTGGACTTGCCCACGCCGCCCTTGAAGTTCTGCACCGCGATCATCGCCGGCACGTCCAGCGGGGCGCGGGCGGGGGAGGCGTGCAGCACGTCACGCATATGCAGCAGCTCCTCCACGCTATAGCCCAGGCGCCGCCCGTTCTCGCCGGCGGGGGGAGGGGGCAGGCGCCCATCCTCCTCGGCCATGCGGATGCGGTTGGTGGAACAGCCGAGCAGCTGCGCCGCCTCGGCAATGCCGAAGCGCACATTGAGCCCCTTGCGGCTCTCGGGCAGGAAAGCGCGCTTGCGCAGCCGCTCGATCATCCGCTCGCCCGATTGGGCCAGCTCGCCGATCTGGGAGGCGATGGAATGCGGATCGGTCATGGGCGCTCACTGAACCTGTTTGTGCCCGATCACTAGCCGGGACGCTTCAGGCGGACAAATTGCCCGCGCGGATCCTGCCCCGGCATGAGCCGCCGCGCCCTTCCACGCAAGTTGCCAGCTCGCGCCGGGGCGGACGTTTCCTGCCGGATATCCAGGCGATGTCCGGATCGGGGGCCGGGTGTACGGCCCCCCGGAATCGGGAAAATCGCCGATGAAACCCGCGCCTAGGCGACGCTTTCGTCGAGCTGATCGGCGCGGGCAGCCTTTGTAATCACAGGCTCGTTGCGGGATTGTGTGCGCGCGAGAAGGGCCAGCATGACAAAGGGCGCCAGCGCGGCAAAGCGCGCCTGGTAGCGGCCGGAGACACCGGAAATGACCCCCGAAACAGCTGCGTTCACCAGCAGGCCGAGCACCACGATGGCGACCAGGCGGACAAAACGCACGTCGGGGGCGCCATCGCGCCCAAGCGGCTTGCGCAAATGCGCGGCGAGAAACAGGCCCAGCAGCAACAGGGAGGGGAGATAGGTCGCGGTGCTCACAAAGGAGATCCCCCCCAGCGGGAATTCCTCCCTCCAGAGTTTGGAGGCGGCCAATTTCGGCATCGCGACCGGCATGGCCCGCAGGCTGCCATTGTAGAATTGTTGCTTCGAGGCGAGCTCCTTTTCTCCCTCATCCGGAGGCTGGAAGCGCCGCAGGCTCAGCGTCACCAGCGAGCGCGCGACGTTCTCCGTCGAGCGCGCCAATTGTTCCAACGGGTAACGGCGCAGCACTTCCATCAGGATCACGCGCTGCTCTGCGGCGATCTCGAGCCGGTCTTCCAGCGCCAGACCCATGAAGCCACTGCTGGCTTCACCCCGGACACCGCGCGTGGTGTTGCCCCACAGGAACTCGTTCTCCGACATCGGAAGTTCCGGCAGATAGATGCAGGTGCGATAGCCCGCTTGCGGGCAGTCCTCTCGCAGGATGGTTTCGGCCGTGCCATCCTCGACCAGGCGGGCGAGCAGGAACGGCGTGTGCACGACCCGCCGGTCGAGCACCTGCTCGACCGCTGCGCCGATCATGATCGTCCCAGCCACGCCCAGGGCGATCGGCGCTGCCAGGCGCGCCATGGCGGCCGTGTAAGGCGGCGTGATCAGCCGAAGCACCAGCGTCGCCACGACGATGACCACGGCTGTCAGCAGGAACGCCTTGTGGAACAGGACACCCATCAGGACCAGCCCCAGCCAGAGCATCGTTTCCGGCCAAGCGAGCTGCCGGTGATAGGCGGCAACCACCGCCAGCCCCAGAAGCATCAGCGGGCCGAAAATGTCGGGCATCACCAGCGAGACGAAGAAGGACAAAGGCGTGAACGCCGCCAGAAGGGCAAGAATCAGGAGCTGCCTCGGCGCGCTCCGCACCCCCACGATGTGCATCCCCCGAACCAATGCGACGGCCGTCAGCGCCGCCTGCATCGCGACGATCGCCGGAAAGCCACCGATGAGGTTCAGCAATTGCGCAAAGAGTCCGTAATACACCGAGCGGTCGTCGCGTGCGCCTTGCTCGGAATCGGCTGCATCTGCTGCTGTCCCGGCCGCGGCTGCGTCTGCTGCTGTCCCCTCCGCTGCTGTTCCGGCTGCGGCCGGTCCGGCACTCACATCCGCGATCGGCGGTGCCTGCGCTTCGCCGGTGCCGATACCGATCGCGGCGAGCGCCTTCTGCCCCCCTGAAAGGTATTGCGACGTGTCGTAGAACGCGATCGGGAAGCCATTGTAGGCGGCCGGCCAAAGCAGCAACAGCGCGCCGACGAAGATCACCAGGAGGGTGACGGGCAAGCTCGCTCCTCCCGGCATGGCAGCGTCCGCACTGCTGGGGCGCATTGTCCAGTTCCGCATGCTTGTTACCCTCGTTTATCGACACGACCCGGCCAGCGGATGATGGCGCCAGACTGCGCCAAGCATGTCAGGCCTGCCGATGCCAGAAAAAAAACAACCCAGGCCGCTTGCAGAGAACGCCCGGCTATGTTCGGGGGGAGTGCCTGTATAACAATTTCATTCTACCCGAGGTCATCGAAGAACTATGAGCCAAGAACCTGAAACGATAGGCGCCCGAACGGTCTTGGGGGCGGACGCCTCTGTCGTGGTCTCGGTGGTGATCCCCTGCTTCAACGAGGAAGCCTCGATCGCCGACACCGTGCACGAGCTGGCGCGCGTGATGGCCGACGCGCCGCCGTTCGAACTGATCGTCGTCAATGACGGGTCGAGTGACGGCAGCGCGGCGATATTGAACCAGCTGGCCGACCAGGTGCCTCATCTGCGGGTGATCAACCATCAGGCCAATCGGGGCTATGGCGCGGCCCTCAAGACCGGCATCCGGCAGGCCTCGGGCGAGCTTATTGCCATCACCGATGCCGACGGCACTTACCCGAACGAGCGGCTGCCGGAACTGGTCGAAGCATGCCGCGACCGCGACATGGTGGTGGGCGCCCGGGTCGGCGCGGGCGTGATCTATTCCAAGCTGCGCGCATTTCCCAAATATTTCCTGCGGAAATGGGTTTCCTTCCTCGCCGGGCGCAATGTCCCCGATATCAATTCCGGGATGCGCGTCTTCCGCAAGGATGTCGCCGAGCAGTTTTTCGGCATCCTCCCCAACAGCTTCAGCTTCACCATCACCATCACCCTGGCGACATTGACCACCTTTCGAAACGTATTGTTCATCCCCATCAGCTATGCCCCGCGGGTCGGCACATCGCACATCAAGCCGATCAGGGACACGCTGCGCTTCATCAAGCTCATATTGCGCACCGGCGTCTACTTCGCGCCGATGCGGGCGTTCTTTCCGATCTTTGCGGCCCTGTTCGTTCTGGGAACCGGCAGCTTTCTGTACGACGTCTTCGTCTTGGAGGATCTGACCGAGAAGACCCTTATGCTGTATCTGTTCACCCTGAATGTGGGGATGTTCATCCTGCTTGCGGACATGATCGACAAGAGATCCGTTCGGTGATCACGCGCAAATTGTTTGCCCAGATCGCCCGCTACGTCACGGGATCGGCGGCCAGCGCGCTGTTCGCGCTGTGCCTGCCGCTTTTCCTGCACCACGTGGTCGGGGTCGAGGCGCGTCTCGCCGCTGCCTGCGGACTGGTCGCGGCGACCTTGCTGAACTTCTGCATCGCGCGCTTCTTCGTGTTCAGCGGCGGCGGCAGCGGCGGCAGCCTGCGCCAGAGCCTGGGGCGCTATGCGATCTCGGTCATCAGCTTCAGGTCGTTCGAATATGCCCTGTTCGTGTTTCTATTCGATATTTGGCACCTGCCCTACGCGGCGGCACTCGGGCTGCCGCTGGTCGTCTCGACGATATTGAAGTTCTTCATCTACCGCTCCTTCGTCTTTCGCACAGACAGGCCGGAGAAAGCATGATGAGGGCTGCGCAAGCGTAATTCAGCTGCCGGCCTTCATTTCGACAGCAGGAGATTGACGCCGGCGGCGCCGCGAAATGCGGATAGTCCTTCGTGGCTGGTTGCAACGCGCCTGTGATGTCTGCGCGTAATCGCGGATCTAAAGCGCGAGTTCCTCCCGCGCTGCGCGATTGTAGACCCGGTCGACCTTTGCGCCATCCCAGTGGAAGTCGTAATGATCTCCCTGGACCGGAATGGGCGTGACGTGCGGCCAGAATAGGCCGGCGCATAGGCCGCCGGGACAGCGGACCGCGTTGTAGAGAACACCCATGGCACCCGCGTCGCGCAGCTGGCGTCCGACCGCTTGGGGCATTGTCCAGCTATCGGGATCGTGGCAATCTGTCCTGCCCCGCAAATCCTCGAGATCGACAGCGAGACTGCCGACGAGCATCCGGAATTGCGAGGTCCATCCTGGACCCTCGTTCGTCGCCGCCATGGCCCGCCCGTGATGGTAAGCCACTTCGCGGATGGCGACTTCCTCGCTGTCGCCGCAGCTGTAGACGCCGTACGTGCCATCGGTGAAACGCCCCGGCCGGTCCGTGCTGGCAAAGACGAATGGCGCCATGACATAGCTCGATCCCGGTCCGCCTACGCGGCGCTCGACGGGTACGCGATCGAGCCGGCCCAGCAGATCGTGCAGGCGGGGATTTGTCTTGGATTCAAGCGACAAAAGGGCGTCCCAATCGCGTGGATCGGCAATGTCCTCGAACAGGTCGATCGGCGGATGGATCGAGCGGATGATGCGCAAGGCACGCGGCCAGGCGACCATCACCATCCACCACGCTCCGCATCGAGGTAATTGCGCACCCGCATCAGCGAGAAGATCGAGCCTTGCGTAAGCACGTCGAGCGCGCTCTCGCCCCCGAATGTGGCATTGGGCTTCTTGATCCAGCGATACCCGTCCTGGCGATCCGTGAACAGATAACGGATGCCCTTGTGGATGCCGAGGAGGAGGGACAGCCGCGTGGCGAGGTCGTGATTGATCCGGCCGAACTCGCCCGCTTTCCAGCGCGCCCAGCTGCGCTGTGACATATGGCCGAGCATGGCCCGTGCCTGCTCGTCGGTAACGCTCCATCGATCGAAGAGATTGACGATGGCCCGCGCGCCTGCCTCGGCCTCGCTCGGCAAGATCTTCTGCGCGGAGGGATCTGCCACGACAGGTGCGATTGCTTCAAGCGCCATGCATTTGCCTCATTGGCATGATCTATCTTTTATAGTGCCAATTGGCAAGACCATGGCCATGGCGGCCAATCCGGGCCGTGCCTGCCGATCGGGCCAGGGCGAGACCGGGCACCGGGTGAATGTGGGCTCGGCATTTTCTGCTTCCGTTCCGCACACGACTGACTCATAGAATCATGATGCCGATCGCGCCCGAACATCGCTGGCTGTACCCGATCGACTGGCCCGAGCTGTCGAACCTCGTCCGCTTCCGCCGGGCGAAAGGGCGATGCGAGCATTGCCGCCGCCCGCATGGCCGCGACGTGATCCACCTGGGGGACGGGACCTGGTGGGATGAGGACGGCGCGATCTGGCGCGATGGGAAGGGCAGGCGGGTTCGCACCCTTCCGCCTCCAAGCGAGCTTCTGCACGTCCAGCTCGTGTTTGCCGGCATGGACCCGCCACCCCCACACAGCACCCGCGTCGTGCTCGCCAGTGCGCACCTGAACCACGATCCCGGCGATAACCGGCAGCGCAACCTCGCCGCCTTGTGCCAGCGGTGCCACATGATCCACGACGCGCCCGAACATCGCCGACGCCGCTGGCTCAATGGCTTCCGGTTGCGGGCGATCGGCGATTTGTTCGCCTAGATCTTGCGGCGGAGCAGCAGATCAGGAGGGACAAGCCGATCGTGGTGCTGTCGCTATGGTGCCAATCGTCAACGAGTCCGGCACACCCCAGCGCAGGTTAGCTCATCGAGCGATCTCGATCGGTACCCCGGCATCAAGCGAAGCCCAGGCGCGATCGGTCGTGATCGCTACGGCTCCCGCCGCTGCGGCTGCCGCCAAACACGCCCGATCCCCGAGCGAGAGACCGGCGGCGCGCGTGGCGCGGCGCATCAGGCCGGCGCGGAGGGCCTGGTCGCGGTCGAACGGAACCACATCGAGGTCGAGCTCGGCCAGGCTGCTGGAGATGACGGCATCGGGAACCCCGCGCTCCTGAAGCTTGGCGACCACTTCGGAAAGATTGACCGCCGACATGCGCGCAAAGGGGAGGGCGGCATGCACGGCTTCAGAGCCCGTTTCGCCCAGCATCAGCGCGAGCAGGGCGGAGGCATCGAGCATATAAAGTGGATCACTCATCGGCAGCCTGGGCGCGCCGATCCGCGATCAGCTCCTCCGAAAGGCTGTCAGAAGCAGGCACATATTCGCGTAGCCGAGCCTGGATGCGGGAGACGGCATCGCGGAGCGGCCGGACATGAATTTCGCCATCGACGATTTCCAGCAGCACCGTGTCACCATCGCCGAGCGACAAAGCGCGCCGCATGTCCGCCGGAAGCTGCAATCGGCCGCCCGAGACAAGCCGGCCTTTTTGAATATTCATGTCGCGATCCGGTTATCGTACAGAATGACCCACATGACACAGTTTTTGTCGATATGCCAGATAGCCGGCCCACAGCAAGGCGGGGCCCTCATGTATGGCTCGATAATGGCGTACAGCTCATCGCACGTTTGGGCGCAGTAAGGAAAACGGAGGTTTTCTGTACGTCAGCCCGCCAGCGCGGCGTACATTGCGAATCCGCGCGCTTCGCAGTAAGATTATTCGGTAAAGAAAACTAAGGCAGCTTGATCATGCCGATGACGACTTTCTTGCCGAAGCGCGTCCGATCCACCCCATTTCGGGGCCTTTCGTGAAAATCGGCTATGCGCGGGTCTCGACCATCGAGCAGAACCTCGACCTCCAGACCGATGCGCTGCGGGACGCCGGTTGCGAGAAGGTGATTACCGACACAGTCTCGGGCTCGGTCGCTGCGCGACCTGGCCTGGAGGCAGTGAGGGAGCAGCTGCGTGCCGGAGACACGCTGGTGGTCTGGCGGCTCGATCGTCTCGGGCGCTCGCTGCGCGATCTCATCAGCTGGATGACCTATCTCGAGGAGCGAGGAATAGGGCTCCTCAGCCTGCATGAGGCGATCGACACCAGCACCATTGCGGGCAAGCTTACCTTCCACCTGTTCGGGGCCTTGGCCGAGTTCGAGCGCAATTTGATCCGCGAGCGGACCCAGGCCGGCCTGGCCGCGGCCCGATCACGCGGGAAGAAGGGCGGCAGGCCGCCTGCGCTCACCAAGGACAAGCGCGATCTCGCGGTCAGGCTCTATCACGAGAACACGATGCCGATCGCCAGGATCTGCGCGATGCTGGGGATCTCCAAGCCGACCCTGTACGCCTATGTGCGCGCGGCTGAGGCTGCGGGCGGATAGCGTAAGTGCCGGCCAGCGCGCCGATTGGATGAAAAGCTGGGTACCTGTAACTTCGTTGCTAGCGAGAGAGGCCGCTCGGGGTCGGCAGAGACCACAATTCGCCTTTGCCGGTCCTCCCCGCAATTCGCATCGCAGGCGCTGCGAATTGCAGGAAGGCCGTCTCTTCCGGTCAGAATGCCAGGCGCAAGCCTGCATGCGCGCTGGCATGGTGGTTTGCCTCGCCGGTCTCGCCGCTCAACGCGCCGAACACAGTGAGGCGCTGCGAGAGCGCGACGTCGGAGCCCAGCGTGGCGGTGGCGGTCAAGGGCGAGCGCGATGCGCCCATTGCGGCCAGGCCGTAATCGCCGCCATCCAGCGCTGCGAGCGCGTAAGGCGCCTCGCCGTCCAGTCGATAGCGCAGGCCGACCGAAAGATACGGCCTGATGGTCGCGTCGGGACGCGCGCCGCCGGCCAAGGTCAGCGCAGTGTCGGCGAAGACGGCATGATGCCGTTCGCGCGCGACGACCAGCGCCAGGGCGCTGTCGCCGGTTTCAGCCACATTTTCGCGGGTTACGCGGATCGCGGTTACGCCGAGGCTGGGGCGTATCGTCCAGCTGTTGCGCAGGGGCATCGCATAACCGATGCTGACATCCGAGACCCAACCCTGAAGCTCGTATTCGCCCGTTGCCGAGCCATCGACCAACGCACGCCTGGTGACCGCGTCGCTGCCATCAAAAGCGATCATTGCCTTGAGGTCCAGGCCGCCACTCGCCCAGCGGGCATGAACACCGGCAACCACCCCGTCGGATTCAGTCCGCGCGCCTCGTGCGGCAAGATCCTGGGTGTTGTTCATGTAGCCGACGAATGCGCCGATCGACCAGGCGGTGCTGCCCCAGCCAATCCCGCCCAGCAAGCCATAACCGTCTGTCTGCGCGCGTGACGTGCCTTGTGCAGCGCTTTCCAGTTCGCGCGTGTTGGCAAGGGCGCTGGCAAAGGTGAACAGCCCCGGCGTGTCGCGCCTGGTGGCAAAAGCGTTGCCCCGGCCGAGCTCGGCGAGTTCGATGCCCTGCTCGACCGTGATCTGGCTCGCCGAGGCATAGGCTTCCGGAGCCAATTGCGCGAAAGCGGCCTGGTTGGAAGCGCCCGAGGCATCCACCAATTGTGGCACCGCCGCCAGCAGCGCGGCCGACCCCCGGCCGCTCGTCAGAACCAAGTTCACATAATCGATCGAACGCTGCACTTGTGGTGCAAAAGCGGAATCGTTGAGGAACTGGCCCAGCAGCGAAATCCTGCTGGCGTCCTGAACGATGAAGCCGAACAAGTCGGCGGGCTTGACCACGTTGGTGTAACTGCCGGTGATACCCTCGCTCGCGACAATGAGGTCGAGCGATTGCCCCGGTGTCATCGACTGGCTGGTGACGAGTTGCAGCGTGGCCCCTTGCGCGATCGACAAGGCGCCGTTGACCAACAACTTATCGGTTGCCGAAGGCGTGATCTCGAACAGCGAGACCGAACTCCCGGCGAGCGCCACGTCGCCGTTCACCGTCATCGTGCCGGGCGAAGCACCGGGGCTGAGCGTGCCGCTGACCGCAATATCGCCGTTGACCGTCCCGGCCGAGCCGAAAGTGGCGCCTGCGCCGACATCGACCGTGGACGCTGTAATGGTCGAGCCGCCAAGGCCGATCAGCCGGCCGCCGGTCAGCGTCAGGCTGTCGAATGCAGCGCTCCCGGCGATGGTGGCGAGGCCCGCATTCATCTGCAGCGCCTCGATGCCGGAAATGCTGTTGAATGCAACCGGCCCCGCCGCGCTGCCGCCCGAGACGTCTATCCTGTCATTGCCCGCTCCGCCCGCGATCGAGCCGCTGAAGCCGCCTGCAATCGTCACCAATGTGCCGGCAGAACCCAGGCTGAGCTGCGAAGTGGCCAGCGAAGCGTCGGTTGCGATCGTCAGGTCGCCGGCGATCGCCACACTGTTGAACGAGAAGGCGCTGCCCGACAGCGTCAGCGCACCGGCGCCCTCGCCCACCAGTTGCTCGAATTCGGTCAGCGTGCCCGACAATGTCATGTCCTGGCTGAGATCGAGCGTCGTGACATCGTTGCCCGCGCCGCCCGCAACGGTGCCTGCCAGCGTACCGCCTGCGGCGATCCGGAAGATGTCGTCACCTGCCCCCAGATCGATAATGCCCGCCAATGCACCGCCGCTGGCGATGGTCAGCGATTGCTCGCCATCCGCGAAGGCCAGCGCGTTTCCTGCGCTGCCCAGCGTGCCGGCGACATGGAGTTCGCCGCCTGTCAGCGACACCCTCTCGAATGCCGTCGCGGTGCCGCTCAGCGTAACTGGGCCGGCATTGGTGAAGCGCAGGATATCAGTGCCTTGGCCGCCATCGTACTGACCGGCGGCATTGGCCATGCCGAGCGCCAGCGCATCATCGCCGCCGTTCAGGGACAAGGCCGCGACATCGCTGTCGAGCACAACCTGCTCGGCCGCGGCGCTTCCGTCGATCCGGCCGATCGTGAAGCCGTTCAACGCCGCCGTCAGGCTGGTGCCGGCGAGCGCGACCGACTGGAAATCCTGATCAAGCGTCAGCGTCAACATGCCGGTGCCGTCCAATGCGAGCTGCTCGAAATTGCTTCGTGCACCGATCCCGCTGCGGTCGCCCGCCAGCGCGACGCGGTAGAGATCGACCCCCTCACCGCCATCCACGCCGGCCGCCGTGCTGGCCAGGCCTTCTGTGTAGCTGTCATTGCCGGCGCCGAGCCTCACCGGACCGCCGATGGTGCCGGTGTTGAAGACGCTGTCGGCACCGCTGCCAAGCGTGATGCCGCCCAGGATCGTGCCGGCATTGTTTACCGCGGATCCGGCTTCACCGCCGGTAATCGTGGTTGGGCCGGCCGCCGTGAGCGTCTGTCCCGCTGCGATCGCGAGCGTACCGCTGGCGAGTGCAATCGTGTCTACTTCGAATTTGCCGGCATAGTTGAACGTGCCGGTGCCGGTCTGTGTCAATTGCTCGAAGCCGGTCAGCTGGCTTGCATCGAGCGATCCGTCGCCCGCCGCATCGACGATGAACACATCGCTGCCGGCGCCGCCGGCCACAATCTGGCCCAGCGTTGCGCCGGTGCGGTGCACGAACACGTCGTTGCCTTCGCCCAGGAAAACCGGGCCGGTGATGGTGCCGCTGTTCTCGACCCGGTCGTCTCCCGCGCCAAGCAGCAGCACTGCGCCGGCAATCAGGCCTGTATTGCGGATCGTGTTGGCGAGCGTGCCTCTCGACAGGATTGCCGCGCCCGTGACCGATCCGTCGGTATCGACCGTACCGCCGCTGATCGTGCCGGCATTATCGAGCGTGAGAGCGGTGTTGTAGGCGATCAGGCCGAGACCATCGGCTCCGTCCGCACTGATTGTACCGTTTTCCGCATTGGTGATCACGGCCGAGGCCGCACCGTCGGAAGAGAGGATTACGGCCCTGGTGCCGCTGACCATTGAATTGCCCACCAGGCTGGCGCTGATCGTTCCGCTGTTGACGAGGTTGACCGTCCGCGGCGAAGCACCCCCCTGCAGGTCAAGCGTAAGCGCGGAAAAGCCATTGCCGGTGATCACGCCGCTATTGACGATCTCCAGGGTTGGGCTGCGGGCAAGCAAGACGGCCGTGTCGATCCTGCCGCTGTTACTGAAGCTGGCGGCGCCGTCATTCACGAGGTTCACGCCATAATAGTCGCTCCCGGCGGTGATGGTGCCGCTATTGACGAAGCTGGCGATCGCGCCGGACACCCCGCCACTGATCGTGCCCTGATTGTCGAAGGTGGCGAGCGTGAAATCCAGGCTTGGCAGCACCTCGGAAGCAAAATCGGGATGGCCGGTCGTAACCGCGCCCGCGATGGTGGCCGTGTTCACCACCGCCCCGTCACCCCCGGCGTAGAGATTGCCGGCGAACGGGTCGGTCGCGGTGATGGTGAGCACCGTATCGCTGCCCGTGGCCTGCACCAGCGCATCCTCGAAACTGACGAATTGCGGGTCGCCGTCGAGCGATACGCTCGCGCTGGCGTTCAGCACCCAGCCGAGCTCGTCGTCGCCCGCGCCGCCGTCGATCGATCCGGAAACGCCGGTCTGCGCGCCCGTCATGACGAACCGATCTCGCGCCGCGCCGAAGGTCAGATTGCCGGCAAGCGAGCCGCCATCGGAAACATAGACGCTGCTGCCATAGGAAAATTCATAAGCCGCCACGTCGCCCACGATCGTGCCGCGGTTGAGCACGGATCCGCCGCTCAGGGCGACTGCCGTCACGCCGCTGATCGTGCCGGTCGCTTCATTGATCAGAACGCTATTGCTGCCCAGCTGAATGCCCGTGGCCTGCCGGCTTTCGATGATGCCGCTATTGGTGATTCGCGTAGCTGAGAAACCGCCTGCCACGGCATTGCCGTCGACCCGGATCGTGCCGCTATTGGCAAGGCTGGTGAAGGACGAGATGCCGGTGGCGTTGGAGCCGCTCGTATCCGATATGGAGCCTGTATTGATCACAGCGCCGGAATAGTAGATCCCGATGCCGCCGCCATTGAGGAGGATGGTGCCGGTATTGGTGACCGTCTTACCGCCGAAGATCCCCCCTGCGGGATAGTTGATGCCGGCAGCATTGCTAACGGCGATCATTCCGGCGTTCGTGACGTCGGCCGTGCCGGCATTGATCGCGGCCAGCGCCGAATAGCCAAAGCCGTCAGTGGCAGCCAGATTCAGCGTGCCGTTATTGATGATCGTGAGATCCTGAATCGGTCCCGCAATGCCGTTCACCAATTGATCGGTTGTCGGAATGGTGGCGTCGACCAGGGTCCGGTCGCTGGCCGAGACCGTCCCGTCGATCGTCACAGACCCGTTGCCGGTCAGGCCGATGGTCGTGGTGATCGGGTCGGCCGCATTGAGGGTGAGCGCAGCATTGTTGTCCAGCTCGTAGGCGAGCCCCTCGAAACCGTTTGTCAGCGACAGTGCCGCGCTGCTGTCGGCATTGATCAGGTAACGCAGCGTGTCATAGCCATCGCCCGCATCGACCCCGCCGGTTGCGCCCGCCAGCGGCCTGCCGGCGATGGCGGCGATATCGACCACCAATTGATCGTCACCCCCGCCCAGTCGGATAGCACCGTTAACGGTGCCGCCGGCATCGACGAAGATGTCTTTGGAAGAGTCAAAAGCGAAGTCACGCACGAAGCTGACCTGGCCGTTGATCGTGCCGGCATTGACGACCTTACCTTCCAGGCCGGTGCCCAGGACACCGTTGGTGCCGCCGGTGACGATACCGCTCGCCTCGTTCACCAGCCTCGCGAAGTATCCGAGTTCCACCCCAGTGGTGCCGCCGCTGATCGTGCCGGTGTTCACCAGCCTGGCGGATGACAGGTTGACGCCCGTTGTCGCGCCAGTAATCGACCCACTATTGGTCGAGGCCGCAAAGACGTTGGGGCTGTAGATCTGCGCGCCTGTGCTCCCGGTCGAGCGGATCATGCCGATGTTGGCCAATGTGCCATAGGCAAGGGCGGCAGTACCGTCGGCGGTGATGGTGCCGCTATTGGCAAGTGTCCGGCCGGCCCGCGCACCGTCGCCGCCATTGGCGCTGATCGTTCCGCTATTGGTCAGGTCGGTGGAGATGCTCACGGCGACCTGATCGGCAGCCAGCGCCGCGGTGATGTTGGCAGAGTTCGTGAAAGACAGCGGCAATCCGCCGCCATTCGAAGTTACCGCCGCGCCGCTGGTCACCAGGTCTGCCTGGTTGAACACGCTGCCATTGCCGCTGAGCGCAATCCCGCCGATCATCGTGAAGCCTGGCGCCAGCGTGACACGCGCATCGTCGATGAGGTCCAGGCCCAGACGCTCGAAATTGGTTGGGAGCGGTGTCGCGCCCAGCGTCGCGTCGCCTTCAATGCCGATTGCAATCGTATCGGTGCCGGCCCCGCCATCCACCGCTCCGGTAATCGAGGATATCCGGCCCGTGGTGGTATCGAAGAGCGCGAGCAGCGTATCGTTGCCCGCGCCCAGCACCAGGTCGCCGCCTATCGTTCCCTGCCGCGTGTCGACGATGCTGTTTTCGCCCGCAGCGGCACTCGAGATCACCGAACCGCTGATCGTGCCCGCATTGGTGAGCGTCAGGGCGCCGCCCGCGCTGATCGCCGTGACACTGCCACCCAGGGTCGCGCCGGCGGCGTTGGTGATGGAGAGCGCGCCCGAGCCGCTCACTGTAGCGCCCGGCCCGGTCGCGGTGATCCGACCGAAATTGGAGATGCCGGTGCCGGACGTCATGGTTGCGATCGCGGCATTGGCGCCGCCGTCGATCGATCCGGTCGCCTCGTTGGTGAACGCCAAATAGCCATTGAGGGCTATATCGTTCAGGATTGCGGGCCCGGCAGTGCCGGTCAGCGTGCCGGCATTGACCAGCCTCACGCTGAAGCTGCCCATATTGTTGGCATCGCGCGACAGCAGCAGCGCCTGCGACCCGGTAACGGTACCGCCGGCCGCCACGCTGATCGTCGCGTTTACGAACGGATCAAACCTCTGGATAGTGCCGGGCGGCAGGCAAGGACGAAGGGATGCTCCCGCATAGGGGTCGCACGGTCCAGGTGGAGTGGTCGTGAATTGCGGTGGCCCCGCGATCACGGCGATACCAGGCTTGCTTATCCCGTCCACGAGGCCTTGGACGAACAAGTCGGCGAAGGGCGAGACCATGCTGATTGCCGCCGCTGCACTACCCGGCCGCACAATGGCATCAGCTTCCACGTTAACCTGAGTGCCGGGCGTGGCCACCACCAGGCCGTCTTCGTCGATTCCGCTGCAGGTGGTGATGCCGTTCGCCTCGGTCGGATCCGGGCTGCACTGCGCCGAAGCCGGCGATGCGGTCGCCGCACCCATTGCGATCAGGCTCGAACCGATCGCAAGCGACCACCGACGCACACGCGCACCACGTTCGTTCGACATTTCTGAAATCCCCCCGGAACCGGCTCCCATCCGGCATTGCAAATGTTAATCTATTTCTGAAGGATGTGTCTAGAGGGGTCCGAGGAGGTGCACTTCGGGATACGGTGCCTGCATGCGCCGACCAACGGGGTGGATCCAGTTGAGCGTCAACCTATCGGTCGTTGCGTAAAGCAGGTCCCCCCGGGACCAGCGCCAGGTCGCCCGGCAGATAGGTCAGGCGATTACTGCCCGATAAATTGCCTTCGTCTTCACCGATTAGCGATCATCAAGATCTAATCGAAATCCACCACTCGTCTGGATGATTGCTCCACGCTTCTTTTCCGTCCCGACCGGAGCCGTATTCCCGCGCTCTGTTTGCCTGAGAGATCGGCCGTTCAGGCCCGGCGGCCGATCGACGGAAATCATGTCCAGGAATGTGGGCGCGATATCGACGGTGCTCACAATAGCTTGGGTGTCCAGCTGTTCGCCATTCGGCAGGTGCAGCAGCAGGGGGATCGACAGGGTGTCCCAGTCGGGGTTGCCCCCATGGCCCAACCGTCGCCCGGGGCCGAGCCTCTCCCCGTGATCGGCGGTGACGATGATTATGGCATCCTTGGTCAGGCCCATCTGCTGGAGTTCGGCCAGCAGGTCATGGATTACCCGATCCGCCTTGCGCACGCCGGCATCGTACTGCGCGCGATAGCGTCGCTGCTCGCCCTGCGGGTCGACCAGGCGCAGCAATTTCTCGGAGAACGTCGCCGCCGGCCGCTCCTGCACATAGGACCCCTCATGGGCCGACATCAGATGGATGTAGAGGAAGCTTCTTGCCGGTTCGCGGATCGTCAGGCGTCTCAGCCGCGGAATGAGATTGTCATCGTCGTATTTGCGCTCCGGGTCGATCGTGTCGTCGACGAAGGCCGTCAAATTGGGGCCATACAGGCGCCGCAGGCCGGCAAAGCCCGAATGATCGCCGGCCAGCACGAAGTAGCTGTCATAGCCATAAGGCTTGAGCAGATCGGGGAGCACTGGCGGCGCCACCCCGAAATCCTCCCAGTAGCGGCCAGTGAGGGCGCTCATTATTCCGCAGATGGAATATGTGCAGGTAGAAAAAGCATGCTTGAATTGGGTGAACCGCCCGCTTGTCACCGCGGCGCTTAGCAGGGGCATGTTCCGGTGAACGGCATCGGCACGCAGGCTATCGACGACGATCAGGATCAACGGTCGGGGATGCTCGAGCGGCGGCTCCCCGGCGCCGGCCCACGCGGCATTGGTGCGCCCCGCATCGTATAGCAGCGCATCGGGAGCCATCCTCTCCTTGGCCAGGATCATGTTGATGTAGGGATCACGTATCGCCAGCGAGGGGGTCAGCACGATGGTGCCAAGGCAGGTCAAGGCGCCGCCGAGCAGGAGCAGGTCCCCGGCGTCCCTTCTACTCCGCTTCTCGACGGCATCTGCACCCTGAAGCACAATGGCATGACGGCGCCCGGCGCGTACGATTTCCGCAGACGCCCGGCAGTAAAGGATGATGAAGACCAACTCGACCGCCGCAATCACCGCCAACAAGCCTGCCGGGTTGATCGACAGATAGTCGAGTATTGCCAGAAAGCGGTCGGGATTGCTGATGAGCCCGCCCAGCGGGAGGATCGCCGCGTCGCGGGTCAGATAGGCGGCCTGGACGATATCGATGATCAGCGATGACGCGTGAATGATGCCGGCGCCGGCCGCAAGGAAGGCAAAATAGAGCGGCCTTCCGGCAATCCATGACCGGTAGCGCGTCACCGCTACCCCTCCGGCAACGGTGAGACTCAGCAGCACCAGCGAATGCACGGCCAGGCCGGAGACGCCGATGATTCCGAACGAAAACAGCAGCAGCACACGAAGCAGAACCTGCATTGCGGCGAGGATGGCAAGCCCCAGCAAGAGACGGCGACCGCTTTGGCTAAGGGAAGAAAACCAGTGGCGCACGCGAATGTCGCAGGCTCGGCCCGATGTGAGACTGGCGGTGTTGCGCTTCCAAAAAGGATGAACTGTTATCATGGGTGCTGCCGTTCCACGGACAAGCGTGGTGACGTCGATCCCCACCGCCCTGCCCTTTCTCGACGTGGCGATCAACAGCACCTGCTGGGCCGCTGAAGCTGGGACGTCCGCAGGCCCGCACAGACGGGTGTGCGTGCTCGCGCGCCTGGTGGATGTGGCATCCGGCGGTATCCGGATCAGCATATCTGCCCATCGTGCCGATCACCTCGAGCCGGATCGCCCTGTTCGCATGGAGCGACCGGGCAACATGCAGGGGCATCGTGCTCTGGAGATAGACAAGCGCTCGCGCTTACGCTTGCTTGCATGCCTTGCGTAATGACGCTAAATTGCGTCATAAATATCGGGACGATCCGCCATGGCGCTGGCCGCCTATATCGATCAGGGACAATTCGCGCCGCGCAAGATCGCCGCAGTGCTGCGCACCACCAGCGATGAGCTGGCCCGCTCGCTGGGCCTGGGCAAGGATGCCGTGCAGCGCAAGGAGCGGATCGCATCCGACCGCACGCAGCGGCGGCTGCGGCAGATGGTGGAGATCCTCAACAAGGTGGAGCCGCGCTTCGGATCGGCCCTGGCGGCCTATGCCTGGTACCGCTCCGAGCCGCTGGCCGGGTTCGACGGGCGCACCGCCATGCAGCTGGTGCACGAGAACCGGGCCGACGACGTGCTGCGCTATGTCGATGCGGTGGACGCGGGCATCTACGCCTGACGGCGGGCCTTGCGATCCATGCATTATCGCGGGCTGCTCTATCGCGCGCTCAACCCGGTGTGGGCGCGGATGCCCTTGTCCGGGGAAGGGGCGGCGCGGTTCGGCGGGCGGTTCAACCGGATCGGGCGCCCGGCGCTCTACACCTCCTTCACGCCCGATACCGCCATCCGCGAGGCGAACCGGGTGGGCCTGCTGCAACCGACCACCTTGGTGTGCCTGCGCGCGGATATCGGCCCGCTGGCGGACGGGACCGATCCCGCTTTGCTGGCGGAACAGGGCTTGCCGGCCGACGCGCTCGCCGATCCCGCCTGGCAGGAGCGAATGCTGCGCGGCGGGCCCGTGCCGACGCAGGACCTGGCCGAGCGGCTGATCGGCACGGGCTGGGCCGGCCTCATCGTCCCCAGCTACGCCCGCGGCGCCCCGACGCAGGCGCGCAACCTGGTGCTGTGGGAGTGGGACGGTCACCTCAATCTGGTGGATGATGAGGGGCGGCTCGGCTGAGGCGCGTGCGGCGAAGAGCGCTGCTGACCTGTCCTGCCTCTGCGGAAATGAAGACCGAGATTGGCAAGACACCTTCCGAACAAGGCCGACCCCCACGCACCGCCCATCGTTCAAATCACCGGCAACGCACGGTTGCAGTTGGGGTCCAGCCCCCTAAGGTTGCGACCGGATGAAAGCCTCGCGGGCAGACGATTGAGAACATCTTCGGTCCGCAACGAAACGGTGCGCCATGTTGCCTTCTATTTCTATTGCCGAATGGGAAAACGCCAAGCTGTCGGAGTTTGGGCGGGCTCGTTTCCGATCCGAAAGGCTGGGCGGATGAGGAGTGCCGGTTTGATGCAGATCCTTTACCGCAAGAGACTGCGAGAGCCGCATCGCAGTCCAGCTCAGCAGGCGCTGCAAGCACCATGGCCGCACCGCCAATGACGATTGTGAGCGAAGGGCGACCATTGCTGTCGATCTGCGTGCCCGCCTACAAGCGGGGGGCCTTCCTGCCCGATCTGCTCGACAGCATCCTGCGCAATATCGCCGAATTGCCGCCCGAACTTGCGGGCTGCGGCGTGGAGGTGGTGATCAGCGACAATGCCTCGGGCGACGATACGGCCGAGCGGGTGGCGGCCTACGATGACAGGCTGCCGATCACCTATGTGCAGCAGGCGGAGAATATCGGCCCGGACCGCAACTTCCTCGCCGTGGTCGAGGCAGCGAAAGGCGCGTTCTGCTGGCTGATGGGCAGCGACGACATCGTCGAGCCGGGAGGGCTCACGCATGTCCTTCGCGCGGCGGGGAGCTGGGACGTGGCGGGCTTCTCGGTCAATTACCAGAGGCGCAGTTTCGATCTCGAGCAGGCGGACGAGGTCCGCCCTCCCGTCGCATACAGGCAGGACGTGGTGATCGAGGGGCGCGAGGATATCTACCGCGCCTTCGTCGGCCATTGGGGCTATCTGTCAGGGCACGTGGTGCGGCGCGATCTGTGGCAGGAGGTGTGCGCCACGGGGGAACAGCTCTCCTTCCTCAACGCCTATGTCCATATCCTGGTGATGGGCCGGATGATCGAGCGCGTGCCGCGCTGGGGCTATCTCCACGCGATCTGCGTGGGCTGGCGCGGGCGCAACGATTCCTTCGTCAGCGGCGACCATGTCGATCGCATGATGGTGGACGTGCGGGGTTATCGGGAGATCACCGAGCACCTTTTCGGCCGCAACAGCGCCACCACGCATGCGGTGATGAACGAGGTCGCCGGCACGCATGTGCTGGTGCATTATCGCATAGCCAAGGTGTTTTATCATTCGGGCGCCAGCCTCAGGCGCGCGGGCGTGACCCTGGCGCGCGAATACTGGCGCTATCCTGCTTTCTGGACCAAGCTGCTGCCATGGGCGGTGCTGCCCGCGCCGCTGCTGCACGGCCTATGGACCGGCTACCAGCGCACCCGCCACCGGCTCGATCCCAACTTCAAGATCCACCCCCAGGCGCGCCCGAAGCCCGAAGCGGCCGGCTCCTGACATAGGGCGCGGGGTGCCGCAAGGAGGTGGGCGGCCGGGCAGATTGCCCGCATCTTCGGACCGGCACGGCAGGAAGCGCCCCAACTCGGCCGCCTGGATCGCCTCGGGCGTTTCTTCAAAGCAGCCGTTCGCCAAGCGTCCGGCAATTTCAGTTCGGGATTGAAAGCGGTTGCCGACAACTGTCACTTAACCACTCGTTTCGACGACATACGCCGCCAACTGCATCTTGTAATGGAAGGCCATTGGCCATATTCTAAATCCATACCCGCTGGCAGCGTGCTGTCGGCTCGAAGGCCGCTGAGAGGAAACTCGAGGCGGCTTTCGCTTTTTCTGCTATACGGCTTTGATGCGAACGATTGTCTATATTGACGGCTTCAACCTGTATTTTCGGATGCTGCAAAAGCGTCCTGACCTGAAATGGGCCAACCCCAAGATCTTGACTGAACAGGCTTTACGTCCGGAAAATCAGGTCATTCAGGTCCGTTATTATACCGCCCGTGTCTCCGCGCGTGTCGATCCGACCGCGCCGAGCCGGCAGCAGGTGTATTTCAACGCTTTGGGCACGGTGCCGGAGGTGGTGATCCACCAGGGCACGTTCCTGGCCACCAAGAAATTTGCGGGGCTGGTGCATCCCCCACAATTTCGGCCGCAGCTAGCGGCTCAGCTGCCGCAACCGTGGCCGGCCGTAGTAAAGGTTCATAAGACCGAGGAGAAAGGCAGCGACGTGAACCTCGCGAGCCATCTTCTACTCGACGCCTTCCGGGACAATTTCGACGTCGCGGCAGTGCTGTCTGCGGACAGCGACCTGATCGAGCCGATCCGCATCGCCACACAAGAGTTGGGCAAGGTGGTGGGACTACTGTCGCCCGTAGCGGTGCCCAATCCCGATCTTGCCGCGGCGTCGAGCTTCGTGCGCCGTCTGAGCATCGGGCATCTGACGGCCGCGCAATTCCCAAACCCTCTAACGCTAGCTGACGGGACGCAGCTCGACAAACCCGCGAGCTGGGTATGATCCTGATCTCAGGACCCACGCAGTCTGCAAGAGGTAGTGAGCGGTCCCCGCGGCTATGTCCGCTTCGATGCATTCGTTGTGCGGAAGCGGACGGTCAGTAAACCACCCACTCTCGGTCATTCAGCCGTTGGATTGCGGCCCTGGGTGGGCGTGCCTGCAACCTGTTCGTACAGGCGCAACGTCTCCTCGGCCATCCGCGCCCAGGAGAAGACCTCAACCCGGGCCCGGCCGCGCTCGATCAGGTGCTCGCGGGTTTGCGGGTCTTCGATCACCTGGCGGATCGCTCCCGCCATGGCATCCACGTCTCCAGGAGCGAAGTAGAGCGCGCCATCGCCATAGATTTCGGGCAGGCAGGTGGCGTCGCTGCTGATCACCGGCGCGCCATAGCCCATCGCCTCCAGCCCCGGCAGGCCGAACCCTTCGGCAAAGGAGGGGAACACGTAGGCCGCCGCGTTCCCATACAGCCAGTCGCGCTGCGCGTCCGGCAGATAGCCGGTGAAGACGATGTTGCGATACCCATGCTCGCGGCAATGGCGCTCGGTCGCCTCGGTTTCGACGCCCTTGCGCCCGACCAGGATGAGCCCGAAATCGGGGTGGTCCGCCAGCAGGCGCTGATGCGCGTCGCACAGGCGGTTCACGTTCTTGTAGGCGCTGTGGCGGCCGACATAGAGCAGGTAGCGCGCGAAGGGGTGCTCGTAGGGCGCAAGCTCGCCGGGATGGATTTCGGCCGCCTCGTAGATCACCGCCACCTTGGCCGGGTCGGCGCGCAAATGCCGCACCACATCATCGCGGGTGAAGGCCGATGGGGTGATGATCCGCGCATTCTCGCGCACCACCGCCCGTGCGATCGGCCAGCCCACGGCGCGCTTGGCGCCCGAGACGAAGGCCGAGCGAAGCGGGTTGCGCAGCCTCAGCTGGGTGAGGTCGTGGAAGGTGGTGACCTTGCGCCCGCGATAGAACAATAGCGGCTGCTGCGGGCTGCAGAAATGGATGAGGTCGGGCTGCAGGGCTGCCAGTACGCGCCGAAGCTGTGTCTGCTCGGCCAGCGAGTTGAACGGCACGTCCACCAGATGCTTGGTGAAATTGGCGGCATGGGGCGTCCAGCTGTCCGCATGTTCGCGGTTGAGCAGCACATCGAACCGATGATCGCCCGCGATCGCCTGCAAATGGTGCAGCAGCCGATCGGCCAGCGTGCCGGTGGTGGTGCCGAGAATACGGGCGTCGATGGCGATGTGCATTCAGCGAATCCTGGCAGGCAGGGATGGGGCAGGCCGGTAAGGCTCGGATGAGGAAGGCGCAGCCGCTCTCGGGTGGGGCCGGTTCGGGCAAGTCGATTTATGCCGGCGGCCACTGGCGGCGCTTGTATAGCCGGTAGCCGGCCCGGGCGATCGGGTTGGGAACCAGGATCCATGGCAGCAGCCGCGTCCAGAAGGCGGGCGAACGCCAATAGGCGGCGGTGATCAGCCGCGCTCCCCGGCGCAGGCTGGCGGGCGATTGCCCATGCCCCTTGGCCCCGCGGAAATGGCGATAGACATGCCCGCCGGCTACCTGGTCGCGCACCTGGTGGGCCATGGAGCTGTTCGCGCCGAACAATCCCTCGGCAAGCCGGCCATAGCCGACCACGTCGATCTCCATGCGCCGCAGCCAGCCATCCGAGAGGAAGGAATCGTTGCTTGAGCGCCAGCCTACGCAGGGCGTGGCGATAATACCCCAGCGCGGGCAGCGCTGAAGCATGCGGCCGATGATGAAGACATGAACATAGGCGTTGAGCTGACCCAGAGGCTCACCCGTGGCCACCACCGCGTTCCACAAGTCTCGCCGCACCACGTTGCTCGATAGATAGCCAAGATAGTTCAGCAGCACGCCGAAGCTATGCTCGGCGCCTTCCAGCAGCTGGTCCTGCGTGAATGTCATGGGCGCGCTGACCGGCACGGGATGCTGCATCGCCACGTCATAAGCGATGACGTTGACCAGGAAGCCGGCGACATCCGCGTGCCGCGTGCAATGGTCCAGCACGCGGGCAATGCCGCCGGGCTCGATCCGGTCGTCACTGCCCATCAGCCAGCAGAAATCCCCGCTCGCCGCCTCCACCACCGCCAGGAAATTGCGGTCCGGGCCGACATTCTCCGCCTGCTGCACCACCTTCATGTCCGGCAGCCGGGCCGTCCACTCGGCCAGAACGGCGGGGGTTTCGTCGGTGGAGCCGTTGTCGCTCACCACCACCTCGATCCGCTCGTCCCACTCGCGCTCTATGCTGGCGAGCAATTCGGGCAGGTAAGGGCCGCGATTATAGGTCGGGATACAGATGGAAAGACGCATGTCCTACCAATCCGCCAGCTTGCGGTTGCGGCGCATGCGGATGGCGTTCACCCATGGGCGCACGCCCTTCATGTAGGACAGGTAAGCCCCGCGCGCGACCGGCCGGGGCACCAGGATCCACGGCAGCAGCTTGTAATAATAGACCGGCGAGCGCCAGTAATAGCGGGTCAGCAGGCGGGCGCCCTTGCGCAGCGTGGCGGCGGGCTGCCCTTGCGACTTGCCGGTCCACAGGCAGGTGAAGGCATGCACCGCCGCGATCCGGTCGCGCATGACATTGGCGGTCTTGCTGCCCGCGCCGAACAAAGCGGTGCTGATATCGTGATAGCCGACCACGTCGAGCGAGGTGCGCTTGTACCAGCCATCGGCGATGAAGCTGTCATTGCCGCTGCGCCAGCCCACCGTGCGCTGGTGGAGATAGCCCCAGCGCGGGCATTTCTGGATCATCCGCCCGATCACGAACACATGGACATAGGCGTTGAGGAAATTGAGATGTTCCCCCGTGGCGACCACCTCGTTCCACAAATCGCGGCGGATCACCTGGCCGGAAAGATAGCCGTAATAGGGTCCGAATTCCTGGAAGATGGCATCGGCGCCCTCGAACAGGCGATCGCTGTCCAGGGTGAAGGCCTCGCGCATGATGATGCGGCGGGAAAAGGTGGAATCGTAGCCCGCCAGATTGACGCAGAACCCGGCCGTATCGGACCATTGCTCGGTGGCGCGCAGCACGCGGGCGAGCGCGCCGTCCTCCACCTTGTCGTCGCTGCCCATCAGCCAGCAGAAGCGCCCGCGCGCCGGCTCCACCACCGCGAGGTAATTGCGGTCCGCGCCGATATTCTCCGCCTGGCGGACATAGGTCAGGTTCGGCAATCGCTCGCGATAGCGTTCCACCACCGCGGGCGTATCGTCGGCCGAGGCATTGTCGCTGACGACCACTTCCACCCGGTCCGGATCGTCCACCCTCGCCAGTTCGGCGATGATGGAATCGAACAATTGCGGCAGCGTGGCCCCGCGATTGTAGGCCGGGATGCAGATGGACAATTGGATGTCGGGTTCACTCATTGTCGCAGTACTCCCGCTCCGCGTAGCACGACGCGGGACATGTAGACTGGAAGAAACCATCCTACGGTCAAAACAAAGGAGGCTGTCATTCCGACAAGCAGTCCGGCCAGGCCGCCCTGCTGTGCACCGTACCAGCCAAAGGCTATGTTCAGCGCCGCTTGAACCGGTCCGATCATGAGCAGCACTGTCGTGCGGTTGGCACTATGCACGACCATGGCGAAGGTGTCGCACCAGATCCGCACGATCCAATAGGCAGCGAACAGGGGTATCATCCCCAAGGACAGGACCAGGGTTCCGCGCGGCGCAAGCACCTGTGCGATTGGCTCGGCGAACAGCCACAACATGGAAGTAGCACCCAGGATTACTGCCGTGCCGAACAGGATGGATCTTGCGATCATCTTCCTGACGAACTGTGTCTCGCCGCGATGGAGCATCTCGGCGCAGACCGGCCAGTAAGCGGACAGCACGCTACTGAAGACAAAGAAGGCCAGAGCATACACGCGCGAGAAGATGGCATACTCCGCAACATCTGGCGCGGAAACAGTCTGCGACAGGATGATGTAATCCACGTTCAGCACCAACGCCGCCATAGCGTTGTAGAGCAGGAAAATGCGTGCGCGACTCCAGATCCGCCGCACATCGGCAAAGCTTAAGTGGAAATGGTGCCCCCGTGCGCGGTGTCGTATGAGATAGGCGGCCAAAAACAGCATCGGAAGGATCCAGGTAGGTCCGGTAAACAAGGCCAACGACCAGACGAACCTGTCTTCGGCCGGCAGGCGGGGGAGCACCAGAAGCAGCAATGCCAACGACATCAGCACGCTGACCGCCGAGATGAGATGGGCGAGATAGCCGCGATGCTCTGCAAAGCAGATTCTGAGTGCAATGGCGGAAATGCCCGTACCGGTCGCAACCACCGCGAATACAAAAAAGCCGGCCGTTGCAGTTTGCCCGGTGATGTCCTGAGATGCGCTCAGCAGGAAAGGACCGGCCCAGCCGGCAATTCCGGCCCACAGCGCCGTCAGACACAGCATGGCGCCGGCCAGCACCGCCGCGACGCTGGCAATGGCATCGACGCTAGTCTTCCCATCGACCCGGTTCTGGGAAATGAAGTTCTGTACACTGGCGCCAAAGCCCAGATCCGCGAGCGCAAACCAACCGAGCAGGCCGGTAAGGATCGCAAATGCGCCATAACCGCCGATCCCGAGCGTCTCGGTTAGCACGCGGATCATGGCAAGCTGGGCCAGGGCCGCGACGATCCTGCTCGTCCAGCCTGCCCCTACCGTGATCAGGGGCGCTGCGGTGCGCATGTCGAGGCCGCGTAGCCGGGAGAGAGCGATGGCGCGAACCTGCATTACCGAGCGTGTCGGCGCCTCACCGGTTCGCCATCATCACCTGCCGCGCCCAGGCCACGGCATCGCCGATCCCCTCGCGCGCGGTGACCTGCGGCGACCAGTCGAGCAGCGCGCTCGTCTTGGCGAGATCGGCCACGAAGATGCGTTGGTCGCTGAAGCGCGGCTCCAGCTTCTCGTACTGAAGCTGCGTATCGGTCAGCTCTTCCAGCAGCGCGAACAATTCCAGCAGCGAGAGGCTGTTCTGCATCCCGCCGCCCACGTTGAGCACCTGGCCCTGCGCACGCTCGATATGGTCGAGCCCGGCGAAATAGAGCCGCGACATGTCACGCGCTTCCAGCACGTCGCGCACCTGCTTGCCGTTGCCGGCGATGGTGAAGGGCTTGTCGAGCAGGCCCTGGCTCGCCTTCACCGCCTGGCCGCAGAACCAGGCGATCCAGCCTTGGTCGAAGGTGCCGAACTGGCGCGAGCCGTACATCGAGGAATGGCGGAACACGAGCGTCTTGAGCCCATAGACCCGCGCGAAATCCTGCATGTACTGGTCGGCCGCGCCCTTGGAGCAGCCATAGGGGGACTGGAATTCCAGCGGCGTGTTCTCGTCCAGCCCCTGCGGATGCGCGGGGTCGACATAGCGCGTCTCGGTTTCCTGGTAATCGATATATTCAAGGTCGCCATAGACCTTGTTGGAGGAGCTGTAGATCACCGCCGCCTCGGGCACATGCTCGCGCACCGCCTCCAGCACGTTGAGCGAGCCGCCGGCATTGATCTCGAAATCCATGCGTGGATTGGCGATGGAAGTGGTCATCGCCACCTGGCCCGCGACATGGAACACCGCATCAGGCGCGAAATCGCGGATCGTGCGGGTCACGTCATTGGCGTTGCGGATATCGCCATGGACATGGGTGAATTTGCCCTGCCCGCGCAGCCATTCCAGGTTCTGCGCCGATCCGGTGCGCGAGAGATTGTCGAACACCACCAGCTCGGCCCCGCGATCGAGCGCGGCGGCTGACAGATTGCTGCCCAGGAAGCCGCAGCCGCCGGTAACCAGGATCTTCATCACTTAAACTCCCCAAACCCGCCAGCCCGAACCCGCCAGCCTGTCGCCCCGGCAACGCCTAAAGCGCGCCGGCCGCCGCCATCTGCGCCATGCCCTTGTCGAGCGGCGTGGTGGCGCGCCACCCGATAGCCCGTTCGATCTTTGCAGGATCACCCACCACACGCATGCTTTCGGCCGGGCGATAGGGCTTGGCCCCCCAGCACAGCACCGCCGGATCGCCATCCGCCGCTCTCACCGCAGCCTCAGCCAGAGCGCGCAGGCCCAGCCCGGCGCCTGAGCAGATGTTGAAGATCTCGCCCGCGGGAAATGGCTCATGCGCCGCCAGGTCGAGGCAGGCCGCCGCCACGTCGCCCACATAGAGATAATCGCGTTCCTGATGGCCGGGTGTCAGCTCCACCGCGCGGCCTTCACGGCTCGCTTCCATCACCATCGGCACGAATTTGTGCGCGCCCTCCAGCGGCCCGTACATGCTGAACGGACGCACCACCACGATGGGCGCGCCGGTGCGCCGGGCCAGGTCCTGCAAGGCCAGCGAGGCGGCCGCCTTGGTCACGCCGTAGATCCCGGTGGGAGCAAGGCGCCGCTGTTCATCCAGCGTGCCGTCCTCCGTGCCGTATTCGTAGGAGGTGCCGACATGAACGAAGCGTACTCCGCCCTGCACTTTGGCGGCATCCGCCGCCGCCTGGGCCAGACGCATCGTGGCGGCGACGTTGATCTCCAGCGCGGTGGCGAAATCCGATTGGCGGTAATCCACGCCATAGGCCGCGCAATGGATCACCGCATCCACCCCCGCGAGCGCCGCCGCGAGATCGGCGCCCGCATCGGTGAGGTCGAGGTCGATCGTGCCGACGCCCGGGGCGAGCCGGTCGAGCCGCGCGCGGTCGCTCGAGGCACGGATGGCAGCCCGCACGTCGAGCCCCCGCGAAAGCGCGCCTGCCGCGACATGCGCGCCCAGGAAGCCCGATGCCCCCGTTACCAGCAGCCGCGTCACGCCCTTGCCGTTCATTCCGGCCTCAGAAATTCAGCCCGAAGAACTCTTCGAGCTTGCTGGCGACGTAGTCGAAATGGTCCTCGCCCAGAGCCGGGAACAGGCCCAGCCAGAAGGTGCTGTTCATCACCCGGTCGGTCTGGGTCAGCTCGCCCACCACGCGGTGCTCGACATGCGCGAAATAAGGCTGGCGGGTGAGATTGCCGGCGAACAGCAGGCGGGTGCCGATCTTGTGCTGGTCGAGATAGCGGGTCACGTCCACGCGGCTTGCATCCACCCCTTCGCGCAGCATCACCGGGAAGCCGAACCAGGAGGGGTCCGAATTGGGCGTCGCCTCGGGCAGGATGAGCACTTCCTCAAGCGCCTTGAAGCGCTCGGTCAGCAGCTGAAAGTTGCGCCGGCGGGCCTCGATGAAGCCTTCGGCGCGGTCGAGCTGGGCCAGGCCGCAGGCCGCCTGCATGTCGGTGATCTTCAGATTGTAGCCGAGATGCGAATAGACGTATTTGTGATCGTAGCCGAACGGCAGCGAACCGTGCTGCTGGCTGAAGCGCACGCCGCAAGTGTTGTCGCAGCCCGGCGCGCAATAGCAGTCGCGGCCCCAGTCGCGAATGCTCTCGATGATCGGCTTCAACTCGGCCGAGCGGGTGAACACCGCCCCGCCCTCGCCCATCGTCAGGTGATGCGCGGGATAGAAGCTGAGCGTGGCGACATCGCCCCACAGGCCCACCTTCTTGCCATCGTAAGTGGCGCCCAGCGCATCGCAGCAATCTTCCACCAGCCACAGATCGTGCTCGTCGCAGATGCGCCGCACTTCGGCGAGGTTGAACGGGTTGCCCAAAGTGTGCGCGAGCATGATCGCGCCGGTCTTCTCGGTGATCGCCGCCTCGATCAGGCTGGCGTCGATATTGTAGGTCGGCACGTCGACATCGACGAACACCGGGATCAGGCCGTGCTGGATCGACGGGTTGACCGTGGTGGGGAAGCCCGCCGCCACGGTGATCACCTCGTCGCCCGGCTTCAGCCGCCGGTCGCCCAGCTTGTGGCTGGTGAGGCAGGACAGCGCCAGCAAATTGGCCGAGGAGCCAGAGGTGGTGGTGAGCACGTGCGGGGCGCCGGTCAGCTTGGCGAGGCCGGCCTCGAACTCGGTGTTGAAGCGCCCGGTGGTCAGCCAGCCATCGAGCGAGGCTTCCACCATCAGCTCGATCTCGGGCGCGCCGATCACCTTGCCGGCGGGCGGGATCATCGTCTCGCC
>Ga0210040_10000844_pt1 | contig 49139 bp, 46 predicted proteins | sample CryGeyCG12114_NA_FD_185462 | JGI IMG/M metagenome (GOLD analysis project Ga0210040, IMG submission 185462) | Groundwater microbial communities from aquifer - Crystal Geyser CG19_WC_8/21/14_NA (SPAdes) (version 2) | ecosystem: Environmental > Aquatic > Deep subsurface > Groundwater | place: USA...
TGCGGTGGGGCTGGGCGTGCGGTGGGGCTGGGCGTGCGGTGGGGCTGGGCGTGCGGTGGGGCTGAGGGTCGTGTCTACCGACCTCGGGCGGTCCGCGCGCGGCCAACTGCGTCGACCGGGCTGCCGCACCGCTGCGAGCATGGGCCGGTGAGCGCCACTCTCGTGGCCCGCGGCCTCGCCGCCGGCCACGCCGACCGCACCCTCTTCACCGGGCTGGACCTCGTCGTCGCGCCCGGGGACGTCGTCGGCCTCGTCGGGGCCAACGGCGCCGGCAAGTCCACGCTCCTGCGCCTGCTCGCCGGGGTGCAGGACCCGCAGGAGGGCTCGGTGACCACGACGCCGCCCAGCGCCGTCCGCGGGTGGCTGCCCCAGGAGGTCGAGCGCCGGGACGGCGAGGACGTGCTCGGCCACCTGGCGCGCCGCACCGGCGTCGCCGAGGCGCAGGCCGCGATGGACGCCGGCGCGCAGGCCCTCGCCGAGGGGGCTCCGGGCGCGGACGACGCCTACGCCGAGGCGCTCGAGCGCTGGCTGGCCCTCGGCGGTGCCGACCTCGAGGAGCGCACCGGCGCCGTGCTCGCCGACCTCGGCCTGGTGCTGGACACCTCGGCGGCCATGACGTCGCTGTCCGGCGGCCAGGCGGCGCGGGTCGGGCTGGCCGCGCTGCTTCTCTCGCGCTTCGACGTCGTGCTGCTCGACGAGCCGACGAACGACCTCGACCTCGACGGCCTCGCGCGCCTCGAGCGCTTCCTCACGGGACAGCGCGCCGGCGTCGTGCTCGTCAGCCACGACCGCGAGCTGCTCTCCCGCGTCGTCACCCGCGTCGTCGAGCTGGACCTCGCCCAGCAGCAGGTCAGCGTCTTCGGCGGCGGGTACGACGCCTACCTGGAGGAGCGCGAGACCGCCCGCCGGCACGCGCGCGAGGCCTACGAGGAGTACGACGACAAGCGCTCGTCCCTCACCGACCGCGCGCAGATGCAGCGGAGCTGGCTCGCCAAGGGCGTGCGCGACGCGGTCAAGAAGAAGTCCGACGGCGACAAGCACATCACGCACAAGGCGCGCGAGGGCTCGGAAAAGCAGGCCGCCAAGGCGCGGCAGACCCAGCGGATGATCGAGCGGCTCGACGTCGTCGAGGAGCCGCGCAAGGAGTGGGAGCTGCGGTACGAGATCGCCGCGGCGCCGCGCTCGGGCTCGGTGGTGGCGACGCTGCGCGGCGCGGTCGTGCGCCGCGGGACCTTCCAGCTCGGCCCGCTGGACCTCCAGGTCGACGCGGGCGACCGCATCGGCGTCACCGGGCGCAACGGCTCGGGCAAGACGACGCTGCTCGGCGCGCTGCTCGGGCGCACGCCGCTGGACGACGGCGACGGGGGGCTCGGCTCCGGCGTCGCCCTCGGCGAGGTGGACCAGGCGCGGCGCTCGCTCGGGGAGGCCGTCCTGCAGCCGGCGGGCTCGCAGCTCGCCGGGGCCCCCGCCGGGCCGCCGTCCGTGCTCGACGCCGTCGCGGCGCAGGTCCCGGACTGGCCGACGGCCGAGGTGCGCACGCTGCTGGCCAAGTTCGGGCTGCGCGCCGACCACGTGCTGCGCCCGGTGGCGACCCTCTCCCCCGGCGAGCGCACCCGCACGGCGATGGCCCTGCTGCAGGCCCGCGGCGTCAACCTGCTCGTGCTGGACGAGCCGACGAACCACCTCGACCTGCCCGCCATCGAGCAGCTGGAGAGCGCGCTGGACGCCTACGCCGGAACCCTGCTGCTGGTCACGCACGACCGCCGGATGCTCGACGCCGTGCACCTGACCCGTCGCTGGGACGTCGACGCCGGCGTCGTCACCGAGCGCTGAGGGCGCCCGCGCCCCTGCGGGAGCTCACGAAGTCCGCCGTGGGGCGGCCCCGGGACGACAAGAGCTCACGAAGTCCGCCGTGGGGCGGCCCCAGGACGACAAGAGCTCACGAAGTCGGGGGTGGGGACGGGTCAGACGTGCGGCCAGCCGGGGAGCAGGCGGCGGGGGACGTGGCAGGTGACGACCCAGTTCGGGGCGTCGACGACCTCGGAGACGCGCAGGTCGGCGGCCAGGGACAGCAGCAGGTAGGCGTCCTCGCGGCTGGTGCCGCGCTCCTCGACGAGCAGGTCGACCGCCTGGCGGACGGCGTCGCGCGCTCCCTCCATGAGGTCGGGCCCGATGCCCGTCGTCGCGACGCTCGTCTCCAGCCGCAGGCTGCGCTGGTCGGTGATGAGCACCGGCGAGCGCGGCGCCCGGCCGGGCGCCACGGTCAGGCGCACGCGGACGACGGCGGACGTCTCGACGCCCGTGCCGCAGACCTCGCCGTCGCCCATGACGGCGTGCACGTCGCCGAGGGAGAAGAGCGCGCCCTCCACGCCGACCGGCAGGACGAGGCGGGAGCCCGGCCCGACGTCCCGGACGTCCATGTTGCCGCCCCACCGGCTCGGCGGGACGACGCTGTGCGGGCCGGGCTCGGGCGGGGCGACGCCGAGGGTCCCGACCATCGGCGAGAGCGGCAGGACGACGTCGGGCAGCAGCTGCACCCCGCCGCCGCCGGGCGTGGAGTCGACGGCCGACGTGCGCAGGTAGGGCTCGGGGAAGTCCTCGGCCAGCAGCCCGAAGCCCGGGATGAGGGCCGTCCAGCCCCACGTGTCGAGCTCGATCCCCAGCACGTCGACGACGAGCGCGTCGCCCGGACGGGCCCCCTCGACGGCGAACGGCCCGACCACGGGGTTGATCGCCGTGAGGTCGAGCGCGGCCAGGTCGGCGGCCGTGCTGTCGGCGCGCAGGGCGCCGCCGGAGGCCTCCTGGGTCACGACCTCGACCTCGTCCCCGGAGGAGACGACCGCGAGCGGCTCGAGCGAGGCGTCCCAGACGGTGTGCGAGGAGCGGTGGTGCGGGCCGCGCGGGGTGGGCAGGGGGCTCACATCGCCTGCTCTCCGGGACCGGTGCGGCCCCTCGTCGGAGGTGCCCCCGGGGCCGGGGGCGTCAGTCGAACTGGACGGCGAGGACGGGGCAGGGCGCGTCGAGCAGGACCCGCTGCGAGGTGCTGCCCATGATCATCTTGCCGACGGGCGAGCGGCGGCGCAGCCCGATGACGACGAGCTCGGCGCCCACCTCCTCGACGAGGTCCAGGAGGGTGTCGGCCGGGGTGTCGTCCCCGGAGCCGCGCCGCACCTCGTGCTCGAGGCCCGCGGCGGCGAGCGCCTCGTCGAGGTGCTGGAGCTCCTCGGCGCCGGCGACGAAGTCCTGCGCGAACTCCGGCGCCCTCGGCACGTTGAGCGCGACCAGCCGGGTGCCGCGCGAGCGCGCCTCCGCGATGGCGCGCTCGAGCACGACCGCACCCTCGCGGCTGGGGACGTAGCCGACCACGACGCTCACAGGACCTCCTCGCGCACTGGGTGCCGCCGACCCTAGGACATGGCCCGCGGGCGCCGCAGTGCGCGCGAGCGGGTCCTCCCGCGCGCGGGCGCCGGCAGCGCGGTGCGAGGCTCGGGTCGGCGCCCCCTCCGGGGCCGGCGCCCCCGGCGCGCCGCGCGGGGCGTGCGTCGCCCCGCCGCGCCCCGCGCGGCCCCGGGTCCCGCGCCCGTCGGCACGCACCCGGCCCGGTCGCCCGCAGCCGGCGGACGGGTGGTCGACGCCCGGCACCCGGCCCCTGCTGCGACCATCGGGCCCGTGACCACGACGCCCGGCACGAGCGGCCCGCGCGCGACGGGCCCCCGAGCGGCGGGCCCCCGGGCGATGGGTCCCCGGGCGATGGGCCCCCGGGCGATGGGCCCCCGGGCGATGGGCGAGGACGCCGTCGCACCGTCCGTCGACGGCACCGGGCGCGACGTCGACGGGGCCGCTCCCGGACCGGCCGGCGCGGACCGCGCCCTCCGCGCGGGCGACCGCGAGAGCCCCCTGCGGCTCGGCCCGCTCCTGCGCCACGTGGACACGAGCAGCGCCACCGTGTGGGTCGAGACAGCCCGGCGCGGCGAGGTCGTCGTGCGCGCCGGCGACGCCATGGGCCGGGACCGGACGGTGACCGTGGGGGGCCACCACTACGCCCTCGTCGTGGTCGAGGGGCTCGAGCCGGGCGTGCGCGTGCCGTACGTCGTCGAGCTGGACGGCGAGCGCGCCTGGCCCCCGCCGGACGACCCGCGGCCGGCGCCCAGCGTCCGCCCGCTGCACGCCCCCGGCGCCGCGGCGCAGACCACCCCCGGCGCGCCGCCGCTGCGGATCGCCCTCGGCTCCTGCCGCGTGGACCGCCCCATGACGCCGCCCTTCACGCGGACCGCGGACGCCGACCCCCAGGGCGTCGGCGTGGACGCGCTCGTGGCGCTGTCCAGCGCCTGCCAGGCCGGGCGCGAGCTGCCCGACCTGCTGCTCCTGCTCGGCGACCAGGTCTACGCCGACGAGGGCCTGTCGCCGCACCTGCGGACGCGGATCCGCGGGAAGCGCGGCGACGCCGAGCCGCACGGCGAGATCGCCGACTTCGAGGAGTACACCTGGCTCTACGGCGAGAGCTGGACCGACCCCGAGGTGCGCTGGCTGCTCGCGACGACGCCGACCGCGATGATCTTCGACGACCACGACGTCCGGGACGACTGGAACACCTCGCGGGTGTGGCGCGACGGCGTCCGGCAGCTGCCCTGGTGGCCGGACCGCATCGCCGGCGCCTACGCCTCGTACTGGCTGCACCAGCACCTCGGGAACCTGATGCCCTCCCGCCTGGCGCAGGACCCCCTGTGGGCGCGGGTGCGGGAGGTCGGCACCGAGGGCGACGCCGCCGACCTGCTGCGCGAGTTCGCCCTCGCGGCCGACGAGCAGATCGACGGCGGCGGCGCCTCGGAGTGGTCCTACGTGCGCGACCTGGGGCGCACCCGCCTGGTCGTCGTCGACACCCGCTCGGGACGGGTGCTCTCCGAGGAGCACCGGTCCATGCTCGACGAGCGGGAGTGGGCCCACGTCGAGCAGCACCTGACCGGCGACGTCGACCACCTCCTCGTCGCGGCCTCGCTGCCGGTGCTGCTGGAGCCGGCGCTGCACGACCTCGAGGTGTGGAACGCCGAGACGGCGTCCGCCGGGGCCTGGGGGCAGCGCTTCCGCCCGTACGCGGAGACCTTCCGCCAGGCGGTCGACCTCGAGCACTGGGGCGCGTTCGAGTCCTCGTTCCGGCGGCTCGTGGACCGCCTCGGGGAGGTGGCCGCCGGCCGGCTCGGGCGGGCTCCCAGCTCGGTGCTGCTCCTGTCCGGCGACGTCCACCACGGCTACGTGGCGCCGCTGCGGTACCCGGCCGAGCGCGGCGTGCGCTCGCCCGTCGTGCAGCTCGTGAGCTCGCCGCTGCGCAACGCCCTGCCGACCGGGCTGCGCACGACGTTCCGCGTCCTGCACACCGCACCGGCGCGACTGCTCGGGCGGCTGCTGCGGCGCTCCGTGGGCGCCGCGCCGCTCGACGTCTCGTGGCGCTCGACGACCGGCCCGATGTTCGGCAACGGGTTCGCCACGCTCGAGCTCAGCGGGCCGTCCGCGCGCGTCGCGTTCGAGAAGGCCGAGCCCGGCCGCGGCCCCGGCACGGACTGCCGGCGACCCGACGACGTCCGCCTGCGCCGCGACCTGGAGGTGCTCCTCGCCTGAGCGACGAGCAGCCGCCGTCGCGGGGGCCTGTCGCGCGCAGGGGGCAGGGGCGCCGTCGCGGGCCGGCGGGCTCGCCCGGGGCCACCGCCGTCACCAGCCCCAGGTGCCGGGGCCGCCCTTGAAGGGGCCGACGACGTCGTCGGTCACCCAGCCGCCGTAGAAGCCGCCCTCCTGCGGGCGGACGCGCTCGCCGTCCACCGTCGCGACCACCTGGGACGGTGAGAAGGCCACCGCGCCGGCGAGCACGCGGAAGCGGGGCGTGGGCTCCTCGTACGTCCAGGCGGCCGCACGGCGGGGCGCACCGGCTCCGTCCTCGTCGCCGGAGGCACCGGGCTCGCCGGGGGCACCGGGCTCGCCGCGGGAGGAGGTGGGCTCGTCGACGTCCCAGTAAGTGGCCCGCCCCTTCCACTCGCAGCCGGTCGACGGGGCGTCGGAGAGCCCCAGCACGCCGTCGGCCACGTCCTCGCGGGGGACGTACCAGGTCGGCGGGTGGCTCGTCTCGAGCACCCGCCAGGCGCGCCGGGTCGTCGCCAGCAGCGGGCCGTCGTCGCTCAGGCGCACCTCGACGAGGCGGTCGCTGCGGACGAGGGCGGGCGGGCGCGGGTAGTCCCAGACGGACTCCTGCCCCGGACCGGCGGGCAGGGGCTGGCGCGGTGCGGCAGGGGTCACCGAGCCAGTGTGCGCGCGGCGCGGCCGCCACACCGCGGCGATGCCCGGCAGGCGGCGCCGCTCACCAGGACGACGCCCGCTCACCAGGGCGCGCCAGCTCAGAACGGCGGTGCGTCGTCCTCCCGGCTCGCCAGCGCGCGCGCCGGACCGCGTCGACCTCCCCCTCTCGCCGGGCGGCCCCGTCTGCGCCTCCACCTCCTGGGCCACCGGCCGGGCGTGCTCGGCGCGGGTGCGACGAGCATCCTCGGCGGCGGTCTCGGCGGTGGGGTGAGGACGGCCGACGCCGAGCGACGAGGAGAGCTGCACCACCCGGACGGGGCGCGTGGTAGGCCCCGATCAGCGCCGCGCGGCACCGGGGACGGCGCAGGCCCGGCGCCCGCCCGCGCGCCCGCCGCCCGCAGCGCCCATCGTGGGACTGCGCACGGCGCGACGCGGGGCTGCTTGTGCTCTCAACTAACCGTGCGTACCGTCGGTGACAGCGCCCCGGACGTCGCGCTCCATCCACCCCCGCAGCCCCCGAGTCCCGCGGGCCGCAGCACGAGCAGGTCGGCGCCAGCGCCGGACCGGCGAGGAGAACCCATGACGCACCACCGCACGAGCACCACGCGCACCGACCTCGGCCTGCTGGCGCTGCGCGCCGGCGTCGGCGGCACGCTGTTCGCCCACGGCGCCCAGAAGCTCTTCGGCTGGTTCGGCGGCTACGGCCTCGAGGCCACCGGTGGGGCGATGGAGTCCATGGGCTTCACCCCGGGCAAGCGCAGCGCGCTGCTGGCCGGGCTCGGCGAGGCCGGGGGCGGAGCCGCCCTGGCGCTCGGCCTGGCGACCCCCGTCGCCGGTGCCGCCGCGGCGGCGACCATGACCACCGCCGGCACCGTCCACCAGCCGGCCGGCTTCTGGGTGACCGACGGCGGCTTCGAGTACAACGCCGTCCTGGCGACCGTGGGCACGGCCCTCGCGGTGGCGGGCCCCGGCCGCTACTCCCTCGACGCCGCGCTCGGCCACCGGCTCAACCGCCCGTGGATGACGACCGTCGCCCTCACCGCCCTGGGTGCGGCGGCCGCGGCCGTCATCACCCAGCGCCAGAAGAGCGTCGCGGCCGCCGCGGCGAAGCAGGAGACCAGCGACGCCGAGCAGGTCGCGGCCGGCGAGCAGGCGCAGTCCACCGGCGCCTGACGCCGCTCCCTCGAGGGGTCCCTCGGGGCGCTCCCGGCAGCCGTCGACGACTGCCGGGAAGCGCCCTCGGGGACCCTTCGTCGTCAGCCGGGCGAGGCGGCCGCATCGCTCGGAGCCGGCGGCGCCCGTCATGGCCACACATCGGCCCCCCGGCGCGGCCCACCGCCCGTCATGGCCACACATCGGCCCCCCGGCGCGGCCCACCGCCCGTCATGGCCACACATCGGCCCCCCGACGCCACCCACCGCCCGTCATGGCCACACATCGGCCCCCGACGCGGCCCTTCGCCCGTCATGGCCACACATCGGCCCCCTGGGCGGGAAGGGTCCGCAGGCGACGGCGCTCGTACAGTGCCGCAGGTGCGGCGCTATAGTGCTCCCCGTGCCGCAGTTCCGGATCCGCGAGGCCGCCGACCTCCTGGGGGTCAGCGACGACACCGTGCGCCGATGGGTGGACACGGGAGCCCTGGAGGCGTCCAAGGACGACGCCGGACGCCTCGTCGTGGACGGCGCGGCGCTCGCGGCCCACGCCCGGGAGCACGCGGCGGCGCCGGCGAGCGACCCCACGGGCGTGGCCCGCTCGGCGCGCAACCGCTTCGTCGGGCTCGTCACCCGTGTGGTCGTGGACGGCGTGATGGCGCAGGTCGAGGTCCAGTGCGGCCCGCACTCCGTCGTCTCGCTGATGAGCGCCGACGCCGCCCGTGAGCTGGAGCTGGAGCCGGGGCGCGTGGCCGTCGCGGTGGTCAAGGCGACGACGGTGGTCGTCGAGACCCCGCGGGACGCCTCGTGAGGTCGCGCGCCGCGGCTGCCGCCGTCACGGCCGCCCTCCTCGTGCTCCCCGCCTGCGGCGGTCCCGGCGGCGGGGACCCCCGGCCGGCCACCTCGCCCGCGGGGGCCACCACCGCCGGCACGCCGGTGCCGGAGGAGCTCTCCGGCACGCTCACCGTCTTCGCGGCGGCGTCCCTCACCGAGGTCGTCGACGAGCTGGCCACGACGCTCGAGCAGCAGCACCCGGGGCTGGAGGTGAGGACCAGCTACGCCGGCTCCTCCGACCTCGCGGCCCAGCTCGAGGAGGGCGCTCCCGCGGACGTCTTCGCCTCTGCCGACGAGCCGACCATGCAGCGGGTGGTCGACGCGGGGCTCATCGCGGGCGACCCGGAGGTCTTCGCCACGAACACGCTGGCGGTCGTCACCCCGCCCGGCGACCCCGCCGGTGTCGGCTCGTTCGCCGACCTCGCGCGCCCCGGCACCGACGTCGTCGTCTGCGCCCCGCAGGTGCCGTGCGGCGACGCCACCGAGCGCGTCGAGGAGGCCACCGGCGTCGTCCTGTCCCCCGTCAGCGAGGAGGGCTCGGTCACCGACGTGCTCGGCAAGGTCACGAGCGGGCAGGCCGACGCGGGCGTCGTCTACACCACGGACGCCCGGCGCGCGGGGGACGCGGTCCGCGAGGTCGAGGTCCCCGAGGCGGCGGACGCGGTCAACACCTACCCGGTCGCCGTCCTGGCGGACGCGGCCGAGCCCGGGGCCGCCGCAGCCCTCGTCGAGCTCCTCACCGGCCCGCAGGGCCAGGACGTGCTCGCGGACGCGGGCTTCGGCCCGCCGGGCGGCTCGTGAGCGGCACCCGGCCGGCGCGCACCCGCCCCGCCACCGCGGGCGCCGAGCTGCCGCGCTGGGTGCTCGCGCCGGCCGCGGTCGGCGGGCTGCTCGTGCTGCTGCCGCTCGCAGCGCTGGTGGCGCGCGTGCCGTGGGCCGAGCTCCCGGCCCTCCTGACCAGCGAGTCCTCGCGCGCCGCGCTGGCTCTGAGCCTGCGCACGGCGGGCGCGGCCACCGCGCTGTGCGTCCTGCTCGGCGTGCCGATGGCGCTCGTGCTGGCGCGCACCGAGCTGCCCGGGCTGCGCCTGCTGCGCTCGCTCGTCCTGCTGCCGCTCGTGCTGCCGCCCGTCGTCGGGGGCCTCGCGCTGCTGTACGCCTTCGGACGGCGCGGGCTGCTCGGGGGCGAGCTCGAGGCGCTCGGCGTCTCCGTCGCCTTCACCACCGCGGCGGTCGTGCTCGCGCAGACGTTCGTGGCGCTGCCCTTCCTCGTCGTCAGCCTCGAGGGCGCCCTGCGGACGGCGGGGCGCCGGCACGAGGAGGTCGCGGCCGTCCTCGGCGCCGGCCCGTGGACGGTGCTGCGCCGCGTCACCCTGCCGGTCGTCCTGCCGGGGCTCGTCTCCGGCGCCGTCCTGTCCTTCGCCCGCGCCCTCGGCGAGTTCGGCGCCACCCTCACCTTCGCGGGGAGCCTTCAGGGCACCACCCGCACGCTCCCCCTGGAGGTCTACCTCCAGCGCGAGACCGACCCGGACGCCGCCGTGGCCCTCGCGCTCCTGCTCGTCGTCGTCGCCGCCGCCGTCGTCGTGGCGGTGCGGGGGCGGGCGGCCCTGTGAGGACGGGTCCCGCCAGGACGGCCCCTGCGGGCAGGGCGACGAGCAGCGACGAGGGCCTCCTCCTCTCCGCCGCCGTCGACGGGCGCGGCCTCGAGGTCGACCTGGCCGTGCGCCCCGGCGAGGTGGTCGCCCTCCTCGGGCCCAACGGCGCGGGCAAGTCGACAGCCCTCTCGCTGGTCGCGGGCCTGGTGCGCCCCGAGCGGGGCCGCGTCGCCCTCGACGGCGAGGTGCTGGCCGACGCCCGCGAGGCGGGGGGCGGGGGGCGGGCGTGGGTCCCCCCGCACCGGCGCCGGACGGCGCTGCTGACGCAGGACCCGCTGCTGTTCGCCCACCTGACGGCGCTGGAGAACGCGGCCTTCGCGCTGCGGGCCCGGGGCGCGGGTCGCTCGACCGCCCGGGCGCGCGCCGCCGGGTGGCTCGAGCGCGTCGGCGCCGGCGACCTCGGGGCCCGGCGTCCCGCGCAGCTGTCGGGCGGCCAGGCGCAGCGGGTGGCGCTCGCCCGGGCGCTGGCCGCCGAGCCGCGGCTCCTCCTGCTCGACGAGCCGCTCGCCGCCCTCGACGCCGCCGCCGCCCCGGCGCTGCGCCAGCTGCTGCGCGAGGTGCTGCGCGCCGACGGACGCTCGGCCCTGCTCGTGACCCACGACCCGTTCGACGTCCTGGCCCTGGCCGACCGCGCCGTGGTCCTCGCCGGCGGCCGCGTCGTCGAGGAGGGCCCGGCGGCCGACGTCCTCGCCGCGCCGCGGACGCCCTTCCCCGCCCGCCTGGCCGGTCTGGGGCTCGTCCGCGGCACGGCGGCGCCCGGCGGGCTGCGGCTGCCCTCGGGCCGCCTGCTGCCCGGGACGCTCGCGCCCGGGTGCCGCGAGGGCGAGCCCGCCGCGGTGACCGCGCCGGCCTCCGCGCTCGCCCTCGCCCCACCGGGAGGCGCCGGCGACCTCGTGCTGCAGGTCGCCGCCGTCGAGCCCCGCGGCGAGGTGGTGCGCCTGCGCGGGGCGGACGACGACGGCTGGCCCGGCCCGGCCGCCGACGTGCCCCTCGCGGACGCCGCAGCCCGCGGCGTCCTCCCCGGACGTCACGAGGCCCTCGTCGTCACCGGGGCCGCCGGGGTGGTCGTGCGCCGCGCCCCCTGACCCACCAGGTCCACGAGCGCTCCCGCTCCGGGTGCGCCGGGCCGTCAGTCCGCGGCCCGGCGCAGCGGGGGCACGCCGACGACGTCCACGGAGGCCGGCGCCCCGACGGGGATGCCCGCCTCGTCGAACCCGGCGAGCACCTGGCGCGCCATCGCGTCCTTGACCTCGCGCACGCCGCGGTGGGGGACGAGGAAGCGCACGGACAGCTCGAGCCACGACTCGGTCAACCGCCAGTAGACGGCCGGCTCGAGCGAGGCGTCGGCCATGGCGTAGTGGGCGCGCATGCGCGCCAGGGCCCACTCGGCCCCCTCGTCCCCCACGACGGCGTGGTCGTGCGCGGCGGCCAGCATCAGCTCCTCCGCCCGCCGGCGGTCGGCGGTGTAGGGCACCGCCAGCACGATCTCCTCCCACAGGTAGGGGAAGTCGCGGGTGTAGTTGGAGACCGGTTCCTGGAAGATCACGCCGTTGCTGACGGTCACGAGGCGCCCCGTGTACTGGCGGGCGTGCACCCAGGAGGCGCCGTCCGAGGCCGCCACCGCGGGCGGGGTGCCCATCTCCATGATCGTGGTGCGCAGGAAGCCCAGTCGCACGACGTCGCCGCGCACGCCGCCGAGCTCGATGCGGTCGCCGACGCCGAAGGTGTCGCCCCGCAGGATGACGACGTAGGCCGCCAGCGAGACGATCACCTGCTGCAGCGCGAAGGCGAGGCCGGCGCTGATGAGGCCGATGCCCGTCGAGACGTCGGTCTCGGGGGTGATCCAGATCGACACCGTCCCCAGCACCAGCACGACGGCGGTGACGACCTGCAGCGCCTGGCGCGCCCAGAAGCGCCGGGGGTCGGCCACCTCGCCCCCCAGGACCCGGCGCAGGACGAGCAGCGCGCCGGCGCGCAGCAGCATCGCCGCGGCGACGAGCAGGCCCGTGAAGAGCAGCTTGACGGCGGTCGTGACGCTGACCCCGACGAGCGTCACGCCGAGGACCTGGACGGCGCCCGACTCGGTGCTCACGACGTGGGGGACGGCGGCCAGCAGGCTCACGGGGCGCCGCCGTCGGGGGTCGTGGGCCTGCTCACGGCCCCGAGGGTAGGCGCGAGGATCTCGCCCGGACTCGCCCGCACCCCCTCGACGGAGCTCCGCTCGCGTGGTTCTCTACCGGTTCGGCCGGTACGAACGGGACGAACCCCCCACGTCACCCGGCCGACGAGGACGACCCGTCTCCCCCACCACCTCCCGGAGGACCCACTCGTGCGTCGAAGCACCCTCGCGACCCTCAGCGGGGCGGCGACAGCCGCCCTGCTCGCGACCACCCTCTCGTCCGCCGCCGTCGCGGCACCCGCCGTCGGCACGGGCGTCCCCGCCCCGTCGGAGGCGGCCCGCGCCGACGACCGGCCCGACCCCGTCGTCGCGGAGCAGCGCGCCCTGCAGCAGCAGGCCGTGTCCATGGTCCTGTCCGGCGAGGCCGAGCCGCAGCAGCGCGGCGGCGGCCGGTCCGTGCGCGTGGCCCCCGGCCAGTGGGTGCAGTACGGGACGCAGGACACCGACCAGCTGCTGACCTTCCTCGTGGAGTTCGGCGACCAGGCGGACCCGCGCTTCCCGCAGGCCCCGGCGTCCGGGCCGAAGGCCGGCGAGATCCCCGAGCCCGACCGCAGCGTGGACAACAGCACGTACTGGGAGCCGGACTTCGACCGCGCGCACTACCTGGACATGTTCTTCGACGCCGAGGGCGACGGCGGCGACTCGTTCGCGGGCGCCTACGAGGAGTTCTCCAGCGGCCGCTACACGGTCGAGGGCGACGTCAGCGACTGGGTGACCGTGCCCTACAGCTCGGCCAGCTACGGCATGACCGAGAGCCAGACGGACATGACCCGCTTCATCCAGGACAGCGCGGACGCCTGGTACGCGGCGCAGGAGGCCGCGGGCCAGACGCCCGCGGAGATCGACGCCTACCTCGCCGGCTTCGACGAGTGGGACCGGTACGACTACGACGGCGACGGCGTCTTCGACGAGCCGGACGGCTACATCGACCACTTCCAGGCCGTCCGCGCGGGCGAGGACGAGTCCGCCGGCGCCCCCGAGTGGATGATCTGGGCGCACCGCTGGTCCGCCGGCCAGCGCGGCTACGGCACCACCGGACCCGACTTCAACAAGTTCGGCGGCGTCCAGGTGGGCGAGAGCAGCTTCTGGATCCGGGACTACACGACCGAGCCGGAGAACGGCGGGCTCGGGGTCTTCGCGCACGAGTACGGCCACGACCTCGGCCTGCCCGACCTGTACGACACGAGCGGCGGCGAGAACGGCACCGGCTTCTGGACCCTCATGAGCTCCGGCTCGTGGCTGGGCGACGGCGGCGACGCCATCGGCACCACGCCGAACCACATGGGCGCGTGGGAGAAGCTGCAGCTCGGCTGGCTGGACCACGAGGTGGCGCAGGCCGGCGAGAGCTCGACGCACCAGCTCGGCCCGGCCGAGCACGCCACGAAGAGGGCCCAGGCCCTCGTCGTGGACCTGGGCCCGGACGCCGACGGGAAGGCGCGCTACTACATCGCCGAGAACCGGCAGTACCTGGGCTACGACCGGACCCTGCGGACCGGGCCGTACAACTTCGGCTGGCCCTACTCCGCGCCCGACCTGGTGGAGCACTTCCCGTACCAGGACGGCCTGCTGGTGACCTACTGGAACACCGCCCAGACGAACAACCAGACGCGCGTCCACCCCGGTGCGGGCCTGGCCCTGCCCGTCGACGCCCGCGCCGGCGCCCTGCGCTGGTCGGACGGGACGGTGGCCCGCAACCGGATCCAGACGTTCGACGCCACCTTCGGCACCGAGCGCACGGACGCGATCAGCCTGCACCGCGAGCTGGCGACCGGCATGACCACGCTCGACGTCCCGTCGCAGCCGGCCGTGGCCGTCTTCGACGACACCGACCCGGACGCCTACTACGACCCGGCCGCCCCGCAGAACAGCGTGCGGGTCGCCGGCACGGGGACGCAGATCCGCGTCGTGCAGAGCAACCGCAACGGGATGATGACCGTCCAGGTCCGCTGACCCGCACGCACGACGAGGGCCCGCGGCCCGGCCGAGCGCCGGGCCGCGGGCCCTCCGGCGTCCGGCCGCCGTCGCCGTCAGCCGGCGCGCGCCGCCGCCGTCTGCCCGCCGAGGAAGTCGAGCAGCGCCGCGTTGAACTGCGCGGCGTGGGAGACGTTGACGCCGTGGGGGCCGCCCGCGATGACGACGAGCTCGGCGCCCGGGACCATCTCGGCGGTGCGCCGCCCGCTGGCCTCGAACGGCACCACGGCGTCGGAGTCGCCGTGCAGGACGAGCGTCGGCACCTGGGCCTCCCAGGACCGCCCCGACAGCGGCCACCCGTGGACCAGGACGACCGGGCGGCCGGCGCCCTGGTCCTCGTAGCTGATCTCGACGTCGGTGCGGTCGTCGCGGGAGACGAGGAGCTTCGGCATGGCGGGGGGTCCTTCCGGGAGGGGGCGTCCCGGGGTCGTCCTGCGCCCCGGGCGGCGCGCTCGCCAACTCCAGCACCGGGCCGGCTCCTGCGCACTCCCAGCCCGCTCCCCCGGACGGGCGGGGGGTCCGCGAGGACGGCGGGGCGCCGCGGGTCTGGGAGCCTTCGTCCCATGCCCTCCGACGTCCTGCGCATCACGACCCGCAACGCGCGCTTCCAGCAGTGGGAGGCGCTGCGCGGCAACCGCTCCAAGCGCCACCGCACGGGCGAGATGCTCGTGCAGGGAGTGCGGCCGGTCAGCGTGGCCCTCGAGCGCGAGTGGCCGCTGGCCGCGGTGGTCGCCCCGCTCGACCGGACCCTCAGCGGGTGGGCCCAGGACGTGTGGGACCGGGCGGACCCGTCCGCGGTGCGCGCGCGGATGGCCCCGGAGCTGCTCGCGGTGCTCGCCGAGAAGGAGCCCGAGGACGGCGAGGAGGGCGTCGAGCTCGTCCTCGTGGCGCGCGCGCTGCCCGACGACCTGGACCGCATCCCCGTCGGCCCGGACGCGCTCGTCCTCGTGCTCGACCGCCCCGCGAGCCCGGGCAACCTCGGCTCGTCCGTGCGCTCGGCGGACGCCCTGGGCGCCGACGGCGTCGTCGTGTGCGGGCGCGCGGCAGACCCCACGGACTCCCGCGCCCTGCGGGCGTCCACCGGGTCGATGCTGGCCGTGCCCGTCGTCGCCGTCCCGGCGCCCTCGGAGGTGCTCGCCTGGGTGCAGCGCCACCGCGACCGGGGCGTCCCGCTGCGCGTGGTCGGCACCGACGAGGAGGGCACCGCGGACCTGGACGCGCTCGACCTCAGCGGGCCGGTGGTGCTCGTGGTGGGCACCGAGGCCACGGGCATGAGCGCGGCCTGGCGGCGCGCGTGCGACGACGTCGCCGTCGTGCCCATCGGCGGCTCCGCGAGCTCGCTCAACGCGGCGGCGTCCGCAGGGGTGGCCCTGTACGAGGTGGCGCGGCAGCGCGGCTTCCCGCGGCGGCGCTGAGCGTCGCGGCCCCCGGCCGCACGGCTCGGACGCGCCTGCGCCCTCTCGCGCAGCAGGAGCTGGCGGCCCGATCAGGCACCCCGGTCAGGCGCCCCGACAGGCACCCCGACAGGCACCCCGGTCAGGCGCCCCGCTCAGCTCGCGCTCCGGCCCGGCGGCTCGGGGCGGCGTCCGCGGGCACCAGCGGCTCGACCTCGCGGCGCGGGCGGGGCGGCCGCTTCGCGCGGGCGGCCTTGGCGACGTACATGGCCCGGTCCGCCTGGCGGAGCAGGGCGTCCAGCACCTCCTCGGGCCCCTCGCGGGCGTCACCGCCGACCGGGCGGCGAGCGCTCCCCAGCGAGCCGTCGACCGGCAGCGAGAGGTCCTCGAGCACCAGGGGCGCCGCCAGGGCCTCCCGGCACCGCTGGGCCAGGGCGTCGAGGGCGAGCTCGGCCGCAGCCGGTCCCCGGGCGAGGACGGCGAACTCGTCGCCGCCCAGGCGGACGACCAGGTCGCCCGGCCCGGCCGCGGAGCGCAGCCGCCGGGCCGCGGCGACGAGGACGGCGTCGCCGACCGCGTGCCCGTGCTCGTCGTTGACCTGCTTGAAGCCGTCGAGGTCCACCAGCACCAGTCCCAGCGCCCCGGCGGCACCCGCAGGAGCGACCGCCTCGCGCAGGGCTCGGCGGTTGGCGACCCCGGTGAGCTCGTCCGTGCGGGCCAGCGCGTGGGCCGCAGAGGCGGAGCGGGAGCCCACGAGCGCGAGGCCCAGGAGCGCCGTCGCCGCGAGGCAGGTGACGAGCGCCGTGCCGAGGACGTAGCTGCCGAAGGGCTCCGGCAGGGCGGGCCGCACCGCCAGCAGGCCGAGCGCCGTGGTCGAGGCGCCGACGACGACCGGGACGCCGACGCCGCTCGTCCCCCACGAGGTCGGCGACGGCGGACGGGCGAGCGCGACCGCGACGAGCAGCAGGCCGCACCCCGACATCGCCAGGCGCAGCAGGCCGCGGACGTCGCCGAGGGGACCGAGGGGGACGAAGACGGCGGCGTCGGTGAGGACCATCAGGGCGAGACCGGAGACCAGCTGGAGCGAGCGCCCGCCCCACGGCCGGCTCCCCCGGGCGCACTGGACGCCGACGAGCACCACCAGCGTCGCCCACACGCCGGGGTAGATGAGGCCCAGCGCGGTGGTGGCGTCGACGACCCCGAGGAGCAGGGGCACGACGAGCGCCCCCGCGGCCCCGCTGGCCCCGCCTCCCACGAGCACGACCGTCTCGAGGGCCGCGACAGCGCGGGGCCGCCCCGCGGTGCTGACGTCCAGGTCCAGCAGGACGGCGCCGGCGAAGCCGAGGAACCCGGCAATGAACAGGGCCTCGAGCGAGGACGGGAAGGCCACCTCCCCCGTGAGGAGCTTCTCGACGAGGACCCCGAGCATCCCGAGGGTCCACAGCGCCACGCCGCCCCCCAGCGGCAGCAGGACGCGCGCCCTCGCCGGCGTGGTGCGCAGCGCGACGACGACGGTGACCACCGCGGCGAGCTGCAGCAGGGCTGCCATGGCCGCCCCGGCGGCGAGCTCCAGGCACCCCGAGGCGGCGGCGGCCACCAGCCCCAGCAGGGCCGCCGCGGCGAGGAGCGGGAGGAGGACCCGACGTCCGCGGACGCCGCTCACGCGGCGCCCGCCGCGGGGTCCGGCGCGCGCTCGTCCGCCTGCCCGGCGCGCGGGGACGGCAGCGCCGGGCAGCGGCGTCCCCGCACCCACGCGTCGAAGGCGGTCGCGGGCATCGGGCGCGCGAGGTGGTAGCCCTGGACGGCGTCCACGCCCAGGCGGGCGAGGGCGGCGAGGGTCTCCGCGTCCTCGACGCCCTCGGCGACCAGGTGCATCCCGAGGTCCTTGCCCAGGCGCACGGCGGCGCGCACGATCGCGGCGCTGCCCGCGTCCTCGAGCATCGTGGCGACGAAGCTGCGGTCGATCTTGACCTCTCCGACGGGCAGGACCTGCAGGTAGGCCAGCGAGGAGTGGCCGGTGCCGAAATCGTCCACCGACAGGCGCACGCCGAGGGCGCGCAGCTCCCCCAGGGCCAGCAGGGACTGCTCCAGGTCCGCGAGCGCCGCCGTCTCGGTGATCTCGAGCACGAGGGCGGACGCCGGCAGGCCGGCGTCGACCAGCGCGCCCGCCACGTCGGCGGCGCAGCCGGGCTGCTGCAGGACGCGCGGGGAGAGGTTGACGGCCACGACGAAGCCCGGGTGGGACCGGCGCCAGCGGGCGGCGTCCGCCAGCGCGCGCCGCAGCACCACCGCGGTCAGCGGCTGGACGAGGCCCGACCGCTCGGCGAGCGGCACGAACTCGTCCGGCGGCACGGACCCGTGCTCGCCGCTCGTCCAGCGCACGAGCGCCTCGGCACCCAGCAGCGCCCCGCTCACGGGGTCGACGACCGGTTGGTAGACCACGTCGAGGCCGCCGTCGGCGATGGTGGTCCGCAGGGCGCCGACGAGCGCCAGGCGGCGCGCGGCGCGCGCCTCGTCGCGCGCCGACCAGAGCCGGAGCGGGTGGTGCTCCGCCCGGGCCCCCGCGAGGGCGGTCTCCGCGCGGTGCACCAGGGAGGCCGCGTGGTCACCGGGCTCGCCGAGCGCCAGGCCGCCCGTGGCCGACAGGTCGACCGGCGGGTCGCCCGGCTCGGCCCTGCTGAGACCGGTCAGCAGCGCCTCGCTGCGCCGGACGACGTCCGACGCGTCCGCGGCCCCGGGCATCAGCACGCCGAACTCGTCGTCGCCGAGGCGGGCGACCACGGCCCCGTCCTGCCCCAGGCCCCGCTCGAGGCGCCGGACGACGGCGCGCAGCGCCTGGTCGCCCACGTCGTGCCCCAGCGCCTCGTTGACGTCGGAGAAGCCGTCGAGGTCCACCACCAGGACGGCGGTCGGCCCCTCGAGCAGGGCGGCGCCGAGGCGCCCCAGGAGACCCGCGCGGTTGGGCGTGCCGGTCAGGGCGTCGGTGGACGCCACGCGCTCCTGCTCGGCGAGGTCGGTCCGCAGCAGCTCCAGCAGGTGCGCCCGCTGGAGGGCGACGGCGGCCTGGTCGGCGACCAGGCGCAGCTGCCTGAGGTCCTGGGCCGTGTAGCGACCGCCGGCGCGCGAGCGACCGCCCACGACGAGCACGCCCCACTGCCGCATGTCCTCGCCCAGGGGGACCGCGGCGCTGGCCCCCTCGCCCCGGGTCGCCGGACGGACCACCGCGCGGCCGTCGACGACCGCCGCCGACCACCAGCCGCCCTCGGGCGGGGCGTCGCCGCAGAGCACCCGGTCCCCCTCCAGGCGCAGCCACCCCCGGGTCGAGCCGTCGGCCACGTCCCAGGCCATCTCGGCGGTGGCCGCGGCCATGACGTCGCGCGCCTCACGGAGGACGAGCTCGGCCAGCGCCCGCCGGCCGGTGGTGGGCGAGCTGAAGCGCGCCGAGAGCCGGTGCAGGTCCTCGAGGCGCTCGTGGTCGCGTCGCAGCCGCGCGTGGTCGCGGTGGGCGGCGACCAGCACGACGACGACCACGGCGAGGGGCACGAGCGCGGCCGGGAGGCTGTGCGCGAGCCCCAGCACGAGCAGGGCGACGCTCGTGCCGGCGGCCGTCGCGGCCGCGCTGACGGTGAGGGCCTCGCGCACCACGCCGCCGTCGAGCTGCCCGGACGCCGTCCAGACCACCGCCGTGACGGCGAGCGCGCTGACGAGGTCGGTGACCAGGACGGTGACGAGCACCGCGGCGACGCCGGGGAGCCCGACGACGGGGGCGCCGTCCAGCAGGGCGTGCAGGAGACGGGCCGCCACGGCCGCCTGCACCGCGAAGAGGCAGAGGTTGAACAGCGTCTTGAGGGCGCCGGGGCGGCGCACGACCAGGGCGGCCGCCGAGCCGACCACGCTCGCGAGGACGAGCTCGGCCGGCGGCAGCAGGACCAGGCCGACGACGAGGGGCACCTCGCCGAAGGAGACGGTCACGTGGTCGCGCCGCAGCTGGACGTGCCAGACGACGACCTCGGCGACGGCGAAGGCGGGCGCGAGCACCCACCACGTCAGCCCGGAGGGGACCAGCGCGGTCGCCGGGGAGCCCAGCACCAGGGGCAGGGCGACGGCGAGCAGGAGGAGGCTGAGCGCGCCGACAGCCCAGGGGCGCAGCGCCGGGGGCAGCCCCTCCCGCGTGGTCTCCACGCCTGGTCCATCGGACGCCCGGGCCCTCGGCTTGAGGGACCCGGCTCGTGAGGACCCGGGAGGGGCGGCCGCCGGTGCCGGGACGCGGGCCCCGGCACCGGCGGGCGGCACCTACCAGGCGCGGTAGCCCGACCAGGACACGCGCGACCAGTCGTCAGCGCTCCAGGAGACGCGGGACCAGGACACGCGCGAGAAGTCGTCGGCGCTCCAGGAGACCCGGGACCAGGACACGCGCGACCAGGACACGCGCGACCAGTCCAGGCCGGACCAGGACACGCGCTCCCAGGCCACCGGGCCCCAGACCCCCGTGCCGGCCCACCCGTCGGCGGCCCACACCGAGCCGCGCCAGGTGCCGCCGTCCCACGCCGTGCCGGCGCTCGAGGCGGCGGCCCAGGCGGGGGCGTCCCACGCCACGCCGAAGACGTCCCGCTCTCCGACCAGGGCCTCACCGGTCTCGGGGTCGACGACGTGGCTGCCCCCGCGGGAGGCGTCCAGGGAGCCGAGGCCCGTGGAGGTGGCGTGCTGCTGGGCGTAGGCGGGCACGCCGCCCGCCGCCCGCTGGGCGTCGAGCAGCTCGACGGCCTCGCGCACGTCGAGCACGCCCGCCCCCTGCACCGGGGAGGCGTCCCCGGCCAGCGCGTCGGCGCTGGCGACCAGCAGGCCCTTGACCTGGTCGGGCGTCAGCGAGGGGTCGCGCTGGAGGAGCAGCGCCACGGCGCCCGAGACGACCGCCGCGGACTGCGACGTGCCGGTGCCGCGGAAGAAGCGGCCCTCGACGTCGCCCGTGACCCGTCCCTCGGGGTGCTCGACGTCCGCGGCCGAGCCGGGCACGCGCAGGCTCACGACCGACTTGCCCGGTGCCAGCAGGTCCGGGCGGCGCGCGTCCGTCCCGGTGCTCGTCCACGCCCCCACCTGGTCGTCCGCGGTCGACGGCGTGCCCTGGTGGTCGGCGGAGCCCACCGCGAGGACCCACGGGTCGACGGCGGGCATCGTCAGGGGCGAGGGACCCGACTCGCCGTCGTTGCCGGCGGCCACGACGACGACGATCCCGGCGCGCCAGGCGTTCTCCACCGCGTGCGCGAGCGGGTCCAGCTCCGGGCTCTGGGTGGAGCCGGTGCCGTAGGAGAGGTTGACGACGCGCACGCCCGTCTCGTCGCGGTGCTCGACGACCCAGTCGAGCGCGGACACGACCTGGCTGACGTCGACGCCGCCGTCGGCCGTCCCGAGCTTGACGTCGACGAGCGTCGAGCCCGGCGCCATGCCGTAGAAGCGGTCGGGGTCCACGGCCTGGCCGAGCGCGAGCTCGCCGTCGCGGCCGCCGACGAGGCCGGCCATGTGGGTCCCGTGCCCGTAGGCGTCCAGGCCCGCGAGCTGGGGCGACTGCGACTCGAAGGACAGGTCGGGCCCGTCCACCACGGCGCCCGGCGCGTCGAGCCCGGCGACCGGCGCGATGCCCGTGTCGAGGACGGCGACGCCGACGCCGCGGCCCGTCGTGGGGCCGCCGTCGGCGGCGGGCATGGCCCACACCGCCTGGGCGCCGGTGTCGCGGGTGAGGGAGTAGGCCGACCCCTGGTCGGCCTCGGCGCGCCACTGCCCCGTGGCGCGGGTGGCGGCCTCGTCCTCGTGCGTCGTGTCGTCACCCCAGGCGTCGTCCAGGGGGGCCAGGGGGGCGGGGGCGGCGGCGCGCGGGGCGGCCGACGCCGCGGGGGCGGCGGCCAGCGGTGCGAGCAGGCCCGCGGCGAGGGCGACGCCGACGGCCGCGGCCGGGCGCGCCCCGGGTCGGCGGCGGGCGGGGAGGGGGGGGACGGGGGTCTCGTGCACGGTTCTCTCCTGCGGGGGCTGGGCGGGATCGGCGCCGGTCGGCGTCGCCCACCGTGGTGGGCCCGCCCCCCGCGGGTCAGCACCGCTGCGCGCACCCCACCCGGACGGCGCCGTCCGGACGGGGGTGCGCCCCCCGTCCGGCGCAGCGGGAAGCGGCGGCGCAGCGGTTGAGGACCGGACCACCCCGCTCCCGGCGGGTGGTGCACCACCGTCGCACCCCGGCGGACACCCACGACAGGCGCCGGGCCCGGGCCCGGCCGGATCACCGGAGGACCCATGCCCACGCGCACCGCTCGCACCGCCTGGAACGGCGGCCTGCAGGACGGCTCCGGCCAGGTCGAGCTCTCCAGCTCGAAGGTCGGCACCTACGAGGTCTCCTTCCCCCGGCGCGCCGCCGAGGAGGCCGGGGGCACCACCAGCCCCGAGGAGCTCATCGCGGCGGCCCACTCGGCCTGCTTCGCGATGCAGCTGTCCAACGTCATCGCCGAGGCCGGCGGCACGCCGCAGAGCCTCGAGGTGCGCGCCGACGTCTCGCTCGGTCCGGACGCCGAGGCCGGCGGCTTCACGCTGACCGGCATCACGCTCGTGGTCCGCGGCGAGGTCGAGGGCCTGGACGCCGACGGCTTCGAGCGCGCCGCGCAGTCCGCCAAGACCGGCTGCCCCGTGAGCAAGGCGCTCACCGGCGTCGAGATCACCCTGGACGCCGCGCTCGAGTCCTGAGCCCCACCGGCCCCCCACCACGACGGCCCCGACCCCTGCCGGGGTCGGGGCCGTCTCTGCGAGGGCGGGCCGTCTCCGCGAGGGCGGGCCGTCTCCGCGAGGGCGGGCCGTCTCCGCGAGGGCGGGCCGTCTCCGCGAGGGCGGGCCGTCTCCGCGAGGGCTAGCCGATGACGAAGACGACGGCGGCGAGGCCGAAGGCGATGGTCCCGAGGAGGGTCTCCAGGACCGTCCACGTGCGCAGCGTCGTCTTGACGTCCATCTCGAGGAAGCGGCCGACGAGCCAGAAGCCCGAGTCGTTGACGTGGCTGAGGACCACCGAGCCGCCGGCCAGGGCCAGGACGATGGCCACGACCTGGATCTCGCTGTACCCGCCCGCCACGACGACGGGCTGCACCAGGGCCGCCGCCGTGGTCAGCGCGACCGTGGCCGACCCCTGGGCCACGCGCAGGAGGGTCGCGATGACGAAGGCCGCGACGACGACGGGGAGGCCGATGCCCTCCAGGGCCCCGGCGAGCGCGTCGCCGATGCCGCTGGTGCGGAGCACGCCGCCGAACATCCCGCCCGCCCCGGTGATGAGGATGATCGCGCAGACGGGGCCGAGGGCGCTGTTGAGCAGGCCCTCGACGACCTCGCCGCCGCGGCCCCGGCGCGTGCCGAGCACGTACGAGGCGACGATCACGGTGATGAGGAGGGCGACCGGCGTCGCCCCGAGCACGCGCAGCACCGCGACCCACGTGGTGCTGCCGTCCACGACCCCGGCCGACGTCAGCGTGTTCAGCCCGGTGTCGAGGAAGATCAGGACGAGCGGCAGCAGCAGCAGGCCGACGACGGTCCCGGGGGTCGGCGGGTTCGGGTCGGTCTCGCGCTCCTCGCCGCCGGAGAGGATGTCGGGCACCCCGAGCACGATGCGCCGGCCCGCCCACAGGCCGAACAGGTAGCTGGACAGGTACCAGGTCGGGAGGGCGACGACGAGGCCGATGAGCAGGACCAGGCCGACGTTCGCCCCGAGCAGCCCGGAGGCGGCCACGGGCCCCGGGTGCGGGGGCACGAGGATGTGCATGACGGAGAACGCGCCGGCCGTGGGGAGCGCGTAGCGCAGGACGCCGCCGCCGAGGCGCCGCGCCACCGTGAAGACGATGGGCAGCAGGACGACGAGCCCCGCGTCGAAGAAGATCGGGAAGCCGAAGACCAGCGACGTGATCCCCAGGGCCAGCGGCGCCCTCTTCTCCCCGAAGCGGCCGATGAGGGCGTCGGCCAGCGCCTGCGCCCCGCCGCTGACCTCCACGAGGCGGCCGAGCATGGCGCCGAGCCCGACGAGCAGGGCCACGCTGGCGAGGGTGGAGCCGAAGCCCGCCGTCAGGGTGCTGATGACGAACTCGGGCGGGATGCGCGTGGCGAAGGCCGTGAGCAGGCTCACGAGGACGAGCGCGACGAACGCGTGCATCCGCACCGTGATGATGAGGACGAGCAGCACGGCGATGGCGACCGCCGCGATGGCGAGCAGCGCTCCGGCCCCCAGCGTCTGCGTCCAGTCGTCGATGGTCTCCAGGGCTCTCCCCCGTCCTCGGCCGGACCGGGCTGCCCCGCACCGGCACCGGTGCGCCCGGGGCGGCTGCGCCGGGCAGGCGCCACCGTAGCGACGCGCGACGACGTCCGGCGCGGTGCACACGCGCCCCCGGCCCCGCCGCGCGGCCGCCCCCGGCCCCGCCGCGCGGCCCCGGCCGGCTCAGCCGGCGCCGGTCACTGGACGCGGACCTCCCGGCGCGCGTCGCGGGCGACGGCCAGGCGCACGCGGCCCCGGATGTCCGGTCGGCCGAGGACGGTGGCGAGGTCGGTCAGCGCGTCCTCGGCGCCCGAGGTGACCCGCTCCAGGTCGGCCGTGGGCTCCAGCACGGCGGAGACCTCCGCCACGAGGTCGCCGCGGTCGCGCACCAGCCTGCCGCGGGCGGAGCGCACACCGGGGGTGTCCTGGAGCACCTCCGCCGCCGTGGACACGGCGGCCGACCCGTCCAGCAGGAGCCCGCCGGAGCCGTCCGACCCCTGGAGGCGGACCGGTCCGGTGCTGCGGTGGGGCCGGTGGGCGAGGAGCCACCACAGCGCCAGGAGGCCGAGCACGAGACCCGCCGCCAGGCTCGCGGCGGGCCACCACGACGCGCCGAGGGCGTCCGTGGCGGTCTGCAGGGTCAGCTGCTCCGGCGCCTGCGGCCACAGGCGCGTGAGCCAGCCGCCCCACCAGAGCACCATGGCCACGCCGAGGGCCAGCAGGACCAGCCCGGCCACGAGGGCGGCCAGCCTGTCCACCCCGAGGACGCTCCGCCGGATCATCGCTGCCCCTCCTCGACCCTGACGCTCACGGACGGGCTGCGCTCGAGCGGTGACAGGCGGTCGGTGACCGCCCGCTGCACGGCCTCGCGCACCGACGCGCCGCCCGTCGTCGTGACGGAGACGGCGACCGCGCGGCGCGTGGCCGAGGTGCGGGCGGACAGGACGCCGTCCACGTCGCGCGCCGCCGCGGACGACAGGCGGGCGACGTCGCGCGGCTGGACCGCCACGGCGGTCCGCGAGCGGAGGCGGACCTCGTGGCGCCGGCGGCGCGCGAAGGCCCTGGTCAGCAGCCACAGGCCGAGGAGGGCGAGCGCGGCGCCCACGGGCGCCGTCCACGTCGCGGGGGCCGTCCCGCTGGCGGTGTCGACCGCCGTCTGCAGCCACGGCGTGCCGCCGTAGGCGCCGAGCAGCAGGAGCGCGTCGTGCACCAGGACGACGGACAGGCCGAGCAGGCACAGGGACAGCAGGACGCCGACCACCGGCACGACGCCCGACCCGGTCCGCTCCTTCGCCGGACGCAGCGGGGCGCGCTGCTCCTGCGCGCCCTGCGCCTCGGTCCGGGGAGCGGGGTCCCGGGGAACCTCGCGCAGGTCGACCGGCGTGCTCATCGGACCCTCTTCCCCGTGTCGCGGTGGACGGGGCGCACGACCCCGCGGACGGTGACGGAGACGCCGTCCGCGTGGACGGCGGCGAGCTCGTCGAGGCGCCGGGCCACCGTCGCGCGGACGTCCGCCGCCACGCGCGCGGCGGGGTGCGGCCACAGGCTGGCGACGTCCACCTGGACGCGCACCCGGGCTCCCGCGGAGTCGAGCTCGACGCTCGGGTAGCCCGAGCCGAGGAGGCCGCCGAAGGCCGTGGACCCGCTCGGGGCGACGCCGTCCACCTCGCGCGCGGCCGCGGTCACGATCTTGGCCAGCGCGCGGTCGGAGACCTCGAGGCGACCCCGACCGGCGGGGTCGGCGGGGTCGGCGACGTCGGGGGCGGCGGCGTCAGGGGCGACGGTCGTCGGGTGCGTCGCCGTGGCCTCAGCCACGGCCGCGGCCGCCGGTGAGGGCTGCCAGGTCGAGCTTGCCCTCCAGGAGGGCGCCGACGCCCAGGCCGATCACGCCGAGCACGACCGCCAGGAGGAAGTAGCCGAAGCCGCCGATGGCGGCCACGAGGGCGAGCAGCAGGCCGGCGATCAGGCCGATGGCGGAGGTGGGCATGGGGTGCTCCGGTCTCGAGGCGGGAGCCCGGTGGTCCGGGTTCCACGAGGGGGTCGGTCGGCGCCGACGGGGTGCGTCGGGGCGCCGTGCGGTGCTGGCTAGCCCGAGGGAGGGGCGGGCCGGGACGCCTCGGACGGGTCGAGGACGTCCTCGACGACGACGTGCACCCGCTGGCCGACCAGCCCGGTGGTGGGGGGGAGGTCCGCGAGGGCGGCGACCACCCCGGCGGAGGTGCGCGGCACCGGGGTGCCGAGCGCGGCGACGACGTGGACCTCGATCTCGTCCTCGGTGAGGCGGACGCCGGAGACGCGCCGGCCCGGCAGGTAGGTCCCCACCTCGCCGAACGGGCCGCCGTGCAGGGACACGACCCCGGGCGCTGCGAGGACGGCGTCCCGCACGACCTCGGCCGGCTCCCGATCAGGAGCGGTGGAGGCCCTGCCCGGGCCCGCCGGTCGGGCGGACCCGGGCGACGTCGCCGCGCCGGGCGCGGGCGTCACTGGACGCGCGCGGGCTGGGGCTCGGGGTCGGCGGAGTCGTCCTCGTCGTCCTCGGGGAGGTGGACGTCGTTGACGTCGATGTTGACCTCCTTGACGGACAGGCCGGTCATCCGCTCCACCGAGGCGATGACGTTGCGACGCACGCCGGAGGCCAGGTCGGCGATCGCCACGCCGTACTCGGCGATCAGGGCGATGTCGACCGCGGCCTCGCGCTCGCCGACCTCGACCGCGATGCCCTGGCTGTGGTTGGTGCGACCGCCGGGGATGCGCTCGCGCAGCGTGCCGATGGCGCGGGCCGCGCCGCCGCCGAGGGCGTGCACGCCGTTGACCTCCTTGGCCGCGAGGCCGGCGATCTTGGCGACGACGCTGTCGGCGATGGACGTCCGGCCCTCGCTGGTCACGAGCACGCTGGGCGTCGTCGCCTGCGCGGCGGTGCCCGCCGCCGACGAGCCGGAGGTCGCGGGGCGCTCGGGAGACTGGCTCATGTCGAGATCCTGTTCTCCGCGGCGCACCGCGGCAGCTGGTGATTTACACCGTAAGGAAGGTGCTCTGCGACGTTAACCCCGCGCACCCCGGCGCGCGAGCCGGGAGTGCTCGCCGATGCGGTCCAAGAGGTTTCCCAGGGAATGCGCGAACTCCTCGTCGAGGTCCTCGACCGCGAGCAGCGGAGCCATCCGGCGCAGGACCGGGTACGCGGTGAGGTCGACGTCGGGCGGTGCCTCGTCCTCCGCGGCCGCAGCCGGCACCGGGTCGACGCCGCGGGCGGAGACCTCGAGCAGGAGGTGGCCGACGAGGAAGGTGGCGAAGGCGCGGTAGGCGTAGATGGCGCCGTCCTCGCTGAAACCGCGCTCCTGCAGGCCCGACAGGAAACCCTCGACCCAGCGCAGGCTCCGCAGCGGCGGGCGGATCCAGGGGGCGGCGGGGGGCCTCGTGGCCACCAGGGGGAACAGCTGCGGGTGCTGGCGGGCGATGCGGCGCACCCCTGCTGCGACCCGCTGGAGGAAGGCCCGCCAGTCGTCCTCGGGGCGCAGCAGCGTCGACGGGTCCGCGTACAGCTCGTCCATCACCCGGTCGACGAGGCCGTCCAGCAGCGCCTCCCGGTTGCGCACGTACCGGTACAGCGCCATGGCCTCCACGGAGAGCGAGGCGCCGAGCTTGCGCATCGAGAGCTCGCCGATGCCCCCGCGGTCGACGATCTCGAGAGCGGCGTCCAGCACGGCGGCGCGCGAGAGCCCCGGACGCCGGCGGGTCGCCCCGCTCTGCCCGGCGGCCCTGCGGCCCGCCCCGTCCACCACGCGCCCTCCTCGTGCTCGGCGTCCCCCCACCCTGCCCCCGGCGGCCCGGGGCCGCTGGCTGGGAGACTCGGTGATCATGGCGCCTCCCCGCGCCGCTGCCCCGTCCGGGGGGGCTGCGCGTGCCACGGTGGGCGCAGGTGCGGCTCGGGCGGGAGGATCGGCGCAGACGCCGACCGGCCGAGCCACCGACCGACACGGCGACAGGATCCGCAGGAGGAGCTCGTGCCGATCACCGAGGAGGTGGCCGCCGGCCTGCCCGGGAAGGCGGCCGTGGACGCCGACGGCGCCCCCCTGGGCCCGGTGACCGGCGTCTTCGACGACGACCACACCGGCCGTCCGGAGTGGGCGGTGGTGCGCGTCGCCGGGCTGGAGCACCTCGCGCCGCTGGCGGACGCCGACGTGCGGGGCGGCCGGCTCCACCTCGCCGTCACGACCCAGCGCCTGCTCAGCGCCCCCGCCGCGGAGGACGTCGACCACCTCTCCCACGACGACTCCGTCGCGCTCTACCGGCACTACGGGACGTCGCCCGCGGGCGACACGGACGTGGCGCCGCACCCGGCGACGTAGTCGACGTCCCTCCCGGCGCTGCTCCTACCGCCCGCTCCGGGGCACGCGCCCCGGCTCGGGAGGGCGACGCACCCGGCGCACCCGCACGGGACCCCGGGCCGTGGACGGGTCGACCACGGCACCGCCCTGCGTGACCTCGACGTCGCCGGCGGCCACCAGCCGCCGGGCGGCAGCACGGGCCGGCTCCATCAGCGGGCGCCAGTCCTCGCCCCCGACGGCGCGGGCGGCCTCGGACGGGCAGATCGTCTTCCCCTCGCCCCGCGCGTCCAGCAGGCGCAGGACGGCGGCTTCCAACTCGCGGTCGACCGGGGAGACGCCCGCGCGGCGGCACGCGGCGGAGCAGTACCGGACGTCGTCCCAGTCCCGCTCCCACGCCTTCCGCCAGGTGATGGTGCGCCCGCATCCGGCGCACGGCTTGGTCGGCAGCGCGTCGCGCGCCGACCCCCTGCCCGTCCTGCTCACGGGAACGCCCCTCACCCGCGCCCGGGCGCCGTGCGCACCCAGGCGGAGAAGGAGCGGACCGAGCCGGAGCCCGGCCGGCGCAGCCAGGGCCACGGGTGCAGCGCGACGACGTCGAGCCGGTCGGCGCGGCGGCGCCACCCCGGCGGGTACGTCCACGTCGTCGCGAGCCGGCGGCCGGCCAGCTCCTCGACGGGGTCTCCGAGGCGGACCTCCGCGCCCAGCTCCGCGAGCGTCTCCGCGAGGAAGACCAGGCGCTTGCCGGACAGGCGCAGCCGGGCGAGGAGCGGCTCGTCGAAGACGAAGACGGCGGGCAGGTCGGGGTGCGCGGCGAGCGCCGGGTCGGTGTCGCCGAGCGACTCGGCGGTCAGCCACACGGCCTCTGGCTCGCCGGTGACCTCGGGCCGGCGCGGGCCGGCGTCCGGGGGCCCGCCGCCGAGCTCGGGCGGGCCCTCGAGCCGCGCGCCGGACTGCGCCTCCGGCCAGTCCTGCACGGGGCAGGCGTCGCGCAGGGGGCACGCGCGGCACAGCTGCGGCGCCCGCTTCTCCACCTGCCAGCGGCTGAAGCCGTAGACCTTCCCCGTCGCCGTCCCGGCCGACCACTGCCAGCCCAGGCCGTTGGCGGCGGGCGAGCCGTCGAGGAGGTGGCGGTACATCTCGTCGCGGCCCTCGCGCCAGTCCGCCCCCGCGCGCACCGACCACTGCGAGGCCAGCCACATGCGGGTCTGGTTCACGAGCCAGCCCTGCTCGTGGAGCTCGCCCGTCGTCGCGGCCGTGCAGGCCATGCGCTCGGGCCAGGGCTCGTCGCGCCACGGGGGTGCGCCGGGCGAGGGGACGGGCGAGCCGGCGCGCAGGGGCTCGCGCAGGTCGCGGCCGACGCGGGCGTAGAGGTGGCGGGCGTACTCCTGCCACTGGAGCTCGTCGCGGAAGCGCTGGCGGTCGCGCGGCGGGGCGTCGGCCGCGGCGTCCCACACGTCGGGCAGGGGCAGCAGCCCGTGGCGGATGTAGGGGCTCAGCCGCGTGGCGCCCCGCTGCGCCTCCGGCAGGACGGTGCTGCGGCGACGCGCGTACCCGGTGAGGTCGAGCGAGGCGAGCGCCGCGTCGGCGGCGGCCTGCCCGCCGCGGATGCTCGACGTCCCGTACGCCGACGTCTCGTCGCACGTCAGGTGCGACAGGTGCTCGGCGACCCACGCGACGACGCCGTCGCGGGTGGTCGGGGGGCTGGGCAGGAGCGGCACCGCCCGATCGTCACCCGAGCCACCGACAGCCGCGCGCCCGGGGGCCGCCCCTCCCCGCGGAGCCGACGCCTCCTTCACACGCAGGGCGCCCCTCCACGCGAAGCCGACGCCTCCTTCACACGCAGGGCACCCTTCCACGCGGAGCCGACGCCTCCTTCACACGCAGGGCGCCCCTCCGGGCGAAGCCGACGCCTCCTTCACACGCAGGGCGCCCCTCCACGCGAAGCCGACGCCTCCTCCACCGGGGCGGCGGCGGGGCCCGGCGACGGCCCGCCGGGCGTGGGCGACGATGTCCGGCGTGAGCACGGTGCCCGGTCCCGACGCCGCCCGCCCGACCCCGGAGCCGACGCCCGACCCCGCGATCGACGCCGCCGTCGCGCCGCTGGAGGTGGCGCCCGGCGCCGGGCGCGAGTGGTGGCGGTCAGCGGTCGTCTACCAGGTGGTGCTGCGCTCCTTCGCCGACGGCGACGGCGACGGCGTGGGCGACGTCGCGGGGCTGCGCTCGCGCCTGGGCCACCTGCACGACCTCGGCGTCGACGCCGTCTGGGTCAACCCCTGGTACGCCTCGCCGATGGTCGACGCCGGCTACGACGTCGCCGACTACCGGGCGATCGACCCGGCGTACGGGACGCTCGAGGAGGCCGAGGCGCTCGTCCGCGAGGCGCACGCGCTCGGGATGAGGGTGCTGCTGGACGTCGTGCCCAACCACACCAGCGACCAGCACGCCTGGTTCCGGGCCGCGCTGGCCGGTGACGAGGCGGCCCGCGCGCGCTACCTCTTCCGCCCGGGCCGCGGCGCGCACGGGGAGCTGCCGCCCAACGACTGGGAGAGCTGCTTCCGCGGCCCGGCGTGGACGCGCACGAGGACGCCGGACGGCGAGCCGGGCGAGTGGTACCTGCACATGTTCGCGCCCGAGCAGCCCGACCTGGACTGGTCGAGCCGCGAGGTGGCCGAGGAGATGCTCGACGTCCTGCGCTTCTGGTTCGACCGCGGCGTGGACGGGTTCCGCGTCGACGTCGCGCACGGGCTCGTCAAGGCGCCGGGCCTGCCCGACGCCGAGGGCCGGGACCGGCGCACGCAGGAGCACCCGGGCTGGGACCAGGACGAGGTGCACGACGTCTGGCGGGAGTGGCGGGCGCTCGCGGACACCTACGACCCGCCGCGCGTCTTCGTCGCCGAGGCGTGGCCGGCGCGGCGGACCGAGCGGCTGCCGCTGTACCTGCGCCCCGACGAGCTGCACACGGCCTTCGAGTTCGAGCCGCTGCACGTGGCCTGGCGCGCGCGGCCGTGGCGCGACGTCGTCGACCGCTCCCTGGCGATGGGCGAGCTCACGGGCGCGCCGTGCGCCTGGGTGCTGACCAACCACGACGTCGTCCGCCAGGCGACGCGCTACGCGCGCAGCCAGTGGGAGGTCAAGGGCACCAACGAGACCGAGCGGGCGCGCTGGCCCACCGAGGTGCCCGACCTGGCGCTCGGACGGCGCCGCGCGCGGGCCGCGGTCGTGCTGACGGCGGCGCTGCCCGGCGTCCTGTACGTCTACCTCGGCGAGGAGCTGGGGCTCGACGAGGTCGAGGACATCCCGGCCGAGCGCCGCGTCGACCCGATCCACCGGCGCTCCGGCGGCACCGACCCCGGCCGGGACGGCTCCCGCGTGCCCCTGCCGTGGTCCGGGGACGCACCTCCGTTCGGCTTCTCCCCGCCGATGACGGCCGACGGCAGCCCCGGCGCCGCGCCGTGGCTGCCGCAGCCCGCCCGGTGGGCCGCGCTGACCGCGCAGGCGCAGGACGGCGACCCCGCCTCCACGCTGAGCCTCTACCGCCGGCTCCTCGCGCTGCGCCGCGAGCGCCTCGCCGGGGCCGGCCCGCTGCGGTGGCTCGACGCGCCGTCGCCCGACGTCCTGGCCCTCGCGCGCGAGGGCACCGACCTGCAGTGCTGGGTGAACCTCGGCGACGGTCCGGCCGCGCTGCCCGAGGGCTGCCGGGTCCTCGTCTCCTCCGGGCCCGTCGAGGGCGGCGTGCTGCCCGCGGACACCGCGGCCTGGGTCGTCGTCGGGGCCTGACGCCCCTCGAGCGGGGTCGACGACCCCGTCCCCGGAGCGGACCCCCGCTCGCGCAGGCGCGGCGGCCCGTGCCACTCTCGTGAGGTAGTCGTCTTGCCTCTCGGACCCGGACCCGCCCGGAGCAGGCCGCTGCGGACCAGCGCAGCACGCGCACCGCACGCCCCCGGGAGCACCCGTATGACCACGACCGCCCAGCCGTCCGCCCTGGCCCCGCGCCAGCGGGCGACCACCGCCTACGCCGAGCTCTCGCGGCGAGTCCGCGCCGCCGGACTGCTCGAGCGCTGCCGCGGCTACTACTGGTGGCGCATGAGCACCGCCGTCCTGGCCCTCGCCGCGATCGCCGTCGGCGTCGTCCTGCTCGGCGAGAGCTGGCTGGTGCTGCTGCTGGCCGGCGCCCTCGCGCTCGTCGTCGCCCAGTGCGCCTTCCTCGGCCACGACGGCGCGCACCGCCAGATCTTCGCCTCCGCGCGGGCCAACGAGGTCGCCGGCCGCCTGATGGCCTGCCTCGCGTCGGGCCTCAGCTACGGCTGGTGGCTGGGCAAGCACAACCGCCACCACCAGGCCCCGAACACCATCGGCATCGACGGCGACCTGGACTCCAAGGCGCTCGCCTTCACCGAGCCCGCGGCCGACGCCCCGCGGGGCCGCCTCGCCTCCTGGCTCATCCAGCGGCAGGGCTGGTTCTTCTTCCCGCTGCTGCTGCTCGAGGGCGCCAACCTGCACGTCGAGAGCACGCGAGCGCTCCTGGCCGGGGGCAACCTCAAGCGCCGCGGCGTGGACATCGCCCTCATCGGCACCCACTGGGCCGCCTACCTCACCCTGCTGCTGCTGGTGCTGAGCCCGGGCAAGGCGGCCGCCTTCCTCGGCGTCCACCTCGCGCTGCTCGGCGTGGCCATGGGCGGGGCCTTCGCGCCCAACCACACGGGCATGCCGGTGGTGCCGAAGACGGAGAAGATCGACTTCCTCTCGCGCCAGGTGCTCATGTCCCGCGACGTCCGCGGCGGCTGGCTCGTCCACCTCGGCATGGGCGGCCTCGACCTGCAGATCGAGCACCACCTGTTCCCGAGCATGCCCCGGCCCCACCTGCGCCGGGCGCAGCCGATCGTCAGGGCGTTCTGCGCCGAGCGCGGCATTTCCTACGCGGAGACGAGCTACGTGGGCGCCATGGCCGCCGTCGTGGCCCACCTCAACCGCATGGGCCTGCGCGCGCGCGACACCTACTCCTGCCCGCTGGCCGCGCAGCTGCGCTGAGCGCCGCCCGGCGCTGCTCGGTCGAGACCGCCCCCGCCCGTGCGGGAGGGTGGGGCCCATGAGCAGCACGAGGGTCGAGGGTCCGGGCTGGGTGCAGGACGCCGTCTTCTGGCACGTCTACCCCCTGGGGTTCACGGGCTCCGAGCGCGCCGGCGACCCGCAGGCGCCGGTGGTGCACCGCCTGCCGCACCTGACGGCCTGGCTCGACCACCTGCTGGCCCTGGGCGCCAACGGCCTGCTCCTCGGCCCCGTCTTCGCCTCCTCCACGCACGGGTACGACACCGTCGACCACCTGCGCGTCGACCCCCGGCTCGGCGACGACGACGACCTCGCGGCCCTCCTCGACGCCGCCCGCGCGAAGGGCGTCCGCGTGCTCCTGGACGGGGTCTTCAACCACGTCGGGCGCGACCACTGGGCCTTCCGCGCGGTGCTCGAGCAGGGCCCCTCCGCCGAGACGGCCTCCTGGTTCCGGCTGCGCTGGCCCGAGGGCGAGTGGCAGCCGGGCGTCGAGCCCGACCACGACGACTTCGAGGGCCACCACCACCTCGTCGCGCTCGACCACTCCTGCCCCGCCGTCGTCGACCACGTCGCCGAGGTGATGACGCACTGGCTCGACCGCGGCGTGGACGGCTGGCGGCTGGACGCCGCGTACGCCGTCCCGACGCACTTCTGGGCGCAGGTGGCCGACCGGGTCCGCGAGCGCCACCCCCACGCCTACCTGCTGGGCGAGGTCATCCACGGCGACTACGCGGGCGTCGTCCGCGAGGGGCACCTGGACGCCGTCACGCAGTACGAGCTGTGGAAGGCGGTCTGGTCCAGCCTCGAGGAGGGCAACCTCTGGGAGCTCTCGCACGCCCTGGGCCGGCACGCGGAGTTCCTCGAGGCCTTCACCCCGCAGACCTTCGTCGGCAACCACGACGTCACGCGCCTCGCCAGCCGGCTGACGGACGAGCGCCACCTGGCCCACGCCCTCGTCGTGCTCCTCGGCACCGGCGGGACGCCGTCGGTCTACTACGGCGACGAGCACGCCTACCGCGGCGTCAAGGAGGACCGCGAGGGCGGGGACGACGACGTCCGGCCGGCCTTCCCGGCGACGCCGGACGAGCTCTCCCCGGTCGGGCTCCCCGTCTTCCACCGCCACCAGGAGCTGGTCGCGGTGCGCCGCCGCCACCGGTGGCTGCACACGGCCAGGCCCTCGGTCGTGTCGGTGGAGAACCGGCGACTGGTCGTCGCCTCGCAGGGCGCCGGCGGGGAGCGCCTGCTGCTGGCCCTGTCGCTGGAGGACGAGGCCGTGGCCCTGGAGGCGCCCGGCGCCCGCGAGGTGCTGGCCGGCGACGCCGCGCGGCTGGAGGACGGCTCGGTGCACCTGCCGCCGCACGGCTGGGCGGTGCTGTCGGGCTGAGGTCGCCGGCCCGCGCGTCAGCCCTTGGAGCCGGTGGTCGCGATGCCCTGGACGAAGTGCTTCTGCCCGAGGAAGAACAGGACGACCATCGGGACGGTGGTGATGACGCTGGCCGTCACGACGACCTGCCACTGGAACTCGCCGCTCGCGCCGAAGGTGTCCACCAGCGTCTTCAGGCCCCGGGGCACCGTGAAGTTCTCCGCCGAGCGCAGGTAGATGAGCGGGCGCATGAGGTCGGTCCACGCGGCCTGGAACTCGAAGAGCAGGGTGACGACGACGGCCGGCTTCGTCAGCGGCAGCGCGATGCGCCAGAACAGCTGCCAGTTGTCCGCGCCGTCGATCGTCGCCGCCTCGAAGACCTCCCGCGGCAGGCCGAGGAAGAACTGCCGCAGCAGGAAGACGTAGAAGGCGCTGCCGAAGAGGTTCCCCGCCCACAGCGGCACGAGGGTGTCGGTGAGCCCCAGCGAGTTCCAGATGAGGAACGTCGGGATCATCGTCACGGCGCCCGGCAGCATCATGGTCGCGAGCACCAGGGCGAACAGCGCGCCCCGGAAGCGGAAGCGGAAGTGGGCGAAGCCCCACGCCACGAGCGAGCTGGACGCCGTCACGGCGAGGGCGGCCAGCACCGTGACCAGCACCGTGTTGCCCAGCCACAGCAGCAGCGGCGCCTCCTGCCAGACCTGGACGTAGTTGGCCAGCGTCGGGTCCTGCGGCACGAGGCGGTTGTCGAAGACCTGCGCGCGCGGCTTGAACGAGGCCGACACCAGCCACACGAGGGGGTAGGTGAAGACCGCGGTGGCGCCGACGAGCGCCGCCAGCACCAGCGCGCGCCCGACGGTCGGCCGCCGGCGGCGGCGCCGCGGGGACTCCGCCGGCGCCACGACGCCGCCCGTCCGCGCCGCGACGACCGCCGACGGCTCGGCCGAGGCGCTGCCCACGGCCCCGGTGCCGGCCCCGGCTGCAGAGGCGCTCACCGCTGCTCCCCCTCGTAGTAGACGAAGCGCTTGGACAGGCGGAGCTGCACGAGCGTGATGGCGAGGATCACGACGAACAGCGCCCACGCGAGCGCGGACGCGTAGCCCATCTCGAGGAGCTCGAAGGCCTGCCGGAAGAGATGGATCGAGTAGAAGAGGGCGGCGTCGTTGCTGTAGGTGGAGTTCCCCGCGCCGAAGTAGGCGGTGTAGGCCTCGGTGAAGGACTGCAGCGCGGTGATGGTGGCGATGACCGTGACGAAGAACAGCGGGCCGCTGATCATCGGCACGGTGATCTGGAGGGTGCGGCGCCAGGCGCCGGCGCCGTCGACGCGGGCGGCGTCGTGCAGCTCCGCGGGCACGTCGCGCAGGGCGGCCAGCAGGATGATCACCGACGAGCCCGTGGTGAGCAGGCTGATCAGCACGAGCCCGGGCTTGACCCAGGCCGGGTCCGTCGTCCACGCGGGCCCGTCGATCCCCACCCAGCCGAGCACCTCGTTGACGAGCCCGCTCTGGCCGTTGAACAGCAGCAGCAGGAGCACGCCGACGGCGACGGGCGGGGTCATGTTCGGCAGGTAGAAGGCCGTCCGGAAGAAGCCCGCGGAGCGCCCCGCCTGGTTGAGCAGCAGCGCCAGCGCGAGGGACAGCACCACGTGCAGCGGCACCTGCAGGGCGGCGTAGAAGGCGGTGTTGCCGACGGCGAGCGCGACGTCGGGGTCCTGCGCGATCCGGCGGTAGTTGTCCAGGCCGACGAACGACGGGGCGTTGATGACGTCGTAGTCGGTCAGGGACAGGTACAGGCTGTAGAGCATCGGCCACAGGACGAAGACGAGGAAGCCGACCACCCAGGGGCTGATGAACAGCCAGGCCGCGCGGGTGTCGCGGCGGCGCCGGGCGCGCGCGGCACGGCTCAGGGGCGGGGCGGCGGCGTGCCGCCGGCCCCTCGTGGCCGGCGACCTGCTGTCAGTCGCGCTCATCCCACTCGGCCCACGCGGCGTCGAGGGCCGACTGCGCCTCCTCCTGCGCGCGCTCGAGGGACTCCTGCGGCTCCGCCTGGCCGTTGAGCACGCGGTTCGCGGCGTCCTGCCAGGCGGCCTTGAACTCCGCGTCGGCCGGGTTGGCCGTGAAGCTGAAGGTCGCCTCGTCCGCCGCGTAGACGGCGTCGACGCCGCTCGCCCAGGGCTCCGGCGCGTCGTCCGGCACGAGCTCGGCGCGGATGCGCTCGTCGGCCTCGGTGTTGGCGGTGAGCAGCCCGGTGAACAGGCGTCCCTCGGCCTCGACGGCGTCCACGCGCGCCTGCGCGGCCGCCACCCACGTGTCCGTCGCCGTCATCGTCACCGCGAACCGGCAGGCCGCGGCGGCGTTCTCGCTGCCCGAGGGGACGGCCCACGCGGAGCCGGCCGTGTACGCCAGCGGCTCGCCCTGGCGGTCGCGGAAGGGTCCGAAGGCGACCGGCGCGTCCGGGGAGACCTCGTTGAGCACGTTGAGGTACCACTGCTCGAACGGCATGGCGCCGAGGGCGCCGGTGGCGAACTGGTTCTGCGCGCCGAAGAAGTCCTGCGCGTCGCGGTTGGCCTTCACGGCGCTGAAGCCGCCCTGGCGGTCGTAGACGTCGGCGGCGAAGGTCAGCGCCTCCACGACGGCGGGGTCGTCGAGGTTCGCCGTGCGCCCGTCCTCGGAGAGCAGCAGGACGCCGTTGGCTCGCGCCCACAGCGGGAGGAACTCGGGGAGCTTGGTGTCGTAGCCGATGACCTGCAGGTCACCGCCCTCCTGCACCGACAGGGCCTCGGCCGCCGCGGTGACGGCCTCCCAGCTGGAGCCGTCGACGTCCTCCGGCGCGAGCCCGGCCGCTCCCAGCAGCTCGGTGCTGGCCATGGTGATCTGCACCTGGTTGAACTCCGGGACGCCGTAGAGGGCGCCGTCGAGGGTCACCTGGCCGAGGGCGGAGTCCCGGTACACCGAGGGGTCCACGCCCTCGCCCTCGAGGCAGTCGTCCAGCGGCAGGATCGCCCCGCGGGCCGCCAGCGTGCCGATCTGGTCGCGGTTGGCGTTGACGAGGTCCGGCGGGTCCCCCGCGGCGATGGCGGACAGGAACTGCTGGATGTCGAGGTCGCCCTCGACCAGCTCGACCTCGACGTCGGGCACGGCCGCCTGGGCGCGCTCGAAGCGCACCTCGCCGACCTCGTCGCCCGTGCCGAAGCCGGCGATGGTGAGCGGACCGCTGACCTCGGCGTCGGCGTCGTAGGTGACGTCCTCGCCCTCGCGGTCCGCGGTGCCGGTCGCGCACCCCGCCACCGCGAGACCGCCCACGGCCAGCAGCACCGACCACCGCCGCGTCGTCGACCTCATCCCCGACCCCCGTCCGCCGTCCCGACCGCGCCCCCGCGGCGCCCCGGGATCGTGGCAGGCGCGCGGGCTCCGGGCGAGCAGGCGGGGCCGGGCGCGTCAGGGGCCGGAGCCCGCCGCTGGTCCGAGGCGGGCGGCGGTGGGCTCGCCGTCCGCGCCCGAGCGGCCCCGCGGGGCGGGGCTCCCCTCACGCCGGCGCGAGCCCTGCCGCACCGCGGCCGCGGCGGCGCGCACCTCGTCGAGCACCAGGCGGACGAGCTCGGGCGGGGCGTCGAAGGCGACTCCGTGCGCGCCGCTGACGACGGCGCTGCGCCCGTCGGCCACCGACGCCGACAGCCGGTCGCACCACTCCGGCCGGCACACCGGGTCGCGCTCCCCCCGGACGACGAGGAGCGGGACGTCGAGGCGGTCGTCGAGCTCCTGCCGGGCCCGCTGGAGGGCCCGGCGCATGAGCGCGACCATCTGCCCCGGGCCGGCGCGCACGTAGTCCAGCCCCGCGACGAGCCACAGCGACGGGCTCTCGCGGAGCGCGTCCTGGGCCAGGCGGCCCGCCAGCGCCCGGACGCTGGGCCGAGCCGGGTCCCCGGTGGGGGCGACGACGACGAGGCGCAGCACCAGCTCGGGTGCCCGCAGCGCCACCTCCCCCGCCACCTGCGCACCGAGGGAGTGCCCCACGAGCACGGCGGGGCCCACGTCGCGCAGCCGCATCCAGGCGACGACGGCGTCGGCGAGCTGCACGACGTCGAGCATGCCGGTCCGCGGCTGCGGGCTGCGGCCGTAGCCGGGCAGGTCGGGCGCCAGGGTCCGCGTGCGCCTGCCGAGGGCCCGCACGAGCGGCTCCACCGAGGTGCTGGACATGCCGAGGCCGTGCACCACGACGACGGGGGGCAGCTCCCCTCCCCCGGACGCTGGCGTCTCCGTCCGCCGTGGCGAGCCCGGGGAGCCGGGGGAGGCCTCCCGGTGCGTCATCCGCGCGACGACGTCGCCGCCCGAGGGCCGGCGGACGACGACGAGGTAGCCCGCCCCGAGCGCGGTGGCCGGGAGGGCGAGCGCCGCCACGCGCCGCACGAGCGACCACCGGCGCCGGTGGCGCGTGAAGGGCAGCCGGACGGCGCGGTGCGCGGGCCCCGGCAGCTCCACCGTCCCGGGGAGCCGCAGCGCGGCGGGCACGGGGACGGCGGCGAGCACCCGTCCCAGGCGGTCGAGCACGCAGCCCTCCGCCCGGCGGAGGGCGCGCGCGTCGAGGACCACCCGCAGAGCATCGCGCGGGGCCGGGGGTGCTCGGGTCAGAGCCTTTCGACCGCGCGCGCCGTCACGGCGGTGACCAAGCCGTAGGCGAGGTGCGGGACGACGTCGCTGACCCAGCTGCTCACCGGCCAGGTGCGGGGGTCCGTCACCCCCAGGGCGGTCATGGGCACGTTGCCGGCGAGCAGGGCCACCGCGCCGCTGACGGCCGTGCCCCCGAGCAGGCCCGGGCGCCAGCCGAGCCCGCGCACGGCGCCGTAGACCGCCCCAGCGGCGAGCCCGGCGCCGATGCCCGTCAGGGCGCCCAGCCCGCTGGTGCGGGCGCTGCGCGCGTCCTCGTCCCCAGGGAGGCCCACCCCGGTGCGCTCGCTGATCTGCTCGACGGTCTGCTCCGGGGTGCTGCTGGCACCTCGACCGCGGACGACCATGTCGAGGTACGTCACCGTGTTGAGCGCCGTCGTCCCCGCGGCTCCGGCCAGGAGACCGCCGACCACGTGCTGTCCGAGCTGTCCCATGGGGGACCTCCTGCGTCGAGAGGGGGCCGGGCGGGGCCCGGCGGAGTCGGAGCAGCGGTCTCCCCCCGCGGTGGCGGCCGCACCCGGGCGCGGTCCGTCGACCGACCGGGACTCACGGACGGGGGAGCAGCTCCGCGAGCAGCGCCTCCACGCGGCGGCGGATCTCGTCGCGGATGGGACGCACGACCTCGAGTCCCCGACCGGCCGGGTCCGCCAGCGCCCAGTCCTCGTAGCGCTTGCCCGGGAAGACCGGGCAGGCGTCGCCGCAGCCCATGGTGATGACGGTGTCGGACGCGCGGACGGCCTCCGTCGTCAGCACCGTCGGCTGCGAGCCGGTGATGTCGACCCCGACCTCGGCCATGGCCTCGACGGCGACCGGGTTCAGCCGCTCCGCGGGCACCGACCCCGCCGAGCGCACCTCGACGGCGCCGCCCGACAGGGCGGTGGTGAAGCCGGCCGCCATCTGGCTGCGGCCGGCGTTGTGGACGCACACGTACAGGACGCTGGGGCGCTCGGTCACCGGGCTCCTCCTCGGACGTGCGGGGCGGGTGCGGTCGGGTCCCCGGGGAACAGGCGCCGCCCGGCCGCCAGGGCGGCGTAGACGAGGGCGACGAGCACGGGCACCTCGATCAGCGGGCCGACGACGCCGGCGAGCGCCTGCCCCGAGGTGACGCCGAAGGTGCCGACGGCCACGGCGATGGCGAGCTCGAAGTTGTTGCCGCTGGCGGTGAACGCGAGCGTCGACGTCTTCGCGTAGCCGAGCCGCAGGCGCATCCCGAGGGCGAAGGAACCCGCGAACATGAGCACGAAGTAGGCGAGCAGCGGCAGCGCGATGCGCGCGACGTCCAGCGGTGCGGACGTGATGGCCTCGCCCTGCAGGGCGAACAGCACGACGATCGTGAAGAGCAGGCCGTAGAGGGCCACGGGGCCGATGCGCGGAAGGAAGCGCCCCTCGTACCACTCGCGGCCGCGGGCGCGCTCGCCGAGGGTGCGGGTGAGGAAGCCCGCTACGAGCGGGACGCCGAGGAAGACGAGCACCGAGACCACGATCGCGCCGACGGAGAAGTCCGCGGACGTCGTCGGCAGCCCCAGCCAGCCGGGCAGCACCTGCAGGTAGAACCAGCCGAGGACGGCGAAGGCGAGGACCTGGAAGACCGAGTTGATCGCCACGAGCACCGCCGCGGCCTCGCGGTCGCCGCAGGACAGGTCGTTCCAGATGAGCACCATCGCGATGCAGCGGGCGAGCCCGACGACCACGAGGCCGGTCCGGAACTCGGGGGAGTCGGGCAGCAGCAGCCAGGCCAGCGCGAACATCAGCGCCGGTCCCACGACCCAGTTGAGCGCCAGCGACGCCACGAGCAGCCGGCGGTCGCCGGTGACCCGCGCGGTCTCGGAGTAGCGGACCTTGGCGAGCACCGGGTACATCATCAGCAGGAGCCCGACGGCGATCGGCAGGCTCACCCCGCCCACCGAGACGGCCTCGAGCGCCTCGTCGAGTCCCGGCGCGAGGCGGCCGAGCAGCAGGCCGGCCGCCATGGCCAGGACGATCCACACGGGCAGGAAGCGGTCGAGGACCGACAGGCGCTGCAGCACCGGCGCGTCCGCGGGCGCGGGTCGGGCGGTCTCGGCGACGGCGTCGCTCACGGGGCACCTCCGCGGTCGGGACGGCCGTCGACCGATCGACCGCCGTCGATGCTGCCGCCGACGTCGTCCCACGTCAACATCGACGTCCGTCGATGGCCGGGCGTAGCCTCCGGCGATGCGCACGACCGCCCCCGCGCCGGCCCCCGACGGGAGGCGCTGCCGCAGCGCGCCCGTCCCGCGCGCGCCGCTGCCCGCGGACGAGGCCCTGGCGCTGTCGCGCAGCCTCAAGGCGCTCGCGGACCCGGCCCGGCTCCGACTGCTCTCCCTCATCACCGCGACGGCCGGCGGCGAGGCCTGCGTCTGCGACCTCACCGCTCCCGTGGGCCTGAGCCAGCCCACGGTCAGCCACCACCTGAAGACCCTCGTGGACGCCGGGCTCCTCACCCGCGAGCGCCGCGGCTCGTGGGCCTTCTACGCCCTGGTGCCCGGCGCCCTCGACGCCGTCGCCGACGCCCTGCGCCGCGGCGGGTCCGGCTCGGCGGGCTGACGCGCCGGCCGGCGCCCGGGTCCTCCCGGGGTCAGGCTCCTCGTCGGGCTCGGGAGGGCCGGCTCGGCGACGCGGGCACCGCCGGCTGGCCGCGGCCACCGGGGCTGACCGCTCCCGGTGCCACTCGTCCGGACGGGTGAGTGCACCGTCCAGCCGCCCGACCACCGCCCGAGTCGTACCGCGGTGCCCGGATGCGCCCGGTAGGTTCGTGGGGGCGTCCACCGTCGGCTCGAGATGCCGGTCCGACGTGGTCGCCGACGACCAGAGGGTGGCGTCATGTCGGTCCTTCGCGTGCCCGCCCCCGTGTCGCCCGTCCGGCGGTGCGCGTGCCACGACGCCGCCCGCCCCGTGCGCGAGGTGCCCGACGCGGCGCTGACCGCCGTGCTGGACGCCTTCGCCGCCACCGTCGCGGGAGCCTTCACCCCGCACACGGTCCTGACCCAGCTGGTGGAGGCCGCCGTGACGGTCCTGGCCGTCGACGGCGCCGGGGTGATGGTCGCCGACGACGACTCGCTGCTGCGCTTCGCCCACGCCGACGGCTCCAGGCGGACCGCGGTCGTCCAGGCCGGCCAGGCCCAGGAGCTGCTGCAGGACGGGCCGTGCCGCGACAGCCACCGCACCGGGCGCGTCGTCACCGTGGACGACCTCATGACCGAGGGCTCCTGGCCGGGGTACCAGGCGCAGGTGGCCGGCCTCGGCCTGCGGTCGGTGACCGCGATACCGCTGCGGGCCCGCGGCCGCAGCTGGGGGGTGCTGGACCTCTACCGGTCGCGGCCCCTCGGGGCGCAGGAGATGGCGGCGGCGCGGACGCTGGCCAACCTGGCGACCTCCTACCTGGTCATCTCCGCCGACCGGGACGCCACCGACCGCGCCCAGGTCGAGCTCGCCCGTCGGGCGATGTACGACCCGCTGACCGACCTGCCGGTGCGCTGGGTGCTGCTCGAGCAGCTGACCCGCTCCCTGGTCCGGCTGGCCCGCCGCGGCGACCAGGTCGCGGTGCTCTTCATCGACCTGGACGGGCTGAAGTACGTCAACGACACCTACGGCCACGCCGCCGGCGACGACCTCCTGACCACCTGCGCGCGGCGCATCCGGGCCAGCTTGCGGCCCAGCGACCTGGTCGCCAGGGTCGGTGGTGACGAGTTCGTCGTCCTGCTCGAGGACCTCACCACCCCCGCCGAGGCCACCGCCGTCGCCTCCCGGGTCCTCGCCGAGCTGTCGGCGCCCCACCAGGTCGGCCCGCACACCACGGCGCCCTCGGCCAGCATCGGGCTGGCGATGACCGCAGACGCCGGCATGTCGGCCGAGGCCCTCGTCGCCCACGCCGACTCGGCCATGTACCGCGCCAAGCGCGGCGGGCGCGGGCGCGTCGACGTCTTCGACGCCGCCGACTACGAGCAGCACCGGGCCGAGGCCACGACGTGCGACCGCCTCCTGCCCGCCCTGCGCGCCGCCCTGGGCGAGGACCAGCTCGAGCTGCACTACCAGCCCATCCACGACCTCACCTCCCGCAGCACCACCGGCACCGGCGGGCGCGTGCACGCCGTCGAGGCCCTGCTGCGCTGGCGACGACCCCAGCACGGCCTGCTGAGCGCCGCGGAGTTCATGCCCGCCGCCGAGCGCACCGGCCTGGTCCTCGACCTCGGCGCGTGGGTGGTGCAGACGGCCTGCGAGCAGCTCGTGGCCTGGGACGCCGAGCTCGGTGGGCGCTCGCCGCGGCACGTCTTCGTCAACATCTCCGCGCGCGAGCTGGCCGACCCCGCCCTCGCCGCGCAGGTCCACCAGAGCCTGCGCAGCACCGGCCTGGGCCCGGAGCGGCTCGTGCTGGAGGTCACCGAGACCAGCGTCTTCACCGACCCCGAGACCGTCTCCAGCAACGTGCGCGCGCTGGTCGCGCTCGGCTGCTCGCTGGCCATCGACGACTTCGGGACCGGGTACTCCTCCCTGCGGCGGATGGTGGACGTCCCCGCGACCACGTTGAAGGTCGACCGGTCCTTCACCCGCGACCTCGCGACGAACCCCGCCGCCGCCGCCGTGATCACCGCCGCCCTCCAGCTCGGGCGCGCCCTGGATCGCACCGTCGTCATCGAGGGCGTCGAGGACGCCTCCACCCTCCAGGCCCTGGTCGACCTCGGCGCCACCCACTTCCAGGGCTACCACCTCACCCGTCCCGCCCCCGCCGACCAGCTGACCCCGCTGCTGAGGTGAGATCGCCGCGGGGAGGACCCGCGACCCGGGACGCCGGGGCCGGCGACGGGGCCGGCGAGGGGGCCCCGGCGCGACGGGCCGCCGTCGTCAGCGCGGCTCGGGCACCCGGCGCAGCCGCCGTCGCTGGCTCTTGATCCCGTACATGTGCCGGTCCGCGGCGGCGAGGAGCCGCTCCCCGTCGTCACCGCACGCGCCGAGCGCGGCGCCGACGCTGGCCCCGAGCAGCACGCACCCGTGCGGCGTCGCGTAGGGCTGCGCCAGCGACTCGTCGACGGCGGTCCTCAGCGCGGAGAGCCGGCCGGCGTCCGCGCCTGGCAGCACGACGACGAACTCGTCGCCGCCGAGCCGCGCCACGACGTCGTCCTCGCCCACGAGGGCGCGCAGCCGCTCGGCCACCTGGCGCAGCAGCAGGTCCCCGACGTCGTGGCCGTGCGTGTCGTTGGCCGCCTTGAAGCGGTCGAGGTCGCAGAACAGCACCCCCGTCGTGGCGCCGCTCCCGCCGTCCAGCGCGCGCGCCAGCGCCGCCATCAGCGCCGTCCGGTTCCGCAGGCCCGTGAGGGGGTCGCTGGCGGCCGCCTCGCGCAGCCGCGCCTCCTCCCGGCGCTGGTCGGTGACGTCGACGCCGACGCAGCCCACGCCCAGAGCCCGGCCGTCCACGTCCCGGACGACGCTCGTGAGCACCGACACCTGCCGGACGCCGCCCCAGCGGTCCAGCCAGCCGCCCTCCTGGGGGTGGGCCGTGCCGGTGCGGACGGCGTCGTCGACGAACTCGCGCGCGAGCTCCGCCTCGTGCGGCACGGCGAGCACCTCGTAGAAGCTGCGGCCCAGGACCTCCTCGGCGCGCCAGCCCGTGGACCGCTCGAGCGCCGGGTTGAAGAGCAGGATCCTCCCGTCGGAGCCGATGACGCACACGAGCGCCGGAGTGCTCGCCACCACTGCCGTCTCCAGGCCGGTCCCGTCGAGCAGCCGCCGGGGACCCGGCCCCGGGGAGGGCGTGAGCTCGGCGGTGCGCGACGCCGGGATCTCCACGTCCATGGCGACTACCTCGGCACCCCGCGACGGCGGTGTACCACGACGAGCAGCGGTCACCGGGCCGGGTGCGCCCGTCCGGGTGGCCCCGCCCCCGGTCGGGCCAGGCTCGCCCCCCGACGGACGGCCCGCAGGTGGGTCCGGCCGCGACGGGGGGCCAGGGCATGATCGTCTCGTGACCGACGGCGCAGGAGCGGAGCTGCCCGTCAGCACGCCCGTGCCGGCCGGCGCCGACGCGGCGTTCGACCGCTACGCGCGGCTCGTGCGCGCCCAGCTCGACGTGCCGACCGCCCTCGTCTCCCTCGTCTCCCGGCAGGAGCAGGTCCTCCCCGGCGCGGTGGGGCTGCCCGGGCCCTGGCAGGAGCGGCGCGCCACGCCGCTGACCCACTTGGTGTGCCAGCACGTCGTGCGGACGCGGGAGCCGCTCGTGGTGCGCGACGTCCGCGAGGTGCCCGAGCTCGCCGGCTCGCTCGCCGTCGCCGAGCTCGGCGTCGTCGCCTACGCCGGCTACCCGCTGCGGGACGCCGACGGGGTCGTCGTCGGGTCCCTGTGCGCCGTCGACGGCCGGCCGCGGTCGTGGGAGGCCCGCGACCTGCAGGTGCTCGCCGACCTGGCGGACTCGTGCTCCTCGGAGCTGGCGCTGCGCCAGCTGCGCGACCGCTCGGGGGACGCGCTGGAGGTCTCCGAGGGCGGTCGACGGCTGGCCGACGCCGCCGAGCGACACTCGCGGCTGCTGCTCGCCCTCTCCGAGGGGCTGGCCCGGACGTCCACGCCGACCGACGTCGTCCGCGCCGTGGCGCCGCTGGCGCACGAGAACCTCGGCGCGTCCTCCGCCGGGCTCCACCTCCTGGACGCCGCCCGGCGCCGGCTGCTCACCGTGGGCCCCGACGGCTCGGGAACCGCCCCCGGACGCGCGCACGTGGCCGTGCACGGACCCGCGCACGGACGTCGCGTCGACGTCCGGGACGCCGTCGGGGCGGCCGTGACCGAGCGCACCGAGGTCGTGGCGGACGACCGGGCGGCCCTGCTCGCGAGCCACCCGGCCACCGACCTGGGCCCGGACGCCGCCGACGGCGCCGTCGTCGTGCTGCCGCTGGAGGTCGGCGACCGCGTCCTGGGGGCGCTCGTGCTCACCTGGCCCGACGCGGGGCTGCCGGACGCGGCGACGCGGCGCGTCGTGGTGGCCATGGCGCGCTACACCGCCCAGGCGGTCGGCCGCGCCCAGCTGCTCGCCGAGCAGCGCTCCACCGCCACCGTGCTGCAGGAGGCGATGCTCACCGAGCTCCCGCAGCCCGACCACCTCCACCTCGTGGCCCGGTACGTGCCCGCGGCCGACGGGGCGGAGGTCGGGGGCGACTGGTACGACGCCGTCGTCATGCCCGACGGCGCCACCAACCTCGTCATCGGCGACGTCGTCGGGCACGACATGCGCGCCGCGGCGTCCATGGGGCAGCTGCGCTCGCTCGTGCGCACGCTCGCCTGGGCGCACCGCCAGCCCCCGAGCGTGGTCCTGGAGCAGGTGGACGAGGCGATGCGCGGGCTGCACGTGCAGTGCATGGCGACGTGCGTGCTCGCCCGCATCGAGCAGACGCCGGCGGAGGCCACCGCGGGCCTGCGCCGGCTCCGCTGGTCGAACGCGGGCCACCTGCCCCCGGTGGTCCTCGAGCCCGACGGCTCGGCCCACCTGCTCGAGGAGGCGGGCGACCTGCTGCTGGGCGTGCGACCGGGGACGGCCCGGCGCGACCACGAGGTCGTCGTGCACGAGGGCGCGACGCTGCTGCTGTACACCGACGGCCTCGTCGAGCGACGGGACCGCTCGCTGAAGGACGGCATGGACGCGCTGCTCCGTGCGGTGGAGAGGCACCGCGCCCTGCCCCTGCAGGCCCTCGCCGACGCCCTCCTCGCCGACATGGTGGGCGGCCACGGCGAGGACGACGTCGCGCTGCTCGTCGTGCGCGCGCACCCCGAGGGCCGACCCCGACCCGCGGAGGCCGGCCCCGGCCACCTCTGACGTCCGCCTGGTGACGACGGTCCCCGGACGGCACCTCCGAGCGGCCGCTCACCAGCGCGCGTCCGCTCAGCAGCGCGGGCCGCGGCGTGGGCATCGAGCGGGTCGGACTTGCCGTGCGCCCGACGGGCCTTGCGGTCTGGCCGGTCGACCTCGACGACCTCGACCCGCTCGGCCTGCAGGTGCCGCGCCAACGCGGCGCCGTAGGAGCCCGTCCCCTCCATGCCGACCCGCTCGAGCGTGCCGTGGCCCCCCAGCCACACCAGCAGCTGTCGGTAGCCCGCTGGCGTCGTCGGGAACTCCCTGTCCCCGAGATGCCGCCCGACCTGGTCGATCACGGCGGCGTGGTGCGTCTGCCCGTGCGTGTCGACCCCGCCCGTGACGAGGACCTTCGCGCTGGTCATGCTGGTCATGCTTGTCATGCCGTACCCCTTCCGCTTGCGCCGGATGGGGTGGCACGCGACGGCCGGGCAGACGGACAAGACAGTGATGGGTGCCTGCTGCACAGGCTCCTATGAGGTCACGTCACCCGGCCGTTCGCGCGCCGGCGACGCCGCCTGCCGGGCCGACCGATCCCGCCCAGGACAGCAGGTACGCGTCGGTCTACTGGCGGGTCAGACCCAGCCGGCGGCGCCGAGTACATCCTCACTGTCTACTGGGATGCACGTGGCGAAGCGGCGTGCTGGCGACCTCGTGACCAGCGACGTCGCCGGTAGGGGGTGGGTTGCTGGGACGGGTGGGCGCGACGCCTCGGAGCCCAACGGCTTGCGCGGAGCCCCTCGGCGCGCGGAGCCGACGCGTTCCGCTGCGCGCGTGCACAGCCGCCGCCCGCCGGAGCAGTTGTTGTGTCACCTCTTAACCGGTGACACAGTGGCGACGTGAGGATGACGTGGACGCAGAGCGCTCGCCGCCACCGCGTCGGCCGGGGCTCGGCCAAGCACGTCGTCCAGACCATAATCCCGACGGTCCACCTCGTGCCCGGAAGGGACCCGCAGTTGTGGTGGGTCGGCCCCGACGAGCGCGGGCGGGAACTGGAGGTCATGGCGGTGTGGCAGAAGGACCTCCTCATGTTCGTGCACGTCATGCCAGTGGCTCTACGAGAGGGGAAGAACCGATGAGTCCCGGGGACCAGGTGCGGCTGCCTGACGGTGCCACGTCGGTGGCCGAGGAGACGGACTTCGACCCGTCGGCCGACGTCGTCCGCGACCCGAGCGGGCGCCCCTACGACGAGGCCTACCTGGACGAGCTCGCCACCGAGGCGGAGCGTCTGGGGCCGCCGCAGGTGCGCCGGGGCCGCCCGCCTCTGGGGCCGTCGTCGGGCGGGCAGTCGCCGCGACTGTCTACGCGAGTTCCGCAAGACGTCGATGACGCGGTCCGAGCCGCTGCCGAGCGCGAGGGCGTGACGCCTGCCCAGTGGTTGCGCGAAGCAATCCAGCAGCGGTTGGTCCGAGGGTAGTCCTCTGGTGCTGACGCTCATGGGCGCGCCTGGCGTGGTGCTGACTTCGGACCAAGACGTCCCCTATTCGACGATCGAGAACGCGCTGCAGTCTCAGGGCTTCTTGGACGGGTGCACGATCCACATCAGCCCTTACCGCGACCAGCTCATGATCTACATCCAGGTGTCTGTTCCGGTTTCGTGGATCACTGCGACGGGCGTCCCCGAGCTGCCGGCGGAGCAGGTCCTGCGTGCGCTGACCGCTGCCGTGGAGGAGATCGACAGGGCCTCTGCGGATTGACGCACGCTCCTACGTCGGCTCCACCGGCCGACCAGAACTGTCTGCAGCACCGCTCGGCGCCCGGATGAGGATCGACTGCGGGACTGCCAGACGTCGCCGTCGTCGAGTTTCTCTAGCGCCGCGGCAGCGCCGGCGGGGGGCTACCGGGACGGCGTCATCGAGCTGGACCCGTCGCCGCCTCGCAGCTCCGTCAGGGGCAACAGGCAGGGTCAGAGGGAGACGTGTTGGGTCTGGCTGCGCTCCAGGTCGCCCTCTCGCCACGTCATGACGACCTCGAAGGCCCGAGAAGTGCCCATGGACACGAACATGGGCCAGGCGAACTCGCTGTCCGGGATAAGGGGCTCTTCGCAGACGAGAGTGCAGCGGTGGGCTGAGGAGGTTGGCGCGTCGGTGCCGGGGTAGAGGTCGAGGCCTTCCGAGGATGGGAGTTCTCACACAGCCCATCAGGAAGACCTCGACGTGTCTG
>Ga0210040_10000845_pt1 | contig 49088 bp, 36 predicted proteins | sample CryGeyCG12114_NA_FD_185462 | JGI IMG/M metagenome (GOLD analysis project Ga0210040, IMG submission 185462) | Groundwater microbial communities from aquifer - Crystal Geyser CG19_WC_8/21/14_NA (SPAdes) (version 2) | ecosystem: Environmental > Aquatic > Deep subsurface > Groundwater | place: USA...
TTTTTTCATCCTTGTAGCGCTTGATGCTCCCCGGAAACACCAGCACTTCGCCCAGGTTCTGGTATTCCCAATCGCGGAAGCCGAAAATCGGGATGATGGCACTCGCGCCCACCAGCACTTTCGTCAGATCGTCCACCACCACATCAATGCCCGTGATCCGCTTCTCTGACAGGAAGAGCTGCAGCATTTTCTCAAAGCGCCCTTTTTCCTCCTCCGATTTCAGCGTATGGTAAAAGCCAACCCGATCCACCAGAATCCTGCGCCACTCCGCCGGGAACTCCTGCGCCAGCACCTTTTTGCGTTGACGCGTTTTGCGGGTGGCCCAACTATAAAAAAGCAGGCATATGCCTGCTACCAGTGCAATAAACACAATGTACCCCATGCCTCACTTAAACGCGCAAAAGGCAGTAAAGATGCTCAGACAACAAGTAAATTACACCCCCTGATATCAGAATTATCAAAGCGGCCCAATACTTCAAAGCTTCCGTTGGCCTGAACCCGTCCAATATCCTTTGTTTCGATGAAAGCACACGAATCTATATTGGCCAGGTCGATGACATTGATGCCGCCGGAGCGGTGGTTCAGGCTGATGTCGAACGGGTCGTTGAGGTCGCGGAGCAGGATCCGCATGCTGTAGCCCGGCCAGAACACACCCTCGCCTTTGGAGTATCCCTGCGACAGCAGCTCCGTCATGCCATACTCAGAGTGGATCCCGGGCACGCCAAAGCCTTGCTGCAATTGCCGGTGCAGCTCCTCCCGGATCATCTCGCGGCGGCGGCCTTTCATGCCCCCAGTCTCCATTACTGTCACGCTGCTGAAGTCCGCCTGCCCCCGCAGTTCTTCCGCGAGGTCCAGCAGGGCGTAGGAAACCCCGATCAGCAGCACCTTCTTGCCCCGCTGCCGTGCCTGCCGCAGTGCCTGCAAAAGCCGGTCGTGGTTGCGCAGGTAAAAGCCTTCCTCCTCCTGCCCCGTCCGCTTTATAAAATGGTCGACCATGGCCACAAGCGAAGAACCGCCCTGCTCGAGGTAGGATGGCAACAGGGCCAGCACCACATACTCCTGCAGCGGCCCGTAAAACTGCTCAAACGTTCGCTCGGTCACGGCATGGTAAAGACCGAGATCAGCCACTATATGGCGGCTCCGGTTTTGCCCGGTGGTGCCGCTGCTGTAGAAGGTTGCTTCTGGTGTGAATTCCCTCGTCCTCACTTCCTGCGCTTTAAAGAACTCGATCGGCAGAAACGGTATCTGCTCCAGCGCCTGCACATTTGCCGCCTGCACCCCAAGGTGCTCCATATAAGCCCGGTACAAGGTATTGTGCTGCGCCTGGTAGCGGAACAGCGCCAAAGCGGTGGCCTGAAAATCAAAATCAGTATCTTGCCGAAGCAGCGCGGTGTGGTTCTCTTTAAAATCCATTGGATACAACAAATCCTATATTTCCTGCGTTAATTTTAGTAAATTTAGCTTCATCTTCTGATACCTTACATGAAACACCTGCTAAAGTACAGTACTGCGCTGCTGTTACTGGCCCTGCTGGTAAGCGGGTGCCGCGAGGAGCCCAATTACCCGGACGAACCCTCCATCACCTTTGACCGCGTAGACCAGTACACGTACACCAAAAACAGAATCACATTTGATTCCCTGGTGGTGGTAGTGGATTTCCAGGACGGCGACGGCGACCTGGGCCTCCGGCGAACCAAGAGCGGGGAAGGCGACCCGGACTTCCAGGGCTCTTTTGACCAGAGCTCTCCCTACTTCAACAATTTTTTTGTGAACCTCCAGATCAAGCGGGGTGACATTTATATCCCTTACCCGTTTGCTTCGGAGTTTCTCAACCTGAATGGCCGTTTCCCACGCCTGGGGCGGGACGAAAAGAGCGAAGTGCTGGAAGGCGAGATAAAATACACGCTGACCAACTTTTCCAACGACATCTTCGACCCGCGGGACACGGTGCGTTTCGAGATTTATATATACGACCGTGCCCTGCACATGAGCAACATCGTTTACTCCGATGACGTGGTGTTGTTTCAGGGGCAGTAATTCCGCCGTACAAACTTTAATCAAAACCCCGGCAGCTCTCTGAAGCTGACGGGGTTTTATTCTGTATAGCCTGTTGCTATTATTTAGTAGATGGGCGGAAATGTCTCCGGGTTCGCTTCATGCATAATCTCGTATACTGCTTCAAACACATCCTCCACACTTGGTTTGGAGAAGTAGTCGCCATCGGAACCGTACGGCGGGCGATGGGCATGTGCTGAAAGGCAGGTTGGTTTTGAATCGAGCCAGCGGTAAGCGCCCTGCTCATCCACCACCTGCTGCATCATAAAGGCCGTTGCGCCACCGGGTACGTCCTCATCGGTGAAAAGCACACGGCTCGTTTTCTGGATAGAATCAGAGATAACGTGATCGATGTCAAAGGGCAGCAGCGTTTGCACGTCAATCACCTCTGCCGATATGCCAAAGGTCTCCAGTTGCTTGGCGGCATCCACCACAATGCGGCACATTGACCCGTAAGTCACCACAGTAATGTCTGTGCCTGCCTTCAATATCTCCGGATGGCCCAGGGGCACCGTGAACTCCCCAATGTTATTGGGCACCCGCTCCTTTAGCCGATACCCGTTCAGGCACTCGATCATCAAAGCTGGCTCATCTGCTTTCAGCAGGGTGTTGTAAAAGCCAGCCGCCTGCGTCATGTTGCGCGGCACCAGCACGTGCATGCCCCGGATGCTGTTCAGGATCATGCCGATTGGGGAGCCGGAGTGCCAGATGCCTTCGAGGCGGTGGCCACGCGTGCGCACAATCAGTGGGGCTTTCTGGCCGCCTTTGGTGCGGTACTGCAAGGTAGCCAGGTCATCCGACAGAATCTGGATGGCATATAGCAGGTAATCGAGGTACTGTATTTCGGCGATGGGGCGCAGGCCACGAAGGGCGGCACCTATACCCTGCCCCACAATGGTGCATTCCCGAATGCCGGTGTCTGTTACGCGCAGCTCCCCGTACTTTTCCTGCAGGCCGGCAAACGCCTGGTTCACGTCGCCTATATAGCCCACGTCCTCCCCGATAGCGAACACGCGCGGGTCGCGGGCCAGCATAGCGTCAAAGCAAGCCTGCAGCACCTCACGGCCATCTACGGTTGGTGAATGCTCATCGTATTCAGGCTTCACCTCCTCTACCTGCAGCACTGACTCCTCTGACTGGCTGAAGAGGTAGGAATTGTAGCGGTCGGCGTTCTCGCCCATGGTTTGCTCGAGCCAGCCGACAAGCTCGCGCTTTGCCTGGCTGCGCTCGCCGCGCACGTAGCGCAGCGCTTTGCGCACAGCCCTTACCGCATCGCTGCGGATCGGGGGCTCGATTTTGCGAAGTTCTCTGGCAATGGAGGCAAGCTGCGTGGCCTCATCGCTGGAAGCGGCCAGGTTGTCCAGCAGCCGGAGCGCCTCTTTGTGGTCTTCTTTAACAGAGTTCAGAAGCTCGCCCCATGCAGTGCTGCGGGCTGTGCGCACGGTCTCTTTTGCCTCCGCCTCTATCTGCTCCACCTGCTCGTTGGTGGCGATGCCGTTTTCCAGTATCCACTCCCGCATTTTCTTAAGGCAGTCATATTCGGCTTCCCAGGCAAGGCGCTCGGCGGGCTTGTAGCGCTCATGCGAGCCGGAGGTAGAGTGGCCCTGCGGCTGCGTTACCTCCTCTACGTGTATCAGCACCGGCACATGCTGCTCGCGGCATACGCGTACGGCGGCTTCATAAGTTTCGCAAAGCCCTATATAGTCCCAGCCTTTAACCCTGAAGATCTCGTAGCCCTGCTCCTGCTCGCTGTTCCGCTGAAAGCCGGACAGAATATCGGAGATGCTGCCTTTGGTGGTCTGGTACTCCGCAGGCACAGAAATCCCGTAGCCGTCGTCCCAAACAGAGACCAGCATCGGGATTTGCAACACACCGGCGGCATTGATGGCTTCAAAAAACATACCCTCTGACGTTGAAGCGTTCCCGATGGTGCCGAAGGCCACTTCGTTTCCGTTTAAAGAGAACTGCTTCATGCTCTGGAGCTTTGGGTTGTGCCGGTAAAGCTTGGAAGCATACGCCAGCCCGACAAGGCGCGGCATCTGCCCGGCCGTTGGCGAGATATCGGCACTGGAGTTCTTGATCTCCATCAGGTTCTTCCAGTTGCCTTCTTCATCCAGGGAGCGGGTGCCGAAGTGGCCGTTCATGGCGCGGCCCGCCGTGGAAGGGTCTGCCTCCACATCGGTGTGGGCATATAACTGGGCAAAGTACTGCTGCAGCGTCAGTTCCCCGACCGCGAACATAAAGGTCTGGTCGCGGTAGTAACCGGAGCGGAAGTCGCCGGGCTGAAAGAACTTGGCCATCGCCAGTTGCGCCACTTCCTTTCCGTCGCCGAATATGCCGAACTTGGCCTTCCCCATGAACACCTCCTTGCGGCCGGTGAGGCTGGCCTGCCGGCTCTCCCACCCGATGCGGTAGTCGTTCAGGATCTCTTCAGCTGTTAGTTTCTGAGTAATAGATGCTTCAGCAGTTTGCATGTTTTCTCGGTTAGGCTAATGTGTGTGTTCCCCATCAAAAGTACAGAAAATTACCCTGTTTTTCAAATGAGGGCCTGTTCCCCGCCCGTTGGGCACAGCGCATGGTTTACTGTTATATAAAAGAAATTTGTATATTTGTTTTGCTCTGAACGCAACAGAACTTTAATTGCCATCCATTTAATTCTCCTGTATATGAACAGAAGGTTTTACCTCTTACTGCTGCTTTGTTTTGCGCTTGCTGCCACCGCGGCCAATGCACAGGGAGTGCTCAGCTTTGAGAAAGAAACGCATGACTTCGGTACAATTGCTGAGGGTACACAAGCTACTTACGAGTTCAGCGTGAAAAATGTGGGAGACCAGCCGGTAATTATCTCTGAGGTGAAACCGTCCTGCGGCTGCACCACCCCCACCTGGACAAAAGAACCCATCCTGCCCGGCAAAACTGGCATCATCTCTGCTATATACAACAGTGCCGGGAGGCCGGGCGCATTTCTTAAAGCGATCACCGTTACCTCTAATGCGGAAGCGACTACGCAGGTTTTGTACATTAAAGGTGAGGTTGGCCCGAAAGATTTAAAAACTAATTACTCACAGGAACAAAAGGCTATGTCTCCGCGTTTGGCAGTTGGTAACACGAGCTACAGCTTCGGAAAACTTGAAAAAGGACAAAAAGCTATTGCTAAATTCCGAATCAAGAACACTGGCCGGCAGCCGTTGGTGATACAGGGCGTAAAGTCTCCCTGCAACTGTGTGCAGTACCGCGTTTCAGAGCCTGCTTTAAAACCAGGACAGACAGCACTTTTGGAACTAAGGTATGGTTCTGCGGTGTTAAACGAACAAAGTGAGGAAGTCACTGTTTTTTCAAATGATATCGTAGTGCCCACGCTCCGGCTAACGCTGAAAGCAAACATCGTGGAGCGGCAGGCACCTCAAAATATGTTAAGGGAGGGCAAATAGCCGACACCTTAGAGATAGTTTTTTTCATAGTTTTATTTTGTACTAATGGCAGTGGTTTTATCACTGCCTTTTTTCATTTACGGCCTTCATGTTTCCCCACCTCCTGCTCAACCTGATTTGCACAAAAGAACTACACTTCTCTTCCTGCCGGCGGGCTTAGCGGCACATCTGACGCGGGGTGTTTTATTTGATTGGAGAAGTGGTATCTTTGCGCAGCTTTTCAAACCTACTTTAACTAGAACCACATGATAATTGGTGTTCCGAAGGAAATAAAGAATAACGAAAACCGTGTAGGCGTGACGCCTGCGGGTGTAATTGAACTGGTGCGCAATGGCCATACCGTATACGTGCAGTCTATTGCCGGCGTCGGCAGCGGCTTTGCCGACGATGACTATTTGAGAGCGGGCGCGTCTATTCTCCAGAGCATTGAGGAAGTATACGGCGTTGCCGAAATGATAATCAAAGTAAAAGAGCCGATCGAGTCAGAGTACAGCCTGATCCGGGAAGACCAGTTGCTTTTCACTTATTTCCACTTTGCCTCCTACGAGCCCCTGACGCACGCCATGATTGAGCGCAAGGCGGTGTGCCTGGCCTACGAGACGGTTGAGAAAGCTGACAGAAGCCTGCCGTTGCTGGTGCCGATGTCGGAGGTGGCCGGCCGTATGGCGATACAGGAAGGCGCGAAATACCTTGAGAAGCCCATGGGCGGACGCGGTATTCTGCTGGGCGGCGTACCGGGTGTGCGTCCTGCCAAGGTGCTGATTATTGGAGGCGGTGTGGTAGGTACAAACGCAGCCAAGATAGCAGCGGGTATGGGTGCTGACGTCACTATCATGGACAACAACCTGCAGCGCCTGCGTTACCTCGACGACATCATGCCGGCTAATGTGAACACGTTCATGTCGAACGAATACAACATCCGTGAGCTGCTGCCCACGCACGACCTGATCGTAGGAGCCGTACTGATTCCGGGAGCTAAGGCGCCGCACCTGATCACGCGCGCAATGCTGAAGCAGATGCGCCCCGGAACAGTAGTGGTAGACGTGGCGGTTGATCAGGGCGGCTGTATCGAAACCTGTAAGCCGACCACGCACGAAAACCCAACTTACGTTATAGATGATGTGGTCCATTACTGCGTGGCCAACATGCCGGGCGCTGTGCCCTATACCTCTACACTGGCCCTGACAAATGCGACCTTGCCCTATGCCCTTCAACTGGCGAACAAAGGCTGGAAGAAAGCGTGTGCCGAGAGCACTGAGCTGCTGAAAGGCCTGAATGTGGTACAGGGCAAAGTAGTTTACCAGGGCGTGGCAGAAGCCTTTGGTTTAGAATTTGTGCCTGCGGAGCAAGTGCTTTAAGCTAATTTATAGTCAATGTACAGGCGCCTTTTTGACTTTGTCAGAAAGGCGTTCTTATTTTAAGCCATATATACAAGGCATATAACAGCCGCGGACTCCTCCACTTTCTATCAACACAGCACCGGAAATCCATGTTTGATCTTTCTTTCAAGTTACTGCTGCGTCGCCTGGGCCTGCTACTGGCGCTCTATATGGTGCTGCGCGTGGTTTTCTACCTCTTTAACTACCCCACCTTTGCAGCGGCCGGCGCTGGCGAAACGCTGCTTGCCTTTGCGCACGGCCTGCGTTTCGATGTGGCAGCGATCATCATCGTCAACAGTGTTTTCCTGCTGCTCTCGCTGCAACCGATGGGCAATACGCTGCATCCTAATTACCAGCAGGTCCTGAAATGGGTGTTCGTCCTTTCTAACGCTCCCTTCATTGCGCTGGCCGTGGTGGATGTAGAGTTCTTCAAATTTATCGGGCGGCGCTCCAGCAACGAGCTTTTTTCTATCGGAGGGGATATAACCGATCAGCTCGGGCAGCTAATTGGCTATTACTGGTATCTCGGCCTGGGCTTTGCCCTGCTGCTGTATCTGCTGATCCGGTATTACCCGAAATCACCGGCTGCTCCGGCCCCAAAAACACCTGTTTGGCTGCGCAGCCTGCGGTTGCTGCTGGCGGCGGCGTTTGCGGTGCTGGGCGTGCGGGGCGGCTGGCAACTGAAGCCGATACGGCCAAGCCATGCTTTTATCCTGGAGCCTGCCTCGCTGGGCCACCTCACCCTCAACAGCCCCTTCACCTTTATTAAAGGGGTGGGGCAGGTAACGCTGGAAGAGAAACATTACTACCCCTCGGACGCAGCCTTGCTGGCGGCGCTTCCCTTTGACCCCGCACGCTACAAGAACCCTGCAGGCGCCATAAAACGCGAGAACGTCGTCATCCTCATCCTGGAAAGCTTTGCGGCGGAGTATGTGGGGGCGCTGAACAACGGCAAAGGCTACACGCCTTTCCTGGACTCCCTGGCGACGCAGGGGCTGCTCTTTCAGAATGCCTTCGCCAACGGGCGCAAATCCATTGAGGCACTGCCTTCTATTCTGGCAGGTATTCCCTCGCTGATGGAGCAGCCGTTTATCACCTCTGCCTACCAGACAAACCGGTATACTGGCTTGGGTGATATCCTGCAGCAGCACGGTTACCACACCGCGATGTTTCATGGGGCAGCGAACGGCTCCATGGGCTTCAACAACTTTTCAAAAGCGGCTGGCATTCAGAAGTACTATGGCCTGGATGAGTATCCGGCAGAACTCCGGGACAGGGACTTTGACGGACAGTGGGGCATTTTTGATAAGCCTTACCTGCAATATGTAGCGCGGGAGCTAACGGCATTTCAGCAGCCGTTTATGGTTACCGCCTTTACCCTCAGTTCCCACCAGCCCTACACAGTCCCTAAAAAATACAGCGGCCGCTTTCCGAAGGGCGAGCTGGAAATTCATGAGTCGATCGGGTATGCGGACTATGCCTTGCGGGAGTTTTTTAAGACGGCCTCCAAACAACCGTGGTACCACAACACGCTTTTCATCCTGACAGCGGACCATACGCAGAAAAGTGTGGCACCGGCTTATCAGAATGAACTGGGCAATTACCGGGTGCCGCTGCTCCTCTTCCACCCCGGCCACAGGCTCGGCAGCCCGGACACGAGGCAGGTAACGCAGCATGCGGACATTCTGCCCACCGTGGTCAATTACCTGAACATACCGACGGAGGAAGTGCTGCCCTTCGGACGGTCGGTGCTGGATAGCACCAGTACCGGCAGAGCCTTGCTTTTCAACGGAAACGCCTACTACCTGGTGCAGCAGGAAGCGGTGACGGAACTGACGCTCACGGATGAGGTGCTGTTTTATTCGTTTGCCGACATGGCCCCAGCCGCGCCCGCTCCCACCGCTGCGCAGCAACTAAAAGCCTTCGTGCAGTACTTCCGGAAAGGGATGGTCGGCAACAAACTTTATTTTTTAGATGATTGAAGGTTGTGGGGCGGCTACAGCTTCGGCAGTTGCGGTAAAGCATTATATATGGGTGAGTGGCAAATCCCTTTGTACAGCCAATATATAAACACCCTGTTCCAAGAATTTCTGATGCTTTACTCCTTATTTAAAATCACAGACGGGGATTTCCTGCAGCGGTTGGAACTGCTTTGTTTCTATGTTCACCTGCCAGCAGTAGTGCTGTAAGCCGTTCGTTATAACTAGGTAAGGGGCCTGTAATGTCTGGTTATAGACCGATACCTGCTTTACGACATCCTGCGTGATGGGCACCTGCGCTGCCTTGCACTCCACCAGCAAATGTGGGTTGCCGTTCTGGTTATATACGCACAGGTCAGAGCGCTTCTGCATCGTATTATAGTTCGCGCCACGCTCGATGCTGATGAGGCTTTTGGGGTAGCTAAGGGATTGAATGAGGTAGTGCACAACATGCTGCCGCACCCACTCTTCCGGCGTAAGAACTACGTATTTTCGGCGGATTATATCAAAAATCATATAATTAGCGCCGGATTTTGTAATTTTGTGTTCAAACGGTGGCAAATTAAGAGATTGCATGCTGCAATTTAGCCATTTTACATCCTCCGCCCCAGTAGAAACAGCTACTACGGCGGATTTTTTATAGCATCTTAGAGCCCATAATGCGCATGAAGACCAAAGAAGAAATAGTAAGCGACTGGTTGCCCCGTTACACGGGAGTGCCCTTGGAAGAGTTTGGGGAGTACATCCTGCTGACAAACTTCATTAACTACGTGCGCATGTTCGCCGACCGTTTCGGCGTAGAGCTGAACGGGCTGGATAAGCCGATGCAAACGGCAACGGCCAACAACATCACCATTGTGAACTTCGGGATGGGCAGCGCCATGGCCGCTACGGTGATGGACCTGCTCTCTGCCATAAAACCCAAGGCGGCGCTGTTCCTGGGCAAATGCGGCGGCCTGAAGAAAAAGACACAGATCGGCGACCTGATACTTCCCATTGCGGCCATACGCGGCGAGGGTACATCCGATGATTACCTGCCACCAGAGATTCCGGCCCTGCCCTCCTTCCGCTTGCAGCGCTCCGTTTCCTCCATGATCAAAAAGCACGAGATGGATTACTGGACCGGCACCGTATATACCACCAACCGGCGTGTGTGGGAGCACGACGAGCAGTTTAAGGACTACCTGCGCCAGATACGGGCCATGGGCGTGGATATGGAGACGGCGACCATCTTCACCGTTGGTTTTGTGAACGAGATACCGCACGGTGCGCTGCTGCTGGTGTCGGACAACCCGATGATACCGGAAGGTGTAAAAACATCGGAAAGCGATAAGCTCGTGACAAGCAGCTTTGCCGAAAAGCACCTGAGCATCGGTATCGATTCGCTGCTCGAACTAATCAACTCCGGCGAGTCTGTAAAGCACATGCGATTTGAATAGACAATTACAGTTAACAGCCTGATACTTTCCTCTAGCCGCCATTTGCATGGCGGCTTTTTTTGCCTATACGGTAACTTTCCACAAAGTCATAGCCGCAGCCACATCATATACCTTACAAACCTGCCATCAAGGGCATATAACCCATATACGTGCTCACTTCTCGTGATATAACAGAATGGAAAATGCACAACAGCAACTGCAGGAACGGAAACAGCGGTACAAAAAGTTGTTTGAGCGCACCACGGACGTTGGCTATACGTTCGAAATTTACTCCAAACGACAGGCCTGACATTCTGTAATCTGCTGTACCATTATGCCACAGAGGCACACGCGGTAAAGCATTATATAGCCTCTTCGTAAGACGAAACAAGCAACTGCATAGGGTAAAAATACGGCTGCCCTTTCTGGCTTGCCTACATTCTTCTATATTGCCGCCGCAAAGGCAGAAGGCACAGGAATCGCTATAATCCGGAAGCGGCGCTCCACCCTTGCTCTCTCAGGCATATACTTTACGGATACCATCTAACGACATGACGAATACTTTACGCAGCATGACCGCTGCTCTGCTGGCCAGTGCAGCTCTCTTAAGCAGTTGCACCAGCTCCCAGCAAACTGCACAGCAAGCCGACCTGATTCTATATAACGGAATGGTTTACACCGTGAATGACAACTTCGACAAAGCGGAGGCATTTGCGGTTAAAGACGGTAAAATACTGGAGGTTGGCACAACGGCGGCCATACGACAGAAATACACAGCCACCGAAGAAGTGGATGCCGCAGGCAAGCCGGTTTACCCGGGGCTGATAGATGCCCACACCCATTTCTACCGCTATGGCCTGGGGCTGCAGTCTGCTGATCTGGTGGGGACAAAATCGTTTGGGGAAGTAGTGCAGCAATTGGTGGCGCAGCGCAGGAAGTATCCCGACGCTGACTGGGTAACGGGCCGCGGCTGGGACCAGAACGACTGGGCTGTTAAAGAATTCCCTGGCAAAGACACGCTAGACCAGCTGTTTCCCGATGTGCCCCTCATTATCACCCGCGTAGATGGCCATGCTGCCCTGGCAAATCAGAAAGCCTTAGACCTGGCGGGCGTAACCCCGCAGACCAAAATGGTAGGAGGTTTGGTGGAAGTCAGAAACGGGCGCATGACCGGCATTCTGATAGATAATGCCGTGGACCTGGTGACGGCCAAAATACCAGAGGCGGATGAAGCGGAAAAACGCCAGGCGCTACAAGTTGCAGAGGCCAATTGCTTTGCTGTCGGCCTGACGTCTATAGACGATGCCGGCCTGGATAAGTCCACGGTGGACCTCATGAATGATATGCAGCAAAAAGGCGAGCTGCAGATGCGCATTTATGCGATGCTCAACCCTACACAGGAAAACCAGGATCACTACTTTAAGAACGGCCCCTACAAAACAGACCGGCTGAACGTGCGCTCGTTCAAGGTATATGCCGATGGCGCCCTTGGCTCGCGCGGGGCTAACCTCCTGAAGCCTTACCACGACCGCGACGGCCACTATGGGTTTTTGCTGGCTTCAGAGCAGGAATTCCGGGACATTGCCAAACTGCTGAACGCGCACGGTTTCCAGATGAACACGCACGCGATCGGTGATTCTGCCAACCGCCTGCTGCTGGATATATACGGTAACGTGCTGGGGGGCAAAAACGACAAGCGCTGGCGCATCGAGCACGCCCAGATCATCAACCCCTCCGATATGGATAAGTTCGGGCAGTACAGTATCGTTCCCTCGGTGCAGCCAACGCATGCTACATCCGATATGTACTGGGCCGGAGACAGACTTGGAGAAACGCGCATCCGGCATGCTTACCCCTTTAAAGAGTTGCTGGGCCAGAACGGCTATATACCCCTTGGCACTGATTTCCCGGTGGAGGATATAAACCCGTTCTATACGTTTCACGCGGCAGTGGCACGCCAGGATGCGAAGCATTATCCTGAGAACGGGTTTCAGATGGAAAATGCCCTGAGCCGGGAGGAAGCCTTGCGCGGCATGACGATCTGGGCAGCGAAGTCGAACTTCGAGGAGAACGAAAAAGGCAGTATAGCGCCCGGCAAGTTTGCCGACTTCATCATCACAGACAAAGACCTGATGAAGGTTTCCCCTGCCGAGATGCGTGGTATTCAGGTGCTGAGCACCTATTTGAACGGCAAGCAGGTATATAAGAAATAGTTAAAAACCAGTATTATAGCCAAGCGCGCCGGAGCAGAAATTTCTGCTCCGGCGCGCTTGGCTTAAGTGAACAGTGATAAGTTAACTTTTATTTATGGGCTGTCTGTATGCTCTTTGGCTGTGCCTCCAGCGCATTTTTGCTGCGCACCAGCAACAGGAACAGCAGCCCCAGCACAAAGAATGTGATGAGCGCCAGAATGCTGTATCGCATAGACCCTGTGTAGTACGCTATCATGCCGTAAGCGAGTGTGCCAAGCACAATCGACACCTTCTCCGTTACATCATAAAAACTGAAAAAAGAAGCATGGTCCACTGTGGTGGCCAGTATAAGTTTAGAGTAGGTTGAGCGAGAGAGAGACTGTATACCGCCCATCACCGAGCCAACGACAGCCGCAAGGGCATAAAACTGGAATTCGCTGTAAGTGAAGTAGGCCCCGATGCAGATACCGATCCAGATAAGCACCGCCATGACGAGCGCTCGGATATTGCCTACCCTGGCCGACAACCTTGAAAAAGCATATGCTCCTGCCACTGCCACCAGCTGAATAATGAGTACCGTCAGGATCAGGACTTCGCTTGGAAGGCGCAGCTCTACCTCCCCGAAAATGGCTGCCAGATACATAACTGTCTGCACGCCCATGTTATAGAAAAAGTAGGCCAGCAGGAAGCGCTTCAGCAGTGGCAGGCCCTTTACCTGCTCCAGCACATGTTTCAGCTCTTTAAAACCATTGAGGATCCAGCTACCTTTCGGCTTACGGGCATATACGTTGCCAGGCAGGTGGTAAAACGAATACTGGGCGAACACAAACCACCAGATACCGGTGCTTAAAAATGCAATGCGCGGTGGCAGCGACGTGTTCTCAGCGGCAATCCCAAACCACTGCGGCTTCATGATCATGGCAAGGTTCAGGATCAGCAGCAGCACACTGCCGATATACCCCATGGAAAAGCCGCGCGCACTAAGCCTGTCATATTGGTCTTCTGTGGCAATTTCGGGAAGATAGGCATTATAGAACACGATGCTGCCGCTGTAGCCGATGGTAGCCAACACAAACAAAACAACCGAGCTAGTAAAGGTTTCTCGGGTGAAAAAGAACAGCCCTGCGCACGAGAAGGCACCTAAATAGCAGAACAGCCGCATGAACAGCTTCTTGCGGCCGCTGTAATCGGCTATGGCTGTAAGAAAAGGGCTAAGGGCGGCGATGATCAGGAAAGCCGCTGAGATGGCATAGGTGAACAGTACCGAACTCTCCAGCCCGAAGCCGAGGAAATCCACCACACCCGTACCGTCCGGGTTCCTGGCGACAGCGCTAAAGTAGATCGGGAAGATGGTGGATGTGATGACCAGCGAGTAGACGGAGTTGGCCCAGTCATAAAAGCACCAGGCTCTGCTCACGGTGGGGTTGTTCTTTTGCATCACCTAAATTAGCAAAAAATACGTTGCTGCCACTTTCTATCCTTTCAGTAATAATCAACGGCGACTATGCGCGGTTCCCGCGTTGCATCAGCACAATCAGGACTGCCTCCCACAGCTGCTCATAAGGCACAATCTCTACCTCGGCGTACGCATCCCCCGGCGGCGGTGTCTGGCACAGCTTTTCATACATATGCTTGCCTGCCTCTTTTGTTTGAATGAAGTCAAGCTCCTTCTTCATCGCCAGCAACAGCAAGCGCAGGAAGAGCCTCGCGCGTTCGGCCTTCTCCCCACGCAGGTGCTTCGCGGTGTATTTCTTAATCCGCTCCGCCTGCGACTCATAATCGTCGATATTTCTAGAGGAAAAGCTTTTTATAATGTCCAGAACGAGCAGCGAGAGGTTATAGCCAACTTTATCCTTTGGCAAGGCAATCAACTCAACAAAGACTTTTTTCGGCAGTTCAACCTGTAAACTGCGGGGCAGCAGACTACTAATCAAAAGCAGATACCGCCGGTAAAGCTCCCACCTTTCCTTGGCAGGCTGCTGAATCTCATGGTAAAATGGGTTCTCCAGACTTTTATGCAACAGTTCTCCTGCCAAGGAATACCGCCCGGCGTGCAGGGCCAGTAGCAGGTAGTTTTCCATGAAAGCGAACCAGTTAATTGTGTTTGGCTCAAACTGCTGAATATAATCTTTGGCAAGTTTAAGCCCGGACTCGTACTGCCTTGTTCTAAGCAATGCATAGACTCTAATAAATGAATTATATTTGTGATTAAACCAGCTCGAATTTACCTCCCCTTTTGCCAGTAATTGTTCAGCATGTGTAATCAAATCAGAAATTGCCTTGAAATCACCTTGTAATTCCAGGTAGAAAATGCTCAGAACGTGGAAAGCATTGTAGATCATAGTGGATTTGGTATTCAGCCAAAGTGCCTGTAGTTTCTCCAATACCTCAGGCACCTGAGGCATATAGGCATTGCGTATACTCACGCTGGCGCCTAACTCTAGGTGGGCCCGTTGAAATAAGCCTGTAGCCGCTCGCTCTTGCGCTTCAATGTGATAGTGACTTTGTAGTTCTTCGTATGTTTCCTGATAAGGTTTTTTATTGATAACGGTTGAATGAATTACCAGCCTCAGTTCCAACGCTCTCACCATGCAAGAAGTAAGCTGGCTTGCCTTTGCGGCGTCTATAGCCTGCGCTATCAGCTTATCGGCTAACTTGTACTCATTGGCAGTTATAAGAACTCTGGCCTTCAGCAGCGCCGATTCAACCTTGATGCTTTCAGCATTGGTAAGGCTGTACTTGTCTGCTGGAAACTCTAAATAGTATAGTTGATTAAATAATTTTTTCCGCATCCTTGATTTAAGCATGCGGTAGTTCGCTGTCAGTTTTTGATCACCGTAAAGTGCTGATGCTGCGTCTTCATCACTTGTGATGGTACCCTGTTTGATAAAGTTAAATAATTTTGTCTCCAGGCTATTTTCATCCTGTTGATTGAGCAACGGTAATGATTTATTGCCTCGCAGTACTACTAATTTCACTAATCGTTTAAGCTCATCCATCCCTGTATATTAATTAGCCTGTTTATCTAAAATCGAAAGAATATGCTCCCATAGGTGCTCATAGGGTACAATTTCAATTTCTGCATAGGCATCACCAGGTGTTGGCGTCTCCATTAGCTTCTGATACATTTTTTGGCCCTTCTTTCGGCAGACTTCTGCATCGAAGTCTTCTGTGACAGTTAATATAAGAAGCTTCAGAAAGGTCTTGCTTCTTAAGCTGAAGGTATCTTTCAGGTGCGTTAGAATATATTTCTTCAAGCTCTCAATGCGATACAGGAGTGCCTCCGAGTCCGCTTTTTGCAAAAAGTATATGAACTGAAGAATGATGATAGCAACATTAAAACCTAGCTTGTCCTTGCTGTACTCTGGGAGAGACAAACTGTATGGGTTTTTGAATAAGGCCGTCTGTGTTTCGCTCAAGCTGCTCACGATTTTATAGTACGCCTGGTAAAGGCTCCACCTCTCTTTTGCAGGATTAGAAATAACTTTATAGGAGGGGTTACTGAAAACTTTTTGAAGCAGGATGTCTGATAATTCGTACTGCCGCGAGTGAAGGGACAGAAGAAAGTAATTTTCCATGAAGGAAAACCAGTTCACAGAGCTATACTTGATATCATTGCTGTAGCTTTCAGCATATTTCAAGCCGTCTATATATCGCTTGCTCCTCAGATGAGCATATACTAAGATGAACTTGTTGTAATTAGCGTCAAACAACAATTTGTTCACGACCCCCTCTTCTACCCACTTCAGGGTACTCGTTGTCATTTCAACGATCTTGTTAAACTCTCCTTCAAGTTCATAATACAGGATTGCCGTCTTATAATAAGCATCAAATGTGTTGAAAGACTTTGTGTTCCACCAAAGCGATTCTAATTCCGAAACAATTCCCGGTACCTCCGAAAGCATATTTTTACGTGTCGTGATGGACTTTTTAAGATATACTTTAACCTTTTGGAACATTGAAACGGCTCTATGTTCATTATTCCGTATTTGAACTTGCTGTTCAAGGGCTTTCAAGGAGCTGTCAAACATTTTGATATTACCATTTTCAGAATAACACGAAGTTTTCAGCTCAAGGGCAGACACCAGATGATTCGTGAGATCAAATTCTTCTGCGATTGCAATAACTTTGTTTGCCAAGCTGATTACCAGATCCAATTCATACTCCCTTTTAAGTATAGAAGCCTGGTGAAGCAGCGTCATGCATTCATGCTCTCTTTGATAATATTTTTTCGAACCTAATTTGTTATAATCAACGAATAAAAGACTGTTATATAGCTTTTTCTTCAGGCGGTGCTTAAGCATCTTGTAGCGCACATCGTTCGAACCTTTGCCATATATATCTTTAGCGGCATCTTGATCTGAACTGTACTTACCAGATTTAAGGTTATCAATAAAACTATTTTCCTTACTAGATCTACCTTGATCAATGGGTAAAGCTTGCCTTACATTCACGCTTTTAGTTACTATTCTTAATAAAATATTCAGTTCGTTCATGCTTAAGTGCTTTTTAATAGCGTTTTATAAGGGCTTTATTGATTTTGAGCAAAATATTATTACCAAGTTTATGGTTATTTTTAGCCATTAATATTCATTTTCTATCAGTACTTTTTTTCGGATTATTGTTGAAGAGCAAATCATTGTAAATGTTACTTAATAAATATTTCGCTTTAAATATATAATAATAAATCTGTCTTAAAACTATATAATTAGAATAAGTAACAATATTATTATAAAACCACAAAACAACTTTATAATTACTTTTCCAATATTATCTTCCTTTTTAATTGATACCCGTTACGACATCTTTGTACAGTAATTATAACTAACACTTAAAGCCCTAAAACAATGATCGCATTATTCATCTCTATCTTATTAAGTTTATCTACTGCATCTGCTGATGCTAAGACATCAACTACTAAAGAAGGAAGCACCACATCTGGATCTTCTGTATCTCAAACTGTTACTACCTTTGGAGGAAGCACTACCTGGGCTGAAGGCACACATTAAGCAAAGCCTTTAGCCACATTTAAGCTTCTTTTCCCTAACTTGCCCTCAAGTATTTGCTTTAGCTAAAGGGTATTTTAATGCGGAAATTCAGGTTATTATTTTTAGGCCTCGTTGTAGCACTTTCCTATTGCAGCCAGCCCACACGTGCACCCCAGGAGGTGCGGGTACGATTGGCTATGGAGCCGGGAACATTGAGCCCGGTCAGTTACAGTGATGCGGGGGCGCTTCAAATTTTAAACCTGCTGTTTCAGAGCCTGCTGAGTGCAGATCTGGCGGATGACAAGATCAAGCCTTACCTGGCAGTTGCTATGCCGCAGGTAGAGCGCCTGGACTCCGCTACGCTGTTTACATACCAGCTCAGGGAGGAAGCCACTTGGGCAGACGGGTCGCCTGTAACAGCAGCAGATGTTGCCTTTACCCTGAAAGTGCTGAAAGCTCCGTTGCTCAACAACGAGTATTTAAAGCCTCAGGTACAGTTTATTCAAGATATCAGGGTAGACACCGCCAATGCAAAGCGCTTCACCTTTGTGTGCGCAGGGTACAGCCCCGAGATGGAGTTGCTGACGGGAGATTTTTTCATTCTCCCTGCATACCTGTTCGATCCTGATGCCCTGCTGCAGCCGCTTGAGGTGGCAGCATTATCCGGAAGCCTTTCCGAGCTAGAAAACAATAGTAATTTGAAGGCTTTTGCCGCCAGGTTCAACTCCTCGGAGTATGGCCACAGCACTAGCATATTGCAGGGCAGTGGCGGCTATACGCTCGAAAGCTGGGAAAGCGGAAAATACCTGACGCTGAAACGGAAAAGCGACTGGTGGGGAAATGACATACCAGGTGCCCCCTACCTGTCGGCAAACCCGGGACGCATCAGCTTTCAGGTTATACCTGACAACACAACCGCTTTGCTGGCTCTGAAGAACAGGCAGCTTGATGTGCTGGAAAGCATTGAGACAAGTGAGTTCCAAAGAATTAGGCAGGACAAAAGCTTTCTGGATGACTATGCACTTTACACCCCGGACACATATGAGTTCATATATGCCGGCATTAATTCGCGTCTCCCCAAATTTTCCGACAAGCGCACCCGCCAGGCAATTGCACACCTGCTAGACGTAAGCAATTTCATTAAAGTATCCGAACAAAACTTCGCCACGCCTACTGTTGGCCCTGTGCCGCCTGCTGCAAAAGCCTATTATAATGAGCGGCTCTCGCCATACGCCTATAATCAGCAAATGGCGGCAGACTTGCTAAAGGCAGCTGGATGGCAGAGAGAGCAGAATGGCTGGTTCCAGAACACCGAAGGCGGCAGAGAGCAGTTAACGCTGTCCGTCAACTACAGGGCTGGCAGCAGCAGCTACGAGAACGCAGCCATCATTTTTCAGCAAAGTGCGGCAGAGGCAGGCATACCCGTCCAGTTGCAGGCCATGGAAAACAGCCTCCTCAGCCAAAAACTGAAAGCGCATGCGTACGATATGTTCTTCCGCTCCTTGTCAGGCAACCCGTTCGTGCTCAATTTCCAGCCGCTGCTCCATACAAACTATGCAGATCAAGGCGGCATGAACGTCACGGGGTTTGGTACCCCGGAAAGTGACAATGTGCTGGATGCCATCAACAAAGCCGACACACCTGAAGTGAAAGCGAAGCTGTTGAAGCGCCTGCAGGAAATACTACACGACGAAGCCGCTTTTATTGCCCTGTATTACCTGAAAGATCGCATTGCTGTGCATCGCCGCTTTGGCAATCTCAAAATCTCCGGCTTAAAGCCAAATTACGATGTGAGCGCCTTCACCCTTAAAGAGTAGCTTCTCTGATGGGTCCGTACATCCTGAAACGAGTTTTATGGGCCATACCTGCCCTATGGGGACTGGCAACGGCTGTTTTTCTGCTGAGCAGGCTGCTGCCGGGCACATTCGGAACTGAACAGATACTGCAACGGGAAGGAGCCTATTTCAGCAAAGGATCTGAAACGGACAGAAAGGCTGCTTACCGGGAGTATGTTGCAAGAACGGGGCAGGACTTGCCGCTGTTTTACCTTAGCGTAAACCCCAAGTCTCAAGCATCTGCAATCACCCCCCATCTCACCTCTTCCGATAATGCACAGGAGCAGCTAGAAAAGCTATCGTGGCGCTATGGGAGCCCGGCACACGCACAAGCTTATATAGCACGTGTGGAAGCGCTGGAAAAAAGCTTCGAAACCTCCGCTGATGAACTGTTCCGCGCAAAGCTGGCTCTACTACGGACTAACGATCATATAGCACCTCTGCAGCAGACGGTGAAAGAAATTATAGCGATTGCCCCCCAACCTCAAGTGCGTGCTGCCGCGGCTAAAGTACTGACAGCACTCCAGAACCTGAAGCAGCAGCAACAACCGCTGGCCTTCCTCCTCCCGCAATGGACCTGGCATGGTACAAACAACCAATACCACCAGTGGCTTCTTCGGGCCTTGCAGGGAAACCTGGGGGAATCCTACAGCAGCAGCCGTTCGGTTACAGCTATCCTGCTGGAGGCGATCGGCAATACCTGGTGGCTGCTGCTTTGTAGCATGCTGGTCACTTTAGTAATAGCCTTAGAGGGAAGCGTGATGATGGCGCAAAAACGAGGGAACTTGCTCCGAAAGTTTCTCCTCCCACTGCTTTTTCTCCTTGACAGCATTCCGCCGTTTGTGCTGGCCCTGCTGCTGTTGGTGTTGTTGGCAAACCCTGATTTTCTGCAGTTGTTCCCCGTTTACGGAATGGGTTATTATATGCCCCAGAAGCTTAGCCTTTGGCAAGAGCTGATGCAATGGTCATATTATATGGCGCTGCCCGCACTTTGCCTGGTGCTCTTCAACCTGCCCTACCTGACAAGCCAGGTATATAACGCCATCACGGCTGCCATGCAAGCAGACTACACGCGCACTGCCAGAGCAAAAGGCCTGTCCGAGGCGGCCATTGTCCGGAGTCATGTTCTTCGGAATTCACTGCTGCCTATCATTACCATACTGTCTGATTTTTTACCGGCGCTGGTTACAGGCACTTTCATCGTGGAAACGATTTTCGCGATACCCGGTATCGGCCGGCTGCTGATTGAGTCTGTGCTGTCGCGGGACTACCCGGTGCTGACAGGAATTGTGCTGGTGGTTGCCATTTTCCGCATCGCTTCTTATATCGTTGCGGATGTAGCCTACGCTTGGGCCGATCCGCGCATTAAACAGAAAATGAGATGAAGCAGGCGTGGCGACAGGTGCGGAGGCTGTGGCAACAGGAGGCTGCTTTTAAGGGTGCTGCCCTCTACCTCATGCTGCTTCTTGTACTGGTACTGCTGTTGCCCTGGCTTCCGCTTTCCTACGCCCCCAACCAGCTCGATCTGGCTCATACCTTACAGGCACCTTTTGAGGGAACGGCCACGGCCGCTCACTGGCTTGGCACAGATGACTTAGGGCGAGATGTATTGTCAAACATTTTATACGGTGCCCGAACAGCATTTTTCATCAGTGTGCCTGTGATGGCTCTGTCTACTTTATTAGGTCTAGTTTTGGGAACAAGCGCCGGTTATTTTGGTGCCATGGGGCTGCGCACGAGCCGAAAGAACTTACTGCTTCTTGTATGCACCTTGCTGTTACTCTGCTACTATGGCCTTTACCTGCCTCTCCAGATTCAACGGTTGGGGTTAGGTGTCCAGATGATCTTTGAAAGTCTGTCGGTTTGTATCGTGCTGCCTATGTTACTTTATGGTATTCTGAAAGCGCTATATCCCTATACCCCTTTCCTCCGCGCCTCAGTAGCCGTTCCGGTTGATCCGGCTGTACTTCGGCTGACGGAAGCCCTATCCACTATTCCCCGTTTTGTGCTGATCCTGGTGCTGGCTTCCTTCCTGCCGCCGTCGGTCTTGCTCTTGTCTCTTATCATCGTGCTCACGCTTTGGACAGGCACAGCGCGACTGGCACGGGCTGAAATGATGCGCATCAAGCAGCTGCCTTACTTTGAGGCGGCCCAAAGCATCGGGTTGAACGGGAGGCAACTTATTTGGCGGCAGGCACTGCCAAACCTTTTAGGGCCTGTGCTGGTGGCGTTTACGTTCGGCTTGGGAGGTTTACTGGCGCTGGAGTCGACCTTATCTTTTTTTAATATCGGCGTGCCATCTACGCTTGTCAGTTGGGGCAGAATGATCGCCAAAGTGAGGTCCAACACTTCTGCCTGGTGGCTGGTGGTGTTTCCGGGGGCCATACTATCACTGACTATTCTCGCACTTTACACCTGCAACCACTATCTCTCCAAAATTTTTCAAGAGAAAAGCACCGGCTAAAACGTTACTTTTCCATTTTTTACTACAGTGTTTTTTTACTGTTTATGGCTCTATTACAGCTTGAAAGCGTTTTTTTTCATAACACCAGCTATATCAGTGGGTTTATAGTACCTTATATCTTTTGATATTGTTCATGTTACCCAACCCGCCTAATATTCCTGTTTCTTTACGGCTGGGATGTGTAAAATTGTTACGTGCTAAAACCCTAAGCCCTAACGTCACATGAATGTAACTGTTAATCACTCGACTAAAAACCTTGCAGACAGCTGCTATAAAAGCGCTTGCCTTTCCGCACTTGCCTTGTTGAAGGCAGGAACACAGGAAGAGGAACTTGTAGGTTATGCCACTATTGATGGCCATATGGTGCATCATGTAGAGGTTACGAGCGCTGTCAACAACGGCGCTGGCATATTCATTGGTGACTACTTCGTGGGCTTAGCCGACAGTTATCATTCTATCAGCCTAACGGCTCCATTCATTCGCTATTAATCACCTGCTAATTATACTGTATGGTTAAAATCTCTACTACTAATTTAGGTTAAAAGAATTTGTTGGTTGTTTGTGTTTAGATTAGCAATTAGCCCTGTAGTCCCCCCTACAGGGCTTTTGTTTTTAAAAGCCTGCTAATATATAAATTTTAAAATATTAAAGCAATAAATATTTTCCAGTAGAAATGCCATATAGCTGTCAGTCGGCATCGCACATCAAAATGCTCGATGCTTTATATAGCGCTGCGGATATCATGAACAATATGCACCTCCACTCCTTCCAGCGCCCCCAGGATCGCATTTATGCTGCGCGGCATCGAGCGGGCTCTTTATATTCAATGAGCCCGGCCGCAGAGGGGTTCACCATGACAATGATTCCGCGGGTATCAAAGGTAATAATGCTATCCACCGCGGCCTGTATGATGGAGTTGATCTTGCTCTCACTTTCCCGCAAGGCACTCTGTTTTATTCAGTTCACTGTTGGCCTGAGGCAGTTACTGCCTCAGGCTTTCTTGCTCTCACCGTAACTGACGTTCTTAATGCTATGCCCTTCCTGCCTTATGGTGTTGAATTCTTTTATCAATGATGATTCTCTATCCAAAGAAGTCTTAGGATATAGAATTTTATCTGGCACCGAAACTTTACATTAGATGAAATAGGGCTACTTTAGGGAATAAATCTATAGCTCCCTTAGCGGCAGTCACGTATTTGTGCTGTATCTACTGCGACATCAAAACAAGACCTACATGAAATTGAGATTTACGAGAGCCCTGCTCCTGTGCCTGCTGTTAGTTTGGGGAACTTCCTTCGGGCAGTCAGCTTCTAAGCTGAGCCAGGTTAGTGTGAATGGTAACAAATTTGTAACAGCCGACGGCAAAACCATCGTGTTCAGGGGCCTCGACACCAGCGACCCCGATAAACTACAGCGGGACGGACATTGGAACAAAGCCTATTTTGAGGCGATGAAGAACTGGGGCGCCAATATTGTCCGTTTTCCGGTGCACCCCACTGCCTGGCGCAAACAAGGCAAGGAAAACTACCTGAAGCTGCTGGACCAGGGGGTGCAGTGGGCAGGCGAGCTTGGGATGTACGTGAACATTGATTGGCACAGCATCGGCAACCTGCGCACCGAAATGTACCAGAGCGATATGTATGAGACCACGCAGAAGGAGACGCTGGAGTTCTGGCGCACCATGTCGAGCCATTACAAAGACAACACGACCGTAGCGTTCTTCGAGCTTTTCAACGAACCGACTGTGATCAGCGGGCAACTGGGCACCTGCAGTTGGCAGCAATGGAAAGAGATGAACGAGGAGATGATCACTGTTGTAAGGGCCAACGGATCGAAAGCGGTGCCGCTGGTGGCAGGCTTTAACTGGGCTTATGACCTCACGCCCGTAGCCAAAGATCCCATCAACGCCGAAGGAATTGCTTATGTGAGCCATCCCTACCCAATGAAGCGCGAAAAGCCCTGGGAGCCCAAATGGACAGACGACTGGGGTTTTGTGGCCGAAAAGTACCCGGTGATGCTGACGGAGATCGGGTTTTGCGGGGCTGATGAAAAGGGGGCGCATGTGCCGGTGATCAGCGATGAATCCTATGGCGACGCCATTACCAGATACGCGGATGCGCACGGCATCTCCTATACGGTTTGGGTGTTCGATCCGCAGTGGGCGCCTATGCTGATCAGCGACTGGAACTTTACCCCAACCCGCCAGGGACGCTACTTTAAAGCTGCGCTCCAAAAGCACAAGAAATAGGCGCCTCTTTACCATATAGCAGTTCCTGCTTTCAACGCTCCGGGTTTATTTATCTCAAAGCCCGGGACTTTTGCGATTCAGATCAGGGAATACCTTCAGCGTTATACCAATCGCACCTTAAACAACCATCACCCTCTGTACATAAAGGCGCTTATATAAAATAGTGGAGATAACTGGTTTGACTAACCATTGATTTAATGTAAAACCACCCTATATACTTGTGATTAGGCGAAGAAAGGCCTGCAAACCCTAACCAAATCAACTTAGCTGGCTGGTTATGACTGATCGTAACGTCTCTATTCATCATGCTATATAGAACCATTGACAGGTGTTCTGGTGTTTAAGTCCAAACCCAGGCTAACGACACTATGGAAAATTCAGAAGAAACTTTAGAGAGCAACACGATCCTACCCAACCCCATGGCCATGGTGCCGAGCGCCCTGCGCGAAGTAAACGCGCTTTTCGTTGGCCCTGTTGCCGATGGGTTCTTCCAGCCTACACCGGATAAACTGGAAACACCGCCGCGCTGGGAGCAGGGAAACTACAGCCTGACCGCCGGAAAGTGGCCTAATCCTGTTCCCAACCTCATGGACCTGACGCCTTACAACGGCTATATGATCATGGTTCTGGCTGGCGCCTGGGACAAAGAAGTGATCAGCCAGGCAAGAGTGATTGGCGTAATGACACCCATGGCCGGTGATGTTCTCTCCAAATTCGCCTACCTCACCTTGCAGGAGAAAGAAGAGGAAATAGCGGGCTATACATCAGGCCTGAGCAACTAAGCCATATATACCTGACCGTCCAGATCAGAAGAAGCGGTTCACGCGGGTCAGTTCTTTTCGGTACTGCGTCAGGAGCCTGCTCTTGGATATAAACCCTTTAAAGCGCCCTTTCCGCACCACGGGCAGCGACCACAGCTTGCTGTCGTCAAACTTATCCAGCACTTCCGAAGCGGGCGCGTCTATCTCCACGGTAACAGAGGGGGGCTGCATCAGGTCTCTGGCTTTAACGGTGTCATAGTTGGAAACATCGCCCAACTGCTTGCGCATATCGCTGAGGGCAATCACGCCCACCAGCATGTCATCTTTGTCCAGCACCTGCAGCACATCCCTGTTGGAGTTCGAGAAAATCTCCACGACGGCTCGCAACGAAAAGTCCTCCTGCACAGGCGTATGGTCCTCTTCCACCAGTTCATGAATATCGAGCTGGTTCAACAGAATCCTGTCCACGCGCAGGGCCTTGCTCTGCCCTTTCGGTTGCTCTACACTTTTGCTGAGGTTCTCGACATAGTACTTCAGGAAATAGGAAACGGCGCACACCAGCATAAGCGGCACGAACAGCTGGTAACTCTGCGTGATTTCAGCCACAAGGAATATGGCTGTTACCGGTGCGTTCATGATGCAGGCGAAGACGCTGGCCATGCCCAGGAACATATAGGTAGAGGCGCTTATTCCGTAGAAGGGAAATACCAGCACAATCACTTTGTAGAACAGGTAACCGAGCAAACCACCTGTGATGATGGAAGGGGCAAAATAGCCGCCTTCGCCCCCGGAGTTTACGCAGATGCCCGTAGTGAGGGGTTTCACCATCGTGAGCAGTAAAAAGAAAAACAGGTTGTAGAGCGCGGTGTTGGGCAGTACAGCCAGTGGCGAGTTTGCGATCAGTGAGCGTTCTTCCCCGTTCAGCAACGCATTGATACTCACATACCCCTCCCCGTACATGGGCGGCAGCAGGTAGATGATGCTGCCAAGCGCCACGCCCCCGATAATGGCCCGCAGATAGGCGTTTTTGATGCGCGAAAAATAATAGGCACAGTAACTGTACGTTTTGAGCAGGTAGTTAGACATCAGCATCCCCAGCACGCCCAGCAGCACTACAAGCGGAAGCTGCTCATAGGCGAAATCCGAAAGCGGAACCTCGAAGCGCAGGTGCTGCCCCATGATAAACTCGTACAGGATCTTTCCGGCGGCAGCCGCCACCAGCAGGGGAATCAGCAGCGTGGGGGTAAATTCAGGCAGAATGGTTTCGAGGGCAAAGATGAACCCGCCCATGGGTGCATTGTAGACAGCGGAGATTCCGGCGGCCACCCCGCAGCCGATCAACAGGGTGCGCAGCCGGTAGCCGAGCCCCAGCACCCGCCCCACGTTCGAGCCCACGGCGGCACCGCTGGAAATGATGGCGGCCTCCACTCCTGAACTTCCCCCGAAGCCAATGGTGAGACCGGTAGTAATGAACTTGGAGTATATCAGCTTAAACCTAATGATGGAAGCGTTTTTCTCAATAGCCTCAATCACATTCCGGGCGCCGTTGAAATAGGCTGTTTGGCTAAATGCAGTGCGGTTCAGAAACGTTACCAGCAGGAAACCGAAGAGCGGCAGCAGGAAATTCAACAGGTTTGGAGCGAAGTATACCGCGTACTGCTCTATATAAAAGATGATGCTTTTGATGAGAATTGCTGACACTCCGACAATCAGCCCAACCACCACGCTCAGCACAAAGGGCATGATGCGGTTGTTGCTCTGCCTCCTGCGCCACCTGAAAAAGGCAAGCTGGTATCGGTTCAGTTTATGCTTCATTGCGATGTTACTACCACTCGTTGTAAGCTACAAAAAATTGCATATACTCTACTATAAACAGGGAACAGCCTTCGCAACGGTCCGCTCGTCGCCAGTGGGTACTATGATGACGTAAACAGCACATCCTCTCCAATGCCAGCATCTTACGCATACACGATGTCCACCAAGCATATAAGCAGGTTGTAAACATAAGGTTTTCTTTATTTTCACCGCTGCAAGTATATAGCTGATTACCAATAGGCTATATACTTGCAGAAAGGTATATCTTCAGATGAAGAATGACACATGGAGATACATAGCAGGATGCCGCGATTACTACAGCGGCTTCGTGTCAGCAAATATATAGCTGAATTTAAAAAAGGGAAAGGCAAGCCTGCGGCAACATCACGGTTTCGAACCAGTGCTTGCACAGGAGCTTCATTTCCACTACAAAAACGGAAAGGGACTCTGTGATAAAGGAGCAGGCGCCTGCCTTGTTGGCATTGCTGATGTCTTATTCGGTGTTGGAGGTAGCGAGCACTATAACCGGAATGCACCTCAGATTAAGGAAAGACTCTATCGCTTTCAGCTGCACCCAGTTCTCTTTCTGAGGCATGTTTAGATAGAGCAGAATTTGGCCAGGCAAGAGAAACTTTTCTTCTTCAGCGAATTTGCCCCGGTGCAGCAGGTAATCAAGCAAAATATCACCGAATTCCACGAATCTGGTGCCGCCAGCTCCGGCAAAACTTTCTTTCAGCGCCTCCATCACTTGCATGCGGTCTTCGGCATAATCTTCAGCAACAAGGATATAAGGTTTACTGGTCGAAATCATATATAGCCTGCATCTTCTGGTTGAAGAAAGCTTATGTCGAAAGATATAGCCGGCGTTACAGGTTGTTTCTCCTCCGGCAGCAGCACAGCCATCCTTGAGATTTCCTAAACAATTGGCGCAGTTCAGCCAATCCCTCCATAATATCTCCTAACTGTATCCTGTCGCCCATCCTGAACCATAGTTTAAAGTTGCGGATTACTCTCTGAAAACCAGTACTTCGATGTGAAAGGTATTCTGCCTTTGCATTCCCTAGATTAACTTAAAGGCAAAGCTACCCGAGCACCCGGAAAACATTTTTCTGGAGCTGAGGTAGCTTTGCCGATGCTAAAAGTTTTATGGGAAGGGGTACTGTTTATATATCGCTTCATAAAAGAACGGGTGCGCAACCACTGTAGCTTGTACAGCGCTACGCACCCGTTCCCTGGAATTTATATAGCAGGTTTCTTACTCTTTACTTCTTTCGGCCAGCACATGGGCCGAGGTGGTCATGGTCGGCGACAAGTCAGATTTCTTCTTTCCGAAGCGTGTCTTGATTTTGCCAATGGCATTCTCCACCGTCAGGTAAACCGATGGCACGAGCACCAGCGTCAGCAAGAGCGAGCTGGTCAGGCCACCGATAATTACCCAGGCAAGGCCATTCTTTGTTTCGGCTCCGGCACCAGAGGCCAGGGCAATCGGCAGCATACCGAACACCATCGCCAGTGTTGTCATCAGGATCGGGCGCAGACGCTCACGGCCTGCTTCGATCAGGGCCTCCCGCACCGGTATACCCTCTGCTTTCAGGTTGTTCGTAAAGTCCACCAACAGAATCGCGTTCTTTGCCACCAGACCCATCAGCATGATCATACCGATCATCGAGAAGATGCTCAGGTTCTCGAAGGCCAGCGCCAGGGCAAGCAAGGCACCGATGAGGGCCACAGGCAGCGAGAACAGTACGATAAACGGATATATAAATGAGTCGTACAGCGCCACCATGATCAGGTACACAAACAGTACGGCAACTCCCATGGCCAACCCCAAGCTACCAAAGGCATCGCCCTGCTGCTCCAGCTGTCCGCCGTATTGGATCGCCACGCCGTCCGGCAAATCTTTGCTGGCCATCGCCTGCTGAATCTCGGCACCTACGGTACCCACCGGCCTGCCCACCACCTGCGCATTCACAGAGATAGACGTCATCCGATCGTTACGCTCCAGCTTGCTAGCACCCAGCTCCTGGCTTACAGTCGCAAACTGCTTCAGCGTCACCAGCTGGCCCTGGTTGTTCTTAAACGTCAGGTTGCTCACATCCTCCAGGTTCGCGCGGTCGAAACGGTCCAGCGAAACATTGATGTCATACTCATAGCCGCCTTCACGGTATTTCGAGTCGTCGTTGCCGCTAAAGGCTGTGCGTAGCGCACTTCCTACATCGGCAACGGAGAGCCCCAAAGCAGCCATGCGCTCTCGGTCTATCTGCACCTGCAACTCCGGGCGCGGGTCTTCTATGGAGAACTCCACGTCGGTGGTACCGGCTACTTTTTTGGTCACCTCCAGCACCGTGTTAGCCGCCTGCTGTACCTTGTCCAGCTCAGCACCTTTCAGTATAACCTGGATTGGGGCGTTGTTAGCGTTACCTGTAATTCCGGTTGGAGCAGCTTTTGCCTTTACGCCCGGCAACTTCTGCACTTCCTCTTTTATATGGTCTCCAAACTCCGCTATCCCGATGGCTCTCTCACTTTTATCAACCAGAACAACCGTGATCTCAGAAAGGTAGTTAGAGGAAGTACCTGACATTTGTGAGCTGCCGAAGCCCACATTACTGAATACCCTCTTTACCTCTGGGTGCGCCAGAATCATCTTCTCCACCTGCGCCGTTATCTGGTTGTTCTGGTAAAGCGTGGTCTGCGGCTCCATCTCCAACTGCACCACTATTTCGCCCTGGTCGCTTTGCGCAGTAAACTCGCTACCGATAAAGCCAGCAGGAACAAGCGCTACAGAACCGATGAACAAGACAACAACTGACAAGTAGATGACCCAGCGATGACTCAGACTCCACTTCAGAATGTTGCCGTAGCTATCCTGCAACCGGTTGAACCAGCTCTCGAAGCCAAGCGAAATGCGGCCCCAAAGCGTGTCTTTGGTAAAGTGGTCGAGCTTGCCGAAACGTGAGGCCAGCATCGGGGTGATGGTAAAGGACACGAACAAACTCATCAGCGTCGAGAACACGATCACCAGTGAGAACTCGCGCACAATGTTACCGATCAGGCCCGGTACCAGCGAGAGCGGCAGGAACACCACCACGTCCACCAGCGTAATTGCCATGGCCGTGAAGCCGATCTCATTACGTCCGTCCAGGGCAGCCGTGCGTTTGTCTTTGCCCATCTCCATGTGGCGGTAAATGTTCTCCAGTACCACAATCGAGTCGTCCACCAGGATACCAACCACCAGCGACAGCGCCATCAGCGTCATCAGGTTAAGTGAGAAACCCGCCACATACATTAATATAAAGGTTGAGATCATAGAGGTCGGCAGGGCCACCATCACGATCAGGGAGCTTCTCAGGCTGTGCAGGAAAATCAGCATGACCGCAGCCACTATAATAACGGCCAGCATGAGGTCGTGCATAACGGCATCGGCAGAAGCCAGGGTATAGACCGAGCTGTCGCTGGCAATGCTGAACTTCAGGTTCTGGTTGGCATATTGTTCTTCGATAGCCGCTATCTGCTCTTTTACCAGGCGGCTTACCTCCACGGCATTGGCGTCGCTTTGCTTCTGGATGCTCAAACCAATGGAGGAACGACCGTTGATACGGTTCAATGTGGTACGTTCGGCAACGCCATCCACCACCTCGGCCACGTCGCCTACGGTGATGCGGCTGCCGCTTGGCAGGTAAGAAACCACCAGGTTGTTGATCTGGTCCAGCGACGTGAATTTGGCCGCTACACGCAGGCTGTACTGCTGGTTTGCGTTTTCCACTTTACCCGTCGGAAAGTCTTGGTTGGCGCTGATGACAGTCTGCATTACCTGATTGATGGACAGGTTGTAAGCCTGCAGCCTTTCAGGGTCCACGTTTACCTGTATCTCGCGCTGGTCGCCCCCGATGATCTGGATCTGGCCCACCCCCTCGGCTTTCGACAAGGCAGGCTGAATGCGGTCTTCCACCAACTTGTAAAACTCTGTCGGCTTCATATCCGATGTCACGCCGAGGCGCAGGATCGGCAGGTCATCGGTAGAGAATTTGCTGATGGTCGGCGCGTCAACATCATCGGGCAGGCTGGCCATGATGGCGTTTATTTTCCGTTGGGCATCCTGCACTGCCTGGTTTACATCAGCGGCCTGCTTCAGCCGTACGATTACAATGGAAACCCCTTCCTGCGAAGTAGACTGAATCTTGTCCAGGTTCTCGAGCGAGGAGAGGGCATCTTCCACTTTCTTGGTAAGGGATGTCTCTACCTCACCGGCAGCGGCACCAGGATAAACAGTGGCTACAGTGAGCACGGGCGCCTCGAACTTAGGGAGCAGGTTATAACTGAGTTGGTTATAGCTGATGATCCCCAGAATGCCCAGCACCGTGAAGATCACGATGATCAGCGCCGGGCGCTTAATGGATAATTCGGTTATTGACATTTCTTCTTTTCCTTATTTTTATGGTGCCGGCACCGCCGTGGCAGTGCCGGCTGCGGTTATTGTCTGTTCGCTGCTAAAACTGTCACTTGGGTGCTGTCCGACAGGTTAATCTGGCCTGTTGTCACCACGCGGTCCCCTTTTTCCAAACCTTTCAGCACTTCCAGGTAAGCACCGTTGTCAGCGCTTATGGTAATGTTTCTGAGCACGGCCACGTTGTTGCTGTTCACCACATACACACGGGCATCTTTGATGCTTCCCACCAGCGCCTCACGCGGTATCTGCAGCGAAGGCGTCTCGTTCTTCTTGTTGAAGGCGATGTCCACATAAGTCCCTGCCTTCAGCGGAGTTTTCTCCTTATTCACAACCGCGATCTCGATCGGGTAGTTGTGCGCCTCGTCGCCACTGGCGCTGATGAAAGTGATCTTTCCATCGAAGGTCACACCAGGGTATACTGAAGTCGTAATGGTAACAGCGTCTCCTTCGTGCAGGGCATATACATCACGCTCCTGCACGCTCAGCTGCACCTTCAGCTGCGACACATCCACCAGCGTGGCAATAGAGGAGCCAATGTTCGCAAATGCACCGGTCTCTACCGGCTTCAGTGTAACATAGCCGCTGATCGGGGCCTGCACAGTTGTGTTAGAAAGCTCTTTGCGGGCCTGCTTCAGTTGGTTCTGCGCGTTTTCGTACGCCAGCGTGTACTGGTCGAGCTGCGCTTTGGTAGCGGCGCCGCCGTTGTAAAGGTTGCTGTAGCGTTCAAAGTTCTGACGCGCATCGGCCAGCGCCTGCTCGGCATTGGCAACCTGCAGGGCACGTACCTGGTTATCGATACGAGCTACCACGCTGCCTTTTTTCACGTAATCCCCCAGTTTCACGTTCAGAGCCGTGATCTGGCCCTGTACCTCAGACTTCACGTCAATTTCCCGGTTAGGGATCACTGTTCCGACCATAGTCAGGTTGCGCTCGCTGATGCGGCTCTCCACAGGGGCCACGTTCACAGTTGTGGAAGTATTGGTGTTATCCACGATCTGGTTCTTGGCATCTATCTCTTTCTTGTTGCTGAACAAGCGGAAAGCGACCAGGCCAACTAGTGCGAGGGTAACGACAAGGATGATAATTCTTTTCATTTGAGTTGACTGTTTCTTGTTATTTTGAATTCAGATAAGTTAGCAAACTGCCTTTTGCCCTCTCCAGGTCTAGGCGGGCGGTATATAGGTTCAGCAGGGTGGTGATGTAGGTATTCTGCGCGGTGCGCAGCGAGGTTTCGGCCTCTACCACATCCGTGGAGGAGCCAACGCCTTCCCTGAACTCCAGCTGGGTTACTTCATACACCTCCTGAGCCAGTTGCACGTTCTGCTGCTCAGCCTCTATGCGCTGCAGCGTGTTGCGGTACTGCGTCATGGCGTTGGATACTTCCAGGCTTATGCCTTGCCTGGTCAGGTTGATGTTCTCTTCCAGTTGCCTTGCCCTGATTCTGGATTGCTGAATGCGGGCATTGCGCTGCAACCCGTCGAACACCGGTATGTTCAGGCGCAACCCAATGGAAGACGTCGTATAGTCTATCCAGCCGTTGTTCTGGGTTCTGTAAAAGCCGAAATCTGCCCCCTGCCCTGTATAGCCATAGTTGGCATAGCCCGAAAGCGTTGGCAGGTACCCAGAGGAAATGTTTTTCCTGTCCAGGTTTTGCAATTCAAGGTTCGTCTGCAGTATCTGGTACTCCAGCCTGTTTTCGTGCACATTCTCGGCCACCTCCTCCAGCACAGCGGCACTCATGTCTGCTGAATAGTTCAGGGTGGTGTCGCTTAGCACGATCGGTTCGGTCAGCGGCATCCCCATCTGGTATTTCAGGCTGTTAAGAGCCTGGTCGCGGTTCAGTTCTGCCTGGCGCAGCTGCGAGGCCAAATTACTGGCATTCACACGCAGGCGGTTCACGTCTACTTTCTTGGCCACTCCGTTCTCGAACTGCAGCTCCGTGGTTTGAAGTATCTTGTTGGTGTTCTCCAGATTGCTGCGCAGCAATGCCAATTGCTTGTCTACCACAATTGCCTGGTTATAGGCATTGGCAATATTGTAAACAGCCGCCTCAGTTACCTGCTGCGTTGTCTGCTGGTACAGCTGCGTAGACTGCTTGGCGGCCTTCAGGCCAACCCAGAACGATGGGTTGAAGATCATCTGGGTTAATTCTCCGGAAAGCGTGGAGTTATACTTCTGGCCTAAGGTAATGGCAGTCGCTCCTGTGCCTTCTTCCGCTTCGCCTGCGTTGCCTCCTGGGTTTCCAAAGTTACGTGGCAAGACAAGCTGTGGCAGTTTCAAGTTATCTGCAAAATTCCCTGTGATGTTAGCTTGCGGCAAGCCGCTGCCCTTAATCTCTGTTATCTGTTTCTGGGCGATATCCTCGTCGTAGCGGGCTACTTTAATGTTGCCGTTGTTCTGCCGTGCGTACTCAATGCAGTCTTTGATTGAAAGAACCGCTGGGCCGCCCTGCGTCTGCGCCTCGGCAGGCAGGCTTACAAGCCAGGAAAGGAGTACGAGAATCGCCCAGCTAAAATGGCTGTTTTGATGTTTCGCTTGCTTATTGTTTGACATACCTCTTTAAATTAAACTCAAGCTGGTCTTGATGTATTTGTGTCGTTTATATAGTTAACTCTTAATGCTGAACTCTGCTTTCCTCCCACCTGGCCACCAGCTTTGGGAGTTCCTGGTGCAGGTAGTCCAGAAAGCTGATCACTTCTTCCAGTTGGGTGCAGTCGCAGGCGTTGCCTTCCGCCCTGTGCAGTTCCAGCACTTGCCGAAGCAGGACATTGAAGCCCGTCATCTGGTCTATTTCCCGCGCAACCCCCTCACGCCAGTTCGATATTTTCAATCTGAAGTATCTTTTCCGGTCACCGGGGAAGGTCGTGTAGTCTATTTGCTGCGTCTGGATCAGCAGGTTGACGGCATTACTTGTTGCGCTCTTGCTGATGCCAAGCGCCTCCGTAATTTCATCGAAGCCAATACCGGGCTGGCTGGAGACAAATAAAAGCCCCATCACACGCGCAGCGGCAGGCTGCATGCCCCGCTGCTCATGGAAAATGCCTATTTTCTCTATTAGTGTTTTTTGTTTCTCTGACAGTATCATGGTGGCTTGTCTGTGTTCCGACATTGATGTAACACTGCAAAGGTAGAAGTTAGTTCTCTTAGTTCAAATATTTATGAACTAAAAAATTTAAAGAGCTTTCAATTCCTTTAAACCGTTCAGCTTGGCTTACATTCTTTGCTCAGGGTATATAGTAGCACTTATATGTGGGGCCGATCACTTTACGCGTGCTACTTCTTCCGCGCAGTACAGGTTAATTGTACACGCTATCTATATAGCCATCGCCTTAACCTATAGAACAAAGTCTGAACTTTAATAAGCACGGCAGTTTCCTATTTGCCACACGGGCACTCGGTTGCAGCCGACAGGTAAATTTTATAGAAGCATTCTAACAACAACAAGCCGTAGGTAACTGAGAGTGTGAGCAGTGAAGGTAACTTCTAAAGGGCTGGAGCTGTATCTCCTATTCCTTATCTCCAACTTTAGGCACTTCAAATTTTTGAATATTATCTTGACTTAATACAATCATTTACGTACCTTAATCACTGAGATTACTTTCTATGACTTTTCATTTAAAAGGGGAGGCAATATGGGAACAGTAAGGCATATTCTGCAGAAGAAGGGCCACAGTATATTTTCTGTAGTACCTACTTCCACGGTATACAGTGCGCTGGAGCTGATGTTCGAGAAGAATGTCGGTTCGCTGCTGGTGATGGAAAACGGCAGGTTTGCCGGCATCTTCACGGAAAGGGACTACGCCCGGAAAGTTATATTGAAAGGGAAAGCCTCGAAAGAAACACTGGTGCGGGAGGTCATGAGCGAGCACCCTCTTTCCGTAACACCAGACGAAACAGTGGAAGACTGCATGAAGCTGATGACGAAGAAATTCATCCGGCACCTGCCCGTCATAGAGGATGGAGAACTTGTCGGCTTGATTTCCATCGGCGATATTGTGAAATACATCATAGAAGAGCAGCAATTCATTATCGACAACCTGGAGCACTACATCACCGGCTCATAGCCGCTACTTGCCGCACATCACCTTTAGCAGTGGCTTATTCCTGTTCTTAGATATATATAATAGAAAGGAGGCAAAATGGCATTAGAGGCATCAGGTGAAAACATAGCTCCGCTGTGGCCCATGGCGGTATATGGGCTAATCGTGCTAAGCCTGGTAGCGGCCATACTCAGCCTTTCCTATGTGCTGGGCCAGCGCCATCACGACCGCGCCACCGGCGAGCCATACGAAGGCGGGATATTAAGCGAGGGAACAGCGCGCACGCGCTTCTCGTCCCAGTTTTACCTGGTGGCCATGCTGTTTGTGATCTTCGATGTGGAGACAATTTTTATACTTTCCTGGGCTATCGCTTTCCGGGAACTGGGCTGGTACGGGTATACAGGTGTAGCAGTCTTTATGACGATGCTGCTGGTGGTGCTGGTCTATGAGTGGCGCAGCGGCGCGCTGGACTTTGGCCCGGATGGCAAGAAAATTCTGGCCGCCTACAAACGCATGTTGCAGCAATCTGGCAGTGCTTGATCTGCCAGACACCGAGAGCTGTACTGGCTACTAAACGACCGCAGAAAGCTATATAGGCAGGCGGTATAACACCCTGACGAAGCGCATATCACCTTAAACGAATCACTATATATGAAATGGTGGCTGAGCAAACCCGACGATCCTGTTAGCGCGACAAGTGGCACCAGTTCCTACGAGGAGACGGTGAACCAGAGCATTATGCTGAGCACTGTGCAGGATCTGCTGGCCTGGGGCCGGAAGAACTCGATGTGGCCTTTCCACTTCGGCCTCTCCTGCTGCTTTGTGGAAATGGCCACCAGCATGACCCCGAAGTATGATGTGGCGCGCTTCGGGGCTGAAGTTATCCGGGGCACTCCACGGGAGGCCGACGTGATGATCATTGCCGGCACTGTGTTCATCAAAATGGCACCGATCATCAAGCGGCTGCACGAGCAGATGATGGAGCCCCGGTGGGTGATCTCTATGGGATCCTGCGCCAACTCCGGCGGCATGTTCGATATATACAGTGTAGTGCAGGGAGTGGATAAGTTTCTGCCGGTGGATGTGTACGTGCCCGGCTGCCCGCCCCGCCCCGATGCTTTCATGGAAGGGTTGATGCTGCTGGCCGATTCAGTCGGTAAAGAAAGAAGGCCACTCAGCTGGACGCTCGGCGACCAGGGCATCATCAGGCCGGAAAAGACAGACGTGAAAGAAAGACGGCAGGAAGCCCGGGCGGGCATGACAGCGTTCCGCTCTCCGGATGAGGTTTAGGCAACATATAAAAGACAACATCAAAGAAAAAAGGCTGCTCTTCTGGATACCCTGTGTTTGAGGAGAAGCAGCATATAGCAGCGTTGAAAATGGGCCAAGGTGAAGCGCCTCCTAGCAAAGCAGTTGACGGCCTGACTTCCGGTGAGCTTTCAAATCGGCAGCAGTTTTATCAGCATTGCCCGAAGTAATACCTAAAGATCGTGTTTATCATAATTTATCAAATCAAGAAAAAGTAGCATGAGGTAGCATATATCGGCATTAACTAATTCCTACCATGGAGAACGGAAGCGGCATATTAGAGCAACTGCAGACGCGGTTTGGCGCAGACACTTTTACCCCACAAACAACAAAGGATGACTTTCTCACCCTCTGGATGCCCCATGGCAAAATCAAGGAGGTGCTCACCTTCCTGAAAAAAGAGCTTCCCCAGCCCTTCCTCCTGCTTTATGACTTAACAGCCGTTGACGAGCGCACCCGCAAAAGAGACAACGGCCATATCCCCTATGCCTTCACCATTATCTACCACCTCTTCTCCTTCGACCGCAACAGCTTTATCCGGTTGAAGGTGGGGTATCGCGATGAGTTTCCGGTCGTGCCGAGCATCAGCAGCCTGTGGGCAAACGCTAACTGGTACGAACGTGAAGTATATGACATGTTCGGTATCCGCTTCGAGGGGCACCCGCACCTGTACCGCCTCCTGATGCCGCGCACCTGGGTTGGGCACCCGCTGCGGAAGGAGCACCCCGCGCGCGCCACCGAAATGGGGCCTTTCGCCTTATATGACGATAAGATGGACCTGGAGCAGGCCGCCCTGCAGTTTAAGCCGGAGGAATGGGGCCTGCAGCGGCAGAGCGAAGACAGTGATTTTATGTTCCTCAACATCGGCCCGCAGCACCCGGGCACGCATGGCGTGCTCCGAATCGTGCTGCAGTTGGACGGGGAAGACATTGTGGATGCGATTCCTGATATAGGTTTCCACCACCGGGGCCAGGAAAAAATGGCCGAGCGGCAGTCGTGGCACACCTACCTCCCCTACACTGACCGCGTGGATTACCTTGGCGGCGTAATGAACAACCTGGCCTACCTGATGGCCGTGGAAAAGCTGGCAGGCATCGAAGTGCCGGATCGGGTAAAGGTGATCCGGGTAATGATGTGCGAACTCTTCCGCATCGCCAGCCACCTCGTCTGGTACGGCACCTTCGCACAGGACGTAGGGCAGCTGTCGCCGGTCTTCTATATGTTCTCAGATCGCGAAAAGATTTTCGATATCGTGGAGGCTGTCACAGGGGGGCGCATGCACCCCAACTGGTTCCGTATCGGCGGCGTGGCGCAGGACCTGCCTAAAGGGTGGGAAACCCTGGTGCAGAACTTTCTCACCTACTTCCCGAAGCGCCTGAAAGAGTATGACAGCATGGTGCTGAAGAACAGCATTTTCAAAGCCCGCACCCAGGGCATCGGTATTTTCACGCTGTCCGAAGCCATTGAGTGGGGCGTAACGGGGCCAAACCTGCGTGCCTGCGGCTTTGACTGGGACTTCCGCAAGAAGCAGCCCTACTCAGGCTATGAGATGTTCGACTTTGAGGTACCCACTGCTGCCAATGGCGATTGCTACGACCGCGCCCTGGTGCGGGTGGCGGAGATGCGACAGAGCATGCGCATTATCGAACAGTGCCTGAAAAACATGCCGGAAGGCCCTTACAAGGCAGATCACCCGCTCACCACGCCGCCCATTAAGAAACACACGATGCACGATATAGAAACCCTGATCACCCACTTTTTAGGCGTGAGTTGGGGACCCGTGATGCCAGCCGGGGAGGCCATGAGCTGCATCGAGGCCACCAAAGGCGCGAACGGCTATTACGTTACCAGCGACGGCAACACCTCACCCTACCGCCTCCGCATCCGCACGCCCTCTTTCCCGCACATGCAGATGCTGCCCTATATAACGAAAGGCTATACCGTAGCTGACTTGCTGTCGATACTCGGGGCGATGGATTATGTGCTGGCGGATATAGACAGGTGAGTAATAATTACGAATTAGTGATAAAGAATTCCGAATGAAGGTAAAGATTAAAAAGCTTTGGGGATATAGTGTTACTTCCGCAGGTGCGGGCTTGCTGGTATGCTTCAAATAAGAATTAAAAATAAAGTCTCCGCTGGTTCGGGATAGAAGCCTGGGCCAGCAGGAGCACAAACTAACATTCAAATGTCTCGATACTTGAATCATATAATATGCTGACTGCAGAAGAAAAACATCAGATAGACCATGAAATCGGACTCGTGCCTTCGCCCAAGAACGCCTGCATCGAAGCATTGAAAATCGTGCAGCAAAGCTATGGCTGGGTATCAGACGAGAGCCTGAAAGATGTGGCGGAGTATGTGGGCATGTCAACAGCCGAGCTCGACAGCGTGGCAACCTTCTATAACCTGATTTTCCGCAGGCCGGTTGGCCGTCATGTCATTCTGCTCTGCGACAGCATCAGCTGCTACGTGATGGGGTATGAAGGAATACGTGATCATCTATATAACTCCCTGAACATCAAATATGGCCAGACTACGGAAGATGGCCGCTTCACCCTGCTCCCCAACTGCTGCCTCGGCACCTGCGACTGTGCCCCCGCCCTGATGATTGACAACGACCTGTACCGTAACCTGACGGTGGAACAACTGGATGAGATCCTGAACAAGTATACCTAAACCCAAAGCGGGCGCCTATGGAGAAGCCCCTTACCCAACACATTGTACCTGGCCGCAAACCACTCAGCTTGAAGGAGTATGAAAAAGTGGGCGGCTACCAGTCTGTGCGCAAGGTACTGAAAGAGATGACACCCGCTGAAGTGCAGACGCTGGTGAAAGACTCAAAGCTGCGTGGCCGGGGCGGCGCTGGTTTCAGCGCCGGCCTGAAGTGGAGCTTCGTGCCCATTGGGCCGGATGCGGCCACACCCAAGTACCTGGTGGCCAACGCCGACGAAATGGAACCCGGCACCTTCAAGGACCGGGTGCTGCTGGAGGGCAACCCGCACCAGCTCATCGAGGGCATGATCGTGGCTGCCTATGCCATACAAGCCAGTATCTCTTACGTTTTTCTGCGCTGGGCTTATAAACTGGCTGCGCAGGAGATCACTAAAGCCATACACGAGGCATATGAGGCAGGCTACCTGGGCGAGAATATACTAGGTTCCGGCTTTAACCTGGAGATGCACCTGCACACTGGCGTGGGCCGCTATATGTGCGGCGAGGAAACAGCCTTGCTCAATGCCTTGGAAGGCAAGCGGGCCAACCCCAGAGCCAAGCCGCCCTTCCCGCAGGTCAGCGGCCTGTTTGGCAAGCCCACTATCGTGAACAATGTGGAGACACTCTGCAACCTGCCTCATATTGTGAACAACGGGCTGGAGTGGTACTGGGGCCTCAGCAAAAGCGCCGACACCGGCACCAAACTCTACGGCGTGAGCGGCCGGGTGAAAACGCCCGGCTGCTGGGAACTGCCGATGGGCGTTACCATACGCGAACTACTGGAAGAGTATGCCGGCGGCATGCAGAACGGCTACCTGTTTAAAGGCCTCCTGCCGGGCGGCGCCTCTACCGATTTCCTGGTGGAAGAGCACCTGGACGTGCCCATGGACTATGGCTCTATCCAGGCGGCAGGCAGCCGTTTGGGTACGGGCACGATGATTATACTGGACGACCAGACCTGCCCCGTTGGCTTCGTGCACAACCTGCAGCACTTCTTTGCGCAGGAGTCGTGCGGCTTCTGCACCCCTTGCCGCGAAGGGCTGCCCTGGGTAGAGAAGATCCTGCTGGCCCTTGACAAAGGCGAAGGCAAACCGGAGCACCTGCTCACACTCGATTTCCATACCAAATACTTAGGCCCCGGCAACACCTTCTGTGCGCTGGCACCCGGCGCCATGGAACCCCTGCAGAGCGCTCTGAAATACTTCAGAGAGGATTTTGAACGGCACATTCACGAACACCACTGTCCCTGGAGCAAAAGCAAAGCATGGCAACCATCTATATAGACAACAAGCCCTACGAAGTAAAAGCCGGGAAAAACCTGCTTGAAGCCTGCCTCACCTTAGGAATGGATGTGCCTTACTTTTGCTGGCACCCGGCCATGGGCTCGGTTGGTGCCTGCCGCCAGTGCGCCGTGAAGGTATATAAAGACGAGAATGACACCAAAGGAAAGCTCTTCATGTCGTGTATGGAGCCGGTACGCGACAACCTGCGGATTTCCATCGCGGATCTGGAGGCGAAGGAGTTTCGGGCGCACGTGATCGGCTGGCTCATGACAAACCACCCGCACGACTGCGCCGTCTGTGACGAAGGGGGCGCCTGCCACCTGCAGGACATGACCGTCATGTCGGGCCATAATTACAGAGAATACCGTTTTGACAAGCGCACCTATATAAACCAGTACCTCGGTCCGTTCCTTAACCACGAGATGAACCGCTGCATCCAGTGCTACCGCTGTGTGCGCTACTATAAAGACTATGCGGGCGGCAAGGACCTGGATGTGTTTGCCGCCCACAACCACTTATACTTTGGCCGCGCCGAGGATGGCGTGCTGGAAAGCGAGTTCAGCGGCAACCTGGCGGAAGTGTGCCCCACCGGGGTGTTCACCGATAAAACGCTGAAGCAGCATTATACCCGCAAATGGGACCTGACGATGGCGCCTTCCGTATGCCACCACTGCAGCCTGGGCTGCAACACCGTGGCCGGTGAGCGCTACGGCACCCTGCGCAACATTACCAACCGTTACAATGGCGAGGTAAACGGCTATTTTCTCTGCGACCGTGGCCGCTTCGGCTATGAGTTCGTCAATAGCGCCGGCCGGGTGCGAAAGCCCTTGGTGCGCAGCCAGTTACCTGAAGCAACGGATAAGTATACAGCCCTTAGGGCGGCTGCCTCGGCCATCAAAGCCGGACGCACGATTGGTATAGGTTCGCCCCGTGCGTCACTGGAGTCAAACTATGTGCTGCGAAAGCTCGTGGGGGAAGAGAACTTCTATCACGGTGTATCCGATACAGAGCATGATCTGGTGGACATGGCGCTGTGTATACTCAGGGAAGGCGCCGCACGGACACCATCGTTGCGGGAAGTAGAGAAAGCCGACGCCGTATTTATATTAGGCGAAGACCTCACCAATACCGCTCCGATGCTGGCGCTGGCCGTGCGGCAGGCGGTCAGGCAGCAGCCCCTGCAGGAAAGCGTGGCTGAGGCAAAAATCCCGGTGTGGCAGGACGCAGCTGTGCGGGAACTCGTTCAAAATGACAAAGGCCCGCTCTTTATCGCGCATTATACCACTACCAAGCTTGATGAGTTAGCAACCAAGACTTACTTCGACACACCGGATGCCGTTGCCCGCTTAGGCTTTGCCGTGGCTAACCTCATTCAACCTGACTCACCGGAAGTAGGTGGGCTTGCCGGGGAGCAGCAGGCGCTGGCACAACAGATTGCAGACGCTCTGATGGCCGCCAATAATCCGCTGGTTATCTCCGGCACTTCCTCCGGCAACGAACGGGTGCTCAAAGCCGCAGCCAACATAGCGAATGCTTTGTGTGCCAGGGAAAAGGCTGCCGGCATTATCCTCACCGTGCCGGAGTGCAACAGCATGGGGCTGGCGATGCTCGGGGGCCACAAACTGGCATCAGCGTTTGAGGCGGTGTTAAATGGGTATGCGGACACCGTTATCATACTGGAGAACGACCTGCACCGCAGGGCTGGCGCTATAACTCTAGCGAAGTTCCTGAACAGCTGTAAACAGATCATCGTGCTGGACCACCTGCACAATGCCACCACAGAAAAAGCAAACATCCTGCTGCCGGCCAGCACGTTCTCCGAGGCCGACGGTACCCTCATCAACAACGAAGGCCGGGCGCAGCGCTTCTACCAGGTATACCCGACGGCGGAGGAGCTGCAGGAGAGCTGGCGCTGGCTGGCAGAGCTCGGCACCATCATAGCCGATGAGCAGATCAGCAACTGGCATGGCTACGATGATATCGTAAAAGCCATCGCCGAAGAAATACCGGAGCTAAGCGGCGTGGCTGCAACTACTCCAGCCTCCGATTTCAGGATTGCCGGCCAGCGAATTCCGCGCGAACCGCACCGCTTCAGTGGCCGGACCTCCATGCTGGCAAACCATAACGTAAACGAGCCCAAACCACCCACAGATCCTGACTCCCCCCTTTCCTACACCATGGAAGGCTACCGCGGGCAGCCGCCTTCTTCCATGATCCCGTTTTTCTGGGCTCCTGGCTGGAACTCAGTGCAGTCCACGAATAAGTATCAGCAGGAAGTGGGCGGCCACCTGAAGGGTGGGGACCCTGGCGTGCGGCTGATAGAGCCTGCAGGCAAAGCTCCATTCTCAACGGCTGTTCCGCAGAACTTCATCCAGATAGAGGGGCACCTGTACATGCTGCCGCTGCACCATACATTTGGTTCTGAAGAGCTGAGCAGTCATTCCCCTTCTGTCCGGGAGCGCATTCCGGCGCCTTACGTTGCCCTCAACGCAGCGGATGCCGTGCGGATGAAGCTGGACGAAGGCCAGTTATTAAGCTTCTCCATAGAAGGAGACCGCTACCAGTTGCCAGTGAAAACAAGCCATGCCATACCAAGTGGCACTGCCGGCCTGCCGTGCGGCTTACCTGGAGTACAATTTGCTGAGTTACCTGCCTGGGCCCTCCTAAACAGAGATATAAAATGGAAGAAGCAGCCCCAAACTACTTTCTGATCATCGGCGGCGTACTGTTCGTCATGCTTAACGTGGCAGCGGCGCTCATCTGGGTAGAGCGACGCCTGCTGGCCTTGTTCCAGGACAGGTATGGCCCGAACAGAGCCGGCCCCCTGGGCCTGCTCATCGTAGCAGCCGACTCCATCAAGCTCTTCTTCAAAGAAGACTGGACGCCGCCCTTTGCAGATAAGCCCGTATTTATACTGGCCCCGGCCATTGTGGTCGTCACGGTGCTGATGAGCTTTGTCGTGATTCCATTCGCTCCGGGCGTTGTCGTGGCTGATTTGAACATCGGCCTGCTCTTCTTCCTGGCGATGTCGTCGATGGGCGCTTACAGTGTGATACTGGGAGGCTGGGCCTCCAACAACAAGTATAGCCTGCTGGGTGCCATGCGCGGGGCGGCCCAAATGATCTCTTACGAAGTATTTATGGCCCTGGCGCTGATGGGTGTGGTGCTGCTAAGCGGTTCATTCAACCTGCGGGAGATTGTGGAGGCGCAGCGGGGGCTGTGGTTTTTCATCCCGCAGATCGTGGGGTTTATCATCTTCTTTATTGCCGGCATCGCCGAAACGCATCGCCTGCCCTTTGATATACCGGAGGCAGAAAGCGAGTTGGTTGCCGGCTTCCACTCGGAGTACTCGGGCATGAAGTTCGGCATGTTCTTCATCGGCGAGTATATGGGCATCACGCTCATCTCCTGTATGATCGTGACCCTCTACTTTGGCGGCTGGCTGGGCCCCGACTTCCTACCGCCTATTGTGTGGTTCATCCTGAAAACAGCTTTCTTCCTCTGCGTTTTTATCCTCCTTCGTGCCTCCATGCCCAGGCCGAGATATGACCAGCTGATGGAGTACGGCTGGAAGATTTTACTGCCGCTTACGCTGGTGAACCTGATGGTGACTGCGGCCGTGGTGCTGTGGCTGAGTGAGAGATGAGGAAGGTTGGGGTTACCTCCCTCTAACCCCCTCCTAAAAACAGGAGGGGGAATTTTAGAAAATAATATATTCTGCCGCCCTCGCTTTTTACTCGCGGCTCACGAGCGAGAGAAAAGTTTCTTTTGGAGGGGACTGAGGGCTGAATATTTCATACGAAACTCCCTTCCCTGTTTTTGGGGAGGGCTGGGGAGGGTTAAACACAGCACAAGTATATACAACTTTATAAAACGAAAGGAGCAGCTATGTTTAGTTTGTTGCGCAGTATGTGGCTCACGTTTCTGCATGCGTTTCATAAGCGGGACACCATTCTTTACCCGGAGGAAAAGCCAATCCTCCCGACGCGGTGGCGGGGCCGGATCGTGCTGACGCGCGACCCGGACGGTGGCGAACGCTGTGTGGCCTGCAACCTCTGCGCCGCCGCCTGCCCCGTGGATTGCATCGCGCTGCAGGCCACGGAAGATGAGACCGGCCGCCGTTACCCCGATTTTTTCCGGATTAACTTCTCGCGCTGCATTTTCTGCGGTTACTGCGAAGAGGCCTGCCCCACCTACGCCATCCAGCTCATCCCCGACTTTGAGATGGGCGAGTATAACCGCCAGAACCTGGTATATGAGAAAAAGGACCTGCTCATTAACGGCGAGGGCAAATACCCGGGTTACAACTACTACAAAGTGGCCGGCATGGCCATCGGTGGAAAAGGAAAAGGAGAGGCCGAGAACGAAGCGCCTCCGGTAGACATCAGAAGCTTAATCCCTTAATCCCATGGAACTGACTTTCTATATAGCCGCAACGGTTGCCATACTGTCCACCGTCATGGTGATTACGCGCTACAACATGATCCACGTCCTGCTCTACCTGGTGGTGTCTTTTCTGGCAGTGGCTGTCGTTTTCTTCTCGCTCGGGGCTCCGTTTATGGCCGCTCTGGAAATCATTATATATGCCGGGGCCATCGTGGTGCTCATCATCTTTGTAATCATGATGATTAACCTGTCGCAGGAAGATGTGCAGCGGGAAAAGGAGTGGCTCCAGCCAGCTGTATGGGTGGGCCCGGCGCTACTTTCGGCCGTTTTACTGGCAGAGCTTGCCTATATCATCACTGCTGCCAATCCCACGCAGACGGAAGCCCTGGTAGCTGTGGATGCGAAGGTAGTCGGGCTGGCGTTGTTCGGTCCTTATATACTGGGGGTGCAGCTGAGCGGAATTCTGCTGATGGCGGGCATTGTAGGGGCCTACCACCTGGGCAGGCAGAAGAAAAAAGTCATACACCGTTTTTTGCAGGAAAGGAGCGCTGCCGCATGAGCACTGTATCCATGGAAGCCGCCCTGCTGCTGGCAGGCATTCTTTTTATGCTCGGCCTGATCAGTGTGCTGATTCGCCGCAACATCATCTTTATGCTGGTTTCAGTGGAGATTATGCTGAATGCAGCCGGTCTGGCCTTTATTGTGGCCGGCACGCGCTGGGTACAGCCCGACGGACAGATCATGTTCATCTTCATACTCACCATGGCTGCCGCGGAAGTCTCCGTCGGCCTGGCGCTGATACTGCAGATTTACCACCAGTTGAAGACCCTCGACAGTGACGCAGCTAACATCATGAAAGGATAACGCTATGGAAGACTTACTCTGGTTAATACCCGCCCTGCCCTTTTTGGGGGCAACCTTACTCATCCTCTTCGGCAGCAGGTTTTCCCGCGGGGCAGTAGCCCTGATTGGGGCGGGCAGTGTGGGAGTTTCAGCCTTGATTACCCTGTTGCTGGGCATCGGCTTTCTGGCTGACCGCCCTGCCTTTTACCACCAGGAAGTGTGGCAGTGGTTTAACGTGGCAGGCTTTAATCCGTCCGTTGCCTTTCACCTGGATGCGCTTTCCGTGGTTTTCCTTTTCGTGATCACCTTCGTGGGCTTTCTTATTCATCTATACTCCACCGCTTATATGGCAGCGGATGAAGACTTTTCCCGCTTCTTTGCCTGCATGAATCTTTTTGTCGGCTCGATGCTAGTGCTGGTGATGGCCGATAATCTCCTGCTTTTATACCTGGGCTGGGAAGGTGTGGGCCTGTGCAGTTACCTGCTTATCGGCTTCTGGTATAATGAGCCTGCAAACGGATACGCTGCCCGAAAGGCCTTTATTATTACCCGCGTGGGCGATACGGCCATGGCGATCGGGCTGTTTATGCTCTTCCAGTCTTTCGGCACGCTGAACATTCAAAGTATCCTGGCGGAAGCGCCGCAGGCATGGCCTATTGGTTCTGAGATGGCGCTCCTCGTGGCGCTCCTGCTTTTGGGTGGCGCCGTGGGCAAATCCGGTCAACTGCCGCTGCAAACCTGGCTCCCTGATGCTATGGCGGGTCCTACGCCTGTTTCGGCGCTCATACACGCTGCCACCATGGTAACGGCCGGGGTATACCTGATTACGCGTATGTACGTCCTCTTCGAGCTGGCACCGGCGGCGCAGCTCACTGTGGCCACCATTGGGGCAGTTACCTTGCTGATCGCCGGCTTCTCCGCCCTCACCCAGTATGACTTAAAAAGGGTGCTCGCCTACTCCACCATCAGCCAGATCGGCTATATGTTCCTGGCTTTGGGCGTGGGGGCCTGGTCGGCTGGTATTTTCCATTTCATGATTCATGCCTTTTTCAAGGCGCTGCTTTTCCTCTGTGCCGGGGCCATTATACTGGCGCTCCACCACGAGCAGGACATGCGCCGAATGGGTGGCCTGCGCCAGCGGATGCCGGTCGTTTTCTGGACTTTCCTGATCGGGGCTGCTTCGCTGGCGGCACTTCCAATTATCACGGCGGGTTTCTACAGCAAGGACCAGATTCTGTGGTATGCGCTGGCGGGTGAGAACGGAAACATCTGGCTCTATATGGCCGGGCTGGCAGGTGCGTTTATCACCTCCGTCTATACTTTCCGGATGGTGTTCATTACCTTTTATGGGGAGAGCAAAACGCATGTGTCGCACCCGCCGGGCAGGCTCATCACCGTTCCCCTCATCATGCTGGCTGTACTTTCGCTGGTAGGCGGCTTTATAGAGCTGCCGCACAACTTCGGCCATATTACGCTGTTCTCCGACTTGCTGGCACCCGTGCTGCCCGGCATCAGGGCAAGCGAAGCCCTGGCCGAGAATGAGTGGATGTTCCAGCTGCTGGCAGCCGTGGTTTCGCTGGGCGGGGTATATATCGCCTACCTCTTCTACCTCAAAAGCCCATCCCTGCTGCCTTCCCTGAAACGCTCAAATACGGCTATGGCGCTGCACCGCTTCTGGCACGCCGGCTGGGGATTCGATGCACTGTACGACACGCTGTTTGTGCGGCCTTACGTGTACCTCGCGAACCTTAACAAGAGGGACATTATCGACAGTTTCTACACCGGCCTTGCCCGCACGGCCGAAGGCTTCCATGTGATGTTCTCTGACACACAAAACGGCGTGCTGCGCAACTATGTGATGGGCATGGTCGTCGGCGCCATCATGATTCTAACCATAAGTCTACTCCTATGATTCTCGTCTGGCTGATCGTGATCCTGATGGCTGGCGGCCTGCTGGCATGGCTCTCCAAAAAGTGGCACCCGGTACTTCCCCGCTGGATCGCTCTCTTTGCTGTGTCCGTTGATTTTACACTGGCTATATATCTTTGGTTAAGTACCCCGGCCGCTACTATAGGCGCCTCTCCCTGGCTCATACAACTCACTATCCCCTGGATTCCGCAGTGGGGCGTGAACTTCATACTCGCGCTGGACGGGCTAAGCCTGCTCATGCTCCTGCTCACCTTCTTCCTGGGCCTACTGGCCGTGCTTATTTCGTGGCGGGAGATCAACACCAAATCCGGCTTCTTTCATTTTAACCTGCTGTGGGTGCTGGCCGGCATCACCGGCGTGTTCCTTACCATGGACCTGTTCCTGTTTTATTGCTTCTGGGAGGTGATGCTGATCCCGATGTACTTCCTGATCGGGGTATGGGGGCACGCCAACCGCAATTATGCCGCTTACAAATTCTTCCTCTTCACGCAGGCCAGCGGGCTGCTCATGCTCCTGGCCATTCTGGGTCTATATTTCATCCACGGCAGCCAGACGGGCACCTACACGTTCAACTATTTCGAACTGCTGCATACTCCCCTGGCCCCCGCCGCCGCACGGCTGCTGATGTTCGGGTTCCTGGCTGCCTTCCTGGTGAAACTTCCGGTTGTGCCGTTCCACTCCTGGCTTCCGGATGCCCACTCCGAGGCCCCCACCGCAGGCAGTATTATCCTGGCCGGGCTGCTGCTCAAAACCGGTGCCTATGGCTTGCTGCGTTTCGTGCTGCCCTTGTTCCCGACAGCGGCTGTTGCGTTTGCGCCATGGGCCATGTTGCTTGGGGTGATCGGAATTATATACGGAGCCATCCTTGCCTTCTCGCAGACAGACCTGAAGCGGCTGGTGGCCTATACCAGCGTGAGCCATATGGGTTTTGTGATATTAGGCGTGTTTGCCTTCAACGAATGGGCGCTGCAGGGCGTGGTAATGCAGATGATCGCCCACGGCCTCAGCACCGGGGCACTCTTCATAATCGCCGGATTTCTATACGAGCGCCTGCACACCCGCGATATTCAGCAAATGGGCGGCTTCTGGTCCAGGGCACCGAAAATGGGAGTAATCGCCCTGATCTCTGTAATGGCTTCTCTTGGCCTGCCGGGTTTGGGCAACTTCATCGCCGAGTTCCTGACGCTGGTGGGCTCCTGGCAGGCGAACAACTGGCTCACGGTTTTTGCCACCATCGGTCTGGTGCTCGCTACCATCTACTCGCTGCGCATTATGCAGAAAGTGTTTTTCGAGCCCGCCCTTCTGGAGCAGGCGCTGCCGGACCTTAACCCAAGGGAAATGCTGATTGCCGTTCCGATGGTAGCAATGATCCTGTGGCTTGGCCTATACCCGCAGCCCGTGCTGGACACCGCAAGGCCGGCCATCGACGCGCAACTGCAGGCATATAAAACCGTGGAAAAAACGACGGCGGCCCCAGTGGCGCAGGCCTACATACAAGTACCTGTAGCAGATTCAACTTACATTTATAAAACGAGAGGAGGTGCCCATGAGCCAGAATGATTTTCTACACCT
>Ga0210040_10000846_pt1 | contig 49033 bp, 30 predicted proteins | sample CryGeyCG12114_NA_FD_185462 | JGI IMG/M metagenome (GOLD analysis project Ga0210040, IMG submission 185462) | Groundwater microbial communities from aquifer - Crystal Geyser CG19_WC_8/21/14_NA (SPAdes) (version 2) | ecosystem: Environmental > Aquatic > Deep subsurface > Groundwater | place: USA...
ATGCTCTTTCGTTTGTCAGTAACAGTCGAACAAAGAATCCGGAAAAATTGGGCCCAAAATCGAAGTTCATTTTTCGATTTTTCATACGGAAAATAACATGTAAAAATTCAGTGAAGACAGGGTCCCACCCTTACTACTTTTTTTCTCCCATTTAACTCCATGTTAAATTTTATTTTACGAATTTTGTTATTGTGAAGCTCAACGACCGCATCGGATTATAATATTTTGTAGGCATATACTAGAAGGCATAAGGAAGACTTCAAGTCTGTTTTCAAGAAAATTGCTCGCGAACACATTTCGGACTTACATTGTTAGTAAATTATACCCTTAGTGAAGAGCTTTGTACAAGCTACAAATCCAAACCTTTACCTTTCCAGAGAAATAGTACCAGTGGCAGCGTATGTGATCAGGTATGATACATCATAGGACAGCTTTGGCTCCAATCCAAGTGGTGAACGCTGTATTCACTTCATTCATTCGTAATAAGCTGAGAGCTGGAAAAGCGCACATACACTACATACATGGGCTGGATAACGGAAGGATATTTTTTGAATATTTCATTCTCCATGAGATATGAGATATCAAAAATGGAATGGGCTTTTACCTCGTTCGTATTATCATCTCAAGTAGTTTCATTCAAAACATTGTTCTCCGTTCTACTTATATAATGGCAAGATGAAAAGGGATGGAATTGACAGCTAATTCGATTTGGCGGTCCCTGCACAGTTTGGTGAAAACTGAAAACCTCAATGATGCTAAATTGTAGGTAATATACAGCACGGGGTTGAGTACAATTCCATCTTGAGCTCGTCGTATACTTGGCATGAATATTATTGTTTTATTTACATTCCGCTCAAACTAAACATATATCATGAAGAGATGATAGGATCTAAAACATCATGCAACTATGTGATGCGAATTGATGTATTAAAAAATAATATGATGCATAAATAATACTCAATTTCCAGTTGAGGCTACTGATAAAATATCCGGAGGATTTATTAATGTAGGCACGTTTTTCGTATACAAACGGGTCTTTTGATTAATAACATGTCGCATAATTTTTTTGAAATTCAGGAGTATCTCATACGCAAGTTTGGCGTTGTGGAGGCCTCCACTATCATCCTCATGGATGCGATTTCCGGGAATGTTATTAATTTCCAAGGAAATAAGCACATCTTGAAAGACCCTAAAGGCGTAGAATTTCCATGGAAACAGCGAAGTGTTTCTCAAATTTTGGATCACGACCAGTTGATGACTTGTAAAGCATACAAGGAGACAGGCTCTGTAGAGTCAACCTCCAATCATCTGCTCCCTCCTACACGTATCAAAGGGATTATCAAAGGCTTTTTCTTTGCTGCCTTCTGGGTACGTTGCTGAAACTGTACTCTCATTCCTTAGAACTTTTTTCATTGAGCTGTTGAAATTGTTACGGGAATGTTTTACTATAGGTTGTTAGTCGTACACACGTGACAAAACTTATTTTGTCTCCTCTACTACAATGTTAATGACTAATGACATTTTAAACAGGTGTAATTAATTTCTAATTAATACTCAAATACACTTCTATTGTTGTAGGCTTGTATGTATTGTTACCAAAACCAGTTTAATTAGTTAGTTCGTTAGTTAGTTGCAAATATAACGCTGTATGTACTCTTGAACTGGTGGATAAGAATGAAAGAACTTTTTTTCTGGTTCTACATAGTGCCCACCTTGCCGTTCATTTTTGCACACCCTAGTGGATATCTACAATCGGATCAATGGGACTGAAGAGACGAAAAAACTTGAAGTAGTTTTCGTAAGCTCTGACAGGTTCGAGTCTGTTTTCTTTTATCTCTTTACGGTAGGACAGATATGTCATAATTAGTTGAAGAAAGTTGGCTACAGTCTGTATGTCGATATATTCAAGTTGTTCAAGTGTTTTACAGCATGTCTACCCATACTTTTAGATTGATATTCAGTAAAATAAAGAGAGTAGAGACAATTTTCATATTATGCGGGGTTATAGGGACCTGCAGAAACGTATTAAAAGAGTGTCGATCTGACTGAAGCCACATTAATGACACAAAGACACAATACGTGTTTATATAATTCTTGAGTATTACTGCTTTACGCTTACAGGCGTACGTAATGAATTATAGATGGTAACTCTCCGGCCCCGGGATCCCGTGGTTTTTGAAATTTAAGATATGGCAGGGAATTCCGGGGCTTCGAATTTTCATTTTTCAATGATTTTTGCCCAATCCCAATGCATACAAAATTTGAGCTTTTGGGCCAATTATACTATTCTATGAAAAATAATGTGAGCTTTCGTCAAAAGCGATTTCAAAACTCTTTTTTGCTTCAAAACGTTTAAAATGTCGTGATACATTCATGGAGAAAAATTTTAGACAAAATCATCAGTCCAATTTATGTTATTATTATTTTTTTTTTGCTTTCAGATTTTACAAACTAAGTGATTTCAGTAAGATGTTTTTCTTTAGGCCTAAGTAAGGTTCGCGGGTTTGTCAAAAAAGTTGTATTTTTAACTATTTTCCTTATGTCGTCTAAATGAATCCCCGAAATCCCGGGGCCAGGAAATCGATCTAGGATTATCAGCTGTGATTGAAATTATTTAGCCAAAAACTTACAGACGATAATTCCTACAGTGTGTTTTGGCTTTGCTATACATGAATGCATGTAAAACAAGCAAAAAAACCTCGAAAAAGTTAGAATAGTACATTATCATACTTTTTACATTGTTCCAAGAATGATGATTTATGTCCTCGTCCTCGGAAAAAAATGGTTTTATTCATAGAGATATAGGGATTAATGCATTTATTTTTTATTTTATGCATGCAAAATGGTCCTCTGAATATATATTAAATAAAGAAAATTTGAGTATTTTTCTTGGACCATATTTTTACATAAATGTCAACGGTCTATGAACGGGATTCAGTAATAAGAATATGAAAATGAATGTGGCGACACTATCTTTGATTGTTTGATACAGTATGTGTTTTCCAAAATAGCTTAATTCTCTGTGTGTCCTTAGTGAAACGTAGGGAGGGTTGTTAAAAGTTCTTTAAGATTTCCTGTTATAAACCTCAGACAAAACTTGGCAGAACCTGAGATATAAAATTACAATGCTTCAATTACTTATTTTATAAGTTATTTATTTAAAATTATTCGCATAAATACGCTGCTGCATTTATCAATGACATGAGCATGACATGGCAGAGCTATTGTGTATTTTAGCATTTTGACTATCAGATTAGTTGTGAACCCTTTGCAATAACGTGCAGGTTAAAAACATTGGCCAAAGTTAACTCATACTCATACAAATGAATGCCACGGGGCAATACAAGGAAAATGCAAAGCTTAATCAATGTCCCTACCCTTTTGACAATGGCTGGTGAAAACAGGATTTTGACTTTCTGGAATGTTCTGATCAACTACTGGTTTGGACCTAAAAGAGATTGGGAAATTATTAGATAGATTAAGATAATTATATGGTGAAAACAGGAGCCAGGACTCGTTCGATCGGTTCATTGAATGCATGCCTTGGGTTGCCATCCCCTACAAGGATAAAAATCGTCGCGAGGAATTGACAAACTTATTCAACATCAAAGCCATTCCCGCACTCATCATCACAGATAGCATGGGTGAGATGATCACCGCAGACGCTCGCTCAGAGATCAATGAAGATTTAGAGGGCTTGGTGAGAGACCGTTTTAAGCAAAACCTTAATCCTCATTACTCATTCCATAGAAAGAATGACAGAGATTCACACATATTCAATTCAAATGGGACATAAAAGTTATAGCAAACCACGGCAGTGTGTGTGTGGAACACTTACACTTGCACTTATTGCGTCACAAACTCTGTTTACACAGAGTACATGCTTTAATAGAGACTGACAAAACTTTATTGAATAAATCTTGCAGGATTTCCCATGGTATCCTAAGCTTATCGAAGATTTGCGCGACAAACATTCCAGCGTCCTCAACCACTCCTTGTGTCTCATCTACTTTATAGGTTCGCCAAATTATTGCTTTGTTTCTTTGCAAGCATAGTTTTAATTCACAATGACCCGGTCAAATTTGTTACTAAAATAACTCATGATTCATGAAATGTGAATGCCTCTTATGAAGGGTAAAGCTTGTTTCAAACGCAGGGAGTAGCTGATCGCCTAGCAATTTGCTAAAACTGAGAAACAAACTATGTTGTCTCCCGATCGGAGACAAGCTTTCACTCAGCATAAGAATTTAACATTGAAAAATCAATTACTTTTTTTAACTGACTAATTGTACATAAAAGGTAGTTTAGAAAAACAATTCTGTTTTCATTTAAAAAATTGGGTGAAAGTGTCGTTAAATTCAACTTTTAGTGAGAATTCAACGTGGAAAATTAGAATTTTGTGCAGCATGTGAAAAATTTCATCTTGTTGTTGCTTAGCAAATTGGCTTGATCTGCCGCACCTTCTACTACTTCTACAAATAGTATTCTATACACCCTGGTTTCAAAATAAATAAAAAAATAAAAATAATTTCCACGAACATGCAATCAGGATGATTGTTGAAGTTGTTTACATGAATCGTAAGTAGAACATCACATTACCAAACACATTCTGGTTGGCTGGTATATTTTACGTTGATTTGATAGGTAAGTTTGGGTTCAGTATAAGCATGCTACTCACTCGCGTAAAGAAACATGTGGGAGCTTGAGCTCTTTTAGGAGGAAATAGGATTTAGAAAACCAGTGAAAAATATAGGGCCATGATTTGTTGTGATGACGATAATCATGTGAAAGCCTCTTATACTGTTCCCGGTGATCTGATCTCTTTCACGCGTACAAATAACTAACTATACGAGTATATGTGGTGTATTACTTCACTACCCTCCTACATTTGCAGGCGATGATGAGACTGATGCTGAGAAAGCGGAAAATACCCTGGAACCCATTGCTTATGAAATATCAGAATCCCTGGATTTGGAAGAAGCAATTCAACCCAAATTCTTTATTGCTACTGATGTGAGTGAAAATTATAATCCATTTGTGCAATCCTATAAAGTAGAAAGACGTATGTATATGTGTCTTGAGCGTAATGGAGACCTTTTGTAACATGTTCCATTGTTTGTTCCATTCATGTGTGTGTGTTCAGTCGGAACTCGCAGAATCATTACGTATCTTCATTGATTTGGAGGAATCTCTCACACACTTTGTGATCATGGATGTACCCAACTTTCGATACTCTGTAACTACTGCAAAGGAATCACAGAACATTTTTGATGAGAAATACGTGCGCACATTCCTGCAAAAATTCCAAGCGGGCCAAGCACAATACTGTCACTTTCAAACACGATTTGTGTAGGACTATGAATTTTATGTATACCGTATAATTCATCACATCTCACTCACGTCGTATTTTTTTTTTGCTATTTCGAGCATAACATAAGGATGCTAACAATGTATACGATTTACGTTAGTCAGCAATCACTTTTCTATTGCTACAGAAAAAATAACTGCTTTCACGACATAAAAATTATTAATAATACTCTGTGCATGTATTTAGTGCTAATAAAACAATGCTTTTTCAGAGATTTTGATTTGCCCAATCACGCAGCATTAAATATTCACTTGACTGAAATTTATGGCGAGACAAGGAAAAAGTTTGTAACAAAAGTTATATGCCCTAATGATTCAGCGAGTATATTGCAGATACCCAATGGCGGATTGGATACTACGATAATACCTAGAGGGATATGCTCCACTGATTTTTTTTAACACAATATAGGCTATGTATTTGAACCACAGTGAACACTTTTTATGGTGGACACTGATATTTTCTTTTTTTATTCGGTTTTACAAAGACCAAATGAACAAAGAATTAGTCATTATTAGCAACTTGCAAAACAAATGCAAGAGTTTACGCCTTTATAGTAGGTACTAAAACTATCGCTAAGTTTATACATTAAGTGATGTGTACGTTACGTGTGTACATATTTATTTATATATTTATAAGATAATGGAAAATATTGACATGATACAACAATATAAAATGACTATTGGCGGGTTACCGAAGTAATTATGCTAGTAAGTACAGATTGTTTGCATGCATCAGGGTAAACAATGCCCTTACGCAGGAAAGTTGAATTTCCAACGGATAAATCTCACATTCAATGTAATGGGAACATACAAAAATACCTTTTCTTCAGTTATGTCACTTTACTTGTGATGAACCTTATTTTAACTAATTTAGCGAATCCGAAAACCACATATTGCAATATTAGAATTAAACATAAACTTAATAACACATGAGAATGGCATAAATAAAACAGCAATATTAGCGGTAGGCATTAGAGCTAAAGAGTTAGACATGGTATAGTAATCTAAATTTCAAAGCACAGTAAAAGTGCAGTTACAGCGCTTCTTTCAGTAGCTTATAGGCTTATACTATATAATACTATTTAAACGAGAGTAGCAAGTAGAAAATCTAAAAATTTACGTTTATCTTCTGCTCGTACATGAGCAATAGTGGAATCAAAGGAGTCCAAATCTACAGATTCCGGCATTCGTTCCGCTATGTACTCGAAAGCTTTTCCAAATAAACTGGCAAACATAAGATACACCGTAAATATTATATCCGTCTCAATAGAAAGACCAGGTGAAATGTAAAAAAATAAATTTTCTGTACTTGCAAAAGATGAGATGATCAAAGGATAGAAAGCACTTACTTTTGAGTAGCATCACAGGTTATAGGAGGAATTCCTACAACTGCAAATATTCCAGGCGACTTCGGAGCCATTAACACAAGTGGTAGCTGATTCCATCTCTGATTTTTCTTCTCAGTTACTACAGCTCTCAAAGTAAATTTAGCGAGTAGTATCAAGGAATTAGAAAATTCAAAATATTTTGTATCTACTCCAGTCTGAAACAAAAAAAAAACACATTTTTTTGAGGTTGAATAATTTATCGATATTGTAAGCAAGTACGAAATATACCTCAGGTAACGACACAAATAAAAAAGGTCCCATTGGTGTGGTTTGCTTCATATCGATAAAAGACTGGACTTGTTTGAACATTGCTTGCATGCACGATTGCGCAAGTTCCAGACCATGTTCCATTAATGCCACTTCAGATCTTAAAAAGAAAACACATTTTTTTAAAAGCAAATGAAAAATAAAAAAATTAAAGAAATATTAAACATACAAACGAAGCTTACATAGAAAGAGAATTTAAAGCTGACATAAATCTTTCGGCATATGTTAAATTCTTTCCAGGGGTTTCCAGTAGGGCTAGAGTGGAAAGTTGACTATCAATTGCACTAAATCGCTTCCGAAACCCAATCTGCGCTACAAAAGACCCGACGGTGATGTCTTCAAGCTTATACTTATTTTTCACACTGTCAACAGTAAACATCTCTTGTAGCCCTTTCCTATAGGTCAAGTCCATAGAAGAAAATTTCTGCCGGCACTGCGCTAACGGCAAGCTAAAAATTTTTGAGCCCATTAAAAAATAAGTTTGATCAGTTTTGTTAACATAGTAGATAAATGTCTACAAAATAATAATCATGCGATTGAGACTCACCCCAGTTCAGCTAAAAATTCATGATACCTCTTCTCTCCTTTTTGACACCAGGTTTTAAACTTGCATGCAGTATATGGCGTCATTCTTATACTGTCATACACATTCCAATGACGATATAAAAATAAGGAAAGTCTGCAACAATGACATAACAGAAAATTACCACTCGCGACTCGCTATTCAAAAATGTTACGCAAAGGTTAACTCTCCAATCTTAAGTTAAAATTGAAACTAAAAACGCAAGACTGTCTTTCTTACTCTGTTTCAAAACCAATTTTCAAGCAATCCCTAGGAGTCGCGTTGGAATGCGAAATTCGAGCAACATGGTCTTGCAGCTGAGATATCAAAACCGTGTACGTATTACGCGGCAACTTTTCCATTACATATGAATCGGTCAATCCCACTATTGTCCACCAAACCAGATCTGGATGGTCACGAGAAAGATTCCATGCAAGTTCCAAAGCAAAAAGGCAAGCCTAACAGTAAAAGAACGTTTAAAATATTTTCCTATACAAAATAATTAAATAATCTATGGGAAGTCGGAAAGCAAAACCGTTGTTCACATACTGGTGGTCCAAAATAACTATATTGGGTATAGTCAAACAAAACTTTTTTCATATTTTCGGCCCATTCAGCTCGGGCTTTTCTTCTCTCTATTGCACCTGGTTCAAATCTACCACGTTTTCTTTTTCTGACAACTTCAGCGGGATCGTCTTCATCTAATAGGTCTTCCTCGTAGTCAAAATCTTCTTCGTCATCATCAGTGTCCCCTAACTGTGAATGTACAACAAAACACTTAAGGAACTAAAATCAAATGATATTATAAGAGTACTTTAGAATTGTTGTAGACAAAGTATTATATAACCTCCTCAGATCTAAAGATGACATCGAAAGGAGGAACGGCTTCACTTTCATTAGAAGGCATTATGAGTCTAACCTGGAACGGCAAATTAAAGTAGTGATAAGCACATTTCGGTATAAAGTTTTGAGCATTTAATCCAAGATAAATAACTATATTTAGAGTTCAGTCGAGTGTCAATCAAATTCCGTTTGTCCAGTTAATTTAAAAACTTGAAGAACTTACTTGATTCGACGCGTTGTAAACATTTAAAACGTGCACAGGTCTATGACTGTCGAACACAAAAAATATCGTGTCCTTTGGCTTTTCAAACATTTCTAGTAGGTCAAACGTGGCACCGCAGTTAATCAGGATGACGTGCTTTGCCTAAAATTCATGTGATGAAGTTCGCAAGATTAAAGCTAAGAAAACCATGTCTTTTCAAATCATCATCAACAAAAAACCTTGCACGCAGGTAAAGGGCGCAGGGGAGGAGCGTGTCACTTGGCGAGTTTTTTTTAAAGCAGAAATAAAAATCGTAAATCTTAATGAAGATCATCATCAACAAAAAAAATTGCTAATACCAACCTGCCCATAATATTCCAAAAAGGACTGCTTCAAACTATCTATTCCATCAACACAGATAAGCGTATAGGAAATGGAGTCAACATGAAACAAATGCTGAAGGATCTTCGTAGTGCAGACGGAATCCACTTCTAAACTAGCAAAAATTAGCACCCTCTGTAATGTTTAAAAAATGTATCAAATTAACTCAAGATGGCCATAAGCAAGATTACTGCTAACATATTAAACAGAAGTAACCAAATTACCGATCCAACCAGCAATTCATAAAAATCGTTCCGTAAGTGAGTGACAAACATTTTGCCCACGGACTTCAATGAAGAAGATGATTTGGACGCGAAATGCGTCAGTAAAAACTGCACGAAATCTCCGTTTGGATGCTTTAAATCGTATATTTTATAGCTAGATAAAGATAATCAAGTTGAAAGAAAATGCAAGCCATCGCAGTTTTCTGCAAAAAAAAAAGATATGCCTGATTAGAAGGGCAACAAAATGTTTTAAAACTAAACTTTTTAAAAATAACAATCATTGTTGGTATCTTTTAGTCTGCCACGACTACCTTCGTTTCGTATCTTCACCGAGTCTCCGATATTTCGGAAAAAATGACAAACATGTTGATTGCATCAACCATTAATTTTACACTTTTATATTGTGCTATATCAGCAGAACAGTAATCAGTAAACAAAGAAGCAGTGGAATGAATGAAATAAAGACGGGGATTGTTAAATTATGAAAAACGTAAACAAAGACGGAAAACTATTCCAAACGGTTTGGTTGTCGAATGTTTTAGCTGAATTTTAGCTGTTCGCGGAAGGTAGAAAGTCTGAACCTCTGAACCAACTTTCCTGATTGAAACAATTCGTTATTCTCTTGATATTTTGTTTTCACTTTCGCTCCAAAATCTTCAAAACAAAATAAATGTATGACATTCCCGCAGTTTTTAGCCCCCTTACTCTTTCGCTGGCTACACAGCATCGCTTCATACTTATGTGCACATATTTGGTACACATTTGTATTGCGATATTGCGAAGCTGAAAAAAGTCATAGAAAATATGAGAACTGCTGGTACCGGGTATTCACCACACGTGGTATTCCTGCAAGTTGCAGTGTGAAAAACTTCGAATTACTGAAAAACCGAAATAATTTTTTTTGTATCACGAAAAGTCTTCGATTTGTTGATTATTGTGGATTTTCTCTCCAACTTAGTCGGTGTCGGTAAGTTAAGACTATTTAGATTCTCATTGCTCATTTGGGGGTTAATGTAATGTTTCTTATTCTCCGATTTTGGGAACAGGCCTCGTGCTTCCGCATTTCAACATTTCAATACGTGAAAGTCGACTATTTTATTTCATCAGTTGATTACAGAATAAATTTCTAAAGATGCCACGCAAAAAGGTTGACAATCGGATTCGGATTCTTATCGAAAATGGAGTTCGTCTTGGCCACCGAACCATGTTTGCAATTGTTGGGAAGAAAGCAAAAGATCAGGTGAACGCAGTTCGTAATGGATTTGCCTAACTAGGCTGGGGAATATAAACTTTAATAATGTTTAAATCATACGCATGATATAATTTGCAACAAATTTACAACGATTTACGTTTTACATAGGTTGTCATATTGCATCACATGCTCTCTAAAGAAGAAGTCAAAGCACGACCGTCCATTTTGTGGTGCTACAAAAGTAATTTGGCCTTTTCAAGGTAATACTAGATTAATTAAGTGAATACTTTAAGTGTAGCCGCCGACAAACTGACTACTCTTTACCCCTATCTCCGCCCATTGAACAACCAACCCTGTTTGATAAATTAAATTCCAAGTATACAAGAGATACAAAAGGGTTTCGGCAAAACAGAGAAAAAAGGTCTTGACGCCTTAAAAACCGAAATCGTTGCAATGGGGATATTCCCATATTATTTCAGTGTCCCAGTCGGATAGATTCTTAATAAGGATTAAATATTGAAACACACCTCCGCCTCCACTTCCACCCCTACAAATTGTGAGCACCCTAATGAACGTAGGAAATGTAAGAATTAAATACCAAGTAAAGAAGGCCAACAGGGCGTGCAGCCCCCACAATAGCTCGCCTTGTTAGCCTTTAGGATTTCTTTCGAAGCGAAAACTGCGATACGACATAGCTCCGCCAACTAGATTATACTATCCCGTCTTTAGGGTTCGACTTTCGACTCGGAATTACTTAAGCTCCCTTAGCCTTTCAAGTTGAATCTGATTCAATTTTTTTCTCCAAAAGATTGTTTTTTAATAAGAAATTTCAATGTGATAGAGTATTTTGAAAAACTGATATGCCGAGTATTGCCATTTCCACCAAACGCACAGCCAACAAAATTTGTTGTTGTCGACGGCCTAAACTGAGCCGAACTCTAAAGACACCGCCTTGGGTGAACTGTCGCGCGGAGCGTCCACAATAGAGCGACTTGTGAATTCCCCGAACACCCAAAGCACTGATTTCCGTACAAATCGAATTTCTGAGCACTTGAGAGTAGTATTGATTACTATGGTGGAGATGTTTTTTTCATCCGTTTCTAGAATCCGTCTTAGCAAATCTCTCAAAAAGTTTTTCACCGACTTAATTACACATTCTCTTTTTGCAGCCACCGAAAGAAGAAAATGCGTCAGCTGCAGAGGAAGGCCCAGTCTGGGTCAGTAGAAGTCAATGAAGACGACTCATTTGAACTTTTCGTTGCATCCACGAATATACGATATTGTTATTATTCTGAAACGCATAAAATATTGGGAAACACATATGGAATGTGTGTCCTTCAAGATTTCGAAGCCTTGACTCCAAATCTTTTAGCTCGAACAATTGAGACCGTAGAGGGTGGTGGTATTGTTGTAGTGCTGCTTGAATCAGTACAGTCACTTAATCAGTTGTACTCAATGACTATGGATGTTCATGCTCGATACAGGACAGAATTTCACAAAAATGTTGTAGGTCGATTTAATGAAAGGTTCGCTCCCAACGGTTTGTTTCTATATTCCTAATTAGTCTCATCGTTTCCCCCATTTGATAATATTTTGCCTTCACGTGTTCATAGGTTCATCTTATCGCTTGGAAGTTGCGAAGACTGTATTGTTATGGATGACGGACTAAATGTGCTGCCCATTTCATCTCATTATGAAAGCATTACCAGAGTTCCATCCACAATTGGTCAGAAATCACCTGAAGAAATTGAATTGGACAGTTTGAAGGAGAGTTTAGAGGATACACAGCCTGTTGGTGCAATTATAAACTGTTGCAGAACTTTGGATCAGGTTTGTCAAAAATTGTGGATAATACTTTAGTTTTTGGATTGCTGGTAGTGATGTACTCACCATTCATAATCTTCAATGTTGTTGGATGTTGTAATAAATTAATAGCGTTTCTTTTCTGCATTTAGGGCAAAGCTGTTTTAAAATTTATTGACGCCATTTCAGAAAAAAGCTTATCAGCAACGGTTTCTTTAACAGCGTCTCGTGGCCGAGGAAAATCGGCTGCACTAGGGCTATCAATGGCTGCTGCTGTAGCATTTGGGTACTCTAATGTGTATGTGACAAGCCCAAGTCCTGAAAATTTGCAAACTCTGTTTGAATTTTTGTTGAAAGGTAACCAAACCATAATATTATAAATAATATAGATTAAAGCACTACTTGTTTTTTATGGATTTTTTCTAACCAATTCTAGGGCTGGATGTTTTGAATTATCAAGAGCATATTGACTTTGATGTGGTAAGATCCACAGAGAAGGATTGTAAAAAGATTGTTTTACGGATTAATCTCTTTCGGGATCATCGGCAAACTATTCAGGTGAGATTTTGCTCCGCGATTTGGAAAAATGACTTTTAATTTCTACGATGTTAAAAAAGTTTGGTTTTATGCAAGCGAATTTATACCTATTTGCATCGTTTTTCAAAGTATATAAGTCCATCCGACCATCAGAAGTTAGGCCAGGCTGAACTTCTTGTTATTGATGAAGCGGCAGCGTTACCTTTACCGATTGTGGAATCACTATTTGGACCATATCTTATCTTTATGGCTTCTACAATCAATGGATATGAGGGCACTGGCCGATCTCTTTCTTTAAAGCTGATTAAAAAATTGCGTACCCATGGATCAGTTGGAAAAGGGAGTGCTACTTCGACAGTTACTGGAAGAACCTTGGAAGAAGTAATACTTTTGAAATGCACTTCGTCTTGTGGCGCTTCTGTCCTTCCAAATATGTACATGTTGTTTTCTCATGCATTTTGTTTTCACTATAGATCACTCTGTCAGAGTCGATTCGGTACAAGCCGGGAGACAAAATAGAACAGTGGCTGACAAACCTTCTATGTTTAGATTGTACACTTGAGCCACCATCAACACCCAAGCCGATTGCAAGGGATGATTGCGAATTACTTTACATTAATAGGTAAAAAAAAGTAATTTAAATGATGGGAAAATGATCATTACTCTATATAGAAATTATTAATGAACCTTCTAACTTTTTCTTGCAGAGATACATTGTTCAGCTTTCATAAAGCGTCTGAAGCATTTCTTCACAAAATTATGTCACTGTATGTGGCCTCTCACTATAAGGTATTAAGACTTATTTTATTTTACTGGGGAGAAAATTTTAGAAAATTTAGAAAATATCATGACATCCCGTTCAATCTTTATTTGACAGAATTCACCGAATGACCTTCAGTTGATGTCGGACGCTCCTGGTCATCACTTATTTTGCTTAGCTGGTCCCACTGATCCTACACAGAAAACACTGCCTGATGTTCTGTGTGTTATACAAGTATGAATTGATCTATATGCAATATATAAAATATATATTTAGACTTACAGTGTATGTCCGAAAGGTGTTCATTAGCAATTTTCTTGAAATTACTTTGTAAGTCTTACTTATACCCTCTAGTATATGCACCTAAAATATTCCCATGTGATGCTCAATCGTTCGTGCGTAACAACGCCAGGTTAATTTTTTTAACGAACTTTGTTATTGTTAAGCTCAACTGCCGCATCGGATAAAAATATTTTGTAGGTATATACTATAAAGTATTAAGCAAGACTTTGTGCCTGTTTTCAAGAAAATTGCTCATGAACACATTCCGAACATAGTTGCATTCACTAGATATTTTTTGCCAGAATGTTACGTATTAAGAATCTGTAATTTCGATTTAAAAGGTTTGTCTTGAGGGAAAGATTTCGGGATCAAGTATTCGAGATGGTCTGCAGGCCGGAAGTAAGGCCGCTGGAGACTTGATTCCATGGAATGTTGCTCAACAATTTCAAGACGAAAACTTTCCTTCCATGTTAGGAGCAAGGATTGTAAGAATTGCGGCCCATCCTGATTACCTCAGTGTAAGCAGTTTAAAGATAAACGTGGTTTTTAACATTGTGTAACAGTGATTAGACTTTGTTTTTATCTTTTTTTTATTCTGGATTTTCAGATGGGATATGGATCTAAAGCCATTGACTTGTTGTACAAATATTATGAAGGGAAAATGATAGATCTTAGTGAAAGTAATGGAAAAGAACAGACGGACATTGAACTTGATCGTGATGAAAACGACGTAGATTTAATTGGTACTTAATTTATTTTGTTTTTGCAATCCTATTGATGACCTGTTTTAGTACCTTACTAGAATATATTCAGTTAACTCAAGAATTTTTTTATTCTATTTTGTATGCAGGTCCAAGAAAGAATTTGCCGCCTCTATTGTTGAAACTTACAGAAAGAATTCCTGAAGAGTTAGGTTATTTAGGAGTTTCTTATGGAATTACTTACCAGCTGTTTAAATTTTGGAAAAGAGCAGGCTTTGTTCCAGTATATTTAAGGTATTATTAATTAGTTATTGGAAGTAGCATAAAATGAGGAACCTGAGGTAGACTAATATCGAAGTCTCAGTCTTGAAATCATATTGTGAGTACAGACGGTACACACGCATACACAAACTATAAGTGTTTGACAAAAAAACTATTTTGTTTAGACAAACTTCAAATGAACTGACTGGAGAACACACTTGTATAATGCTTAGGGAGCTTAGTCAGATTGGGAAAGCTGGTACATCTGCTGATAGTTGGTTAATGCATTATTATCAGGATTTTCGAAGACGTCTTTGTGCATTATTTTCCTTCCAATTCCGCTCATTTGGAATGTACTTAGCTACTGGATTGATGGAAAACAAAAATATTGGCGCATTGCCAATAACAGGTATATGTCTATGCCAGCTCATTCTGCAAATTTTTTGATTAAGTAAGTGTGGCTAATGTTATGTTCACTGCAGAATTGACGTATGAAGAACTCAGCATGTTCATCACTTCTCATGATCTAAAGCGGATGGAAAAATTTACCAAAAATATGGTAGACTATCACTTTATTATGGACCTTATACCTACATTTGCTCGGCTTTATTTCCTTAATCAAATGGGCGAGTCATGCAAAGTGTCTGCTGTTCAAGCTGTAAGTCTTTTTATTATTATCTTTGCATTTAACAGATAATTTATTTGTTTGTTATGTATACGTAGAACTATGTTTTTGTGTTGGCTGTTGTTTCTTCATAGTGAGGCATACTGTGAACTGTGAAGAATTGATAATGTATGACATTATTTTGGGGGCTTAGGCGACACTACTTGGTCTTGGACTCCAACACAGGACTATAGATGATATCGCAGCAGATTTAGATACACCTGCTTCTCAGTTGTTGGGGTTGTTCAATAGAACAGTTCGAAAAATATATAAATTTATGAATAGACTGCACGAAGACCACATGGCGCAAAAGTTGCGTCTAGGATCAAATCCAGAAGTTCCTCAAGGGTTAGAACCCATGGAGGAAAGCCTGGAGCACGAATTAGAAGCCGGCGCGAAGGTGATTGCCAAACAACAGTTGGAACATAAACAAAGGCTACATGAACATATTAGTTCAGACATAAATCAGTTTGCTATCCGAGGAAGTGAAAAGCAATGGAAGGAGGCAACATCAAGTGTATTCCAGGCTGCCACGGAATCCATTAGTGTCAAAGTGGGAGAAAAACGCATTGGGGAAAGTGTGTCTTCAAATGATGTTAAGGATAACAAAAAATCTAAAAAGGGAGATGGAAAATTTGGTAAAGGTTGGAAGAAACCTAAAAGCGGGAAAGGTAGAAAAGATTAGACTTTTCTAGGTAGAAAAAATTTTACTTTTGTTTTGTTACAGTAGATTTTACATGGTAAGGGGATATATTCAGTTCTGGACGAGGTTTTCTGCACAACTGATTTTATGATGGTAAAGCTTTTTGGTTCTAATCTAGATATATGAATAACAAGTACTACCGTTACGTTTATACAACTTCACGACTTTCCTAAATTTTATTTTTCATAGTATAAATACGTGGGTAAATAAAGATAGTTCTTTTAGTTCTATTATCCAAACACAGTAATATTTTATTTATCTCACTATCGATTTTTTGACCCGTGCACATTATGCATCATGCCATAAGATGCAAGAAGAACGAAATCAAGCTGCTTTCTTTTTTTCCTCTCCTTCTTTCTCTTCTTCGTCAGATTCTTCCTCTGATTCATCTGCGGTCAGAATGAAAGTGGAAACTTTATGTTGATTTTCACAAATGAGCTCCTCAATTATGAATGAAAAGCTAAACAATTTGTGCATACCTTCATCATCACCGTTGCTATCATAGTCTTCGTCATCATCATCGTCGTCGTCTCCATACGAGTACGAGGAAGGCTCTCCACCATCGTAACTAAATCCACTGGAAGTACCTCCATAACTGTCGTAGTCTTCATATGCGGAAGACATATCCTGTCGACCGAACTTATGACTGCGAGCTAAAAAAATTAAATAGAATGCATAATTTTTTAACTCGGAAAAATGAAAAAATTCGGAAATTGGTTTTGTGAAGCAAACAAACGTACTAGACATGCTTAGATCCTTGGTCTCATTGGTGTCAAAGTTGCACTTTGGACATGGAATCGGTTTGTTTTTATCATATTTGAATCCTTTGCGTTTTACATGCTCATCACAATAACAAATCTTGCATCTCAGACAGGAGAACTGGCCAAGTCGATTACAAGAGAGGCATTTGTAGCTCTCAGCCTCTAATACTTGGCACGATGCTTGATGTTCAAATTGATCATCTTCACAGAGGAAGTTGCTACAGAATGAACATCGAAATACACGACCTCCATGATCCCAAACACCTCGCTTGCATTCTATACACTCTGCATCAATCAAGGGGCACGCACACGCATGTGACTGGAGGCATTTTCTACCATGACAGACCCAAGCTTCACAAAAATCACAAATGGCACCCTGTGTATGTGTACTCCTTTTAGCAATTCACATTTTAATGTCACATATCAAGGAAACATAATTTTAAACGGTATGTTATCTTGAACTTACAACCATCCCTAACCCAGTCGTGTACACGCCAGGATGACGAATGATACAATCCCCAGTCTTCAGCATGCATTTGACCTTACCACATTGGGCGCAAGCTGGAAGCCGCTGAACATATTGACAGAAATAGCAGAATGCTCTGTTCTTCTGTGTCTTCTTGCATCTGTCACATTCCATAATAGAGTTACATGGCTGATCAACGATGCTTCTGTTGTCCTTAGCATTTCGAATGTCTTTTTGACGTAATCTTTGCTTCTCAGCTTTCTTACGCTGTCCAGTTTTCTTTTTCGGCATTCTAGTTGCAAAAACAAAATCACAATATTATTAAAACTACGCCTGTAAATTCAAGAAATCTGTTCTTATACGAAATACGAAAACTGTACTTACTAAAGAAGCCAAACAAGTTTTGCTACTATTCGGAAGTTCAAAATTGCCGATTCTCCCTTAAATATTTAAAGTTATTTTTCGAAACTGTATTGCTAATTCTAAATAGCTTGCTAGCTAAAGCAGCTCCTGGTGTAGTGTGAGTTCGGCTATTTCGCATCCACAGTTGGTATGTTACTACGGTATCTAGAATCGGGTGACTTCTTAAATAAATCGAGATGAGATGATGGTAGTTTTTCAAAGCATCAGATCCCGGCAACCTAAACTCGATGGATTTTATTTGTATGTTTTGCAATGGTGAAAAACCATTGGTCTCTCACTTTTCAGCTAGCACAGTATTACTAATGCCATTGGTTTTTTCAAGGTATTAATTTGTCCGTAGAACTGCAGGGATTTCACATTCTAGAAACTTGCAGTGCGTCAGAAAATTGGTGGATCATTGAAAATTTAGCATGTTTTAAATTGTATTCACAAAAGTGAGTCTGGCTAACGGCCAGTGGACCCAGCTTCATAATGATTATTTGTATCAGCATTTTAGTTATATCACTGATAAAGAATGCATGCACTCAAGCATATGGGTACTTGGTGTGTGTTAGTGAACAATTGTCTTGCTTTAGCAGTTCCTAGCAGTGCTATATCAACTTTTTAGTGTATCGCATTTACCCTTCGCGCTTATGCTTGGAAATATTTGACAATAAAAAACAGTAATCAGTCCTAAACCGTAAAATTACGTTCTCGCCAGACCACTTATTTATGTATGCATTGCAATGCAACTACTCTACAGCATTTGCACTAAATCACGAAAGTATCTACCAACTACCAAACATCTGTAACTTTAATTTAAAGCCCACTAATTAACTAACTAAACCTTTGTCAATCATTGGGAGGAGAAAGTAAAAGGCCTATAGTTTTGGCTTACACTTTTCATAGGTAAAAAAGCCATGTCCTCCTCCTCCATCTGCAAGCATAAAATTTAATTTTTCCAAATGGGCATATGAATGATCACCCGATAACCGCAGTCAACTAACTAACTGACTCACATACCGAACCCCATTAATGGTGCATTAGGAAAGCATTAGTTTCAAATGTGTGTAAAATGCATTTGAGTGAATGGATCCCAATGATACGCGAGTTAGACGAAGAACATATGTACAGGGATGAAATAATAAATAGATGTCCCAAGTTCTCTTTAAACATATGTAGGTAGGAAAATGAATATAACACATGTTGTTAGTACTGTTTGGCTGCATGGTTATTTTATAAACCCTCTCCTCATCAGCTTGAACTTCTTGTACACACATTTAGTTAATTTCTAAGCCTCGAGCCGTAAAGGTATGCCGTAAAAGATGACGAAGGGTAGAAAACAACTTGTTCACATCTCATATATATTCTGTTGTAGAGTTTTTGTGACTTTGTAATAGGGAACTTACTACTACGGTTAGTTTTCATTCGTAGTACAGGGTGTGTGTTGGTGTGTAGTGCATACCTATAGTTGGGTTTAGTTTTTCGTTGGAGACGACTGATAGATGTCTAAACCAAGCAGTTTTTGAGCGAAAGCAAAGAAAGATTGTTTGCATGGGAAGATAGGATTTACTTGTGTACCCCATTTGAATTGAAAAACACAAGTAATTGCTAGTGTAGGGTTTTGACTGACTGTTCCTCGTGATTTTGTTTGTCACCTTGATTTTTGTAAGCTTGGACTTCGGTTTTTATGTTTACCAAGGTTTTAAACTCATCATCAGTTCAAACAAAGTGCGATTGCCAAGCAGACCTTGAATAATTAATGCACTGTAAAAGTGCAAATTTAGTTTCAACAAACTTTGTAAAACAAATAAAAACGGTGGTGACGAAATATAAGTTAAATGAACCTGTAATTTCTGTCTGTCAGTGAACAAAGTTTGCATCAGAATAACATCAATTTTCTGAACTTTGAATCAGGACAAAAAATTTCTGGAACAAGTTAAGGAAATAAATAAATACAAAGTTGAGGATTGAATTTGACTTGGATTGTGCGAACTGTGTCTGTTCTAATTTTGTTCGCACAGACAGCAAACGATCCGGTAAGGACTTTTAATTTGAAGGTGAGGAATTTGTATTTTATGATCGCCGTTGAAGTTGTCGTTATTTACTAGAACATATTCAGTTTGATAAAATGTGCAACGGAGGTAATAATGTTAAACTTTTATTTTCGTTTGCCGATCTATAAATTCCTATTAGTATTATTAAAGAAATATTGTTGCCAAAAGTAATTAAATGTCTATGAAAATGAGCGAAATATTCTTGCATCCAAAAAGATAGATACAACCTGTTGCTTCGGAATATCCGAATTCAACTCTAGAAAAGCAAGCGGGTATTTGGTATGAAGTGTTCACTCCCGGCCTCGGATTTTTGATGGTTTTAATTCTACTCTAACCCATACTCTCTGTTGCCAATATGTATGAAAGACTAAAGTAATATTTGCATCCAAACTTTTTATTTTAATAGTACTAACAAAGTAATTATATTTATGATTGCATTTAATGATTTAAGTTTAGTAAACCTTATGAGCTGGACCAAGCAGTAATTCAGTTGATGTTTCGTTTTGTAAATAACTGGCTTATCAATATCAATGATGATAGCAAGCAACCAGTTTAATAAATTATGTACGTACCACGCATTACAGTGATAATCTTTTCAGCTTCATATAGCAGGTTGATAATTAAATCTCTAAATATTATATCTGTTTATATTCACAGCATTCATGCATTGATATCTGTAATCTTTATTTGCTATCGACTTTAGAATCGAAAATTGAATCTACACAATGCAATTTTAATTCACTTAACCCTATATAATTACATTCTTATTCTTCATTTAGATACTGCAATGTGAATTGAATATTTAAACCTGCCAATGGCTATGATGATAGCATGGTAATAATTTAGACGGAAGTATTAGTCAGTTAGTTACCCTGATGGAGATGATATAGTATTTGCATTTTTACTTCCATTTTAAATCTCGTATTCGTAAAAACAAATACAAATAAACTCAAAATTTAAACAAATGAATGAGTTAGTATACAGTCCTGCTGAACTACCATTTGTCATGGACGTGTATTGAATGAATTAGATTCATGCTGAACCACCTAAGATATGGTCGAAATGGAAGATGCCAAATGTCTGTAGTGTAGTTCGTTAGTTAGTAATGCTGGGGGTTGCATTTAATAATCGTTCAAAAGGATTTAAAGCACAGCATATTGCAGTTACAACCTGTTTCCCATCAATATAATCCATCCACGTTTTTGTTGACTGCAGAAGGTGGTGTTGCCCTGCAACTTCTTGTGTCATGTTTGCATTCTAGGCAAAGTAACAATAATGAACGAAAGGACATAAAGGAGAGGACAGCCTTCTGTGTTATTGAAGGAAAATTGTTGCAATGGTTCATGAAACGTTTTGCTGTGATTTTTGTTAAGAGGACTCATATTTACGTTGTAACCAGCATCAAAGCTGTAGAACAGACGTGCTCGTCTAACAAGAGATACCTGTTTAAATATGATATGGTAGTCGATGTATTCAAAGTTATAATATGATAGGCTGAATGTAAAAAATGTAGATGTATACATGAATATCGTGGTTATAAGCGCTAAATAACTAACTCTATATTGGCTATCAGAGTTCCTCTCTTTTTTCTTGCTCCCTGTATTGATAGCCTGGGAAAAAATTATGCGATTCTCACTGTGACTTGTTTTAACTAAACACTAGTTTGAATACTTTCCTGTTATGGGTTTAATTCATGAGTAGTACAAAGAAGGCGCCGTGTTGGTTCCCCTGCACCCCGTCATTTCTGTAAAGGTGAGCGAAATTAGTAAATTGCTCGCTGTTTCATTGAAAATTACGGGGCTGTGGAAAATCGAGGGCAGCATTGGCAATGCATATTTTCAGCGTATTTTATTTGGGTTGGTGACAAGTCTTTTAGTAAAATGTCACGTGGCCTACATAAAATTATGTAACTTGATACTGACATACTGCATTACATGAATAATGAATAACACTAACACACGATCTACACAGTGCTGATCACTGCTGACTGCTGATCTGTCTTTTTGAGTTGCAATTACTTATAGCAGTCGCTGTTTCCAGTAGGATGTAGTTAAATGGATATAAAATTATAAAAAATTTTAACTGTTAGTTAGAAATGTAATAATGTTGATTAATGTATTTATTTATGCTTTTATATTTTGCAGTTGGAGTAAGCAGATGACCAAACGTGATATTTTGGAATAATGTGAATACTTCTTGTTCAGTTTTTCTGACATTCAGCTTTTGGATTGGAGTACATCATTTAGATGGGAAGAAAGTTGAAAGCTTCGCAGGGATTTGTGTTGTGTTTGAAATCGAAGGATGCGTTTTAGCAGAGATAAAACCGCAGCTATACATCTAATCCTGATTTATTATTATTGATCTTCACTTTTCATCTATAGAAGTGAGTGACTGACCATTGCTTACAAGTAGTGCTATAGTTTTAGACTGTTATATTTCTTTGCATATTCAACATTCAATTCAAATAGATATGAATGGATCTGTATCGTGCTGATATTTTAGTTTTTAATGCAACTTAATACGTTGTAATTTTAAGTGAGAGGGACAGAGTTTCCCGTAGTGCACGGAAGAAAAATGGGTTTACAAGCGTTGGAATTCACAGACTGTTTAACGGACAGTCCGCTCTTCAGAGACAATTTACATGCTCACGAGAAAGAGTTGGAGCGAACAAGTTCTCAAATCAAGGGCTTGGTTAAGGATGTCAAAGATATTCTGAGTGCTGCAAGAGGTGAGCTCTTCTTCCTTATTATCTTGATTACTGCTTATGTTAATATTTTGCATCCCATCTTTAGTTACCGTGCAAAATATATGTGCTGCTACTACCTAACCTATTATGCTCATGCAAATATATTTGTCGTTGTCGCACACACGGTTACTCATGCATTTAGATTTTAAGTATATGCATTATAAGTTTTTGAACCGGACCGGGCCGTTGTTTGAAACTGTATTTTATGTTCCAAACTGATTAGTATCCTCTTACTAAAAAATCGACAACATTCCTTTACAAGGGCAAGGAGTCACAGTGGCAATCATTCAATTCAATGCACCATCTGCATCATACGGTTGTTATAAAATTCCAAATTTTCACGGGTGCTTATCTTTATCTTGTGGAATTTACCATTGTATGTAGTTTTACAAAAGTAGGAAGAGTATAGGGCAAGTGCAGATAATTTTAAAAAACGTATTTTCAATTTTTAGTTATGTATTTGAAAGGAAAAATTAAAGTAAATATACATGTTATTTTGTGGACTGTGGGCATTACTTTAATGGGTCTTTCAAGTCATTCTTCGGAGTTATGAAACCGTAAAAATAAGTCAATGTGTTAGTAAGCATGCTCTAAATGAATAGGAATGTTGTAAAAACGTTAGTGCTGTTGTAAAGTAATAGCAATGGGTATGAGTGTGTGTGAGTAATGAATAAGTTAAATTAGCAACCTTCGGTGATTGTGTCCATTGAAATTCATAGTGTATTGTCTTGTTGACATATGCAATTCCGTTTAATGTCAATAGTCAACAAGACTTGGCTAGTTAAATTCATCAGCTTATATCTCTGATGCTTATGCACAAAAACAATGCTTGGGGAATGTTTTGAAGCCAATGAAATATTCTCTGCACGTTTAAGTATAAAGAGGAAGAAAAATTAAATGCAAATGTTTGCAAATTAAATGCACTTGAGCTGATCCTAAATCCGGATATATTATTTCGTATTGTAAGTTGTATATTTGCTAAAACTCATTGTAAATTCTTAATTTTTTTGTTTGGCATCGCGCAAAGGTATCTTGGTGTATTAAAAATGCAATACAGACAAATGTGAAAAAGTTTATGATCCAAGTGTGAAAATCAATTTTTGAGATTGGACCGCTGACCACCGTAAATGTAGTCTTGCAAACTGGTGCATTTACGTCATTTGTGCGTAATTTTTTGCATACTGAAGATTTATCATATTGAGATAATGTTGAATAGTGTTTCAAACTAAAAGTAAGTAGCATATGATGAATGTTGTTTTTGGCTTCATGTGTTGCAAATGTACTGTAATTTAACTATATCTAACTAGCAGATCATTAGGGTGGATGATACAATGTAGACTACGAAATTATGCATTCAAAGCTCTATTTCATTTTATCCTATCATTTCACCATAATTTGCCTGCAACCGCAAAAACATATGTCCACATAGCTCATGTAGCTTGGTTATGCTCGTTATTTGGTGCGGTTTTGTAAGACTGTCATGCAGTTGAATGAGATGCTGACGTTTTTTGCATGTGATCATATAAAAATTTCAGTTTCTTGTTTTTAGGTGTTATTGTCCTCAGTTCTTTATATAAGAAAAAATAATGTATCACTGGTTTGTCGCCCCATGTTCCTGTATGTATTACGTATGGTCCTCTTTAGCCCGGTGCAGGGCTTATTTACTCGTGCCAGTTTTTTCTCTGTTTCCACGATAACTTTCTAACGCATCAACCGACTGACTTGAAATTTTGCACACGTTGGGATTACGCAAAATAGGAGAGGGGATTGCAAATGGTCACTATTAGAAAATGCTGTTTGAAAAAGTTGTTTTTAGGTAAATAAACGGTGTTCATGTGACTATTTCAATTATAGCATGAAAAAAGTCATAATTCACCGACACCAGCTGAGAATATGTATTGAGACTATTGTTGTTGTGCATTGGCTTAAGTGGCTAATCCTAATCTATCAAATAGACGTATGTAATCTTAGTAACCACAGATGGACTTCCCAAGTGAATTGCATAAAAATAATTTAAAAAGCAATATATCCATAATAGCGTCACTTATTAAAAAATATGAAAATTTAACAGAACAATCATATCTATATTGGCCTACTTTGGTGTGTGTGTGCACGGAATCACTCGCCATTATGAAAGTCCATGTTTCTCTGACATTGTGTTTGTATGAGCAGTGTTTTTGATTTTCAGGAAGCATGCAACTTTGGTTGCCAGAGTTTTTTGTAAAAATTTGCCAATTTTAACTGATTTTTCAAGTTTCAATTGTAAATTTCTAATTTCGAAGATGGTTTTTAATTTTTCATTGGTTCAAGCAGATTGAATGACGCATTTCTCGCAGTTATAATTTACTGACATCCTTAAAGAAGACTTCTCCCTACGTTAAATTAAGATTCCACCCTGAATATGTATTCGCCTTTTAAAATGTGGGCAGCACACCGTAGCGTTGTGTGAATAAGGAACGAATATTTGACGATTGTTTGAGGGGCTCTTTTAATTATTTTAAGCAGAAAGCACGGATGTATGGAGAATGGGAAACTGATATTTTTATTTTCATGTATTATTGCAAGGGCTTTTTAATCACCTTCCCCCTTTCTTCCTTTCATTACAGTACCCCTTCAGTAACTCAATGTCGGTCTAATTAATTTTGACCAGCTGGGCCTACTTGCTTTTAGTTGGAGTCACTCACGAGTACAAATTCTAACTTGCTAAATTTTTAATTATCCACACATTATCTGACGCACAGAAATTTTCGGGTATATGATAAAGCCATTCTTCAGAGTTTTAAAAAATATTTTTTTCGCTATAATATAATGCTTAGGATCAAATATTTTGAAAGTTTAAGCCAATCTGTTAATAATAATACGTGTTTATTGCAGATCCGTAGATCCATATCAGTCAGTCAGTCATACTTACAAAAACATATTTTCACATCAGAATTCTTATCAATTCACATAAAATAGGATTAATGGTAAAAGTTGCACAATTACATATAGCAGAAACAATTTCATTGTCAGACTGTATAATACGTGTGTACAAAGAATAAGAAGCACTCCTTCTGAGCTCGCCCCAAGTTTGTAGCCCTCTTATAATGCGCTCCAAACTTAAACAAAGGATTCACTTCTTATAACATCTGTATCGGGCTCAGCCACGTTGTACCAGAAGTTTTTAAGGTTAAAAATGCAATTGATGTGCTATATATCACATTCATTTTATTTCCTAGCAGTCTGCAGTTTGCCAAGTATACTTTTTCAACATCTACAGAAAGATTCATTGTTATCCATGGTGGTTTCCATTTCTTGCAACTAATATATCCTAATCCTATATGAATCTCATTGTTGTCCTGCTTACAGCCCATTTATCTGATGAGCAAGACAGAACAGAAATATGATAAGGGGCTTGTAGCTTCAGTTTGTCAGATTGTTTTCCCTGTCATTGTAAAGAAGATATAATGAAGAATATTATCATGTGTAGCGAAATAGCAATACCTGATTTTATTTCAAAAAAGGAAAATCATATTTTATTATCATTGTGAGTTTATTTTGCGAGTGACTCACTAACTAAATGACGAAACCAAAGAAATGATCTGAATTGGTATGTTATTATTTAACAGAGAATGGAGAATTTTTATGTTGCATATCTGAGTCACTTATCTTGATGTTATCATTTATTAAATCGTGTTCCTCTTGTCATCATCGCAAAACCTGAGTATAAATATATTATAAATTGACTTCTAAACTTGCTAGATCTAACTAAAGTGCGTTTTAAAGCGTGTGTGAGTGCTATCATCATCAGTGGAACTATGAATCGTCGTCATTCGTATCCATTTGCATCAAATTCTATTTACAGTTGAGTTAACGGTACATGACAGTTCTTCGTCTGCCTCACTTTTCCCTAGCATACACTATGCAGCATGAAATGTAGGATATTTTTTGCTATTCGCGAGTAATGCGTAAACACAGGAGCTTGCTTATTATTAGTTAGTTAGTTAGTTCTTTAGTTAGCTGATGAATTGCAACATTGCAAGTGTTATCTACTCTCTATTATTTTCCTTACATGGAGTATTCATAGCTTATGTTTTCCAAACTTATTGGAAGGCGATGCCAGGAACAATATCATAATGAAGCTGAATTGTAGCACGGAATGCAGGTTTTAGGGTGAATATCTTTACCAAATCAAAACTGTGGGTCTTACTTACTAAATAATTAGTTGTGGCCACAGGGGTATCGAAAGAATTGCAAAACTTGCTAACTTTGAAGCAAGGCTGAATATGTAAGCAAGCAAATGATATTATTGATGGATAGTTTTTAACACTACCCAGCGTCAGTATGGTTTATTATTATGTTGAAACTGTTGTTCATTCCATTGTTTGGTAACATTTTGGCTTCTGTAGTTTGGTGATATTTATATTTATTTATTTGGAGCGGATCGATTCTTAAAGTAATTTACGATTGTCTTTAATGCCATATTTTGCTGCCCCCACCTGTCATATAATTTGTTTACGCAATTTTTATTATTTTAATGGTTAAAGAATATATGTATGCCTGTGCCTGACTGATTTGGTAATTATTTGGTGCTTAAAACTTGCAGTCAGAAACTTGGTTGTGTTCAGCATTAGGAGAGTGCGTGCACTTTTTTTGAGAATGAGAATGGTAAACAACAGTATGAATTTATGTGCTTGGAAGGCAATTTTGTTCTCAACTCGAGCTCACGCATTTACTTGTTTGTCATCCTCACCATAGAACGCTAGGTGTAGCTGACAAGAATTTTCGTAACCCACTATTGCTTACTCTCAGTTGGTGCTTGTGCTACATAAACGTAGTAAATTAAGTTTGCTCTACTCAGCGGCATTTCAATTATAGTTTTTAACGAATTAGATCATAAAACGATCCTAGTATTCTGATCAATTAGTAGTCATAGCTATCAATTTGCACTTTGCAGCATGAGTATGTCAGTCTGTGCTACGCTTGACTTAAGTGTGCACCATATTGCGTAGTTTAAAGCAGTAGTATTCAAAAGTGGCAATAAGACCTCTTCGTTCATGATGAGAAAGCTTCTTTTTTGCACTAACAATGTTTATACTCAACCTGTTTGTCGCTTATGGGATTATTATCGGGCTCAAACTTTGTGAAATAGCTCATTTACAACTCATGTGCCACTAAAGTATTGGCTCCTATAGCGCTTAAGTTGAAGCTCACGCCAGAAAAAAGTGTACAAATTTAACATGGAATTAAATGCGGGTATCTGGACAAAATTGAAAACTAGAAAAGGAATCTATTAATTTTAAGATTTTTTCCATATTAAATCCCATAAGAAAATTTCAAAAATCTACATTTTTCTACAAAAGGTGCTATAGTGATATTTGAGGAGTATATACCTCAGCAGTAAATAAGTAATTTTGCAAAGTTTCAGCCCAATAAGCGACTAACAGGATAAGTAGTAACATTGTAAGGCAACTCCCATGTGCACTTAATCTGCAAGTAATTTCATAAATTCGCATCCGCATAATGCATGGGTCAGGTAAAGGATGTTGATGAGCTTTTTACGGCTTGTCCATTTTTATTATCTTATTGTATTTCACGCGCATGTAGGTGGACATGAAATTGGGCTTTTGTAGAAGCAACAGGAGAAAAATGCATGCACCTCCTTGAACAGATGAGATTCATGAGAGGGGCATATCCATGCTATTATTCGTCTAAAATGTGGCCCACTTTTAAACTAACTTCATGTTTCACTTTGAGGAACACTGTTGGTGTATCAGACATATGCAATCAGCCGTGTATTACTTATATGTTAAAGAAGCTGTGCTAGTTAGTTAGTTGTTTCATCCTCTATCCCACCTAGACCTAAAAGGTCTTGAGATCTAAGGCATTAAAAAGTTTCGTCAGATTCCATTACTTGCTTTGAATGAGTACACATCAATAATACGGCTCTATAGGTATTAGGTACTATAACTACGTACAGTTTGCATGCAGTTTGATCTTGATGTGGTTTGTAGGCAAGTTCTTGTTCCAAAATGTTTCAGGATCGCTTTGTTCTGTGTGAGTTATAGAGAGAGACTTGTGGTATTGCCATTTGCAAGGCGATAGCTAACTAACTGGCAAACTGAATTGAAACCTTGTATATGACAATCGATGCCATCAGCTTGTTCCAAATTAAAAGTGAAATGAGTATTGATTGCACTGGATGTAGTAATTAGTTAGTTATTGTATGCAAGCACAATCTGATGATGGTACTGTTTTTGTGAATGGGGATGAAAAATACTCGAGTGGGAATTAAATACGGTAGAAGGAATACATAAGGGAGGAAGGTCGTGAATATTTAACGTTCTGTGTTCATCTTATTCTTTGATCAAATCTTAAACGTTCAACTAAAACTACTAAAAGTTTTTCTCTACCTACTTGTCTACCTAATGCATACCAACTGATTGTTAAATTGTAGGAAAATCGTGTACAAGTTGTACCGTTTAATGTTTGACATCGGAACTCTTTCTTTCCATTCTTTGAGCTTTTCATATTTATTGTGGTCAGTTGATGAGACCATGTGAAGTGAGAAACTCACTACTTTTTCTCTGTACCACTTACTTATCAAGTACAATATGATGATGAGTTGACTGACTGAGTGGCATTTTTTTCCCTTTCTTAATCAAATCACATTGTTTCGTCTAAAGTCCTTACCGCGGTCCACTATGTTATGCTACCACTGATGGCATCTGTGGTAATGCAACCAACACATAGTATAGGTTTGTAGTAACTATAAGTAAGTTTGTATTGTCTGCAAGTAAATGTAGTTTTCCTTCCTTTATTCCAATCATCAGCTTAGCTTCACATCGCCCACCATCCCACTATCATCATCATCATTTTCATTTTTTTTGAGCTACTCACCGAGCCAGTACAAAATGTAATCGCCCCTCTCACAGTAGTCTATAGTCCTAGTCAGTCGCACAGTTAAATAGTTAGTTAGTTTATTGCTGCGGTATAAGGATGATGTTGTTGTTGTTTTTTGCAGTCATCATGTGTTCCCCACTTTTTAGTGATTCCCTCTCTTACTTTTTCTTTGCCTCTGAGATGATGATGTGAGCAGGTAATAAAATGTACATCATCAGCCATTGTGTACATGTTAGTTAAGGAAGTGTGGTGAACAAAAATGCCGCTTTTGTATCTTCCTAGAACATATTTACTTTGTAGTGTAAAGATCAAGTGAACTGAACAAGTCAGTATTATCCTTTCGGGGAAAGACTGAAATTATTTTTATGGCAAAACTCTTTGACTTTTGTTGAATGGATTTGTATAAGTTGTTTCTAGGATATTCATAGGTTGTTACGTCTCAGCATGCTATGTTATAGATGTCATGTGATCAAATTTATTCTCTTGCCCATCACATCACATGCTTTGAATTCTGAGCAGAGTGTTCTCTTTCATCATACATTTTGTATGTGTGCTTTTGGTGTGAGGATTATGCATTTCGCTACAGTCATTCCGAATAGTGCAAATTAATGAGATTGTGATGAAGCTAGAAATTGCCTGAAGGTAAACTTCCATCGGTTCCTCTAAAGCAGTGGTAGTATTCTGATGCATGCAATGATTTTTGGCGATAGTGACACCTACTTGTTTTCGTTGAAAGGTCAGTCCATAAGATGAGCATTTATTTGTAGAAATGCGGCGAGGTTTTTAAGACAGTAGTTTTTTTTAACCGCGTCTTGAGCAATGATTTTTTGCTGCTATTTGGACCTAATCTGCCTTCGCTGTTTATATTGTGTCCACTGATCATGCTTAAAATAAAATAATTCGTACTTATTGTCCTTGTCCTTGTATTGTTTTTCTACTCTTGTTTATTATTGTTGTATAACCGGTGTTATTTTCATGTAATCATTTATTAACGTACTATTTTGATGCAGGTAAATCTTAAAACTATCTAACTTGAGACCCGTATTTAAGTAGCCCTAAGAAATCCTACTTACAATGTAAGTCCGAAGTATGTTCGTAAGGAATTTTCTTAAAAACACTTTCTAAGTCTTCCTTAGACCCTCTAGTATATGCACCTACCTGAAATATTCCAATCCGATGCTCTTTCGTTTGTCAGTAACAGTCGAACAAAGAATCCGGAAAAATTGGGCCCAAAATCGAAGTTCATTTTTTGATTTTTCATACGGAAAATAACATGTAAAAATTCAGTGAAGACAGGGTCCCCCCTTACTACTTTTTTTCTCCCATTTAACTCCATGTTAAATTTTTTTTTACGAATTTTGTTATTGTGAAGCTTAACGACCGCATCGGATTATAATATTTTGTAGGCATATACCAGAAGGTATAAGGAAGACTTCAAGTCTGTTTTCAAGAAAATTGCTCGCGAACACATTTCGGACTTACATTGTTAGTTAGTCAAGTAATGCCGGAGGGCTCAATAGGACCGTATCAAATTGAACACTTAAGGCATACTCAAGTCCTTGGAATCAGTTCGCTACACAATCCATGAGCATCATAGCTGTAAACATGTACAGCAGTACAGGTAGTTGGTAGCAGCATAGTAGTTCTTTAAAAAGTAAATGAAGTCAAAGTCCTAAATCTGATTACGTTTGCCTCCTGCCAGCAAACGAACAGTTGGAATGCAGTTTTTTGTTGTCGTGGCCCAGAAAACAAATATTTAGTCGACCAAAGTGTAATTTTCTTGAATTCCTTTTGAAATACATGAATGTCCCTAAATATAGTAGCTTGCAATGATATTTATGTGCTACTGTTTATTTGTCTATAAAGAATTATAACTTTGCTTTTTTTTCTGTAGTTAGTAGTTGGACAACATTGAATAAATAGTACACTCATCTTGTGTACATTTGTGTGCCGGTTTTGAGCTGAAACTGATTGATTTGAACTCTGCTAGTGAATTTTGAACTTTCACAAGGGCAGATTCTTTAACGACTTGGAAAACGTGCGGATTGTGCTAGTGAACAGCTTCTCGCTCTTGTACTCAGGGGTGAAAACTAGCTTTTTATCATTTTGTTAGGTGTAAAAGTTGCTGTAAATTACGGCTTTAAAAACGCTTCCACTAAAGTCACATTATTTTTCCCGTCATGTACTGCTACTTTTTTGCCCTTGGTAAACATCCCATGTTTACTTTTTTCAACTTACTGAAGGAAATGACAAAGTGTCAAAGCATTTTAGCTGTGTAAGTTCAGTAGGTTGCCGTTGCATAGCCCAGGTTGTATTCCATAGGTGAATTCCTTACAGACGCATGCATGTTCAACGAGTGATTTGAGGAAACTGATGGATTACGTTTTCTCAATATGCTTTGTGGCTTTTCAACTTACTTGCGTGCTTTCAGCTTCATTTTTATAGCTGCTTGTCAAACAAACAAGATAGGAATCCAAATCCAAGTATGCTTGAAAGTGTTAAATTCTACAAAATCGTATGTCTAGTCTAAGAAAAAGATGTGTAACCTGTCTAAAGTTTTTTCATCTAAACTTGAGATTTATTCATCCAGGGAAGTAAACTGACGAGAAGTCTATCGTCAAATTATTTGTTTGCATTAAAAATCATCAGATTTTGTCTGACTTCCGTGCAAAAATTGCGGTAGCCTCTAGACGGATTCAGATATTTAAAACAAACAACGTTTAACAATAAAGAAAAAGTTATGAAGAAGACATTGTCATCATTTTCTACTTCTGTTATTTATTCTTCATTATTGTGATTCAAAGAATTCACGATCCACGAATAATCTGCCACGACTCGTTCTTTCGGCTCTAACTTTCTTGACAGTGCAGTAGTACTCTTATCAGCCATAAATCTCAAATCGCATCAACTGAAACGTAATGACATGCTTGTGAGTAGATCAATGAAGTGAAGCGGCACATGCAGACACTTTTCTGTCCTGTCCCGTTTACCGAACAGAACAGCATTGAAAATTGATGCGTGGAGAAGACGTAGCTGAACTCATTAGACTCTCTATTTGCATGCTTTTAACAGTTATGGAAAAAATCTATCAGTCATCACAGGTAACTCGAGAGGACAACCGGATGGACCCAATTTGTGCAAACAAGTGTACCATCACCACATTTCCCTTTTTTGCACGGAAAAATTAAGCGAATCAGTTTTTTGACCATCTTTCATCCAATCCCATGCTTTTTTATTATCCTAATGCACTTGATTTAAACATCCGCATTTCGTCTACATTACTAACTAACTAAGTAAGTATGCATGAGATTTAAAACAGTTTTAGCAAACAATCATGTAGATATATGAGTGTTTACTTGTACAAAAATGTGTTCATCTGGTCAGACTATAGTAGTTAAGTTAGTACGTGTTCTAAATTCTGTAGTGTTCAGTATATGGTGTGTAAAGCCGGCAGCTTGTAAAAAGGGAATGGTAAGGCGTGTAGCAAAGAATGGTTTTGGTTGCCGTTTTTAAATGAGCTATTCCCAACTAACTTGCTTGAGTAATGTGCTCTCTCATTCAACAGGATTATCCTATGTTCTGTTGGTTCGTGATTATGCACTGTCATGATCATCATTTCAATAAATAGGGCTAGCTTCCGTCGAATTCACTGTGTGCTTACCTATTGTCCTGTAGCCACGCCCTGGTGGCGAAATAATCTATGTTCCATGCGTGCACATGTTTTTTATGGTGACTCTTGCATAGAATTCGCTAATATAAAAATGGAGTTCAAGCGACGGAAATAAAAGCTATAAGGTTTTTTTACTTCCTAAAACTGACAGAGGGATGACTAACACTTTAGATGAGTGTTTAGTTTACTTGATTTGGCGTGGAATTTAGGTTCAGCTGTAATAATCTATCACTGGCTGGGAAGAATAGATTGGATAAAGAATTTAATGAGTCTTGTGTGAGGCGACGTTTTTCCTTTCGAGTTACATAGTTGACATGTATAATTTCTAAAATCATGTATAAAGTTTCAACTTTGTGTGTCACACGGAGTAGTGTGATTTACCTAGCTTTATCATCTTTGGTTTCATTTTCATATAAATATGAATGGAGAGTTATACTTTGCTTTGCTCACTAGCGTATTGTTTTTACATCTGTAGGTATGGTTGACGTTGAAATCAATATTTTTTACGAATTTACATGGTTAAGATTTACAGATGCATGTCAAATTGTTGTCATCGTAAATTTCAACTTCAAATAACTTATGTTATTGGACTGAATATTGAGTCTTATCTCACATGAGTCTCGTGATTTGTTCGGCGATTCGATTAGGTTTGATAAATAAGGCTTGAAAAGTTGATATTTGAGACGTTGTACAGAATGTAAGTCAGTTCTGAATGAAAAACAACTCGAAAGCAAATCGTTATGTAGCATATATTGCATGTAAAGTTTGAAAGATTTCACGGGCCGTAGCTAGTTAATGAAATGAGGGCAACATTCCGTATTTGTTTACAATAGCGTTTCAGGCATTAGGAGTAAGAAATATTCTTCGTCATATCTGACAATGACAATGGTCTCCTATCTCTCCATCTGCTGCAAAAGCTTCCAAAATGACTCATTGCGATCTCTGAATCTCAATATTGGGCACTGCTCTAGATGAATTATTTGTAACTTTTTTGTTCCTGTGACCAACAGCTCAAAATGAAATTACCTTTGTCATTTTTTTTGCTAGATAAGGGTTTCGAAACTTTCCTTGTGTGTGAGAGTATACTGTAAACTTTTAACATCTTGTTTATATTATCTCTCACACTTGATACGCTTCGTGTTTCCAACTTTTAGCCAAATCAATTAGGGACACGTTGGGTAGAGCACAGTTAAATGCCTTGCTTATGTTGATTTCTCTTTTGTATTTCAAAATATCCATAACATTCTATTTTCTATCATGAGAACATTTTTTCTTTTCTATCGTTTCGTTCCAATGGTAGGTTTGAGTTGTAGTTGCAAGTTTTCGTGTAAGCTCTATGATTAGTATAGCAGGGCAGAAAGTAAAAGATCGAACCATCAACCATCAAGCTAGGCTAGATCCTGTAACCATGCTCTTTTTTGGTAACTTTTTGATCCCTCCCATTACATTCATACAATTTTGTATTGCTTACAGCTTTAGTATTACTTTGTTCTTGTCCATTGACATGAGACAGAGCGCATTTCGGAGAGCATGTTTCACTCCGTTCGTGTCTGAAAACATTCGTATTCTGATTATGCTAAAGGATGCTTCTGGCTTCAGATTGAAGTTGTACCAACCTAGGGAAGTCTGCATGGTTCGATATGGATCTTTAGGCCGGCCAAATAGACAGGTTTTTTTCGTCTTACAAAATTGTTTTGTTTTACAATACGAATTTGTGATAACTACTTAGACACGTGCACTTTTGAAGAAAAGTTAACGTTTAACTAAACAGTGATTTTGTTGGAATTATTTTTTTCCAATTCTTTTTAAAAAAACTCGCAGATAAAATAGTGCAGAATATGTGAGTGAGCTTAACGTATAGATAGTGTCGGTCTGAGACTCAAACCAAACCGGTCGGTGCATTATTTCCATCACGGACTTTTTTCCAACTCATCTCAACTGCTTCTCAAGTTCATATGCAATGCATATCATTTATCACTTGTAAAAGATCTGTTCTCTCTCTCTCTCTCATTTTTATGCCGTCTGCTCTGTGTCACTAACAAACTAACCAAGAAGTAGCTTGGCAGTTTATAAAAGCTTCCAAGTAGAAAAGAAGCTTTTGTTCTGCTTCGCATTTATCATCTTCCTTATTGAATTCTAGAGAACTGATGAAGGATGCTGTGTAATTAGCTCAGTTGCTTAGCTCTGTTTTATTTACTCATCGTGGAGGGAGGGAGACGGGTATACAGAAAAAAAGATGTGAGGCTTAGCAATTAACATTTAAATAATTGTTCTAATATGATGTAAAATGCCTTGCAGTAATGCAGCTTAATAATTATTGTTTTTATAAGCTTTGTATCGTGTTAATTATTTTATGCTGTTGGACTTGTATCCAGTATCCATGTGGCTGTTGAATTCTACGAATTGTTTTAAAACATTTAGCGTCATCATTTTATTGCAATTTTGTGTGCGAATGCATTATATGGCTTTTTTCTTTTCAGTTAATAGTGAGCTCTGTTTATTTTGGGAGTAGTCTTATTTGGTGCGCACTTCCATTGTGTATATCGGCACTCGGCACTGATGTAATTTTTATTTACAAATAGTATGTTTTTAAATTAGGGTGAAAAAAGAGACACGTTTTTGTTGCGTCTTGTGTTTTAGGTAGTTTTCTGTAACCATAACAAATTTCTCCCTGCCTTATATCTGAGTGCAAGAGAATCACACTAAAATGCAAGCTATGAAACGATTCCTCGCAATCAGAGCTTTTGAACAAGCTAAAACACGGTGTCGAGGTTTCGAGATTGCGGGCTCTAGCCATGTAGGACATTTCATATTGCAATATGAATATGAAGCAACTAAAGAATGAAAAGTTTTAGTGCTGTACTGACCAAAGTTGTGGCTCAAAATTGGTAAATTATGACGTATTATAAGACGGTAGTGGTTTCAGCTATACAACAAACACGTTTAAAGGTTTATAAAGCATTTGCAACTGAGGCAGTGCTGAATAATACGTAACTCGATGGCGCGAAAATTCTTGTTCACGCGTTAATGTTCCTTTTAAAATTCATTTGGAAATGGAAAACGAAAAATCATCTTTTCAGAAAGGTCCTCGTATTCCATCCATTTAAGTTTAAATATAATGAAGTGACATGCAAATGGAAGAAAAAAACTAGTCGGCATGTTACATTGCTTTTACGTTCCCATTTGTTCAATTTGAAGTCATGCAATGTTAAAATCTATGCTCAAAACGCTTGCGATTTTTTTGGGATGAAAATTATGCCATTAATAAATCTGAAATTTTCATATCGTTTGTGGTAGCACTATGAAGCATACTCTCAGCTATGTGGGCAAACCTTGTCTGTATCCGTACCTTTTTAATTATTTATCTGTAAATATTTTTAAATCCTTTGGTATGTGAACAGTGGGAAGCCATGTAAGCATTAGGAGATAAAAAATCTGTAGGTTTTGAACGCTCGTTGGCATGAATACTATTGACTTAGCCATTCCAATGTCGTCATAGGGTTTTTAGGCAAACTGGCGAGGCAGCAAATTATGATAAATGGATGGAAACGACCGTTCATGTATACTGTAGGTTACAAACAGACGTTATATTAGCATAAGCTGCGTATAGGAAAAACCAAACAATGCTCCCTAGTTTTTATATTTCTGCTCGTTTTAGTATCTGCGTTCACGCAGCATTAGCAGTCACCTCATTGTGGTGTACCAGAGGTAAAAATGAGGAGGAAAAATTAGGTGACATGTCATCACTCAGCGACTCTCACTTGTAGTGTTATGTGTAACAAGTATGACTCCTCTCCTTATCAATGGAGCACAAAGCGTGAATGTGACAATTACTTGCAGAATTCTGTAGCTTTGAAGTAAGCTGTCATATCATGTTGACTTAGCTATTAGGTCGCCTTCTTTTGTGTGCTCCAAATATCAAATCATGTCATGTAACATGTTGACAATGTTATGCAAAGATGATGTGGCACAAAGCGCACATTTTCATTGTATTTCTCACTGTGGCCAAGCTTGTTTGTGCTCTGTACAAAGAGAAACAAATGGAAGCTCTGATTTCAACTAATTGTTTGACCATCCCGCTGTCTATTAGGTAGTTGTGATGCTCCAAAAAATGAAGTTCCTATTCAACGTTCCTATCAAGAAAAATGATTTTACTTGAGTAAGGCTAATTGGAGTTGAAAAGTAGTGGTTGTAGTTAGTGCATTAATGTCAAAGCGTTTAATATTATACACACACAGATATAAATGCGCTGATGCATGTTTCGTCTCCAAGCTTATACTATAATTATGTTATTATTTTTTACTTTTAGTTCGTAGTTAGTTTGTTGCTAGTCTGTCGAACAAAATATCTTCACTCACTATAGTATATATTATATAAACTGTTTTCAATCAGAGCTGTTTACTTTATCGAAAGTAAAGTAGCATGGTATCAGAGTTTTGTCTATGATTGGCATTTTTTCTGTTCAACTCATGTCTCGTTTTATTGATGGGATCCTACTGTGATTTTCCTCTCTAATCGTTGTATTTTTCTTTTTTTGCAGTACTCTCTAGAGCTCAACGTGCGTTAGCGGCTTCACTGGACAAGTTCCATTTTGAGTGTATCGGTAGTAACAAAACGGATGATGAGATCGTGATTGCTCAATCATTACGCCAATTTAGTCAACTCATTAATGCCATTGAAGATGAACGGGATCGGATGGTAATTTTTTTTCGCATTTTATTTGTCATTTGTTGTTGTAATATAGAATTGTGTTGTTCAGGATTTCGGGAAATAGATAACATACACGTAGACAGTTGCGGCATGTTTGTTGTAGTCTTATTCTGAGTAATGAAGTGATTGAAGTCATTTATTTGTCTTGTATTTGATCTTGAGTTGATTTGATCGACTGGATTTTGTCTTTAACTACCTGATTGTGAGAGCATATGGCTGACAGAATGGTCATTTTTATAGCCTGTCGTTTTTTCCTAAGTTCTAAGAAAGGGAGGCAGAAAATAAATCTGTTTTTATTAGTTAGTAGACACAACGTAGAATGTTATTATGATTAAAGAGAAACGGGAAGCCAAAAAAGAAAGTTTCTCTTTTTTGCCACATTGCTTTTTGCAATCGATTTGTTATTAGTTTGAAGTAATTAATTTCTGTATTTTCTTCGTATGTTATTAATTTTGTGCGTTTTTTTCAGCTGGAGAAAGCACACGACCAGTTCATCAAACCCCTAGACGATTTTCGTAAGAAGAAAATTGGAGCCGTGAAAGTAAGTGAACAAAGAATCCGTAGTTAGTGTGTAGAAAATATTATAGTTATGTAAATGCTACATTTTTTGTATTGACGGATCGAGAAAACCTTGTCATAAGACATAATTTGGGAATACTGCGAATGGATGTTGTTTGACAAAAGTTTGAATTACGTAAACATTATTTTCTTTCCTGATGTTGTTAAAGCACTATTGTGCTGTCCAATTAGTGTGGGTTGTATAATCCATGTAATCTTTATAATATTTTGAAGTTTGCCAGCTACTTTTTTGGTTTACAAATGATCTTATTCGTTAAAATATGACTGGTTGACTACCTAGTGGTAAACAAGCTGATAACGCCTCTGTTTCTCATTTTTTTTCCAGGAAGGGAAGAAAACATTTGAGAAGCAAACGACAAAGTTCTGTCAAAGTCAAGAACGCTATTTGAACTTGTCAACAAAAAAACAAGACAACTACCTACAAGAGGTAATAACTAGAAGTTTGCTGATAAAGAGATTGTTTACGTGACTTTTCACGTGCATCACCTCTTTCATGGAAAAAGCTTTGCTTAGCTTTTATCAAATTTTTCTTCTGTATCAATGCTTGCAAAGTTAGAGATAAAATGATGAGCTTAATTTAAATCTAAAAATGCGGTGGAGTTTCTTACTGCTATTGATCAGTTCTAAAGAGGCTCTAAAGGTAGTCGGGCCAATGTTCGTGTTTTCTTGGGTCTAATCTCTAATGGTAATATTCCCAATGGCCACTTACACTAACCCTAACTTTTGATAAAAATAAATTTTCCATAGCAATCAAATATGAAAATTTATTTTAAACCGAAGTTTTGCAAGTTAGGGTTTGATGGCCCTAAATTCGATTTAAAATAAATTTTAACATTTGATTGCTATGGAAAATTTATTTTTATCAAAAGTTAGGGTTAGTGTAAGTGGCCATTTGGAATATTACCATAAGTCTCTTTTTTGAAGCTGAGGAAGATAATTTGTGTTTCCAAAACATGGATATGAAGTTGATATTAATTGCACCTATTGTATTCATCCGGGTTTTTTCCTTCTACAATGCATTGCAACTCTGCTCACACCCAAAGGAAAATACTTTTCCTCGTCATTGCTAATAAAGGTGTAAAGATGGCATGAAAAAATACATTTTTACTTTTACTACAGCATTGTTTTCTCCACTTTGCCTTAGTTCCACGTTAGGTAGTACAGAATGAGTGACAAGTACTTGTCTATAAAACGACCAGTGTGAAAAGCAAGAGCGAAATTTATAACTTCAGTACATTATAATGCTCCACTAACTATGCGAAGAAGATTGCTTTCTTTCATTTTCAGTCAAGGATCCAACACATCAAACATATATATTCGGGGATCCCAAAGAATATTGAGAATGAGTTATTTTTAGTCATATTTCTTGATCTATCATAGGATATATGCAAATTGGCCGTATTTATTGTGCTTGTGCAGGCGCCCTTGAAAGTAAATAGTGGGTGTAAGTTCCTGCCTTACAAGATCCTTATTTCCTTGTTGCGCGACTTTCTAACTTGCTTATACTGTACACATTACACATCCATATCATTCATTCATGCATTTACTCACTTTGCGATTCCTCTATGGAACAGTGGCAACATTCACTGGGTACATACATACATTATAGCTAGGGCGAGTTGCGAAAGGGAAAATCAATAAGACTCTTACTGGTCCCACACATTCATTTTTTAACCAACGGGGGTATGAGAGTTTCCTTCTAGATGAGCATACATCATAATAGAGAAACTGTGTAGCAGCAATTTTTTGCCCAGCGAACTTTCCCTTAGTATGATTGTGAGGAGAAAATACTCTGGTTAGGGTAGATAGATAGTACATGATGCTGGATATGGGAGAAAAGGCGTAAAAAAGAGAGGCTGGAAGGAGATTCCAGGCTTCTAAGGTATTCGGGATAGATGGCTGCTGTGTGCATAGTATACTTATATTGGTGATGATGATGATGGTATATAGTCGGTGAGTGAAAATGAAATGTGGCAATAGTAGAATCCAGCTGGAGAAGCACGCATGACATTTGTTTGGCAAGAACTAGCTAAATAACTACTAACTGTGACTACTAGGCTGTCTTATTTGATTCATTCTAATTCTTGCTGCCTATGTAAGGTACCTTACCTAGGTTCTTGCGTCCAATGGGAGGTATAGTTAGTTAGTAGTGTGACTGAGAATGTAGAATTATTGAATCCGTTCTCCATAGTGATAGGGAGAGAGTATAAAGGCATGGCTATATAGACTGTCTAGTTGACTAGGTGGATTCGTGGAACAACAACAACATCGCTATTTTCTCTTCTTGTCGAGGGAAAGTTCTTACGTTCTACCGTGCATATGATCTTGGGTCATACAGTCGTGTATCTCCTCCTTTCATTTAAGCAGTTGTTGGTTTCCATCATCTGTACATTTTTTAGTATTTCCAAATTGGCGACATCCAACCGTAATAATATTGCATGAAAGGCAAGTTTCTTCATCAGTCGTAAATATACTCTCGTCTTGGGTTCAAATTTACTCTTCTTCAAAGCGGTAGACTATTTTTTCACCCCTTGTGTTTCCCAGGTTAGTGGATTATGATTTTTCCTTCAAGTTATTTACTGTTCAATTTTGACTACTTCGTTAGTAAATATTATCCAACTAAAAGATTTTCTAAACAATGGAGATAATGTATTATGAGAATTGTATCTTGAGTTAGGGATTCATGTGTTTGTAGGATTTTGAGTAAATAGTATGAACTAACTAGCTAACTTGCAGTCTTGTCATGTATATAATCCTTTTTGTAACCTTTGTAGCCGTAGCTGCTCAGTGGGTTTAATTAGCTGGAAGCTTGGTTTCAGTATACTGCTAGTACAGTTACTAACTGCCTACGTGAAGATTTCTGTATTTCACTGCTCAACGCTCAAATGTAAAGACGCTTTTGTTTGCCTTCAAGAGTTGGTGTTGATACCGTGGGCACTGCAATGATGTGATGACAACATTAATGATTCCTCGTGTTGACTCTGGCTGTACATGTGTGGTTTTTTCATTAACGATGTAAACATTAGTGTGAACATTGTCAAGAAGACTTGGTGAGGTCCGACGTGGAACAATATTGAACTGAATTGAATAGGATTGGTTAAAAGTGATGGGCGTAGGATTTGTCTGACAACAAGTCAATGTATTGATCCAGTGCACACAAGACGTTGGTTTATTTTCCCATTCAGTTACTTGCTGTGCATAAAAGATTCATTCATAGACTGGGATGTGTAGTTAAGTTAGTTCCCCGGAACAAATGAAAGGCTTAATATGTGTTTAGAGGAAGAGTTGTAACCTCGGTGTTAAAAGCTAGTTCTGATGAGCTGAACTGGAGTTCAAAATATGTACATTGGTGGCTAACTAACGTGGATGACTCGAGAAATATTTGAGTGGCTTCACACAGATTTGCTTCTCTGAACTACTAGTGGAATATTTATATTATTGTACAGTATAAGCGGTCTAAAAATAAGGTGCACACACATGTATGGGTTTGAATTTACGTTCTTCTGTATAAATTCACGTAAGGGAATGAGATTACAAAATATTTTTCATGTTTTATGCATAGTTATATGGTTGCTTTTGCTCATTTTGAATGTATTTTGATGATTTATAAATATTTAAATTTGTTTTTTTTTCGTTCACTAATAATGCTTTGTTTTAACATTGACACTATAAACGGGAAATTAATGCGCTTACTTTGATACTGTTTTGTAGTCTTGTGTTTTAAATTGTAACTTCTTTGGGAAAATTGTGTTTTTTTCAGTGGATTTTGATTGCCTAACGAGATTTTAGCATGCTCAGCTAGTATACTCGTGATATACTATAAATTTACGGATGAAACTCATGTTTTCTCTTGTTTCATTAATTTCAGGCCGATGCCTCTCTCGAAATGGAACAGCGACATTTTTGTCAAGCGAGTCTCAAATATGTGTTCCTTTTGCAAGAAGTTCAGGAGTGTAAGAAGTACGAGTTTGTTGAAACGGTAAGGGTCTTTTTTGCATTTTTTTCAGAGTTCATTTAGCCCCTAAAGTAAGGGATTCATGTAATCTCCATCCCAGAGAGCATTTTACGCATGGTGGTCAGCCCGTGGCCCATATCATGCCAAAAGAGTTCATCTGCTGGTGTAACAGTTTCAGAAAACTCAGTTTTTCCATAAAAGTGGTCGATCGTGAAACTGATATGTTCTTGATTATTGAAACCCACATGCACTACTATTTACTAGTTGGATGGCTCTAGGGAGTTTTTTCAATGCCTGCGTGTGGGATTTGTTTAGTCTGTATTTTTAAAGTAGATCAGCATGATGCATTGCACTAACCAGCATAGATGGATATGAATGATGATAATGCATCAAAGATCTAAAAACTGAAGCATTTGCTTTTAAAAAATACATGTAGTTACATACTTACTTAAGTAGAGAGCTATATTTGCTCAAGTAAATTGATGCAAGGATGTGAGGAACTTGCAAGACAAGAGTTATGGCACTAAAAACAGAAAGAATAAATGAGTGGATAATTTACAATGCTGACTGCCTACAACCGATTTGAAAACGAGATCTTGATGACAAAGTAACAAAAAAAGGAACTTGGTTGTATGCATTTAGTTTAAATGGGAACGTGGAATGACCAAATGTACATTGGAAATCGAATAATGTTAAGAAAGTAGGTATAAGACGTTTTAAAACATTCATGTTTCATTCATGTGTTATTTTTTTACAGCTTTTAGGTTTTATGTACAGCTGGTTAACGTTCTATCATCAAGGGCACGAAGTCGCAACCGATTGCAAGCCTTATATGACTGATCTTCAAAAACGAATACAAAATGTGAGTGTTGTAAGGTTTTCGGGAATGAGAACTTTGCGTCATATGTAAGCAAGTACATAGGTACACTATATAATGGGCATAATGATTTTTTTTGCATAGACAAGAGAAAATTTTGAAGCAACGAGAGATCAAGCAAAACTTCTAATGAATAAGATGCTAGAAATTCGTAAGTCGGTAAGTAAAAGGCTGCTGATCTTTCCGCTGATCATTGTCATGACATTCCGGTATTTTCAGTCACGTAGCATACTTTTTAAGTCAAACTCTCAAAATTACTTTGGTAGAAAAATAAATTTTACTTTGCAACCTGTTTTCTGTCGTTAACGTTACCTTGTATTCTAACTTGATATGTAATGATTATTGTTGTAGTAGCAACAGCAAGTCGAATTTTTTTTTCTTATCAACAGTTGTTCATTTGGGCACAGAATGTTTTTTAGTCTTTGATGAGAAATAGCTAGTAGTTTTTATTAGACTGTTGGTACATAATTGAAAACTTGTGCTATGAGATCTATTTCCAGGTTTTCACAGACAGAGCTTAAAATGCTCATTGTCTGTGTCGTTACTTAAGCTTCTGTTCCGTGTACTTTATTTTAGAGAATGTGATCATTCTAGTAATAATACAATCACTTCTCTCTGACTGAATTCCTTATTGTCTTGCTTTTGATATAATTAATTATCCTGTTCATTCGTATGTTTTTGTTGGATTGCAGAAAGACCCTGGTAGTCTTGACAAAGATCTTACCCGGCAAGGATATTTGTACCTGATGGAAAAGAGTAAGTCCAAATAATTTCTGATTGCCACTAAATTGTAACTTGAACTTTATGTTTCAGATTTGTAATAGTTGAGCTGTTGTAACCTAATTTCGTCTTGCGTAAGACATAGTGAAAGACTTCTTTCATTGTGTCAGACAATTATGTTCATAAATTATTTACAACGAATCTTTATTCATGCCTCTTCTTCTGTATCTGTTTCCTTGTATATGAAATTGAGGATAGTTACATGTACTTTCGTAACTAAGTTCATTAAACTCTATGAAAAATTTATTTGTCTGCTCAAAATGGGAGCCGAATTAAACAAATAAATTACAATTCCTTGATTTCATGTACATGACGAGCCTAGCTAAACAAGTGCGTTAAAGCATTATACAGTCCCACTAACAACAACAACATTATGACACCATTTTTTAAATCATATGTAATTAATAAATGATCATCTCTGTTGTTTATTTCAATTGTTACCAAATGCACTTGTTCTGCTATAGACGCCTCATATAATCTAAATACGCATTACTGGATAGAGTGAGTTATAAAGTCTGCATATTAATGCTAATTCAAATCTCTTGGCTATCATTACAGAAGCTTTGGGCAGCAGCTGGGTGAAATACTATTGTACGTACTCGAGAGAAAAACGAAAGTTTTCAATGATGTCATACAGCCAGATAACTGGCAAAAACGTAAGTTCCATTCAGTCTAAATTTCATTTGTATAGAGACAATAGGCACGTTGTTTTTCTCATGCATGGGAGAACAAAGCTTGTGCACTTGCTGGGTGAATGCGGAGAATATTGCATTATTTGAGCTGAATGCATATTAGATACTAAAAACGCTTTTGTTTCCTCTGCATTTCTAGGGAATTCAAGACGAGTTTGTTTTAAAATCGTGTGTTCGCCGCATGTCGGACTCGATAGAGAAACGATTTTGTTTCGACGTGACTCCAGACAATCGGCCTGGTACTGTATATACATTCCAAGCCGTGTCCGAGGAAGATCGTAGACTTTGGTTGGATGCCATGGATGGTCGTGAGCCGGTAAAAGAATCCACAAACTGACTAACTGTTAATCATTATTGAATTACCGAGGCAGCTAATAATGTGAACATTATTATTGCTTCATCATATATGTAGACGTATGGTCAGCCAGGGAAAGTTTCCAAATCAGAGGAAACCTGTCTAGATGATATTGGATTCAATTTCGCTCAACAATGCATTTCTGAACTCGAATCTCGTGGATTAGAGGAACAAGGATTGTATAGACTGGTAGGTGTGAGCTCCAAAGTGTCCAAACTCTTGAGCTTGGGACTGGATCGCCGTAGGCAGGAGAAGCTAGTTTTGAGTGACCGCTATGATTGGGAAACCAAAACGATCACTAGTGCTCTGAAAACGTACTTTCGAAACCTACCGGAGCCACTCATGACCTTCCGATTTCATGAAGCTTTCATACTGTCAGCCAGTAAGTTTCCATTAAAAAAAACTTGGATCCATTTTTATAGGAATCTATAGCAAGGTTTTAAAAAAATTTCATGGTTAGCTGTATAAGTGTGGAGTGTTTTTCAATAATTCTGGTTTGTGACCTTTAAGCTTGATTTCGTCAACATTTTGACTATCTGTTTTCTTTGCCAATCAAATGCGTTTTCAAAAGATCATGATCTCTTGGAAAAATGTATACATTTTCATATGATTAGGCTGAGAATACGAATTCAAATGCTTGGTTTACAATTTATTTGTATTGTCTCTCTGTTGTATACAAGCTCATTCATTGGAAGCGAGTAACTCAATAATAGAAACAGGCGGCTGCCATCAACTTGCATAGAAAATTTTCATGTAGTAGCCAAAGTCAGTTTAAGCTGCAAGTGTTCCTGACTGACTGACTATTTGTTTAGACGAATGAACGAACCATGTGGCATGCATGGTTGTACAGAGCTGCTATGGTATTGGAATGACTACTATTGATTAGTTCCTTTTTGCCCATCTATTTTTAAGTACGAACTCTGGTTTGCGGAAATTGTAGTAGTCTGGATTACTTTGAGCTCTGTAGTGTTCCATTTCCATGCACTTCTTGTAATTTCATTTCCTGGTATCTGGAACGTTGTTTGGAGTATTGTTAGCTTTGGGAAGGGATACTGATGGCATGACACGAGAAGATTCCTTTTATCTATTCACTCACAATTCCCTATGATTTTTAGACTAAAAGTCTCACTCTCAGTCAGTCAGATGTACTGGGTTGTGTATTGGGCACAACCATAATACGAGCATCAATAGTGGTGCACTTGACTCTGCCTGCAACATAGATACGCATATTAATATTCCATTGTAGATTAACATACTTTCTTTCAAAACCCGTTCTTAAGTTCACTTATTGGACTTTTTCAATTTTTATGTACAGATGTATGCATATCCTATTCCATTGAGCAACCTATGCATAGTTGGTTCCTTGTGGTGTGGTTTTATCATCCAAGATTGCATGTTTTCGTGTCAGTATGAATGCATGAATGAATCGATGAATGGTGCATCCTCTTGACATGGCTGCATTTTATATACTATGCATGCATAGTTTGTTACTGCTTTTCTCTGATATATAGCTTTTGGTTGATGCCTGTATTTTTATTTGTGTGTTAAACGATTGTTGTTGTTCTCTTTTGTGGCATTCTAATGTATGATCCACGAACATTTATAAGCGAAGGAAAAGAGCCGCAATGTATGTCCTGGCAGAACTTCATGCTAAATGCTAGTTTATACTAGTATACATATAATGTATAGGCGTACACTTTCATTGTATTCAGATGTTGACCTCAATTTATTGTCATCTTATTAAAAGGAAAACAGTAGTTTACCAAAGGTGATGAAGATCGAGATTTTTTGTTTTCCCTGTGGAAGGAATATGTGATGGCTGTGTTCATGTAATAGGAAATGACAAACTGACAGGTTATGTGGCCGTATGAAATCTGATAATGTGCAAATGAAATCTGTCGTCTGCATGGACACATAAGCTGGGTAATTATGGCAGTTTAGTTAGTGAGTAGTTAACTGAACTGACAAATGAATAGTTTTGTTGCTGAAAGCTCATTAGTCATTAGAAAAAACCATCAATCAGCCTCATTAGAGCTTATTGATACTCTGAAGGACTGTGTGAAGGAGAGGGCTCAAATGACCTGTACTTTTAAGGAAAATTCAAGAAAATTGTAGATTTTTTACGTATTAGGCTGTCAAAATATGTCAAGCATGTGAGAAAGTGAATAAATAGCGTAAGTAAGCTGAGATGAATCCGCAATTGCAATTCACAGTGAGTCCTTTATTTAAAAAAAAGCCTGCAACCGAGGCCGCTGTTAAGATTAAAAGGATGTGTATGCCTAAAGTAATTTAGCATGGCTTTCTTCTTGCTGTGTTGATAGCATGTTGTGTTGTTTGCTTATAACTGACTAACTGCTAGAAAAAATAAGAATTGCAGAATGTACATAATTGTATGCAAAGGTGAGAATCATTTCGATTTTGAGAAACCACTGTCATATGTTAAGGGCTCTGATAAGCTTTTTGTATAACTTCAATGAGAATTGTTGCACTTGTTTTCTGCAGTAACCTCAGTAACCTGTACAAGTTTTGGTAGACGGTAGAGTTTTTTTGTGCTTAATGCTATAAGGCGTGTATTAATTGATCAAAATGATGATACACATGTGCCAAACTTATTGTCCCAAGGGAATATATTGGTAGTGATGTGCTAGTATGTTATAAGTGTGCGATAATTAGGAGCAGAACGTGTAAAAATGAACTTAATTGAACTTGAAGTGAATTGAACTTTTGTTGTGATTTTGAACTATAGATGAGTGATTTTGCTTTTTACAGAACAAGAAACTCGCCAACAGAGGTTGTCTGACGTTCACAATTTGGTGCATAGACTACCACCTGTGAATTTTAGAATGTTAGATATTCTAATTGCTCATCTGGCCAGGTATTGAGAACTAAAATTATAAATTGTTGACTTCATATTGCAGGGCATAACTATGGATGGTTTTGTATTTTTTATGGTTTGTTTGCTCTCATTTTTAGCATCGCGACCAAATCTGAGAAAAATAAGATGACCATTAGCAACTTGGGAGTGTGCTTTGGTCCAACTCTACTTCGACCAGAGGAAGAAACAGTGGCAGCTATCATGGATATAAAATTTTGTAATGTGGTCGTTGAGATTCTGATAGAAAATGCTGAAAAGGTATTTCACCTTGGCTTTACATCTACCATATGTTAAAAAGATATCATAATATAAAGCATTATCGGGTTTGTTTTTTAGATATTCAAAACAAAACCACCACCAGCAGTGGAAAATGCTCCTAGAGAATTTCAACCTACTATGGTTAATCACAGATCATCTTCAAGTCCGATCAAGCAGGTGAGTGTGATTTAGTCAGTTAGTTAATTAATTAATAAGTTAACTAACATTTCATTATATAACTGAGCGTTTTTTTAGTTCTGCAATAATTACACTTTGATTTTCTGCATAGGCTATTGTCACCTCATACAATGATGGTCCCAAACCCGTATACTTGGATGGGGGCAACCGAATGGGAGGACATTGGGAAACGCTGCCGCTAAATCAAAGTGGATTGGCCATTCATCACTCGACTGCTACAGTGAACTCTCTTCATTCTAGTTCTCATTCCAGTTCTTCGAACCAAAGCTCTGGGGAAGCACCTCAGTTGACGTATAGTCTGGGTTCTCACTCTTCCATGTTAGACCGCGAACATCCGATCGTTCTTCATCCTCCGAAAAATAGCAGAGCCAATCCAGGTGTTTTAAGTGGACCACTTAGTGATGTCAAGGGCACAAGTTTCTCCCAACCCTACTTAAATAGCACAGGTATTGTTTTTAGTAGACAATGATTGATAGCTCATTTATTTGTTTCTATATTTTTTAACTTGAAATATTATTTATAAGTCCCCTGGTTGCACAGATTTTCAGACAAATGCATTAAATTATTTGTAATTTCAATATTCTGGATCTAGACAGACGGCAATATTATTTACATGGAGCGTAGGCGGGATCG
>Ga0210040_10000847_pt1 | contig 49019 bp, 45 predicted proteins | sample CryGeyCG12114_NA_FD_185462 | JGI IMG/M metagenome (GOLD analysis project Ga0210040, IMG submission 185462) | Groundwater microbial communities from aquifer - Crystal Geyser CG19_WC_8/21/14_NA (SPAdes) (version 2) | ecosystem: Environmental > Aquatic > Deep subsurface > Groundwater | place: USA...
TGGACAGTCACCATACATGCTAGAGTCTGACCAACATTCTTGGGGAGGAGGTGGGGCTATGGCGCAAAGGTCGGAGTCCATGCAGAGGTGCTGGTCGCATCATGGTTACTCATACCCGGATTCTGGTGTTGGGATGGAGGAGGAGATCATGAAGACTGCCGACCTGCTGACCGAACTTCCTATCTCTGGAGATATTTTCACCGGATGAGCTTGACAAGCCGCTGTATCTGAGCTTGTGCTATGCAGCGCTTCTGGGATGGTGGTCTCCTGAGCTTGGAAAGCCACGTTGAGACGAACACATGATGATTGCATGATATACGGACGAGGTATGAGCTGTATGATATCTACGAGGCATATTCAATACACAGCAGGATTTTTGGCTTTTTCTTAGCACATACTTGGACGGACTGTATACAAACGATCTGCTTTTCGGCTTCTACTAGTCATGACTTGGAGCGTGAGTTTCCATCGAACATCTTGATACCTTCGTTCCTTGTGGTAGCCCATGCACAGAGAGAGTTCGTGTGAAACATGAGCTTCAAGCGATCAATGCCAAACCCATACCAGAGATACCGAACTGCAGTAGAGCGACGAGCCGATCTTTCCATTGTGTGCTGCGAGCAGTAATTCAAAAGTGCCTGCTTGCTTGGGACAGATGAGGTGAGATGAGACGGCAAGGCCTAAATCAAAGTTCATGAAATCTACCTACCTACCTACCTACCTACCTACCTACCCGCTAGTCGCAGCCTTCACTTCCTCAGTCAGGTTCTCCTTCGTCATATCGCTCAGGTCATCGGCCAACTTGACCTCCATGACCGCACATATGCCATCGTCCCTGACCGCTTTCACCGCGTGAGGAAGCTCGCGCAGCAGTTCCTCTATCGTGCGCACCACGCCGGTCCAGCACCGTCCACCAGCCGCGGCCTTCGCGATTCCGCTGAAATCCGGCGTGGGCTCGAACGAGATATTGAGCGCTTTGTTGTCGACTTTCGAGCCCTCGCCTTCTGGATGGACGAGCAGCAGACTTCGGCGGGGCGCGTTCCAGCCTTTGTTGTTCAGCACGATGGTCAGGATGGGGAGGTTGTAGCGCTGCGCGATCCAGTAGACTGAGCCGGGCACGCTGAAGAGGAAGGTGCCGTCGCCGACGATCTGGCAGACGAATTTGCCCTTGTTTGTGTTTGAGGTGCTGGGTGGGGAGCTGGAGTAGTAGTCGCTTGCTAACTTGATGCCTAGGGCGCCGCCGCCGGACCAGCCGAGGCCGCCGCCGCCGCAGTTGATCCAGGTTTTGGGGAGGACGGGGGAGATTTGGTCGGCGACGAAGCCGGTTAGGGTTACGGCTTCGACGGCGAAGATTGTGTCGGGGGGAACGGAGGACTTGAGGGCGCTGGCCATTTGGGAGGGGGCGATTGCGGATTTGGAGTGTTGATCGCTGGGTGGGAGTTTGGCTAGTTCGGTGATTGTGTCTTGGCGCTTTTGCCAGGATTGTTGGCGAGCTTCGCGGGCGGAGGTGTGTGCGGAGTCCTTTAGGAGGGACTGGAGTTGGGTGTTGGAGACGAGATGATCATTTAGTTGGGTGAATGCTGTGTAGGAGTCTGCTTTGTATCGGGCTATGGCGGGGATGTAGAAGACTGGCATCTGTTGTTTTAGAACGTCGATGTCGAGATGGATAATTTTGCAGTCGGAACGTGGTTTGCATTGTGTCGGGATCCACGGCACATCACAGTCCACGATTAGGATCACGTCGGCTTTCGTAATCTGGTCTTCGATGCCGTAGCGAAGGCCGAGAGAGGCAGGGTGGTTAGCTGGGAAACACATGTCTGAACCGCCTGTGTCGAGGACTCGGAGGGCGGGGATATGGTCTGCGAGCTGGACCGCCGCGGACACAGAGTCTTCGTTTCGGCCGGTGTAGCCCACTATTAGCAGAGGAGACTGAGCATTGGCTAGGAGCGAGCAGATAGATTCCACAGCATCGGCAGGTAGGGCGGCAGGTGATACCCGCTGCCACTGGGCCTGGTCGAGCTGGTATGGCTCGATTTCTTCCTCCATTGCTTCGCGTGTGCCGTAGAGGTAGACTGGTCCAGGTGGGTCAGACGTCGCAAATTGAAGTGCTCGATTGACAACTTGTTTGACGTTCTTGCCGAATCTTATTTCGCCTGTGTATCGGCAATACTGAGAAACAATCTGCTTCTGGTCGGGCACATCCTGGATCCAGTGGATATATTCTGTTCTACTACCCCGGTATTCGCCTTCTAAAGTGATCGGTGACAGCCCAGCGAAGATGAGGATTGGTGCGCGGCCACAGGAGGCATTATGAACGGCTGCTCCTAGACCCTGGGTTCCAACATCGACGTGTACGATCACACATTGTGGTTTCCGTGTTAGGCGGGCGAAACCATCTGCCATAGAGAGAGCTACCATTTCATTTGGGCAGGTGATGATACGGGGGAATTCTCCTTTCTTCTCGTTTGCACCTTTGACCATCGCCTCGATGATGGAGGGATGGTCTGAGCCCAGGTTGACGAAGACATGGGTGACGCCGGCTTCCCACAGCGCTTCGAAGAATGCGAAGCTTGTGGTATAGGATTCCTTTGCTGTTGAACCCATCTTGGCGAGGCTACAATGGAGTTGTGGCACAGGGTGTTGAGCTCAAAGGTGCTGTAGAAGGTCGGTGTTCTTATAACCGAGTACTGGCTTTTTAAAACTGATCTGCTGCGACCGCCCGTCCTGGGAAAGGCGACGAAGGTCACCGATTCAAGCTCACGTCCAATTTTCTACCTTGAAGCGGTGCGGAAAAAAGCCCGAGCACGGACGGGAGCATCTGATGGAGATAGCTTGCTGCATGGTTGACGGCAAGTGCAAGCTCGTAGTTCGGCACTGTTTTGAGAGATTGCTGGTACTCATCCGCGACTACCCTTGTGCATGCTGGAGCGGAGTGGTCACAAGGCGGGGGACTTCTCCACCGGCACTCGGTGCACATCTCCAACCACGTGCGGGAAGGAGCTGCTTCCCAATTTCAATCCTGACTGGTTGGCCTGGTGTTAGTGGTTTTGTAGAACGAACTGAACAGATAGTGGCCAAGAAGTAGAAGCTCTGGCTATTATGTGCCCGAGGTCTGTTTCTGGTATTCCTCGGTGACGTAGAAGGAGATCTCATGGCTACCCAGACCTCGGAAAGACAAGAGATGGCAGCAACCCCTTCTTGCTCGTGTTCAGCTCGGCGACCATAAAAAAACATACACCATAACAACAGCCAGTCCCAAGCAAAGGTAGACCTGCATCACAGTCACCATGGCGCCACAGCGTGAAGCAATCGCCGACCTTTTCGGTAAACTATCTTCATCAGACACGCAAAAAGATTTCTTCAGTCATGTGGAGGACAACGTTGACTGGTGGATCGTCGGGCACACGCCCATGAGCGGCAGCTACAGCTCGAAGCAGGAATTCCTCGACGCCACAATTCAGATCTTGAACAACAAAGTGCTCGGAGGGCCATTGAGGTTCAGGCCTATCAACGTAGTTGGAGGTGGCGATGATAATCAGGCAACGGTTGAGTTGGAGGCTATTGATGCCACATGTAAGAATGGTATGACTTACGACATGCGATATTGCTGGGTCGTGAGATTTGGAGCCAGTGGGAAGATCGACAAGGTACGCGCCTACCTCGACACGGATCTACTGGCAAGGGCTATTGAACAGAACAAGTAAGTAGACCAGGATCAAAAGGAATGACGGTCAAGAAGTCAAGCGAGCTGAAGATGCCTGTTGAGAACAATTTGGTCGAAACATGAAATTTCAAGCTATTCATACACCCGTCTTGAATCTATCATGACCAACACCACATGTATCATGCTCATGATATGCTCATCAATACCCGTTCTTACCATTGATGCACCGAGGTCACCTGCCTCGCATCCTTTTGCCAAACAACGCCAGACTCCATGCTACACTATGCTATGCTATGCTATGCTATGCGTCTGAACACCTTGCTTTGCCGTACACCAAATGTCATGCCTCTCAACCTTGAAACAAATAGTAGCATGCCAATGTCAGAGACTCCTCGGAACGCAGCACTATACTTCTTTTACACCTCTGAGGCTGCCGACCCTCCCGGACGTCTTCCGGACCTTTGTCTTTTCCTCACCACCACTGCGCCTGCTTGGGCTTCGTGTCTTGGGAACACGAACCGGGGATGCTGGAGCTGGCGTGTCGTCTTCGAATATGCTCACTGTCTCTGTCCTCGTGGTAACGGTGTGCGATACACTTCGTCGTGGGCTGCTGCCCAAGGCTCCGGATATAGACCGAGAGTAAGGTTGATTCCTCGAGTCCGTTCTTGCGTACTTCCGTGGCTGACCAGGGGTCGGTGCTGGGAGGTTTTCGTCTTGGTAGGAAGTTGAATCATAGACGTCGTTGCCATCGATCTCGCCCAGCGCCGATCGTGCGACACTCGACTTGTTAGGAGGAGTGGCCACCTGTGTATTGCTGGTGTGTCGTAGTGGCGTCTTTGCTGATACTTGCTTCGGCGTCGATGGTTTGACGAGCTCAAGCTTTGCCTTGAGTTGATCTTCGATGTACCACTCTCGGAACTGACCCTGGTTGAGATGCAGCCAGTGTTGTTGTGGACCAACGACCATACCAGGCCTCATGAATCGCATGAAAGCGATGACTTCGTTGGCAGTGAAGCCATAGCGGTAGATGAGGTAAGCTCCGATAAGACAGCCTGTCCGTCCCAAGCCGGCTTTGCAATGCACAGCGATACCCTTCTTCTTCTGGATCATGTTGTGCGCGAGCCTGATGAACTTCTTGACGACTGGGAGAGCTGGGCAGGTGCCATCCTCAAAGATCATATCAATGTGCTGAATGCCGAGAGCTGTGAAGTATGTGGGGCAGTAGAGCTCCGAGTTCAGCCTGACGACGAGGCCAATATCTCTTTCGACGAAATGGGAAAGGACGTTCTTGAATGGTTGCGAAATGTCAGCCGATGGAAGCTCCGGTACGCATGAGGGCAAGCTCGAGTACTCAGGCGAAGTGATGGGTATTGGGGCAATCTGATGTGATTGTGGCGAGGCGAAGGCGAGGAAGTCGGGAGACACCCAGTTGAAGTCGCCCTGGTCTACTCGTTCAAAGCGTTCATATCTGTGACGGTCAGCATAAGGCCGGGGAGTCAAGGCGTGGTAGCTTACTCTTCAAGGTTGAAGCTCTTGAGCTCGCATAGACCCTCCTCTTTGGCTTTCCACACTCCATAGACAACATCTTGGATGCTCAACATGAAGTCGGCTTGACTGTAACCGGCGTCCCGGAAGGGCATGTATGGCGGATCAGCTTGGGCGATGGGAGCCAAAGCTAGATGCGGTGGCCAAGCTTGAATCATGACCATGTAACAAGCGACGAGGCAAGCAGCGTTTGCCCTGCTTCGTGAATCGGCTCTGCTCCAGAAGACGACAGCTCGGTCATTGTTTGCTGGGTCGCCAAGGATTTCGTGGAAGATGACGGCGAACCTGTACAGATGGCCAATGTGCAGTGGGCCGAAGTCTGCATGGAAGGCGTTATATAGCAGAGTATCGTCGATTGTGAAGTAGACTGGCTGCGGTCGTGCTGTGTCGACTGGCGTCGGTCCTCTTTGCGCACGCGATGATCGTTTGTGAGGTGATTTTCGCGTCTCTGCTGGGTAGGGAAATGGCGTGTTCTGGTTGGGGGCGTGGGTGTATGAGGCAAGGTATAGTCTGTTCTCTATGTACTCAATCACTGTGGTGGGTGGTTAGCGGCGGCATTGACGTCGAGCGTGCTTGTTTGTCATACCTTGACCATAGTTGGCCGAGTGAGATGTTGAAGGCGCCATACGACACTAATAGTTGAGCAGAACAATGCGACAGCAAGCGAATGATGTTGGAAGAGTAAGAGTTGCGGTGCGATGGAAGAGAAATGCGATGTGATGTGCAGCATAAGGTCATAAGGTCGGTTTAATGTCTTGGGCAGGGAGGTCGTTTCGTGCTGTTTGGGCGGACGCCCCGTTGCTAAGGGTAACCACGCCCACCGCTCCTTCCCAGAGGACCCTTTTCGAGCTGCCCTCCACGACCAGCTCGAGAGGCTCCACAAAACAAGCTAAAACATTACTTTTCCGACCAATACTCATGCATCAATTGTATCGACTATCGATTGCCTCGCACGCGATCAATCTCGACTCAGTTTCCATGCTCGAGCCTTGCATCGCGACCTCCATGCGGTCATAGTCACGCTTCACATCTTCGTGGCATCCAGCCGTGGACTCATGGCTCCGACGTTGGATCCAGACTTCCCTTGCTCGCTGTATGTCCCACGTTTTCCTTGCTTCGCGTCTCGCGTCAATCTCTTTCTAATTTAGCCCTAGTACGGTTGACGTCCCCCTTCCCGACCACAGATTAGCCTCGACAGCCCTTCGGGCCCTTCAAGTCGATGCCGAATTGTCTCCGTTAGTGCGCAGGGACTTCTCGCTTGTCGCTACCGAGAATCAAGGCGAGCAGAGCATTTTGAGGACGGAGTACAAAGCTACCACCAACCGTATGCTTCGTGTCGCTGTCAACGGCTTCATGGAGTCACTAGGTGTGGTGTTGCAGGTTATGGAAGAGCTCGATGTCGATGTCTTGGCTGCGAGGTGAAACTATATAGGAAACCCTGTCAATGTCACAGAAACAAGCTGCATGACAGTAGCTTTTTGCTGCGAACGCCTAGCGGAACGCTGAGACGATCCTGGTCTGACACCCCTGCCTGATCTACACGTCGAGCTTTCCAGCTTTACGCAATCCCCTCATTAGCTCGACCAGTGCACCAGACGGCAATCGCCAAACCAACAGGACTTCATCTCGGGCATGCATGGTAAGAGGCACACAATTAGATGCTAAGCGCAAAACCCCTTGGCCGGCCGTCATGCCATCTCCGCGCCAGTTGCTATCAGCCTTAAGGACTACTTACCCCATGGATCTCCCTCAGCTCAGTATTCGTCAATCGACATGAGTTCAGATGGAGGCTCGAGCACGAAAAATGTCTGGCGCGCGAGATCCGAGAAGGTAAGCTTGGTCTAGATATTGGCACTGTGATCGAGCTTGCCACAATGTGCCCCACAAAAAGTCCAGCGAGGCAGTCTTGAGGCGGCTTGTTTCAACGTAGAGACTGCCATTGCATGAGGACGAATCTCAACGTGTGCAATCAAAGCAAGTCTGCATATACGGAAGCTGCTCCTCTCAAACGCTACAGTATCTTTCTCTGACATCCAGCATCAGTTCTAGACGTCCCCACACCTGCCTACCTCTTCTTCTTGCTAGGCACAATCGCCCTATCGATCCCACTGAACCATCTCATGAACTTCTGCGCACTGCCCGGCATAACAGCATAGATGGGCATGCACTTCGAGTAGAACGGCATCCTAATCACGCCGCTCTCTCCGCTTTCGAGCTGCTGCACAATTGCTTTTGCAACTTCATTTACCTCAAGTATCGGCCCGAAGAAGTTGGCATACCACGGCACTTCCGTGATGTCTGCGAAGAGCTGTGTATGAATCTGCCCTGGCTCAACTAACACTGTCTTCACTCCATTCCTGATTCTCGCGTCTGGATTCCTCGAGATCTCGTGGGTGAGTGTCTGGTGCAATGATGACAACGCCGCCTTGGACGCGTTGTAATCTGCTAACCTTGCAGGATTGAGATGTGCAAGGAGTGACGAGACGGTGACAATCGTTGCGCCTTTCCCGTTCTCTGCGCTGCGCATCAATTCGCCGAGGAACACAAGCAGTGTGTTAAAGTTGCCCGTGCTGTTGACCATGAGCGTTCGCTCGGCTTGTTGGCTTGTGAGGCCGGCTTCGTAGCCTCCTGCTACCAACGGCAGCCCGTTGACGGCCATCGCGGCGTTGTTCACCACCATAGTGGGCACGCCCAGGTCCTCCTTGATGCGCCCTGCTATGATCTTCACAGCTGCACTGTTGCGGACGTCAATGCATTCCCACGAGAGTCGACCCTCAAACTCTCCACCTGTTCGCATCCATGCCCGGGCTGTCTCGTCTGCTTCTTTGACGTCTATCACGGCCACTTTGACCCCCTTCTGCTTGATAAGTAGTAGTTCTGCGATAGTTCGGCCCAGCCCAGTAGCACCCCCAGTGATCACTACGACTTCTTGGTCCCAGTCGACCTTCCGGGCTGGACCGTACGTTATCCGGTGGTTCAATAGCATGCACAGTCTGACGAACAACAGGAAGCTAGCGTAGTATAGAGTTGGGTTACCGAGAGGGTGTCTGTGGTGATGTGGCGGGACGGCCGCGAGACATAGCCAGAAGATCAGGACTATTGCAGGATGGAAGACTGATCTCCCTAGGACGTAGAGGATGAGGTCAAGCGTGACGTACGAATGCCAGGGTCGCTGTTGGGTTTGTGGTGGGACAACAGAGGGCATAGTGATTTTGGTGGGCTGGCGGGGTTGCGAGGTCGCCATGTTGGATGCAGAGATGGCTTGGACCATGGAAATAATGTTGGATCAGCTATCCAGATACCTTCTTCTACAAAGGCGTAGCATCGGTCAAGGTAGCGGCAAGGCCGATCGCTCTCGATACGGTTGTTGTCGTCCCGTAGTCTGAGATGTCCCCACTTAGACTCTTTCGATACTGTTGATGCCCGCACTCTGTCGGTGTTGTCGTCGTATTTAGATTACTCGTCCCTGCTTGATCAATGACCTATCTGTTATCAGGTGGTTTGCATGAAGACGGGACATGTCAGAGACAAAAAGAGCCATTGCGTAAGTCGTGCTCAAGTGCGATCATGAAACCGTGATGGTTTCCGGCTCGAACGAGCCATTCTCCGAACTTTCTGCCTGCAGTGCAGAAATGACAGTCAGGCGTAGACTATTAATACCACCGGATGGAGGTCCATTAATCGATTGAACCTGAACAAACATATTGCTTGAGGTCGGTATTTCGTCGCTCAAAATTACAAAATGAGTTCGAGCCCGGGGCATGTTTATACATAATTATACGATTGAGTCTGAGCTTCCGACATACCTCCCTGGATAGATACGACCAAGCGATCTACCAATAAGACAGAGCGGTAGAGCTCGTTGACACATTTGCCAATATGGCCGCTGGGAAGAGTTGACTTCTTCAGGAGGATCCTAGGATCAGGTAAAGATCATGAAATGGCCGCCATTCAAAAACGAGAATCTGCTTGTCCAGCTTACTACGCATATTCCTGACTACTGGCATCAGACGGAGGGGAGTGTTTTACCACTGCCGCCGGGCACCTGTCTATGACCACCATAGAATGCTCTTTCTCCTACCAAATAGCCATGTCCGTCAAAGCATGTAGACAAAACGACCTCGCATGCTAGTCGTCACATGGATCGCCCAAGATGCAACCCTAGGGCCAGCTCGCCAGTTCTCCCTCGAGGGTAAGGCGAGCATAAGGTGTATGACCATTGGCTCTGTGTTCTGCTTGGCGCGAACATTTGTCTGGTCATTGATTCGAGATGGGCTCCTGGGCACCTTTGTACCATAGAGAAGATACTCGGCGACGCGTTCTCGTTGTTGGCGCTTACGCTGTCACTGTGTAATTCTGGCACCCAAAACTGAGAATCTGTAGATGCTGCGACATAAGGCGCAGGTATGAAGGAGTCGGACCCATTTCAGATCGCAGCTTCATCAACGAGCATCATTGGACGAGGCGGAAGGACTAAAGACGAGGAGGGAGAATCTCTCAGAACCAGACGGAATCATGTTTGAGCCTCTCCGGCAGTGATGGACGAAGACAAGGAACACGAAAAGGTGGGGCACTTCTTCCCATTTCGCTCTTACCTCCATCAACTATTTGCAATGCTAGAAGTTAGATTAGCAACAAGAAAGCAAGACGACTGTGAAGAGCATAGGCGCAGATAGCCGGGTGGTGCTATTCTAGCGCAACGGTGTTGCGTATTGGTGGTGTTGGTGTGTCAGAAAAGCCCGGTGGTACTTTCCTTGGGCTCAGTAGTAGTGACCATAAACATTGTACATGTGTCCGATAGTATAGCAGATATAGTGAAGGAAAAGCCATTCGGTTTTGCTGCCTCGCAGGTACTGATTAGCTCAGCGCGCCATGTGAGGCAAGAACAACCGGCCGCAACCGCCAAGAGTTTCCCTCCATAGTAACAGGCCGTTGCGACTTTTCGAAACAACTGAGCAAGAAGCATATAACTCGAACTTCTACTTCGGTATCCTTTGGGCACCAGAACTGCTAATCGACAAGATGGCGGACGACATTGATCGAAACATGGAGGATAAGATGGAGTTTTCGACCTCCAAAGAGGTCACCGTTGCGCCTACCTTCGAGGACATGCACCTCAAAGAGAACCTGCTACGTGGGATCTATGCCTATGGTTACGAGTCGCCTTCGGCCGTGCAATCGCGGGCCATTGTTCAGGTATGCAAAGGCCGCGATACTATTGCGCAAGCCCAATCAGGTACGGGAAAGACAGCAACCTTCTCAATCAGCATTCTACAGATCCTCGAGACTTCGGTCAGAGAAACTCAAGGTGAGCGCACGCACTATGGCAATCACTGTCGCTAACATGGCCAGCCCTCGTCCTTTCTCCCACCCGTGAGTTGGCGACCCAGATCCAAAGCGTCATCATGGCTTTGGGAGATTACATGAACGTCCAATGCCACGCCTGCATTGGTGGCACAAACGTTGGGGAGGACATTCGCAAACTTGACTACGGTCAGCATGTAGTGTCGGGCACTCCAGGCAGAGTCGCAGATATGATCAGGCGCCGCAATCTTCGCACCCGCCATATCAAAATGCTGGTCCTTGACGAAGCCGACGAACTCCTTAACAGAGGGTTTCGAGAACAAATCTACGACGTATACCGCTACCTGCCTCCTGCAACCCAGGTCGTCGTTGTGTCCGCAACTCTTCCGTACGACGTTCTTGACATGACCACGAAATTCATGACTGACCCGGTGCGCATTCTCGTCAAGCGTGACGAATTGACTCTCGAGGGTCTCAAGCAATATTTCATCGCAGTGGAGAAAGAAGAGTGGAAGTTCGATACCCTGTGCGACCTGTACGACACCCTCACAATCACACAAGCTGTCATCTTCTGCAATACACGCCGCAAGGTAGAATGGCTCACAGACAAGATGCGCGAAGCAAATTTCACCGTCAGCAGCATGCATGGGGAGATGCCACAGAAAGAGAGGGACAGTATCATGAGTGACTTCAGACAAGGCAACAGTCGAGTGTTGATCACCACCGATGTCTGGGCAAGGGGTATCGATGTGCAACAGGTCAGCCTGGTCATCAACTACGACCTACCCAGCAACCGAGAGAACTACATCCACAGAATCGGCCGCAGTGGTCGGTTTGGTCGGAAGGGCGTTGCCATCAACTTCGTCACCAGCGAGGATGTGCGCATCTTGCGAGACATCGAGCTCTACTATTCAACACAAATTGACGAGATGCCGATGAACGTGGCAGACCTGCTGACTTGAGGATCGTTGCACGCAAATCGACATCATTGTCACCACTAAGCGTGGAGTAATGGTAGGATTTGGAGTTTTATGACAGCCAGGATGTGGGCTGTATGGTCGAGTACGAGTTTGAAACTACAAACCACATAGGATGGAAATGGCATGCGCTGCACACCCGTAAGTCTCCCCCAAGCTTTGTTGACAGAAGAGTCCAGACTGACTCTTTGCGGCTCAGCGTTCTTCCAAGTCGTTCTCGTCAGCAAAACAATGCCTTGACGTGCACTCGGCGGCCACGGACCACATCGTCTGGCGAGGCCAATTGTCAGGTCAGTTTGCACTTGATGATCACGGACCATGCATGCCACAATAAGCTGCTGCCGTGCTCAATTATGCGCTGTAATCCCCGAATGCTGCCATCGCTGAATACATTTTGCTGGCTGTTGGCGAGCTAATGATTTTCCCTTCCCAAGCTCAAGCTATGCCCTATCCTGGAATGCTTGGTCAAGCTTCCGATCGAAGGAAACATGTTTGGCTCGTCCTTAACGAACTCGGGCTTGATGAAAGGTGATCGCTGCCTCACCAATCGAGTTCCGCGTTCAGCCAGACGCATCGAAGACTCACTATTGAGGCACGGAAGCGGCGGGCACAAAGGCTGAAGATGAGGCACTTTCAAACAACGAGCACAGAGAGAGTGCTCGACTTGTCTTATACGAGTCCTCTATATAACACTCGTCTTCCCATGATCATCACCCTTCGAAGTTCATTGCTACACAGTTTCGGAGCCCAGGTTGAGACCTCGGGATACCAGAAACAAATCTTTGATCCTCTCAAGCCAGCAGTCATCGGTCGTGTACTCGTCTTCAATACGAGGCGTCAAAGGTTAGGCATCTGCAGCAAGCGCGTCGTCCTCCATATAAGAGGCCTCCTACATATCCTGGCGGCCACCTAAGGACAACCAAAGAGCGGTCCAGAGATGCATCTATCAACCTTTACAGCATTTCTCGGCGCTATAGCCATGTTGTCTGGCGCCTCAGCAAAGGCAGTACGCCCTGACGGGCTGGGCAAGAAGATCGATGGAAGACTTATCACTATCGTTGTCCGAGCGATGCAGTCCAAGGGGATCATGTATGCGGTCCAAGTGGGGCTTATGGCGTCTGTCCCGGTCCTGGTGAGTGGATAAAGATAATCGAGTGGGAGGGTGGTGCAGAGGCATGTCCTGGGATCTATGACCCTATCAAAATGGAGTGATGCCCAGCCAACACAACGTGGAACAAGGACGATCGGTGAACCGAGTGTTGGGTCATTTGGACGGAGGCGCAGCCGGCTGTAACTTGCCGCATTAGCATCTAATGTAATATCTCTACTTGAAATTCTCGGCCGTGAATTACACGGCCCGAACGTCCTAGCAAGCACACCTGTTCACGCAGAAGGACCGAGCAGACATGTCAGCTAGCTATTGCTGACCATTGCTGTTTAAGTGTGGGACTCGAAGGTGAATATTGGCGCTTCAGAGTGCTTGGCAAGGTGACGCGCTCGAGGAGTTCGCGCGCGTCCGGTCGCGAAGCACTCGACCTGCGGAATTCAATAGTAAACAAAGAAGTCGTGGGAAGCACTTTGTTCAGTCATACGCCTCGACATAGGGTATAATGCAGCTTTACATCACGCATACCCGATCGCATTGCAGGTGACCAGCAGTAGACGGTGGCAGCAACTGCTGCCATAGATGCGCAGCTGCCCATGTCGCAGGGACACGCATCGTTCCCTCCCAGAGCAGGATTCTCTACCAAATTACCCGATCGCACTGCTTCTTCCTTACACACACAGCCACAACAAACCTTCGGCCAGTCTGCGCCAACTTTCCCCAGGCGAGTAGAACAGTCGCAAAGCACAAATTATGGAGGCTACTCAAATGCGCCGCCTCAACCTCCCCAGCAACAGCAGTATACGACCACGGCAGGCCCGTCAGGCTTCCGCCCATATCCAGAGAAGGACTCAAACATACTGCATGAGCTAAGCGACGAGCAGAAGGCTGAGATCAACGAAGCTGTGAGCATTACCCTCCCCGCCGCTAATGCGCCCAGCCACAGCACTAATCTAGCATAGTTCTCCCTCTTCGACGTCGACAAGGACCGTCACCTAGACTATCACGAACTCCGCGTTGCCCTACGCGCCCTCGGCTTCACAATTCCCAAACATGAAGCCCTACAGATCATACAGACAAACGGCGTGCCCAAACCAACGGCGCAACGGCTGAACAGCGGTCCCGGCGCAAGGCCTCAATACCACGCATCACAGCTGCTAATACCGCAGAATGCCTTCACTCGCATCGCAGCCCAGAAGATACACGATCGGGACCCGAGGGAGGAGGTCGAAAGGGCCTTTTACCTGTTCGATGTGGACCACAAGGAGTATATCAATCTTGAGGACTTGAGAAGAGTCACAAGAGAGCTGGGCGAGAACAGCCTGGAGGAGCAGGAGCTCCAGAATATGATTGATGAATTTGACTATGACGGCGTGGGCGGAGTGAGCAAAGATGCCTTCTTTGGAATATGCTTGCAATGACACCTAGAAAGTCACGAGCGTATGCACTATAGGTCAGGACGATTTGGTTCGAAATTCTGGTTACAAGGTACCACCTGGAGGCGTCCGAGAATGGCTGATTCTCTATGTAATGTGAAGAGAAATCCACACGATCAAAGCACGCGCGCAATCAATTCTCCATCATTGCAGTCTGCACCCCCCCGTTCGCGACATGCTTGCTAACAGGTTTGCCTACGCGGTGAGCAAGACCAACCCGACTCGCAGAAGGCAGGCGCAGGAGCAAGAACGGCACCAGTCAAGGGAAGCGCGTCCGTATTGAACACTTTCTTAGAAGCAGTGACCGCCAATACCGAGCAAGCGTGACCACCAACCACCTGAAGGAAAGCGCAAATACCAATTAACGTTCGAGAAGAGCGACGAACGACCCGCGAGAACGACCAGCAACTCGGCACTTAGGGGGGAGAAAGAGACATTATTTCCGTACCCACGTTACAAGGCCGGACCGATTGTGACAGCCACAACGAGGAAGCAACGACGACCGCCAGGCCTGGGAGAAGGAGCAAGCAAGCAAGCAAGCACGATTCCACGTTCGGCAGGGGCAGGCACGAAGCATCCCACCCACAGTCAAAGCTGTAGCGAGCGGGTAACATGAACAAGGAGCGGACTAGATTTGACCTGACCTGACCGGATCCTGGCTGAGACGATTTGAAGCACGATAGCCAGCGGAAAGTCAGCAAGAACATTCCGCACGCACTACTTGTACGTGGGACCTGTTCTGGAGCAGGTTCTGGCCATGTTTGTTCACTGCTGCACGCTTTTGGGGGCAGCGGTGCCGTGTACTGGTTGGTGAGCTAGTCGTTAATCTCGATCGCTACATACTGTAAACCCTCAAGGTCTAGCTCAGGACGTCTTGTATCTATTCTACTTCCGGTTCCACCTCCCGTACCGTCCCCAATCCGCATACAAATCCTTCCAGACCTCCCTCTGACTCGCCTCCATAGATGCGTTCATCGCCCTCATCACCTCCACGTCTGTCGCGTTGAGCACGCTGTATAGACCCGGCAGTAGCTTCTCCTTGGCCTCGGGGCTGATGTACCCGTCCAATGTTGCTTGCGTGTACGTTATCAAGAGATACTGTGTGTGCAGTGACACCTGTTGGCGGAGCTGACGTGTTTCATCTGTGAGGTTGAGGTTGAGGTTGCTGCCTTTGTTGGGACGCTTCACGGTGTGGCGAGCTGCGGATGTTGAAGGGTCGCAGAGCGTTTGTAGGACACGGGAAAGTCTGGATGCGCTGGCGGGGGGGAGGGTAGTTGTACTTGTGTGTGATGGCGGGTTGAGCCAGGGTGGTAGTGAGTCCAGAAAGGCGGCTTTGGAGGGGTATGTATCGCGGGTTGTGGTCAGGTGCGCGCGAGTTGGAGGGTAGAACAAACACTTTAGCAGATTTTGCAAGCCTGGTATCAGAATGTTATGACGATCTGTGAGACGGCGGCGGTGGCGCGTTAGAAGAGTGAGGATGAGGGTGCAGATGCAGTTGTAGATGTGGTGCGGTTGGGGACCCGTTGGGATATTGTCAGGAGTGCGCTCGCTGGCTGAAGATGTAAGGAGGGCGATCGAAGTAAGTGTTTTGTCGATTATGTTTTGGTTGATCATGGCTGGGTGCGTCTCGAAGATAATTTTGCTGAGCTCCAGTCGAGCAACAAGCGTAACTGTACTGGAGGCTGCCACGCCATAATCGAGACTCGCGATCTCGCCGATGGTCGAAAGGAGCTCGGGGGAAGAAGCAGGCTCGTCGGGCTTGAGGCTTCTAACGTATCCAGTCGCAACGAGGTAGTTCTGAATCACTGAGGCAGGATGATAATGCTCCTTCCGGTCCAGCTTGGCGTCACGAACCATGTCGAGATAGTGCTTCTTACTAGAGAGTTGCTGGTTCACTTGTTGAAAAGTCGCTATGCTTGCTTGATGGAAGGCGCTCTCGCGTCGCAACGGTTGTTCAGACTTTGGATTGAGCCTGTCCGCGGCGACTTTCATAACCATGTCGACATCCTCCCGCCTTGTCACTTTCGACAACCTGTTTAGAAGCCTCGCATAGATGTCGCTGTCGAGATCGCCAATTCGTAGTAGCTTACCCAGCAGCCTAATTGTCTCAGTGTTGGGATTTTTGTTCTCGTCGAGACACAGTAGTGTTTCAATCAACGACCATGCTTTGAAGGATGAGTCCTTGTCCATATCGACAGATTCGGATTTCGTGCTTTGCTCTAGGCTGCATAGTAGCTCACAAGTCGCGACAGCCATGTCGCGGTAGCGCTGCTTCAGTCTGACGGTGAGTTTCTGCTGTCCATGGTTTTGGTCTCTATTCTCAAGCGACCGTATTACCTCTACCACGGCGAGAAGCGCAAACCAGTCGTATTGGTCGGCTATGCCACCATTCTTGCGTGAGTCCGCCTTCTTTATTCTTCTCCTCGCCCAGTCCAATACGCCTTGACCATCCGCCACATCCGCCAATGCCCTCCTCGCAAGCACACCGGTGATCTTGCTTATGCTTTGTGACGCGGATGCCAGTGCTTCCAGGCTAGCACCGTTGGTTGAGACCTCCAGATAGGGGATGAAAGACTCAAATGTGCTATTGGATGCCAGGACTTCAGCATGACTGTCGACGATGGCGCTCAGAAGGCTCAAGTAATCCGCAAGTTCAGCATGGGACATATGCTTAGAGCGTTCCTGGAGCTCGAGGAGTAGTGCTTTGCCCAGCTTTCGTGCCTGACCTTTGTTCATATTGCACTGAGACTGTGCAGAAATGAACGATGGCGGCCTTTTCACTTGATTCTGCTCATGGTTTTCCTTGGCTGCATCAAGGTAGATGTCGACCAGGTCGACATCGCTCGAAGCAGATACAGAACCAAGCAAAGCCTCTGCGCTTGACCGGCCACACAACGGTCTCTGATCTTCGTTGTTTCCTGCTCCTCTTGCATAGAGTGTAAGACGAACAACGTTTGTCAGAAGCTGCTGCGAGGCGTTATAGTCAGACAACCAGGATGTTGGCACGGCAGCAAGTCGTTGTAGAATTGCTGATAACAGTGTCTCCACATTGTCCATGTCGTCCACGGAGCCAGTCCAGGAGCTTTCTGCATTGCCATCGAAAGGACCAGTTTCGAGATGCTTCTCCATCATCAGATTTAGGTCGGACAAAGCTTTGTCAAATAGTGTCCTGCTCCCGACAACATTTTCTTCATGAAGTGAACATATAGCAGAAAAGCAATGTAACTGTTCCATCAGGTTTGCACGTACTTCCGGGGCCCTGACGTCCTTGCTCGCTTGAACTTGACGATAGCTGAGCGGCCCTGAAACTTGGTGAAGGTCCAAAGGCTGATCAAAGTCAATAAGAGCCCCTGGTACAGCGAGTGAACCGAGCAGCTTCCATAGTAACCATCTTTGTCCTTGGTAGTCGTTTGATCTACTCAAGGCGGCGCATATCGCGCCACGAAGCTGGCCCGCGTGCTCTGACAAGAATACTTGGATCATATGGGCCGACTTCTGTGCTTTGAGCATTTCTATGCAAATCATGGAGCGAGCAAAGATTTTATGTGTTGGGCCAACAAGAGTTGGCAGCTCTTCCATATCAGTCATGATCGTACTGAGCATATCTCTGCATATAGAAGGTGTTGCATAGCGTTGGCAGATGCTGGAGAAAGCAGCCAGAATGTTTGGATCATCCCAAACGTGCTTCTGACCCTTGAAAGCTGGCTCCGTGGATGAGCTGACACGGTCATGGAAGGTGTCGATCAGCATTGCCTGCCAGAATGTGATAAATGCAGAGATTTTCCTGGATTTGCCAATTTCTTCCATGATAGGCACGATGATTTCTTGTACGAGCTGATCGTGCTGATCCGCACTTGTAGGCGGATGTTCCTCTACCAACGTACCAAGCTCTTCCAACAAGGAATTACCTTCTTCGGAGCTCTCAGGCAGAAACACCACTGCGTTGAGGCTGACAACCTTTGACAGGACATCATACGTCACATCGGTCCTGCTTCTGAATATCGCTTGCCGAACGTAAAACCGAAATACGGGGTGTGAAGGCTGGACTGCGGCATCCTGCACCGTATGAAGAAGAGTCGTTGATGCTGTCACTGCAGGGGCACGTCCTTGATCTCCGCTTTGGACACCACCAGTGCCATCTGATTTATACGGACCGAGTAGGTATGACAAACTCATAAAAAGTGCCTCCAGCCAACTCTTCTCCTCTCTCCGCATCACCACATCAGATCTTGGAACCAGTCGAGCTGCTATACCCAATAGTAACGCGGCTAGTACTTCCCCACCGACGGACGAGAAGGCTTCAGCCGCGGGGCCAAAGCCAAGAACCACTTCCTGTATGACGGGCATGATCTCCGCTTCCGCAGGCTCTTTCATCCACGTCTTCCACTTGCTTGCATGGTTCTCCTGGAAGACGGCCCGCGATGGTAGAATACTATGTATCGCGATTTGTCTTTCGAGAGTTGTGGAGACCATCTTTCTTGAGAACCTGGATTTGTGCTGTAGTAAAGTCAAGGCAGGAAGCAAGATGTGTCTATTGAAAGCAGCATGAGGATCTCGCTTTGACAAAGAATACGTGGTCGAGATGTATAACTGCCATAGTTCCAGCCAGTCAACAAGCATGAGTGAGACAAGATTGGCATCGTTGGGACCATTTTCATATTCTGGACACTTCAATGCTCGGTCTGCTAATTGCAGGAGGCTGCCAATCAAAGATGCGGCAGCTTCGACATTGTCCACCCAGTTCGCAGGAGCTCTTGCAGTGCCACAACCATCGATATCATTTTCCTGCTTTAGGATGTGGGCAGCCTGTGCAGCAATGTCCAGAAGACGACGCAAGCGGGTTTCTGGTGAAGATGCCCGCTCTGCCTGAGATAGCACAGCTATTTTACGTTTCTTAGTAGGTCTTCCAGTTTCGTGATCTGCAAATTGAGTGCTAGATGGACTGTTCGTGTCAAGTGTCTCACCCTGCTGTTGCAGGACGGACTTGAGGCATGCGTCGAATGTGCTGCAGAAGCCTCTTTCCACCAGTATGGCTCTCATGGAAGACTGAGGGATGGTATAGAGTAGACATCGGAGCAGCACCCACGTCCGATGATCCAACAATAGGTCTTGATCCTGGGGCTGCCTCTTCGCTTTTGGATTAGTAGCGTGAGCCAAGCGTTTGGTAAGCCACCTTAGAACCCATTGTCGTCTGAACCCTGCAATGTCCAGACGTGGCGCGCTGGTAGGTTGATAACCGGTCCCGGTGTCAGGTCTCTCTAGGTCCAGTCCAATGATCTTGGCGGCATCGTTCAGCAACTCGACTGCTGGCTTAGTGGAATGCTCAAGAGCAGAAAGCGATTGTTCTGTCGTTTGCTCGGACATGGTGGTTGTAAGCTGACCCTATCATGTTGACCAGTTCGAGATGATTGGCGTGTTGAATACTCCCAAGTTGAGGCAAGGTCGCTCATGAAGATGCCAGAGCCATAAATCACTAAAAAGATTGTATGGCTTGAAGCCTGAGGTATCTACGCTAACAATATGGTACTCCGATTGGTCGTCTCCTTTGGCAGGAGCTCAAGCTCGCGACTGCAACTTCCTTGCGGCTTCAGCAAACTCGACAGAAACATAGCTGTCGCTCTCGAAACCTCACACGCGCCTCCACTGTGTGCACCATTTCTTAATATCGCCTCGAAAACCCAATAGTGTGCACCATGGCCGACAAGAACGTATCCGACCCTCCAACAATCATCCCGAAAACAACAAAACCGGCGAGCGAAGCTCTGCTGAATGAAAAGGTACGATTCGACCTCAATGCGAAGGTTGAGCATGGAAGGAAACTTCCAGCGAGGCATTGCTCGAGCGGAGAGAAGAGAAGAAAGGTCCGAAGGAGCACGTGCTAACAGGAGGTACAGTGGGATCGCGCATTGTCGAGCCTGGTGATCAGGTCTGGTCTGGGCTTCTCTTTCGGTGTCATCTTCTCAGTGCTCTTGTTCAAGCGGAGATCATGGCCAGTTTGGTTAGGAACAGGTTTCGGAGCAGGACGAGCATGGGAAGAGGCTGATGGTAAGACTGTCGAGGACAAGTCAGCATTCACATGAGAGGGGCTAACGAACACAACAGCAAACTTCCGACGAGGCGACCGACCAAACATACAGGATGGACTGAGACGGATACGCAATGAGAGATGAGCAACCCGCCTCCAGCACGCTTAGGCTTTCTACAAAGGTGTGCACTGTATCTACGCGGCCGGGTCACAAAAGCATAGTGAAGGCTTAGGCGGATGGGCGTTGCAACAAATATACATTGGGTGACCAGTCAGCATGTTCTTACCGGCTGGTCTTTTCCTGTTCAACCTGTTGGCGAAGGTTGTCTAGCTCAGTCTGCCGCTTTCTTAGATGCGCTTCCAAGCCTTCGATTTGCTCCTTAACCAGAGACAGATCTTCACGTAAACGATCCAGGTCATTGCCAGCCTTATTTCCACCTTCTTGGTTTAGCTCAACGTAGTGCTTCTGCTTATACTCCAGCATCTGTTGAGCTTCGCGCTTGACGAGTGTCCAGTTTGTCTTGCCAGCCTGTCGTGCACCACCGTTTTCCTGCTTCTGCTTTCGATGCCGCTCAGCGTTTGCTATGGCTGAGTCGTGCTGTTGCTCAATGTCATGAAGCTCCCGGAGCAGACGAACCTTCTCCAGCTCCTCGTCTTCTGTGACATTGCTGAAGTCGGTGCCTTTCGGCTCGTACGCGTTCCCTCTACGGCCACCTATCCTTGACAGATAGGCATCTCCAAACTTGCCTTTCCTGCCCGTGCTTGTGTCCTCGTCGTATTTGTTTGGCCGGTTGCGCATACTATCGAGCTGATAGTCGATCTGGTTGTTCTCAAAGCTTGCTCGGAGGCTCGGAGGCACAACTCTTGGTATCCTAAAGCCTTCATGTCTGTAATTGAGGATGTGTAGGAAAGCCAGAGAAGCGTCCTTGCCAATCGCGTTGCTCCCACTGGTGTTTATCAGGTTCCACGCCGACCTAACATCAGTATCCGGCACATCCAGACTGGAGTACAAGGTATGTAAACTCTCAAAGCTGATCTCTCCTCTCCGGTCCTTGTTGGCCGAGTATATCTCTTCGTATTTCCTCTTGTCGGCTGGCTTCATATACCAATCGAATCCCTCCTTAAGACCAGCATCGTCCTCGTCATCTTCTATCCTCTCGAATCTGTCTGATCCCGTCCGTACCGCTCGGTTTGCTGCTACCAAGTGGGATTTGCTCTCAGGAACGAGCCAGTCTGGGAGTTGTGCAGGGACGTCCTGGTATTCGCCGTTGACCAAGTCGAAGATGAGGCGCATGGCTACGCAAAACTCTTCGAAGTCAAGCTCACCGTCTCCGTCGACGTCTGCTAGATCCCATACTCTTTCCAGCTGGTCATCTCGAAGTTGTGAGTTTCGCAGGACTGAGGCCGCGGCTTGGTTGGTGAGGTGCGACGAGGATGTGGCAGGCTGTTGGACAAGCGAGGCGAAAATCTCCCAGTATCTGTCAATCTCCCACTTCTCTATGCGCTTCGCGGCCATTGTTGTTTTCGGATATGGCTGTTCTCTGCTCTGTGTAGGAGGAGTAGCCTCGCTAATCCTTCGCGATGGACGTTCAAGGTATTATGCAAGTTCAGTAAACGCCCTGTCAATGTTTACAGCGTAGTCAGATCGCACTATCAGAGAAATCATGTCTTAAGTCAGCAAACAAGCTCGAAGCCGACGAGGCATAGACCGTGCACCACTCCCGGGGCCAACGCTAAGCTTCGATCCATGTTTGCCAAGGCTTGCCAGATCGACCTTCCAAGACTTCCTAGCTGGACTTCGACCTTACCGGTACAGACAACTGCTCTGCCGCTCTATAGCTTACGACAGCTTTACCAGTAACGAAGTGGCTGCTGTGATGGTTGGTCATTCAACATGTCTGTCTCCAATGCGACAATCGCGGACACCACTTGGACACTTCTCAGCGTGCCATATCCAAAAGCTAATCCATCCCGTTCTGCTCATGTAGCGACGCGACGCTTGCAGTATGACATGCCCCACATTCGGGAAGGGAGCTCTACCTAGTAACCGATGTGGCTATGTCTACCAAAAGGACCTGGAAACCGGACTGCAAACGCAATATGCAGCCTTTGGCCCCAGCTCACAGCGTCGATACAGGGTCCCTCTGGCCCCTTCCCTCGAAAAGAGTGTATTTATCACACCTGAATGCACTGCTGCAAACAAAAACAACCGCTCCATACCGAGTGAATCAGAGTGATGTTCTAGCACATGTAAACCATGCTTTTTATCGGGACGAGTAAAGTGCTTCGACCGTCAGAGGCACTTGTCCTTGGTCTTGAAGGCAGGTAAGTGGTCTTTCGGGGTCTATATTTTGAGACTCGAGGATATGTATCAATCCAGGTATGATTCACGAATTCCGAGAACAACGAAGCGATCCTCTCTATGGGCAGCCTCTACGATCCTAACGCTCGTACTCGCCCTGGGCCTGATCTTTTGGCGCAATCCCACCACCACCCAACGAGCCGATAGCGTACTAACCGACGGCTCGAACCTGGTGTATCCCAGACTTGATGGCAATGCTACTTCAGTAGCACTTGAAAACGCCCTTCAACCTCGAGCAATCACACCTTACAACCCAAATAACTGGTTCGATTGGATCAACTTTCCAAGCCAGCGCGAGCGGAACATGGTCCTGTCGGCAATGGTAGGCTCAGTATCAATGATGATCGAAACTGTCAAAGTGATCCAGCAGAATCCTCTACAGTCCTCATTTCAACGATACTTCAGAACCGAGGACCTGCCTACTGTGGTCAAGGTATACGAGGCTCTCCTAGCAGTGCTTGGCATGGAGGAATATGAGCGTCTTCGTGAGTGTCTTCGAGTCAATAAGCTGCAGATCTGGTACGGCGATGGGCCTGGTCAGAATCTCTGTGCGACGACAGGGGCATACGCATACAGCTGGGACTATGATGACTCAGCCGGGTTCCCTCACCATTACATTTCTTACTGGTGGGCACCTTGATTTCCGATACCGTATTCTGCGCACTCAACATTCTAATGATTGCAGTCCTCCATTTTTCGCCATTTACCAGCCATTCGACTTTGTGCCATGTTCATGAATTGGACCCAGTTCAGGTAACCAATCCCAATACAGCAGCTATCGAGCATGTTGGGTACTAAGTAGCTCAGATCCTGGTGACAGAGGCATTGACACGATATGGTCGGCATCGTTGACCACCCTTCACGAAATGACTCACTGGGCTGAGCTTACTATCGAAATTGCGCAGCTTGAGATTGACGATGTCACGATCAGACGACCCGATGGGCAGTTGACAAAGGCCTACGAATCATTCTACAGCATGCACGTCAAGGATTGGGAAGGAGGCAAGAAGCCAACAACAAACGCTGACTGCTACGTTATGACCGTTGCTGAAATATTTTACAGCCATCTTTGCCCTCAGCTCGGCCCGTGGCAAGATCCTCCGCCCACAAACAAGATATGGCCACCCACTACGATAGCACAGATCCCGAAGAGAATGTGAGACTTAGCACTTGTCAGGAGGATCAGTCTAAATGGTGCCAGGAATTGCGCCACATGGCTGGCCGGCATGGGCGGTTCAATTTGCGTAGGCAAAGGCCCCGAAAAGGCTGTGTGGCAGGACTCGCGTGATCTGGGCAGATATACGACCTTAGTTCACTATGAGCAGTAATGAAGACGAAGTTCAAGAAGGCTCGTTGCTGCTCGCTCTCATGTGATTGTGTCGTAACATAGTCGAAATGGGATCAGGACGTCATCTTAACTAGGTAGGTACGAGGCAGGGTTAATAATTTGCTGTGGCACCTGCTCTGACAATGCAGTTCATTCCACAACCATGTGACCCGCACAACGGCTGTGACAATATTTCTGACCCGAGCATGGCCCTTCCGGGAAACTGCTAAGTTGCACCAAGTCACAAGAGTTTGTCCACGATCAAAGGATTGGAAGTCGTCGCAGCACGTGACTTCGTGGGTTTTTCGCGTTCAGTCGTTACCCCTAAACCACGTTTTCCCGTCTATCGTCGGGGACTTGCTCCATTTTGACGATCTGTCGCAAAACACACTCAGGTATCCACAGCACAGTCCACTATGGACAAAGAAGATGACTCAGATTATGGCTTGAGCTCTGGCGACGAGGCAGACCTCGAGGGCCTAGCTCTTCAGATCTCCACCCCGGCGTCGTTGAAGCGCGGTCCACCGCCGTACGATGACCCATCCCCCAAACGGCAGCGAGTGCTATCACCCCAGAATCAACCACTGAGCGCCTCGCAGCAGAGCATCACCTCGGCCATCGAACATGTGCCGGTATCGTCACAAATATATCCTGCCACTTCAGCGTTGGCTCGTCGTACTCTAAAGACCCACTTTCGGCTTCAGGGATTTCGGTTGAAACAAGAAGCAGCCATCGCCCGCTTGCTTGCTGGTGGCAGTGCAGTTGTGGTCTTCCCTACAGGTAGGCTTGAAAGTCAAATCTTACAACCACTCTCTAAACTAACCAATCGTTCTAGGTGGTGGAAAGAGTCTCTGCTACCAAGTACCTCCACCAATCCCTTGCGCTATTTAAGTTTCTCATATCAGACAGGTCCCAGCTTTTGCTTTTGCGGAAGCTGACCTCCAGGAAAATGTTCGTGAGAGTACTGCGAACGGTGGCATTTCGCTGGTAGTCTCTCCGCTTATCGCATTGATGAAAGACCAGGTCGATGCTCTCAAACGTAAAGGCTTGAATGCAGCATGTCTCGACTCAACCAAAACGAGAGAGGAATTTCTCCAAACGATGGAGGGTATGAGGAACGGAACACTAAAGCTGTTGTACTGTGCCCCTGAAAGACTCAACAATGAGGCGTTTGTTGCCTCGATCAAACATTGCCCGGGGGGTATACGCTTGGTGGCGGTGGATGAAGCTCATTGCATTTCTGAGTGGGGACATGCCTTCAGAAGCGATTACCTCAAGGTGGCGCGCTTCACCAAAGAGATTAAAGCGGAAAGAGTGGTGTGTCTGACTGCTACAGCAACTCGAAAAGTGGCACAGGACATCTGCGATGCCTTTGACATTGATGAGAGCGGCCTATTTAGGACTGCTACATACCGACCCAACCTTTGTCTGCACGCCGAGGCCGCCGCAACCAAGAGGGAAACCTATCCCAAGCTATTCGAGTTTCTAAAAGGACACCCAGGCTCGACCATCATATATGTAACACTCCAGCAGCAGTCTGAGGACCTGGCCAACCTGTTGCGGTCAAATGGGTTCGCCGCCAAAGCCTTCCATGCCGGAATGGAGGCTAGTGTCAAAGCAAAGCTTCAGGACGACTTCATGAAGAGTAATAGCCTGATAATGGTCGCAACGATCGCCTTCGGAATGGGTATCGACAAAGCCAACATTCGCAATGTCATCCATTTTGATATTCCACGCAGCCTCGAGGGCTATTCCCAAGAGATCGGCCGTGCTGGACGCGATGACCAACCATCACATTGCTTGCTGTATCTGTGCGGCGAGGATTTACATATTCGAGAGAGCTTCGCACGAGGCGACCTCCCGTCGAAAGAATCTGTCCGCAATTTGCTGCAGGACGTTTTCGACGCGAACAGCGCAAGGCTCCATCCTGGCGATGCGATTGAAAGGAGGCTCTATGAACAGTCGAAAGAACTCGACATCAGAGTAAGCTGCGTGCGTTCAATCAGTGCAAGTCTTGCTAACCCCTACTAGCCCACGACATTAAATTCCATCTATGCCCAGCTAGAGCTGCGATTCGGGCTGATCAGAGCGGTCACACCTCGATATAGCGGCTACTCCTATGCGGTAGAGAACAGCTCACACATTGCAATGGACACGAGTCCTGCTGCGACCGCGGTCAAACTATCCTCCAGACAGGCAAAGAAATGGACATCGATCGACGTCGACCAGGCAGCTCAGCGTCAGCAACTGGATCGACTGGAGATCATCCGCAAACTGCAAAACTGGTCTGAATTGGGGGTCATAGAGCTGAAAACATCCGGTGTCATCAACATCTACCGCGTCCTGCAAAAGTTGCCTTCCACGCCAGGCGAGATCGAGCAGCTGGTTGACGCCCTGTACAAGGAGCTGCAAGCCCGCGAGACACAAGAACTGAACCGCATGCGAGAGGTGATCGACCTGCTGACAGGAAGTGGGTGCTTTGCGCGATCACTGGCACAGCATTTCGGAGACGACCTACCTGATCAGCAGACTGAGTGTGGCCAGTGCACATGGTGTGAGACACACCAGCCGGTGCGCCTGATCGCTGCACCACCGGTTCCGTGGGATCGGGAACGATTCGCCAAGGTGCTAAAAGCAGTCGAAGTGAGGGATGACGCCAGATTCCTTGCACGAGTGGCCTTCGGTATTTCCAGCCCCAGAGTGACAGCGATGAAGCTTTCAGGCGATCCGGTCTTTGGATCCATGGCAGATCATGACTTTACTGTGAGTACAGGTCTCTCTGAATGATCTTTCAACACTATTCTAACGTTGCGTCTAAACAGAAACTTTACAATGCGTTCGTTACTTGCTGTGCCGCCGCGAATCAGAACGGCTGGTCTTTCAGATCCAGTCAAGACAGCTCTTCGAAGCAAACGAGTCCCGCAAAGACTACGCCGAAGAGAAAGAAGCCGCCCAAGATGAGTTCGGAAGTGCCCTCGTACAGTAGAAGCAGGGCAGGGGGTGGTAGTAGGTCCCGGACCGGTTACGGTTATTGAAGTGTGGTAGATAGACGCTTGTACAGTGTATTGTGTGTTTTCCGGAGCTGTTGCGATTGGACAGTATGAGGGTGGACTGATCTGAGGACGTACGAAGGCTGGCAGGCAAAGTACACTCAATGTGCTGCATGGGTGGACGAGATGCAAGTGCTCTTGAGTCTTAGTACCTAGTAACACGCTAAAGTGTGGACTCTTACCCTAAATGTGCTAGCGTCAAGTGGTTCATGCATCTCGAATTCATCACCACCTGAACGCCGCAGCTGAGTAGACGCCTCGACATCAAGAGGCCTTTCATCTTTGTGCAATCTTCTGCCTCCTATCTCAGAAGCATCGCATCTCGTCACCATGGCTGCGCCGAACATCCTCAACGCGGTCTCGAAATGGGCCATCCCAGTCTTCGTTGGCATTTCACTCGGTCAAGCTGCGCTATACGATGTGAGAGGCGGCAGTCGAGCAGTCATCTTCGACAGACTGTCGGGTGTCCAAGAGCAAGTCGTCAATGAAGGGACACACTTCCTGATACCTTGGCTGCAAAAAGCCATCATCTACGATGTACGGACGAAGCCTCGAAACATCTCGACCACCACTGGATCCAAGGATTTGCAGATGGTCAGCTTGACTCTCAGAGTGCTACACAGACCTGAGGTGCAGAGACTGCCGAAGATCTATCAGGTAAGCTCTCACTCTTGACCAATGTGATGCAGGCGCTAATGATGGCAAACAGAATCTTGGCCTGGATTACGACGAGCGAGTACTCCCCTCCATCGGTAACGAAGTCCTCAAATCCATCGTCGCCCAGTTCGATGCCGCAGAACTCATCACACAGCGAGAGGCTGTCTCCAATCGGATAAGGACCGACCTCCTCAAGCGAGCGCAGGAGTTCAACATCGCCCTCGAAGATGTGTCAATCACACACATGACCTTCGGTCGCGAGTTCACCAGAGCCGTCGAGCAGAAGCAAATTGCCCAGCAGGACGCAGAAAGAGCGAGGTTCACTGTTGAGAAGTCCGAGCAGGAGAGGCAGGCGAACGTCATCAGAGCTGAGGGTGAAGCCGAGAGTGCCGACATTATTAGCAGGGCTATTTCGAAGGCTGGCGATGGTCTGATCCAGATCAGAAGAATCGAAGCCTCAAGAGAGATTGCGCAGACGCTCGCCGGCAACCCGAACGTCACCTATCTGCCAGGTGGTGAGGGTGGCCATGAGGGAAAGGGGAAGAGCACAAGTTTATTACTTGGCCTGAGGACTTAAGATGGAGACAGATGGCGGCAGAATGAAGGAGTGAGGAGCCTGCGCTCTCGAGTCTTGCAGAGAAGACACCAAACCATGAAGCTGCATGCCGATTGCATACTGTGGTGGCGGTCACGTGTGCCATAAACATACCATTCCTCTCTGTAGCACTATAATGACCGCTTTGGACAACATAGCAATCACGTGGGCTGACCTTTACGGTGCCCAAGCAGTGGACCGAAAATCATGGCTCAGCGTGACCAGCGGTACATCCTCTACTATTGGGAAAGTTGCTAATGTGCTCGGCAGGATCTAATTTAGCATTAGTTCCATCTAACATAGACAGGCAGCAAAAAGCGAACCTCTGGTAACGCAGGCCAGCACGGGCGACAACACCCCGAGGACCAAGTCGTGACAGTCGAATTGGTTGTTACGGGCAGCAATGTGCTCATACAAAATATGGTTCAGGTATGTACTAGCTCCGACCAAACCTCCCTCACGAAGCTACCAAACGTGTATGAAGACCTGTGAGGACCTGCGAGGACCTGCTGGACGACGATATCCTATATAAAGCCTCTCTGCCCACAACTCGAAATGGATTTCCTCACCTGCCAAACGCAAAGTCGCCGGCAACAATCGAGTCAAGTCTTAGCTGTAGCACAAATACAGGACAACGACGCTACCTTCAGCTTAGCCCAACTAAGCTTTCACCATGGCGTTCACCGACGGCACACATGCCGCCTATGTCGCTGCCTTCTCAAGCAAGGCTGCCGATGAGGTGTCATCGGCCTCAACCAGTTTCCGGTCGAGACAGCCCCTCGGCCTGACCCCATACACAGCAAGGTTCTTGGAGGACCTGATCACCTGGCGCCACCTCCAGCTCTATGGGCCATTGCCCGGATGTGCCTCTGCCGGGCCATCCTTCTACTACAGCTCGAGTCTGCGCCACGTCAACGCAAGCAGACTCTACAAGCTCTTCAAAACTGAGTTTCGAATGAGACAGAACTCAGTCCTCTCTGAGCTTGCTTGGCTTTACAGAAACTTCAGTACGCGAACACAAGAGGACAGCGAGGTCTACGACACAATTGCCCTTGTCGCCGCCGACGCCGACATCTCATGCTCAATGATCAAGAAGTCCCTCAAACTTCTCAAACAGTTCTGCGCGGCCAAGTACACCTCGTCGCCATGGCCGACAGCGAACACCATGGCCGGCGTATCGGCCTGGGACGATCTGGCAAAAGACCTCGTCGAGGACCTCCATGCACTCAGCCGCCACAATCATCCTGTCATCCAGATCATCAAGCATAAAACAGAAAAACTCGGCATATCCATATCAACAGATTTGCTGCCCGCCGTGAGACGCTGCAAAGAGACCTACTTCGCCAGACTCACCTCTATGACAGACGTCAGGAAAAGAAGATTCGATGCAGATTACATTGTGTACATGCTGGCACCGCATCTTCAGAGCAATGACGATATCGGCGTGCACATGCTTGTACAGCTCAAGAAGGTCGGCAATAGGAAGAAAGTGTGGAAAAGACTAGTCTCGTATGTCGACGTCCAGCCGGAGAACAAGCAATCGAGCTACAGTCAGACAACGAGCGACAGCTATGGAACCCGCAACTCTCTCAGACGGGTGGAGGCAAGACAGTCAGAGAAGCCACTGGATCAAAGCGACAGCGATGGAAGCCGCGTTGGTCTGATACAGTGGGAGACAAGACACCCATTACACGCTACAAGCGAAAGTGAAGAGTTCCTTGACCCTCTTCGGCAATTGAAGCTCGGTGAGCAGTATCAAAATGCCGGTCACCTCACGAGGACGTCCCGATTCAAGGAGCTTCTGGATGTTGCGATGGAATAGAGATGAGGTCTAGCAGTTCGGGAGACGGAAGCCAGCGAGTTCACTTGGAGTTTTAAAATGTATGCACGCTACGATGCGTAGGGAAACAAATAAATGTCATATTCAAGCTATCACATTTCTTCTCAATTCTTTCTCATCTTCGCGTCGTTGGCCGGTTGGAGATGTCATCGCCTTCCTGCTGCGTACACGTTGTGAGATATCAGTCCACCGACCTTCTCTTCGTGTTTTGTGATAATGCACTGGCACTCCCAACTCCTCCACCGCGTGAGCACGTGCAAATGTGCGTCCACCATGCCTTCAACTTGGTGTCCTTGAAACGACACGGCAACATAAATGCAGCCGTAGCTATCGCAGACCCCACCCCAGCCATCCTAGGCTCAAGGATGCAAAGTCACGTTCAAGGTAGGAGCTACGAACGGGTCTGTCAGCAATGCGAACGCGAGCAAGCACAGACCTGTCGTCCACATATACTCGGCTGCTTCTCTCTTGAACGGCATGCCTCATTGCTTCGGCCAGCTTTCGGCCAATAGGAGACTTACGCGTGACCAGCCATGAAAGCTTCCGAGCCTGCAGTGCATCCCATCTCCACCATGCCTTCTGCAGACTCGTAGGTTGGCCTTGCTAACAGCATGCGAGCCAAGAGTCAGTCGCATCGGTTGTACTAATGCAGGTCTGCTTCAATAATCAAAAGCCACCCCGGACGTGGTAAGGGGTGTCCTTAGTACAATGCTCGGCTTTCCCATCCATACGGATATTATTAGGAATGTGTCCGGGAAACTATGTTGCTACTGCCAATATATCAGGCCAGCCGCCAGCTTACTTCTGCAGGATAAAGCCAGCATCAGCAAAGAAAACCTGCAAACTGCTGATACAGGTGTCTTTTTAACGTCCTCCACCAAATTTAGCCACTCTCGCTTGAGATTGAGGCTTCGACAACCACTACCACCCACTCCTCGACCGAGATGTCTGCTACTGACCAAAGCCAGAATGAAACAGCAAACAGGTTCCTCTGGAATGATCCAAAGTTTGCTGCTGGCTACAAGATAGGCGAGCAGTTTACCGGCGAATATGCCCATGACCTCTGTCTCCAAATGGGCATCCAGTCCTACAGCGCGCCCATCCGTTTCCTCGATCTAGCTTGCGGCACAGGCATTGTAATCAAGAAAGCACTTGCCATCCTGCAAAGCTCTCAGTCAGCACGGCCTTCACCAGAAGACAAGTTCACCTTCGCGGACCTCTCTCCAGAACTGCTCAAAGTGGTCCGCTCACGAGTCGTCGGTGAGGACTGGCCAATTAGCGAAGGAGCCAAGAACATGGAAATTGTAGAGGTAAACATGACGGACACCAAGCTGCCATCTGACGCCTACACCCACGTTGGCTGCAATTTTGGGCCTGGAATCGCACCTGATCCTGATCGCACGCTTGGCGAGTGTTACCGGATGTTAAGCCCAGGTGGGGTGGCTGGATGGACGGCTTGGTAAGTGGCCCAGTACGCCCCCGTCTCTATAGTTCGCATACTGATCTAGTTGGCATAGGCAGAGTAGTGGCTGGCTGCCGGATCTGACAAAAGCAACAACAGAGATTCGTGAATCTGCTGCCCGCAAGTGCGCCGAAGGCAACGGAACTGAAGAAGATCAGAAACTTAGCAAGCTACCCGACGCGATAAGTTTCGAAGGTATGATTGCCGGGTTTGCTGGTGTAAACCACGCCAAGCTCAGAGCGGATGGGGTACCAGAGGCGCAACTTCCAAGATGGGAGAAGGAAGACTGGTTCAGGACCCGGGTTGAGAAAGCTGGTTTCGCGGACGTGAATATCAATATTGTGAAGAAGGATTCGAAGGTCCCTGTGGAGGATGCCTACAGCATGATCCAGCCTCTGACCGGCATCTTGCGCATCTTTTGGACAGAGCAGCAGAGAAAGGATATTGAAGGTGCAGATCTGCAAGGCCGGATAAAGGAGTGGTTCGACCAACACCTGGATGTCAAGGATGGAAAGGTGCAGTCCTGGGGCGGTTGGCAGGCTATGGTCATCACGGCCAAGAAGCCTCAGTGAGGTGCGCGATTTCAGGCTGTCCTCCCTTTCTCCGCGATGCGATACGCGTAGGCAAAGCGTCCAGTCTGAGGCTTGTCGGTCGCGTCAGTACAGTAGAATCAATGATCCACTGCTTTGTCTCCTTGTTCCGTCGAAGAACCATATCGTGTGATTAAAAGCAAAACCGAGATTTCTTGACCTCAATTCCTGACCTCCGAGCTAGATGTGACTGACTGGAGGATCCTTCAAGTCTCGAATCCGACCTCTTCTTCCTTTCCCAGTGGTCATCTAGACCTTCTTCTGCCTCTGAAACAGGTCTAGCGACATCCCTCATGAGACTGCGCCGGCCGGTGACCGAACGGTTATGCATCCACTCATACCTGCATGCCACACATAGCTGCCGCTAAGCAGAACGATGAAAAGGCTCTAGCTTCGCTTGATGTGGAAGCGGTCGCAGAGCTCGCGGGTCGAGTGGCTGGCTTTGAGTCGTTGGACTCGAAGCTGGTAAGACCAAGTGTGGCTGTGGGCGTGCCACGAAGGCGTTGGAGGGAGTGGTGGCTCCGATGTGTTTTTGCCCGGTCTGGGGGTGAGCGGACAGATTGGTTCCGTTGAGAAGTTGTAAGGAAGGGTAAGACAAGTACGAGACAGCAGCACCTCGTTGCAGAACGAATAGGTAAGATCGATAAAAGGTACTTGCTCACATTGTATCCTGTTCTACATTGTTCGTCGTGTCTGTGTCATCCCATGCGCAACGCAAATCCCCCACCCGATTGTTCTTCGCTGCTCCTCGCAAAAATGCTTGCAAAATCTCCGGCTTCCATCTTTGGGGCTTCACCACGGTCCGGGGCTTGAGGCGTAAGTCTCCTTCTCCTTCTTTCCTGGCCTGCTTTGCTCGGAAAAGTAGGAAACATTTCCTTTGCTTTCGGTCTTGGATCTTCTTTGAGATATGGATGTTGTAGAATTTGGGAGGCCGAGGGTCGGTCGTTCGGGTCGAGAGATAGCGTAGACAATAGCAGACGCAGCCCTGCTTTGGTAAGATACGGGAATTTGGAGGCGGTGAGGTTGGACTTTGAAGATTGAGAGTTACTGAGAAGTGGATGCAGTGCTTTTGCGTTGGGCAAAGATCTGAACCCTGGCCAACTTTCTCTCGTTGGCGTTCCAAGCACGTTGAAGATTGCGGATAACTGACCGACTTCGTTCTTTCCTTGGAAGATTGGCTCCCGGGTGAGCAATTCGGCAAAGATACAGCCTATACTCCAGACGTCGATCTCGAAGCCGTAGTCCTCTGCACCGAGCAGCAGCTCCGGAGCACGGTACCACAACGTTACGACGAGCTGCGTCAGTTTTGGAGGGGGATTGCTGGTGTACCTCGCCATTCCAAAATCTGCAAGCTTGATTTCACCACGGTTATTGAGTAAGAGATTGCTTGTCTTGAGGTCCCTATGCATGATCCAATTCGAATGTAGATATTCAGTGGCCGAGCATATCTGTTGCATCAATGTCTTTGTTTCTGATGGTGAGAAGGGATCATCCATATCTTCCAGAATAGTTTTTAGGTCGTGTTCTATGAAGTCCATAACGATATATACACTGTCACACCAGCACAATACATATGGTTAGCAAATCCTGGTATCAGAACTTCTCAAGCAGCAATGTACAATTGGCAGACTCACTCGTGGACAGGCTCAGACCCGACGATGACTTCTCGTAGTTTGACAATGTGAGGATGCGAACAAGCCCGCAGGGTCTGTATCTCGCGCAGGCCTGTGACTGGGAAGCCTTCTTGACTGCGGTGGTCGAGCTTCAGGCGCTTCAAGGCCACAATGTCTCCTGAGGCTTTTAGCTTCGCTCGTGACACGAAGCCGTAGCTGCCCTCCTCGATGTTGTTCAGCACTTCGTATAGGTCAAGGCTCCTGCTCGGTGCGTAGCTTGGACTGGGAAACTCGATAAGGTGCGCATCCTCTTTGGCAGTTTCCTGACTAGGAGACGCTGTCCTCCGTCGCTTCTTCGAAGGTTCTGGCTCCTCCTCGACCGCTGGCTGGCGTTCTGCTATCTTTACTTCTTCTAGCTTGCGTTGTTTCTCCTCTTTCGCTTTTCGCTTTTGTGCTTTGTGCTTTTGGCGTTGAGCCTCTAACTCTGCATCCTCATCCGCTTCCGCCCACCTCGAGGTCATCTCGAAAGCAAAAGACCGCTGGATTAGCTCCGGTAGTGGTGATGAGCGGGTCAGAAAGATGGTCGTAGTTTTAGCGATTCTTGGACCTAAAAATATCGGTGATAGTAGTGTTGGGTGACGAGTTCGGCGTGCAGGTGCTAAACCGATCGCCCGAGATGCATTGCGGGTAGCTAGATGCTAGACGGCGATCGGCGGTGCAGGGTACACGTGCCCTAAAACGTGGTGCCTGCATGGTGACCTCAGCGGGGACTTGTCTTTCTGATTTCAAATCGCGAGAACAACAACGCGCCCTGGTGCTCTCGCATTACTATACACCTTTGCTTGAATGAACACAACTATAGACAAGGACTGCTGACATCCCGATACAAAACCCGAGTACGAAGATGATAGCGCAGGGGTTTCAGCCGTTTCAGACGACTTTCGCGGTACCGCTGCACTGCGACAGCTGTGTCCAAGATGTATCTGGCGCTGTCAACAAGCTGGAAGGTACGACTCCAGTCAATGTCAGCAACGCAGTGAGGATGGCTGATTCCACGCAGGCGTCACGAAAGTCGAAGCCGACTTGAAGAACCAGCTTGTGTTCATTGAAGGCACGGCACCCCCCTCCACTATTGTCTCAGCGATCGAATCAACTGGTCGCGATGCGATCTTGAGAGGAAGTGGCAAATCTAACACTGCGGGGGTATGCATTCTAGAAACCCATGCAGATGTGAAAGATCCAGTAAAGGGCCTCGCACGCATGGTCGAAGTCGGCGGTGGCATGACTCTAATAGATCTGACAATAAAAGGCTTGACGCCAGGTACATATCATGCCACCGTGCGAGAAAGAGGCGACATCTCTCAAGGGGCGAAGTCCGCCGGCGGCATATGGGAAGCGATCAAGGCACTTGGTGGTTGGCAGAACTCACGCGGCTCATTTGGCGAGATAAAAGTCGGGAAAGATGGTAGAGGCAATGCCTTCCTTGACAAGCCCTTCTCCATCTGGGAGGTCATCGGGCGAAGTATGGTCGTTTCGAAACAAGCCGAAGGCTCGTTCGTCCAGAACGATCCAGATACATTAGTGGGTGTGATCGCCCGAAGTGCTGGAGTGTGGGACAACGATAAAACCGTTTGCTCATGCTCAGGCAAAACTGTTTGGGAAGAGAGAAAGGAGCAACAAGGTCGAGGCATGCTATGACTTTCGCATCATTGGTCTCCGAATTGCCCTTTGGAATCTGCGACTGCCGCAGAACAGCGAATCGGGCATCGGCAAGGCCGGTGTGAGCTGACGCCCGACACGACGAGTTTGGTGGTTGTCGTACGCCACAGCCTGAAACACAGCTTAAACACTTTTAACAACAATAAGATTTCCCCTTCCTTCAAACCCAACCCCTCGAAACCGCGTGTCGTCTTTCTTTCCTCTCTTTTGGCCTTTGCATCGTCAGCACTGTTGTTGTGAGAAAAGCTGTCACATGAGAAAGGTCTTCGCAAGCCAAGGTGATGTGACTTATCCTCCGCCAATGTGCTTCTATGCATGCCAAGAAAGCAACCAACCTCGGGCGCCTCGAATCGCTCGGCTTCGAAGCTAAGCAGGCTGAAGCTCGGTACGAGCCAATGCCTTGGGCCCGCATGGCCTTGTTTGGGTTCGCGAGCCAGGGGTAAGAAGCAGCTATGATCGCTACGTATACTCCTTTGAGTTAGGGAGTGCTGCAGAATCCATACGAAAAGCGTGTCCCCGCTTGTTGACTTGATGTCACAGAACAATGGTGTGAGACTGCGATGTGATTATCATCTTGCTGTCTAGCACAACTTCGCATGCCAACTCGACGAGCTCTGGACCTTCATTAGACGCGCTGGCCGTGCCGCAAACCTCCCGCGTTGCTTTCCCGGATAGTGCTTGCATTGATAGGCTGTTCCACGTTGGTGCCCAGAGCCGATCGGAGCCAGAATCTCGACGGGCGCTTAACCCCTGCCCCATCTTCAGGGAAGAACAACGGCTGGTCCGAACATTTGTCCTGCGGCCGACTGATAGCGATACCTGATCGCATCCTGCGTCTATTGCTGGGTTCTCCTGGTACCTAGCTAGCTGGTCTTCTGATTGTCGCGAACTTCATCCTCGTTTGCGGTCCCAGCTGAGTTCGAAAGAAGACAGAGCCTCGAGTATCTCGCGGGTGCGGGAACAGCGTTGGAACCATGTCCCTCAAACAGGTATGGATATTGTTCAGTATACGACGGTCGGTTGTTAACAGAACGCAGGAGATCGAGACATGGGTCGAAGCCCTGAGTTACTACGACAGCAATCAGTTCGAGAACTCGCTCAAAATCTTCGATAACATCGCAGATACCTCAAAGATTCTATTCAACTGTGGTGTAATACATGCAACCATTGGCGAACATGATCGAGCGGTACGGAGCACGAGCACGAGAAGCGAACTGCGGCTGACAAGATGCAGGTCGAATGCTACCAACGAGCCACACAGCTCGATCAATATCTAGCAGTCGCATATTTCCAGGAGGGAGTGTCGAACTTCTTGGTCGGGGACTTTGAAGAAGCACTGGCAAACTTCAATGACACGCTGCTATATTTGCGAGGGAACACGTATATCGACTACGAGCAACTAGGCCTCAAGTTCAAACTGTATTCATGCGAAGTATTGTTCAACCGGGGACTGTGCTACATCTACCTACAGCAAGAGAAACCAGGGATGCAAGACTTTCAGTATGCGGTCAAGGAGAAGATGACACCAGACCACGATGTGATAGACGACGCGATAAGTGAAAGGGCGGTCGGGTATACCGTCTTCTCGATCCCCGTTGGTGTGCTGTATCGACCCAATGAAGCCAAGGTCAAGAATCTAAAGACCAAGGACTACCTAGGAAAGGCCCGCTTAATAGCAACAGCTACCTCGAACACCTCTACCGGATTTGCAGGAGCGGAACAGAGAGAGCGCCAACTGATAGAATCGTCCGCAAAGGACGACCGGCTCCCAGAGAATATCAGTTATGCAGCCACAAATCTAGTAGACAGGACTCTGACGCGAAGAGGAGGAGGGGGACGTGAACAGAGTGCGCCACCAACTATGAGCAGAAATCAATTCCCTCCAACACCTCCTCCCGAGGGCGACAAAGCAAGATCGCGCATATCGAATGGCGCACAGTACCCAAGCAGGAATATGTCTCTGAGAAATGCGAACCATCGCCCTGCAGCATCTTTCAGCCAGCAAGATCCCAGGCCTCAGCCGCTTACGATACGCACAAATCCCCAAGCCTTCGAGACCACGCCGCCACTATCAGATAGGGGCTCTTCCACATCAGATGAGAGGCAAAGGGTAGGAACGACGCGAACAGTGTCAGAACCACGAGGACCACAATCGAGACAAAAAGTTATGGAAAGGAACGCATCTCAACAGAACAGCAGATCATCCGGCCCACTGTATGGCGAGACCACACGCCAGCACCTCGCCTACATGCCCGAGGAAGACACGGTAGACGACGTGTATGGCATGTACAACGCTCCAGCACCCAAACCCAAGAAGAAGCACAGATCGAAACACCATCAAGAATACCTGGACGAGGAAGACGAATACATAAATTCCTCGCCAGACGAAAGCGCGCTACGCGTACAACGGCGTTCACATTCACGCGGGCCAAGCATATCATCGACATCCTCCTCAAAACGACCAGAAATGCGAAAGATACGCGTGAAGGTACATGCTAATGATGACACAAGGTACATCATGCTGAACACACCTTCCATAGAGTATGACGACTTCGAAAGCAGAGTGCGGGAGAAGTTCGGCATCAGGGGGAAGATGCGAATGCTGATGCGCGATTTCGACGATGAGCCTGGCCAGATGATCACTATGGCCGACCAGGATGATTTGGATGTGTTACTAAATCATGTCAAGTCCACTGCGAGGAAAGAGAGGAATGAGATGGGGAAGATGGAGGTTTGGGTGCAGCAGATGATGTAGCTGTTAGCATTACCTTGCCCACTGCTGGATCACTAACAGCCACTACATTCTTACAGATTTGACGACTGAGCGGAAGAACAGGACATGATGGGAGGCAACCCCAAGGGCCCCCAAAGAGCATAGCGCTGGATGCTGATTTGTTATGATACCATTTGAGTATGACTGGAGTTCAATTTGATGCGAGGAGCGATATGAGAAAGAGTTAGGCAGGGGGGAACGGCCGTGTACATTTCATGTCAATTTGTGAGCAATTGAAGGAGAGGAGGCTCATGTTTTACTTTTTGAACAGCTTGAATCTTCTAAACCATTTTCCATGCATTGTGCATTCTCCAAATTCCACCACAACTTTTGTAGGACCTGAGTGAGCACCGTAACTAGAAGACCCGCGCAGCAAGCATTCATTCATGCCTTTCGACGTCTCACCCTCCTGACTTACCTTTAGCGCTAGCACTGTTACAACTGAGGTCCTGTGCACGCACCCACCCTTCGCTATCCCCGCCTTTCCAGCGAACCCGGTGGGCGCACCGCAATAATGCCCATCGACCTCACAACCACGATTCCCGCACCCTCACCCACCACAACCCACGTCCTGCCCTCCCCCTTCACATACAGCCAGCCCGCTCCCGTCCTCCTAACCCAAGGCGCCGAAGCCCTAGTCTACAAAACCCACTTCCTCGACGCCTCCACGCCGGCCATCCTGAAGTTCAGACCGAGTAAAGCGTACCGACACCCCACGCTCGATGCGCGGCTGACGAAGCAGCGCGTTCTTGCTGAGGCGCGTGTGCTGGTTAAGTTGGGTGGGCTTGGTGCGGGGGCGGAGGGGGACGGGCGGTGCGAGGTTAATGTGCCGGGGGTGTTGGGGTTGGAGTGGGATGTTGGGAGGAAGGTTAAGGGGGCGGAGGGGGCGGTTCGGGCTCGACGGACGCAGGGGCAGAGTCAGAGTCAAGGTCAGAGTGTGGAGGAGAGGGTTAAGGAGGAGGAGGGCGGGCAGAAGGGTGCGTGGATATTGATGGAGTTTGTGGATGGGCAAAGTGTGAAGGAGTTGTTGAGGGGTGTTGATGCTTATGTCAAGAGAAGAGGTGAGGCTACATCGCAGGAGGAGACTGCAAGGATGAACGAGGAGGTAAAGAGTCTGATGCGCAGGATAGGGAGGGCTGTTGGTGCCATGCATAGTAGGGGAGGGGTCGTGCATGGTGATTTGACGAGCAGTAATGTTATGGTGCGGCCGCGTTCTGGCAAAGGTCTGAATGGTCATGCTGAACAGAATCACGAGGGGGAGAGCAGTAGCATATCTTGTCCAGATCTGAAAGGCGAGATCGTCCTGATTGACTTCGGCCTTGCGACCCAGTCGATACAGGATGAGGATCGTGCCGTGGATCTGTATGTGCTGGAGCGAGCATTTGGATCTACCCATCCTAGGCAGGAGGATTGGTTTGATGCTGAGGTGTTACAGCACCAGGATGGGTACAGGGGCAGCTTCAAGGGGGCTAATGTTGTGCTTAAGAGGCTTGAGGAGGTGAGGATGAGAGGCAGGAAGAGAAGTATGATTGGATGATGATTCAAGCCATGAAGATTTTATCCATGGTGAAAGAGACTACAGAAATATGAGCTATACGCAAGTACGACCACCAACGCCACGCTAAGAACAATGCGCAACTAAGGAGTCAACATTTGGACGTTGAGGACAGGCCATCCTCGCTATCGCCGAGCTGTGCCACGGCATAGTAGCCTTTGTTCTCGACCACGCCTCGATCCTTCACAACAGCGGTGTATTTGATCACCCACTGTGGCTCAATATTGCCCTTGAGGCCGGGCTCCGAGTCTGGGGCATCTGCTCTAGAAGCCAGTATCTTCGCTCCGCCATCGCCCTGGCTTAAGATTTCACGGGTTGTTCCACATGGGAGGATGTCCATGCAATCATTGTGCGTCAGAAGCTCGATGTTTTTCTCCTTCGCATACAGGATCAGGGACTTGGGCACCACGCAGCAGTCCTTCACATTTATCTGATCGACGGTGGGCCGGACGGAAACTTCAGGAAGGAACTTGTCGAGTCGGTCTGAGCTGAATTCCGAGAGACCCAGCTGGGATATGATACCGCGAGAGTGGTAGTCTTCCAACACCTTCCACGATTTTACTTGCGCATCCAAGCCTTGCGACTCGTCGCTGTTTGCGCTGGCATCCTCATCGGCCGACAGCTCTTCCTCGCCATCGTCATCCGCGTCGAAGGTCACTCCAGGAAAACTGACAATCAAGAGGTCGATGGTCTGCACTCCGAGCTCTTTCAAAACCATGTCTATGGCATCACGGGTGTGCTTGCACCGCCGCGAGGCTGGAATGCCTGGCAGATAGAAGAGCTTGGCCGTTATATCGTATACCTCTCGTGGTTCTGCGAGCGTCTTCGGGCGCAAGTGAGGGATATAGAGTGTATCGCCGTCTTGCTCTGTCCACTCCTTGTACGCTTCACCGGGTTTCGCGGAAGGAGAGACGTGGTTTTGATGGAGATTGAAGTTGGCACGCAGGCCATTGACGAGCTCGACGTTGGACTTCGAGTATAGCGGCCGGCGCATAAGTGACGGTCCGGAGGACATCACATTGCTGTCCCATAGTGAGCAACCATTCGTATGTGGGCTTACCAATCTTACGATGTAGACAGCACCAGTTTCATTGTAGGCATGGTCGCTGTGTAATCAGCACTGTTTGACACTGAATGCATCAACGCGGCAATTCTGGCCCTTTCAAAACATCATCCACATTTGAAAGGAAGGCGCGTTGGTCATAGTGATTATTGTCTTCGATCGGCACCGGCGAAGGAAATCCTGAGCCTGAGGGGCACTTGACACTTGACGCTTGACCACGGCCGTTGGTGGATCAAGCTTCCTTCCAAGTCCAATTTTACGAAACATCACCTTGTCGACTGCGCACACTTTCTCCCATCTGCCCGCACGATATTGTCTAGATACAATGGCCATCAAGTAATGCTCACTGTCGTCTTCATCTAGACCAGCTGCTGACATTCCCCTCTAGTTATCTGATTCTGTTGTCCAGGCAGGGCAAAGTGGTTCGTGACCTCTCCTGGTCGCCCACCACGGTTTTCGAGGTCAAGATCTTGGGCTGACACGTTTGCGATATTAGAGATTAGCAAAATGGTTCATTACACTCTCTCCGAAAGAGAAAGCGAAAATCATCAAAGATGTCTCGCAACTCGTTCTTTCCCGACGCACTCGAATGTGCAATTTCCTTGAATACAAAGGTTGTTCTTGCCTGCACCCTTGCCTACTCGCACTGCTCTGGTATGCTGACTCCTTTACCACAATGCAGACACGAAAGTGGTCTACCGTCGATATGCTTCCCTATTCTTCATCGCGGGCTGTGCTTCCACAGACAATGAGCTGATCACCCTCGAGATTGTCCATCGATACGTCGAACAAATGGACAAATACTACGGCAATGTCTGCGAACTCGATATCATCTTCAACTTCCAAAAGGCATACTTTATACTCGATGAGCTTATCCTGGCTGGCGAGATGCAAGAAAGTAGCAAGAAAAATGTGCTTCGAGTCATCAGTCAGCAAGACAGTCTCGAAGATATGGAGGTAAGCGTTTTCGTACCCTATCTCTGCATGCAGTCGCAACCCATCGTGCGTAACTGCTACTATCTGCGTACTGCTCAAATGCTCTCTCATGCCACATCCACTAATTTTGTCTCTCTCTATTCTTCAGGTCGAAGAAGAAGTCACCAAGATCATGTAAACTTCTTGCCGTACACGAAGTCCGGGCCTCAAAACGACGCAGCATAGTATGGTCGTGAGTGTGGCTAACAGGTTTTCTTACTTGATCCAGGTAGATGCAACCTTACAGAACCTGAAGGCTATTGGGCTCTACTCGGAGTGAAAGCGATGTGATTCTATCGCAGGCGGCGATTTACCTCTGTGTACCGACCTATTGAATGCCACACTTTATCACATTACACAACGATAGGACTTCGTGAGGTGGTCAACATCCTTCTGGCCAAACAGTATAGGCCCTGCGGCCTACAGCATACCTCTCCAGCTATCGTCAACTGGGCGCTCAAATTTGCTACAGCCTCAGGGTCCAAAACTCTAGATCCTGGGTCATTGACCGAAAACTTGGACTACCTGAGAAACCACGATGCAGCTGAGATAGGCCTACACATCTACGGTATGGCTGTGCAAGCTCCCGCAATGGAGCAGAATAACGCGCGAAGAGCATTCAGCGACGAAGCATGAAGAGTGGCGTTGTTCGATGGATACGAGGTTTGCTGAACGCAAAAGAATCAACCTGTGATGAATTATTACTGGAAAACGTGAACCTGAAGTCTTGAAATCAAGATGCTCTTGTAAACAAGAGTTTGTTCAGTCATATTTGTTCTCTTGCTCATGTGCTTTAATGATTGGACAATCGCCTGTCAGACCACGTGATCAGCTCAGCTGCGCCAACTTCAAGTTCAACCCCTCAAGCCCTGGCCGATGTTACAAACCAGCATCAACCACACCCCACGATATGATAGCGACACCGAACAATATGGACTGCTAGGCGCCAACGCCTGGCTACACTTGTTACAACAGAGCAGTCTCTGCCGCCAGCTTGGATATCTCTGCATCTTGTAACACCCCAGCCTGACCAGACACGCAAGCCATCGCAAACAAAGCGCCGCTCATCGACCGATCTCATCTGCGCGCATTCAACCGAAAGAAATATCACTTTCTCCATATTCCGGTTGGTGCCGACCCTTTTCGCATCGCAGGCTCTCTGTAGGTGGACGCAACACAAGCACTTTTGGAAAATACTTGCCCCATTCTGGGACTGATTTGCTACAAGATGAAGGTACGTAAACACTCTAGAGATCGAGGCTACAGCTGCCGGACACGGCCAGAATATCTGGGCCAGCCCAGAGACTGGAGCTCTGGTCCTTTCCTGCCGGTCTGGAAAGGCAGCCAGGGCGGGAATTATGTTTGGGTTGGACTGTGCTAACACGTCGCTAGTTCGTTGCACACCGAGATTTCGACTATGTCAGCTCTTCACTAAACTTCACAACTCCAGATCTCTACATTCTAGGAGGCTGCGATCTCTACACCACGAAAGCCGCAGGAAGCGACAAAAAACTGTACAAGAGCATTGAAAGCGACCTCGAGGCACAATACGCATCAAATGTACAGTTCTCCCGGTCGCTATCACCTCCACAGCAGGATGCAATGGCACAATCGCTGAATCTGGAACGGAAAAGCCCCTTTGGTAATCTCGGAGTGGGTAGCTCTCGACGGACGTATGCATATCTAATCGCAACGCTAAATGCTAGCCATCCAGATTATGACTTTTCGATGGTGCTGCGGCCCACAGACTTCAAGCGAGAGAAAAGCCTTAAAAAGGTTATGAACAGCTTTGACAGCACCCTGTACAACCTGCGACCTCGAGGCCCTTCATCGGTCATCCAAAGGTCAGCACTACATTCAGGAGCCACGTATCCGCCTAATAGCCAGGCATTGTGGGGACCAGGTATGTGGAGGCTGATCGACCAACAGATGAGCCTAAAAGAGTGCACCATATACCGCTATTCTCCGGAAGAATTCGATCCCTTCGAAGACGACGAAGCAGGCCACATGTGGTCGACAAACTACTTCTTCTTCAATAAAATCAGGAAGCGAGTATGCTATCTCTACCTTCGTGGCATCAGCATACTGGCACGACAGGGCGGTACTGAGACTCCTCTTAGAACACCTATCAAGGACAAGAGAGACCTTGAAGATGCTTCGGAGGGCTGGTTCTCGCCAGCCAATGAAGGGGCAAGAAAACGTGCGAAATACTGGTTTGGTGACAGAGAGGCTGTGTCCGTCAACGACTACGCTTACGATGCTAACAGCAGACTGAGTACGTCTCAGCCTGTTGAACTGGTGGAGACTTTGTCACCGCCCAGAAGACCTGTTGTGGACGACAATGATCAGTATGTGCTAAGTGACGAAGATGCGCGAAGTGCTAGAAGTCACAGCACGCTTCGCGGTGTGAGTGAAGAAGTCGTTGGGACTCTAGACATTTGAAAGCTGTTGCTTTGCCTGCAGCAATGGCGTTGTTCGGATATCCCGGTATTGGCTGAGGGAGAACTACGACTTGGTTTTGCTATTACGATACCCGATAATGCTGGCGTTCTGGTCGGTGGGAGAGACCAGAAATGCCTTTCACCACGGCACCATCAACAACGACATCTTTGCTTCACGATTGGCGCTCACAACAAATAGAAGGAGTATTCTTATAGGTTTGGGTGTCTGGTATTGGGTGTCTGGTATTATGCTCTCAGAGCAGGTAGTATGCTACTATTAGGCTAATCAGTCGTTTCTCGCTTCATAGCCGTTCAATTGTTATGGGACCCTGTCCTTTCCTTTATGCACCCATTCCACTCACCACGTCCGTCTGAGACCTTTACCGCCTGCTATATCTCGACCTGATCATTTGGCGCAAACACGCTAACATCATGTCTTTCTCCTTTTGATACCCGGGGTACGACGCAACGAACATGGACAACGAGTTAGGACCGTGAGCAATCGCTGTGAATGAGGGGGTCGAAATACCGCATGACTTACAGTAGGCGCGCGTGACGCGGAGCAGCGCACGAAGCGAAGACGCTGGTCGCAGTCGCAGTCGCAGCAACAAGTGCGTGGCCAATAGAGACGAGAGGAGCGACTCAACGACGACCGTCTCGAGGATCCAGGTTGTACCAGGGGACCAGTTGGACGGAGGTACAATCAGTATTCGAGCGGACGAGCTACAGGACGCTCCTCACGATGCAGATACTGGACAAACTGCGTGAGAGGGCAGGGACGATCGGCGGCCAACTGCAGTGGAGGAAAGGCTGAGTTGCAGGTGTGTGGGAGCCACAAGGGGAGTGATGCGGGAGGTATGCACGAGTCGCACAAGCAAAGCAGCAACGGCGGCTCCCGAGCATCTGTTGCAGCTACTAGTATGGCTTTCAATTACGACCTTAATAAACTTATAGTCCAGGCTCCTACTACCACTATAAGTCAGGAGACAATGTTACCTCCTTGCTCAACCTTCAGTTTTTTTCTTGTCCTCATCCATCCCCTGCATGATCCACTTACTTGCGTTCTTCGCATACTCGTCCAACTCTTCGGGATTCTTCTTCAGCATTTCCTTGATCTTCAAGGGCTTTGGCACAGCACTCCCCTTGCTCACGCCCTCCCTCGCAGACATCATCTCCTCCCACTTCTTCACATTTGGGAATTCCTCGATATCGATGCCTGCCCAGCCGGCCCAGATCACCCAGCCGACGGTGGTGATATCGGCTATGCTGATGTGGTCGCCGACAATGAATCCGCTCTTGCTGTCGTTGAGGTGCTTGTCGAGGATGCCATAGAGACGTCTGGACTCGTTGATGTACCGGTCGATGCCGTACTTGATCTTCTCGGGCGCGTAGCGGTAGAAGTGGTTTGCTTGGCCTTGCATAGGGCCTAGACCGCCGTGTTGCCAGAAGAGCCAGTTGTTGCATTCGTAGTATTCACGGGAGCCCTTGGGGAAGGAGATCTTGTGGTCCTTCTGGTCGTATTCTTCAGCGAGGTATTGCAGGATTGAGCCTCCTTCGAAGAGCCGGATTTGTTGGCCGTCCGAGTGAGTGTCTGTGATGGCTGGGATTCGACCATTGGGGTTGATCTCTAGGTACCAATCTTCTTTTTGCTTGTTTGTGGAAATATTGATGTGTTCTGTCTTGTATTGTAAACCCAGCTCTTCTAGAGCTATGGAGATCTTGATGCCGTTCGGCGTCGAGTCGGTGTAAAGGGTGATATTTGGTCGGTTCGTGCTTGACATGTTGGCGGTTTTTGCTGCTTGTCCTATAATGTGTTCTGCTGATTGTTTGAGTCTGGTTAACGACGATGCCATATGTTGGATTTCGATTTCCTACGTGGTCACGATTGCTTTTCCTGCCTACGTGTTTGCCTACCGTATCCGATCTGTCCGACGTGCTGCTGTTTGTCATCAAGGCTCATCATGACGTTGCGTTGATGGAAAGCTTCGAGTTGGAGATAGATCAGCTTCCGAGGCCTGGATAAAATTAGCAGTTTGATACTGACATTGTCCGTTAGCAAGCACGATTGTCGTTGTTGCCGTCAGGTTTGCTGTTGAGTGGTACAAGAACAGCATGCCCACCGTTGCTGGTAATTGGCGATACCGGGTCCCAAACTTGCTGCCCGGGCAGAATAAGCACAGAACCAGTGTGCCGACGCCCGTGCAGTGCTCGATCGGTGACCGCCTTTGTGCTCTCCACCACAACAGAATTCCCTATCTGGCCAGTCACTGCTCTGGGCAGTCACCAAAGTGTCCGCAAATGCGGAGAAATGATTTGGCCAAAAGGTACTAAACGCTATCGATGTGGACTCGCTGCAAACGATAGGCGCATCGAAGACGCAGAAAGGCGCAACTTCCTGCCGATCATGGGTGGGTTTGGTACAGTACTTTTCGTGTCTTGCTGACGGCGCTGAAAAATTGGGTCAAACTTCATGCAATGAACAGCCTAGTTTTGCCTCATACTGCATGATCGTGGTCGTTGACGGCTTGGGATGGGCAGTGATATTGCCTTCTTGTTGGGATACTAATTTCTTATGTGTTCACGTCTCCGCAAGACATTGCATTGTTCTGTTGTTTCTTTGTCCTTGGATTTGTTTCTCGTTGCAGAGTGTTGCGATACTCAATGCTAAAGCAGCTGATCGTACATGATGGCTGATACCAATACACAGAGCGGCAGGTCACCGGCCTCGGGAGTCACACCCTCAAGTACGCAGCGTTCGTCGTCGAGAACACTCGATGCAGCAGAGGGGAACAACCGGCGCGCCTCGTTACGCTCGGACAGGCAAAATAACACAGAGGGCTTTCAACACCTCTCGACACAAGGATCGCGACGGAGCTCGAAACGGCAGCCAAGATGGTGGAAGATCCGCTGGTTCAAGGGAATGGTTGACGATGTCAAGAGAAGGCTGCCATTCTATATGAGCGACTGGACAGATGCATGGGACTACAGAGTCGTGCCAGCCACGACCTATATGTATTTTGCGAAGTACGTTGAGAAACTACCAATGCCGATGCATTTGCTCCCTTCCACAGTTCATTCTGCACTCTTAGAGATCCAGATCTACTTGTTTGAGGTTGGGATGCTCGATATCCGGTACACAGGACGACAAGGTCGTTTAGAAGCCATTCTGCACGCATACAACACAGCCAAGCTGTTACGCTGAATATGCTAACCTGTGCTTCGCAGTATCCTTCCAGCACTAGCTTTCTCCCTTGACATGTTTGTCAAGACCGATAATTCTTACGGCGTCAACGAAGTCTTGCTAGCCAGCGTCCTAGGTTGCGTCGTCTTTGGCACGTTCGCAGCCCAGCCACTGGTCATTGTCGGTGTTACAGGTCCAATCACGGTCTTTTCGTACACGGTCTACGACATCGTCACTCCAGCTGGCTACGACTTCTTCCCATTCATGGCATGGGTCGGTATCTGGTCCCTGATTATGCACTGGTTTTTGGCCATCTCCAACTCCTGCAACAGCTTGACGTACATCACCAGGTTCAGCTGCGACATCTTCGGTTTCTATGTCGCGTTCATCTATTTGCAGAAAGGCATACAGGTGCTGACTCGCCTGTGGGAAAACCGCGATCCGGCAAGCCCTTATGTGCAGATCATGGTTTCGCTGCTAGTCTTCGGCTTTGCATATCTCTGCGGCATTATTGGTGAAAGCCCTCTTTTGCACAGACATGTCAGAAAGTTCGTCGAAGACTACGGTACACCGCTGGTGATAATCTTCTTTACGGGCTTCGTCTACATCGGCCACATGCGAGATGTCAGCCTGGAGAAACTTCCGACCAGCAGAGCATTCTTCCCGACGACCGACCGATCATGGTTTGTGAATTTCTGGGATGTCTCCGTCGGCGAAGTCTTTCTCGCGCTCCCGTTCGGCCTGTTGCTCACGATTCTATTCTGGTTTGATCACAACGTTTCCTCGCTCATTGCACAGGGCACAGAATTCCCACTTCGAAAGCCACCGGGCTTCCACTGGGACATTTTCCTCCTTGGTCTGACGACCGGTATTGCAGGCTTTCTTGGCCTTCCATTCCCGAATGGCTTGATACCGCAAGCACCCTTTCACACAGCATCTCTCTGCGTAACGAAACTGGTGATCGATGAGGATGGAAAAACAAAACGAGTTACCGACCACGTTGTCGAGCAACGAGTTAGCAACCTCGGCCAAGGCCTCCTTTTCCTAGTCACCATGACTGGACCGCTTCTGATCGTGCTCAACCTCATACCGCAAGGCGTCCTTGCAGGTCTATTCTTCGTCATGGGCGTACAGGCACTGGCAGGAAACGGCGTAACCGCCAAGATCATTTACCTGCTGAAAGACAAGGAGTTGACGAGTCCCACCGACCCATTGAAAAAGCTCGCTCGACAGAAGATGATCTGGATCTTCGTCGCGATACAGCTCGTTGGTTTTGGCGCAACTTTCGCTATCACTCAGACTATCGCTGCTATAGGGTTTCCGGTGTTCATTATTGCTTTAATTCCCTTACGCACGTTCGTCTTGCCGCGCTGGTTTAGGGACGTAGAGTTGAAAGCGCTCGATGCACCCACTGCGGGCGAGTTCGTCATGGAGAGCGTCGGAGGCGCTTATGGTGAGACTCCGAGCGGGTCGGATACACCTAGAGACGAAGAAGAGGGGAACGTCACTGTCGAGCGTGAGAAGGATGTTCCAATTATGGGAGGCCCGGCGAAAAATCGCGAATAAAGTGGCTACAGGTTTTCGGAAATGAAGCTAGAGAAAAGAGCAATATCGACAAGTAGAGATAGAGGAATCACCCAAGATAGGATGAGGTCGAGGGCGCATATGTCAGGTGCGGGTACCTCCCGTTGTACAAGCGACTTGTACTAGCTGTCCGGGCATAGGAGCTGTAAGGTCTGCATCTACATAGCTGATTCTAA
>Ga0210040_10000850_pt1 | contig 48912 bp, 34 predicted proteins | sample CryGeyCG12114_NA_FD_185462 | JGI IMG/M metagenome (GOLD analysis project Ga0210040, IMG submission 185462) | Groundwater microbial communities from aquifer - Crystal Geyser CG19_WC_8/21/14_NA (SPAdes) (version 2) | ecosystem: Environmental > Aquatic > Deep subsurface > Groundwater | place: USA...
TTAAACTGGCTTTTACTAAAACTTTATATTTTTTAGGTTATATAAAGCCTTATCATTCGTTTATACATCAATTAAATACCGTAATAGTGCTTTACCCTTGCTACCTATTAAGTTTACATGCTTTACGCTTAAAGAAAGTATTGCCAGAAGCAAAAGCTTTCTCTATAGCAGTTTTAGCGGGGCAAACCATAATTATAGCACTTGCTGTTGAAGATTGGGACAATCGTTTTATTATGCCCTTTCTGCCTTATTTTTTTATTTTAGGAGCTATTGGGCTGAATGATTTGTTAGCTAAATTGATTAAATCAGAAAATAAGCTTACAGCCTAATTCCAAGGCGTTCTTCAAAACCAGCTATTCCTTGCAACCCGCCGGTATGAATAACAACAATAGTACTGCTGGGTTTAAAATAATCCTGTTGAATCAGATCATAAATACCAAACAGCATTTTGCCGGTATAAATTGGTTCCAGTAAAATGCCTTGCTGGGCTTTGAAATCTTTTATAAACGCCATTAATTCGGGCTTTACTTTGGCGTAACCACCAAAATGATACTGGGTTTGCAACTCCCAATTGGTGTATTCCAAACCAGTATAAGCTTTTACCAATTCCTGAATTTCCGGGTACAAGAATTCGCCTCCTTTTAAGGATGGAAAGCCGATGACCTTTTTTTCTCCTTGCATACCGGCAATAATACCGGCCAGCGTACCACCGGTACCGGCGGCACAGCAGATATAATCAAAAGGTATATCTATATCGTTTACAATTTCGGTGCATCCTTTTACGGCCAGTAAATTAGTGCCGCCTTCGGGTAATATATAAGCTTCCGGGTACTGCTGTTGCAGCGCTGCTATAAATTCCGGCTTGTTTTTTTGACGATAAATTTCCCGGTCCAGGTAAAAGAGTTGCATACCGCAGTTAGCCGCCAACGTTAGCGTAGCATTTAAAGGCAGGTGTTCTTCGCCCCGAATAAATCCTAAGGTTTTAAAGTTAAATTCTTTCCCGGCAGCAGCTACGGCCGCGATATGATTAGAGTAGGCGCCGCCAAAAGTTAACAAAATATTTTTCTCCTGCTCTTTAGCAGCGCTCAAATTATATTTCAGTTTCCGCCATTTATTACCCGATATAACAGGATGCAGTAAATCTTCCCGCTTCAGGTAAAGTTCTACTTTTTTCCGGGCAAAGAGCGGATCTTCAATTTTCTGTAAAAATGCCGGTTGCATGATTAAATCGAAAGTAACAACAAAAAAATAGCGATGAGAAAACCCATCGCTAAAGATATGATTCTATTGATAACTTATTCTTTGGTAGCCGGCGTTCTTACGGCGTAAAATATACCGCCAAAAACAATTAACAACATCAGCACCGAAGAAACCAGCGAAACCGTGTTACCCAAGGTATATTCTTTGGGTTCGAACTTAAACTCAATAGTATGGTTACCGGCCGGCACCAGCATAGCCCGCAAAATATAATTCACCCGGATATGATCTACGGGCTTGCTGTCCAAATAGGCTTGCCAGCCATCTTTATAATAAATTTCCGAAAATACCACAAATCCGTTTCCGGCCGCAGTAGCCTGGTATTTTAAATCGTTAGGTTCGTAAGCGGTAAGCTTAATGCTGGAGCCAGTGGTAATAAATTCTTTTTGCGGCACCGGAAATTTAGAAATATCCACAACGGCTTCGGTGCTGGGTTTTAAATCCTTTAGAGCCGCCAATTCTGCGTCGGGTGAATTGACGGGTACCAACCGGTCTATAAACCAGGCATTACCCAGTGCCTGCGGATTACGCTGCACCGGTGCCTGCTGATCAGTAGTGATAAAATAGCGAGTGTTCAGCATATTGAGCACTTCAATATTATTCTGGGAGATGTGTTGATCAATCACGTCCTGGTAGCGACGTAATTTGGCCCCGTGATAGCCCCCGATTGATTTATGAAAGTACGAAGTACGGGCATCCTGGAAAGGGCTGGCGGCCAGATTAAATACCCGGTAACTCAAGTCTTTGTCTTGTAAAATGGCCTGGTCGGAAGGAGATGGCTCGAAGTGGGTTTCTACTAAGCGTTCCTGAAAATCGCCGTTATTCAAATAGCGTTTGTCTACTGTCCAGAGGTCAATTAAAGTTAAAAAGCCGATTACTAATGTTGCCGTAGCGGCAGTTAGTTTATTTTTCAGGTAGAAATATAAAACGCCGGCGGCTAATAAAATAAATATCAAAGACCGGAACGCATCGCCCCGCATCATGCTTTGCCGGTCGGCGCGGATCGCGGACACCGGCCATTGCATTTGTTCTAGCTGCGCATCTACGCTGCCCACAAAAGAAGCCGTACCGGCCAATAATGCCACCAGTAAACACAAGCCGCCGGTAATGGCGGTGGCCAGCAGGAGTTTCTTCTGGTTATCTTGTTTATCGCCAGTATTTTGCAGCATACGGTACAAAGCGAACATAGCCAAAAGCGCCATAGAGAACTGGGCAATTACCAACGTCATGGATACTGCCCGGAATTTATTGTACCCCGGAAAATAATCGAACATGAAATAATTAAAGGCTTCGAAGTTCTTACCCCAGGACAGGACAATAGATAAAATAGTAGCGACTAAAAGCCAGATCCGCAGACGTTTTTCTACTATAAATAAACCCAGTACAAATAAAAAGCAGATAATGGCGCCCACATAAACCGGTCCACTGGTACTGGGCTGATCGCCCCAGTACAAAGGCAGCGCCCGCAGCAGCTCTTCTAATTGTACCGGCGGAACACCCATTTGGGCAAAAGCTTTAGCGGTTTCCGAATCATCGTCCAAAGCACCCTGGCTGGCGCCGCCGTAGAAGTTGGGGATGAGCAATGTCATGGTTTCGCCTACGCCGTAGCTCCACTGAAAAGCGTATTCCCGGTCCAGACCAGTAGATGTTTTGCCGCCGCTATTGGTTTGGGTTAACTCCGATTTGCCCCGGATAGAATATTTACCGTATTCTACTGCGGTATACAGTCGGCCAAAGCTGACCCCGGCCGCTATTATTGCTACCAAACCCAATACGGCTACGCGCTTCAGGAAATCGCCCAGCCATTTTTCTTTTATGGCATATACCAGCTGCACCACACCGAATATAAGCACCAACAGCAAAAAGTAATAGGTAATCTGCGGGTGATTGGCCCGGATGTGCATGGTCAGGCCAAACCCAAACAAAGCCGCTCCTAATAGCAAATGGCGGGTTCCGCGCCGGAAAGCATATAACAGTCCTGCCAAAGCCAGCGGTACAAAAGCAATGGCGTACGACTTGGTATTGTGGCCGGCTTCCAGGATAACAATATTATAAGAAGTAAACGACAGCGCAATGGCCCCGACCACTGATAACCAGGTACTCATGCCCATGGCCACAAACAAAATATAAGCGCATACCAGGGTAACAAATATATTGGCGGCTACGGCGGGTAGGTTAAGCGTCATGGGCTTCAGGAAGTACTGAAACAAATCGCCGGAATAACGGGTGGCAATGAGGTAAGCCGGCATGCCGCTGAACATGGAATTGGTCCAGAGGGGTTCTTCGCCGGTTTTTTCGCGGTACTGCTCTATTTCCCTAGATCCACCTTTCGACTGCAAAATATCGTTTTGGTACAGGCTTTTGTTATCCAGGAAAATGGGCGATACGTAGGCGACTGTTAAAACCAGAAAAAAAAGAACAGCCAGCACATGCGGAAGAACCTGGCTCTTGAAATCTATTCGGGGCATAGAGAATTAACTATTGTTTTGTAAGCGTATTTTGGTTTTAAAATTACAGATAAATACCACATCCGTAATTCTCCTTTAAATCTAAAATAGTTATTAAAGCGGTAAGTTAGGCATTTAAGCCTGAACAGAAAATTTATTTGCCCCCCGGAAGTTTGCGCCTTGTTCTGGGCCCTGGTTCTTATTACGCCTTAAGGGTATCCAACTGGGCTATTTCACCTCTTCGTAATCTACGTATTCGCCGCCCGGAAAATCTTTTGAATTTGAATCATTACTTTGGGGAACGTAATCTACTTTTATTTTACCTTCTGGTTGTGGCTGCGGCGGGGTAAACGGCTGACCAAATTGAGTAAATGTGCCATTCCGCAAGGTTCTCTTCACAAAAGCTTTCAGGGCCCAACGAAATAAATAAGGCATAATGAGCCGGAAAACAAAAACCAGTATAATTAAGATGAGGAAAAATTTCATTTGCTAGTAAACTTAAAGTAAAAATCACCCTCGTGATCTTTTAATAGAACACTATTACAGGGTAATAACGTTTGCTCGGGCGATAAAATATATGTTTCATAACCAATAGACGTTAACAAGTCTCTTACCTGCTGACGGTTTTCGGTGCCGTTGAGTTCGGTTTGAATGAGGGGCTTGAATTTGCGTAAGGTTTCCTGCATATTCCGGAAAACTTCGTATTCGTACCCTTCCACGTCGCATTTCACAAAATTCAGGCGGTTCAGGTTTATAAAAAGCTCATCCGGAATCTTCATTTCCACTTCGTACGTGCGGGCGTAATTGTCCTGGGCCGAGGACATAATTTTGGTCATGCCGTGGTGCAATAAACCGTCACGCTCGGGTGTCCCCATCCGGATGCGGGTATTCTGCCCTCCCAAGGCATAAGGCCACATGGTTAAGTTAGCCATTCCGCTGGCTTTTACATTATCCCGCCAGATTTCCTGGAACAAAGGCACCGGTTCTACGGCCATTACTTTACCGTTTGCCCCCACCAGCCGCGATAAGAAGGTAGAATAATAGCCCAGGTTGGCCCCAATATCCAGGCAGGTAAATCCCGGCCGGATAATTTTTTTAAGAAAAAATAATTCGGGATACTTTTTCTGCATCAGCCCGGAACCTACCAGCAGGATGTAGGTTTTGCTCACCAGCCGGATATACCGGTTAAAGCCCAAGGTATTTACCAGAAGTTTACGGAGTGCTTTCAAATAACTAAATAATATTAAACAGCTACGGATAAAACGTGGGCCTCAGATTTTCCTTCCGGAATATCTAAACCTTCTGCTTTTAATCCTTCTAAATGAAACTGTATAGCTTCATATATATTCTTTTGCAGTTCTTCTTTCGTGTCGCCAGTAGCAATACAACCAGATAAATCAGGCACATAGGAGCTAAACCCGGTCTCTGTTTTTTCAATAATTATCAGGTATTTTTGCATGGTGCACTTGAATTAACTTTTAAGGCCGGCTTGTTTTAAGATACTATTAAAGGTACCCGGCGCCATTTCATCAGACATACGATGCACGGCTACCCGGCTTTAACCGGATGTTTATATTGCCGATGACTACCTTTCTGCCTCACTAAAAACCAACCATCATTCTCGATTAACTTAATAGCTGTTGCTATTTTCATATCACTAATGGGTACACAAATATCTTAAAAATACGTCAGAAAGCCTAAAGCCGATATTTGATGGCCGAATTGAATATTCTTTTATTTGTTATTTTTCTTAAAAAAACAGATTCCAACCAAGAAAAAAACTTGATTGGAATCTGTTAATGGTTTAGGAGTATTATTTATCTGCCGCAGGCGGAGGGGTTACTTACTCAAATACAAATTGCGTTCCGAGTAAACTTTGGTAAAATAATCGTCTTGCAGGTCATCGATGAAGTAAATGGCTTCACCGGTTGATTTCATTTCGGGGCCGAGTTCTTTGTTTACTTCCGGGAATTTGCTGTGCGAGAAAACCGGCACTTTAATGGCAAAGCCTTTTTTAACTGGATTGAAGTTGAAATCTTTTATCTTCTTCTCGCCCAGCATTACTTTGGTAGCATAATTTACATAAGGCTCCTGGTAAGCTTTGGCTATAAACGGTACCGTACGGCTGGCCCGCGGGTTGGCTTCTATAATATATACCAGTTCGTCTTTAATGGCAAACTGAATATTAATTAAACCCACGGTGCGCAAAGCCAGGGCAATGGTGCGGGTGTGCTCTTCAATCTGCCGGATTACATTTTCGCTTAAGTCAAAGGGAGGTAGCACGGCGTATGAGTCGCCGGAGTGAATACCGGCGGGCTCGATGTGCTCCATAATGCCGATGATGTACACATCTTCGCCGTCGCAGATAGCGTCGGCTTCGGCTTCAATGGCCCGGTCCAGGAAGTGATCGAGCAATACTTTGTTACCCGGATTATCTTTTACAATATCTACCACCTGCGCTTCCAGTTCTTTTTCGTTGATCACGATTTTCATGCTTTGGCCACCCAATACGTAACTAGGCCGCACCAGCAACGGGAATTTTAAATTTTTAACCGCGGCCAACGCTTCGTCGGCGCTGGTGACAGAAGCAAAAGGCGGATACGGAATATTGTTATCTTTCAATAAAGAAGAAAACGCCCCACGGTCTTCGGCTAAATCCAACGCTTCGAAACTAGTCCCTATTATTTTAATGCCGTAACGCTCTAATTTTTCGGCCATTTTCAGGGCGGTTTGTCCACCTAATTGCACAATAACGCCTACCGGGTTTTCGTGCTGAATAATATCGTAAACATGCTCCCAGAATACCGGCTCAAAGTACAGTTTGTCCGAAATATCGAAGTCGGTAGAAACGGTTTCGGGGTTGCAGTTGATCATGATGGTTTCGTAGCCGCATTCGCGGGCGGCTAATACACCGTGTACGCACGAATAATCAAACTCAATGCCCTGCCCAATGCGGTTTGGCCCGGAACCCAGCACCACTACTTTCTTTTTATCCGAAACATACGATTCGTTTTCGCCTTCGAAAGTAGAGTAGTAATAAGGCGTTTTGGCTTCAAATTCACCGGCGCAGGTATCTACCAGTTTAAACACGCGGTTAATACCTAAATCCGTCCGTTTTTTGTGTACTTCGCTTTCTTTGCAGCTTAATAAATAAGCAATCTGGCGGTCGGCGTAGCCTTGTTGTTTGGCGCGACGCAGAATATCGGTCGGTAAAGTAGCTAAAGAATACTGGCGAATAATTTTTTCGGTTTGGTCCAGTTCTTCAATTTGGTGCAAAAACCACGGATCTATTTTGGTGATTTTCTGAATGGTAGACGTAGGAATACCAAAGCGCATGGCATCTTTCACGCTGAATAAGCGGTTCCAGCTCGGATACGTCAGGCTTTCGATCAGCTGGTCGTAGTTCGTCATTTCTTTGCCATCGGCACCAATGCCGTTGCGTTTTATTTCCAGGCTTTGGCAGGCTTTCTGCAGCGCTTCCTGAAACGTACGGCCAATACCCATTACCTCGCCCACCGATTTCATTTGCAGACCCAGCTGTTTGTTGGCACCTTTAAATTTATCGAAATTCCAGCGCGGTATTTTTACAATAACATAATCCAGGGCGGGCTCAAAGAAAGCCGAAGTAGTTTTGGTAATGGCATTTTTCAGTTCATCCAGGTTATAACCAATGGCTAGCTTAGCCGCAATTTTAGCTATCGGGTAACCGGTTGCTTTAGAAGCCAGCGCCGAAGAGCGGCTTACCCGTGGGTTAATTTCAATGGCAATAATATCGTCGTTTTCGGGATTTACGGAGAACTGTACGTTGCAGCCGCCGGCAAATTGGCCGATGCCGTTCATCATTTTAATCGCCAGATCGCGCATTTTCTGGTAAATGGTATCGGGCAAAGTCATGGCCGGTGCCACGGTTATGGAATCGCCGGTATGGATGCCCATCGGGTCGAAATTCTCGATGGAGCAGATAATAATAATATTCTGGTTGTTGTCGCGGAGGAGTTCCAGCTCGTATTCTTTCCAGCCCAGGATACTTTGCTCTACCAGTACTTCGTGCGTGGGCGAAGCATGCAGGCCGCGGGTTAAAGCTTTATCAAAATCGGCCGGATCGTTTACAAAACCGCCGCCAGTACCGCCCAGCGTAAACGAAGGCCGGATTACCAAGGGAAAACCGATTTCCTGGGCAATTTCTTTTCCTTCCAGGAAAGAGGTGGCCGTAGCGCCTTTGCAGACATTTATGCCCAGTTCCAGCATTTTCAAGCGGAACTTCTCGCGATCTTCGGTGGTTTCGATGGCTTTAATATCTACCCCGATAATGCGCACGCCGTACTTTTTCCAGATACCAGCATGATCGCAATCGATGGCTAAATTGAGGGCCGTTTGGCCGCCCATGGTAGGCAATACCGCATCTATTTGATGCTTTTCGAGAATTTCGATAATATATTTTTTCTCGAGCGGTTTCAGATAAATGTTATCGGCCGTAACGCTATCCGTCATAATGGTGGCCGGATTAGAATTAATGAGGGTTACCTCAATGCCTTCTTCCCGTAAAGAACGGGCTGCCTGGGTGCCGGAATAATCGAACTCTGCCGCCTGACCAATAATAATCGGGCCGCTACCAATAATTAAAACTGACTTAATGCTATAATCTCTGGGCATGGGCGCTATTCGTATAAATTGCGCAAAGGTAGAATAGAAAGTTAAAAAGTTGATAGTTAAAAGTTAAAACTTTTAAAAAACATCATTCTATAATAGAATTACAATGGCCTATTTAATATCTAAATTGCTGTTATATAAGAGGTTATTTTAAATTATAAACGAATTAGACTTTTGCTTTGCCACTAACTTTACCTAAACACTAGTGCTTAATAAACTATAGATTGTCGGGTAGTGGAATAACTGATAGTTTGTTTCAGGTGAAAACACACTGAAACGGCAGCCAGGATTCCCGACAAATAAACCTTTATGGAACACTAGCTAAAGCTAGTGGCTATCCAGGTTTTGTATTTACCAGTGGGTTTATTGGTTTGTATAATAGCATCTAATGCATAAAAAAAGCCCTTTGGCAATACAAAGGGCTTTTACGTTTTGGATATAAGTAAGTGAACAAAATCAGTTTAAGTTAAATAAGCTTGTGAGATTTTAACTATCAAAAATTTATTCACACACACATTCATTAATGCTGTCATTGTACTTAAGAACCAGTGCTAGGAAACAGGGGTCAGCGATTCTGATTCCGGTTCAACTTCAGGTTGAGGCTCAACGGTTGATTCTGCTGTTTCATTTTTACCAAATTTCTTTCTGATATAATAATAGGCAGCCATTACCAGCCCTACTATTACTTTCCAGAACTTTAATATAAGTGCAAAGAAGCCTACTTTGGCCAGCACCTTGCCGGCAATTAAACCACCTACACCGTACGCTGCTACCTGGTCGATATCGGGGTTAAAATCGCGGTAGCGGTTGCCTTGGGTAAAATCTACGGAAGCTAATACCGGATCTATATTCTTCTTAACGGCCGGTAACACGTCCATACCGCCAATTACATTTAACACCAAATAACCGTTGCGGCCTAAAATCCGGATGTTATAATTTAAAGTATTCGATTCGGTATCCTGAAACTTCAGTTCTTTGGCCCAATGCAGTTTGTGGTTCTTGGCATCGTAAAAAGGCGGACTGGCCCAGCCTACTAACTCTACGGTCGGGTATCCTTCCTGGGCCCGGACCGGGTTGGCATCGCGGGTATCGGATTGCATTTCTTTAAGCAAATCATTGTAATCCAGGTCCACCGCATCGTCGTCATTGATGTAACCTTCTTCGGAATAACTGATTTCGATGGCGTAGGAACTATCGCTAAACGGGCCTTTGTTTTCCGGGAATAACATGCCCAGGGTACTGGAATCGGGCGGATTGCCCCACAACTGCGAAAGCACATACTGGCTTTGTTTGGCATTCAGGAAACGGTAACCGGCTGGAACCTGCAATATTGCCAGGTTCTGGCCTAAGGTTATTTTTCCGGTTTCATAAGTCAATGATTTTTCTATTTGCTCCTGCATCAACTGCAGGGAATCTGCCGGCGTTACCGGATCAGCGGCAGACAAGCGAAAAGGAGCCCACAGCAAGAGCAGGCAAGCGAGTAAACGTTGTTTCATAAATACTTTTTAGTGTGAAATACATATATTGTAAAAATGGTATATATTTCTGAAACAACAAAGATTTTTACCTATAATAATTTAAAATAACTTACTTATAGCTAAATATTTAAAAGGCTCTTGTGATATTGATTGCCTTTACAGAATTATAATAAATAGCAGGTGCAAATTTATAAGAAACGGGTCCGCAGTTCGGGCGTGGGCAGCATACAACTTTCCTGCTGGCCAAACCAACGATAACGGTTCCGGGCTACAAAAGTATAAAGCCAGTCGCGCAGAAATGCCGGCAGTATCATAAACCCGTAGAGCAAAGGCCAGGCTCCGGCAAGGCGCCGGATAATACGCAACGCCGCTGCCGATTTTTGGTAAAAGCGACCATTCTCTAAGAAAACCACCGAATCTATTTGGCGATAAGCTTCCGGCAAACCTCTTAATAGTTCCTGACCTTTGTCTGACTGAAGCGACGTAAATTTAAACTGCCCTGCCGGATCGTGTTTAATAACAAACTGGACAAAACCGTTGCAAAGGTTACAAACCCCATCGAAAAGAATAATACATTGGTCTTGTTTCATACACGTAAAAGTAAAGGTTTACTTACTAAACTGGTTTTTACTTTTGGGGTTGCTATTTTTAATTGATTGCATTCGGAAAGTTTTATTTGGCCGAGCTTAGCTTTTCTTCTACCTGCACTTATGCTGCCCCTCAAGTGCTTTTTCTATCATTAAATTTGCTATTGCACAATTATATAGCAGGTACTTTTAACAAGGATGTACTTATTTTTGAATTTTAAAAACAATCACGATGTTGCCCTGTCTTATAGTATCATTCTTCTTTTTTGCGCCAAGTTATTTAGCTTAACTTGCTCATACATAATAAATAAGCATAATTATATACGTATTTAAACAAACAACATACGTATTTACCCCTATACAACCCTTTAGTTAAATACTGAAATATATCATTTTGAACCGTGTATTTCAAAATAAATCTTTTTTATACAACCTTCTTTGATACAGATTCCGTATTAGGGGGACTGTCTCAAAAATTGATATAAAGAAAAAGAGATAAAATTATGAAAAAGACTTATTTAACGGCTCTTGCATCAACGTTTATGATGGGATCCATCTTCTTCTCCTGCGCACCTGCAGGCTCTACTACCGATGGAACCACGTCTGGCACAGGCACAACATCGGGTTCTATGGGTACTACTTCTGGTACTGGAACAACCTCTGGAACAGGAACAACCTCTGGCACCGGTACTACTTCTGGAACTTACGGTACTACTTCTGGCACAACTGCCGGTAGCGGTACTTACGGTACCACTGCTGGAACTGGTACTACATCTGGTACCGGAACAACCTCTGGCACTGGTACTACTTCCGGAACTATGGGAACAACTTCCGGTACTACTAGCGGAACTACATCTGGTACAACCAGCGGAACTACATCAGGCACAACCAGCGGAACTACATCTGGTACTATGGGAACAACTTCCGGTACTACCGCTGGCAGAACCACAACTGGTACTACATCAGGTACAACTAGCGGAACTACAGCCGGCAGTACAACTACTGGTACAACTTCAGGAACTACCTCTGGTGGTACTACTTCCGGAACCACTGCCGGTACTACTACCAGCTAATGAATTCTGATTTTCATATCTGAAAATAAAAAGGCAAAAATCCGAATGGGTGTTTGCCTTTTTATTTTTAATCTCTGTAGGTTTGATTCTGCACCTGCGTACCATCTATGCATTATCTGTACCGCTATTTCAAAAAGATATTTACCGTTGACCTGCGCGCCCTGGCTTTCATGCGCATCTGGATAGCCGGCATTATTCTCACTGATCTGGCCATCCGGGCTTCTGACCTGGAGGCCCATTATTCCAATATGGGCGTTTTGCCCCTGCACGTTCTGTTTCAGTATGCCTGGAATCCTTACTTTGTGTCGGTGCATACACTTAGTGGTTTGTGGCAGGTACAGGCTATTTTATTTCTCTTAGCCGCCGTATTTGCTTTATTGCTACTTTTCGGCTACCATACGCGTCTGGCAACTATTATTTCCTGGCTTTTGATAGTATCCTTACAAAACCGCAATACCCTTATATCGCAGGGCGGCGATGATTTACTCCGCATGTTACTTTTTTGGGCTATGTTTATGCCCTGGAACCGATATTATTCGGTTGATGCCATCCGGAAAAAAGAAACTTTAATACAGCCGCCTACTTATGTAAGCGCGGCCACTGCTGCTTATATTATTCAGGTTTGCCTCATGTATATTGGCACGGCGCTGCTTAAAAATGCGCCGGAGTGGCGCACCGAAGGCACCGCGCTCTATTATGCTTTAAGCTTGGACCAGGTACTAATGCCTATTGGCAAGTTAATTTATCCGTATCCCGATTTACTTAAATACTTAACGCATTTTACTTTCTACACGGAGTTATTTATTCCGCTATTACTTTTTATTCCGGTTTACACCACTTTTTTCCGGTTCTTGTTTGTGGGTATATTGGCCGGCTTTCACGTGGGTATTAGCTTAACGCTTTTTGTCGGGTTGTTTTACCTCATCAACTTTGCTTCCTTAACCGGACTGATACCCAGCGTGGGCATGGACTGGATAGACCGGAAAGTAGTGCCGGCTTTCAGCCGGATTTATTTGCGACTTAAACAATTTTGGGCTCGCTTCCGCAATCCCATTGCGGTTTCTCTACAGCTAAAACTTTCGTATCCGGCCGACTGGTCCCAGAAGTGGCTGGTACCTTTGCGGGAAGGCGTGGTGCTTTTTTTGCTGGCTTATGTACTCTGGTGGAACCTGGATGTGGCGGTGATGAAAGGGCGCATCATGAATGATAATTCGCGTGCTTTAGGCTCTTTGTTGCGGATAGACCAGTACTGGGGCATGTTTGCTCCGGCCGTATTTAAAGATGATGGCTGGTATGTACTGGAAGGTACCACCAACCAAAAACAAATGATAGATTTAAACCGGAAAGGCAGAGCACTTGATTACGCCAAACCTGCTTCGGTAATGGCATTATTTAAAAACGACCGCTGGCGTAAATATTCGGAGAACTACCTCTTTACTTATAACGAATTTATGCGGCCGTACTACTGCCATTATTTACTCCGCGTCTGGAACGAAGATCATCCCAACAATCCCATTTCGCAACTGGAAGTAATTTACATGAAAGAAGTATCGCTGCCCGATTACCAGTATTCTCCGCCTAAACGGGAAGTTTTATGCTCCTGTGGTATTTAAGTTTAATCTATTTTTCAACCTTCAATAAAGCGCTTTAAATAGCTTTTCCCTAATAAGCTGTTGCAGCCGCGAGCACGCCTCGTTCGTGGCTACTTATTGCTCAGGCCTCTGGCCTATATAAATTCTATGCTGCTAAGTTTTTATATAAAAGCGGCCAGAGGCCGGAATAATATCATCACGGGCGAGGACGCCCGCGATAGGATAAGAATATAAAAATCAATAAGTTAGGTAAAAGAGTTTTACAGGAATAAAGCTTCTTTATTCTGACCGCTCCGGATATAATTTTTATAGCGCCTACCGGATATTATTCCGATATTATCTTACTTTATTTCCCAGGCTTTTAGTTGCATTAAAGCTTGTTGGGTTTCTTCCCATTTTTTTGAATTCCTCCTGGTACTCGAAAAGGCTTTCGGATCTTGGTAATACTGCAAAATATTGGTTTTAAGCGCCGGACTTAAGCTCTTGAAATCTATCTTTGCCAGTTTCTGCAGTAATTCGGCATAGGCTTCGTCGGCTTTGTGGTAATCACCCGGTTCGGTTTGTTTGCCGGTATCAAAATCCGTGTTTTGTAGTTGCAGGTTCCGAAGGCCAGCATCTTTTAAGCCTGCCGTATAGTGGGTAACCGTAGTCGTGAAACTTTCCATAAAAAGCTTTTCGGCTTCGAGTGTAGGCGGCTTAAAAGCCAGGGTGCGTTGCGGCCCGATCTTAGGTAAGATCCGGAAGATCCAGCTTAAAAAACGTTGCCAGAGGCTAGGTTCTTCGTAATTGTTTCCCCATTCTTTCTGGTAACTGGCGCGGCTAATCCGGTACTGAAATTTGCGGCGCGTTATACCCGGCACCGATTTCTTGATATGAGATTCTTTCATGTTCCAGGCGGCTTTGGTGAGGCCCGGAAATATATGGCTTACGGTGCGCCGGTACGTACCCACCGCTACGCCCAAAGAAATAAACTGATCTTTCAATTCTAAGTTGTACGTTTTCTGAAAGGCTCGCGCCAGCACGTCTTTGCTTACTTCAAAACCAATAAAATCATGATAAGCTTCCGGGGCATAATTGCCGCGGGCTACCTGCAATACATCAAACCCAAACTCCATTTTAACGTGCGCAACCGGGTCTTCTTCGTAAGTAATTTCGTCGCCAAATTCGGCTTTTAATTCGGGGTAAACCAAAGGCACCGCCCGGTTCGTAGCCATGGCGTGGCCGTAATTATCGGTGTAATAATGCGACAGGGCCCCCAAGGCAAAAGCATATTCGTTCAGGTTCTCCGATTCCTGCATTAAGGCCAATACAAAATCGCCGGTGCGTACGTAATGAACCAGATCGGTAAAGAATTTACTTCCCAATGGGTAGTAGCCCATGTCCTGGATAATAGCGCCGCCATAAGCATGCGCGTGCGCTTTTTTTAGATCTTCCTCGGTAGCGTTCGGGAAACGTTTTTTTAACAGCGGCACCAAAGAATCTTTCCAGACCACATCAATAATGGCTTGGTGAGTCAGAACACTAAAACCAGCCGCCTGCCGGGCAAAGGCCAGCATAAGCATTATACCAATAACTGTTTTCGAACACATTGCTCGCAAACTTCTTCCCATAACAAATCTGAATTTTCGAAATATAACAAATTTATTTTGATTGAAAAGATAATTCACTCCTGCCAGCGTCCTTAAAAGTAATTATACCAGGATCGCACCACCTATAGCACCTATATACGCCTTTTTCGCTTTACTAAATTGGACTAACCAGTAGTATAATCCATCGTATTCTGACAATATACTATTGCATTTTACAAATAACAGGCAAAGGCATCAGTGCCTGAAATTACCGGCAAAAAGATATTACAGCGTTCAGTAGGAGAATACAAGTGGCTGCTTGCCCGTACGTGCATAAACCTGTCTGATAATTCACTGGTCCTTGCGGCTGCATAACCCGCCTTATTTAAATAATCGTTTCAGCTTTTCCCAAAGACTGTATTCGCAGTTGCAATTATCGGAAGCCAGGTAGTACGATTTGTAATTTTTAGCGGCCGGATCGGTACAGCCTTTCAGGTTCAGAATTTCAACTTGCCGGAAATCAATCGGGTGACTTTCGGCTTGCAAAGCAATGTAGCCTTCTTTCAGCAGCATACCGTTTTTATCTTTCCAGCTATCTGAGTAAGCGTCTTTTTTGCCCTGGGCCCAATATACTTCGCCAATCTGGGGCTTCTGGTAAGATAATACCGTATCGCCTTCTACAATATGATGCACCACCAAATCGCCCAGCACTACGGCCTCTACCGAAACCCATCTGTCGCCTTCGTAAGTTTTAGAATTAGAATTAATGCAATGATCCGGATTTATTTTACCGCCCATTTGCACCATAGTACCGGGCGTACAGACGTTGCCGGTGGTGCGCGGACCGGTACCCAAACCGCCTAAGAGCTGCACTTCCAAAGACACCGGGAAGTCCTGGTTTTTGGTTAAACTGGCCGCCGATTGCGAATGAAACATAATGCCGCTGTTCCGCACGTTCCAGGTGGCCCCGCCGGGTATCTGGTCTCCGGTAAAGCGATACTGAAACCGGAGCTTATAATACGAAAAAGGCTTCTGATAATACATGTGACCGTATTTATCGTCGAACTGCTGGTATTCGTCGTACGATATCCGCACCATTCCATCCTCAAACCGGAAGGTATTTTTGTAATTATCGTTGAGTTCGTGGCCCGCTATTTTAATATCCCAGCCCTCTAGGTTTTTCCCGTTAAACAAAGGCTGCCATTCTTCCGGAGTAATTTTTTTCTGTGCCAGCACGGCCAACGTACCTATCAGGAATAAGCAACAAATACTAAAAAGGAGAAAAACGATTTTGGGAGTATAAATGTACGGCCGCATTTCAGGAGAAATTATTTAGCGTTTTTGATTTTAGTTTATTATTCCAAGGAGCACAAAAGTAATAGCTAATAACCCACGGCACGATTCTGTTTTGCCGGATAAACAGCAATGCTTTAAATCTACCAGGCCAGCATTAATGTGCTTCTTTGCCTATCTGTTTAAAAACGAACTTTGTTAAAGCAACCAGCGGCAATCTAGCTGTTTTCAGAACAGCAATATAAACATTTACCGGTAACAAACAGAATCAAACCCATAAAGCCAGCTGCTAACAACCTTAAAACACTTTATAGTTAAACAGTTTAAACAAAAAATTATATAGTTCAACGGTAATTTATGTTGGTTCACCGGAAAACGATTCTCTTGCCCGCCCCGATTGCCTTCCTTTGAATAAACATTACTACTAGTTAGCAGCCAATGTAACTTTCCGGTTGGTAAAAATAGCCGCCGGAAAATTTATGGGCGATAGCAGCTTATCCGGATTAAAGCTGTTGTGAGCTACACTGAAAATTTACGCGGTAATGCTTTAACGCTAATTATACATTTATGATAAAAACCTTAAAACCAATCGTATAGCTTGATCAAATAAGTTTACGCTAAACGTAGTGCCCAACCGGTCAGATTTCCGGGCGCAGCCATTTACGATTATTTACAATGCTTCGGCTAAAGTAATTTTTCTTTTTCGGCGGCTGTAACCAAAGCAAAAACATCCGGTGTACCTGTTCGGGATTGATACACTTCTGTCCGGTATCACACAGCTGCCAAAACCATATATATTAATATAGAATTGATAATCAATAAGTTAATTAAAATCTGTTTATGGTACAAAAGTAGCAGACAACCCAAGCACCTAAAATATTATCTGAATAGAAAATACTAAATATATCTCCCTATGAAAAATTTATACTGCTATCTGCTGCTAGCCTTGCTTTCGGTATTAACCCAATCGGGCTTTGCCCAAACTGCCGGCCAGCTCACCGGAAATTTAAAAGATGATAAAGGCGCGGCTATTGGCTTTGGTACGGTAGCGGTGTTACAGGCGGCTAATGCGACCATTGTAACCGGCGGCGTAACCGATGCCGAAGGCAATTTCCAGATAAAAACCCCGGCCGACGGTGAATATATATTACGGCTAACCGCCATTGGTTATACGGCCACCGATACGCCGCCTTTTAAAGTAATAGGCGCTAATTTCGGGCGCGATTTTGGCAGTTTGGTTTTAAAAGCTGACACCAAAACGCTACAGGAAGTAAAAGTACAGGCCCTGCGCCCCACTATTGTGAACCAGGCCGATAAAATGGTAGTGAGCGTAGAAAATACGGCTTTGGCGGCTGGCTCTACGGCTTACGAAGTACTGGCCAAATCGCCGGGGGTTTATATCGATCAGGATGGTAATATTCAGCTGAATGGAAAAGGCGGCGTCCGGATTATGATTGATGGCAAGCTGACTTATTTATCGGGCAAAGAACTGCAAACTTTGTTGCAGGGTATGTCGGCGGAAAACCTGAAAGACCTGGAAATTATTACCAACCCGTCGGCCAAATACGATGCCGAAGGCACGGCCGGTATCATCAACATCAACTTAAAGAAAAACGATATATCGGGCCTGAACGGTAGCGTATACGGCGGCTACCAGTATAACGGCCTGCACGGCTACTCCGGCGGCGGTAACTTAAACTACAAAAAAAACAAGTGGAATTCTTCTGCCAACCTGGATGTAGCCCGCCGCCCCAATATCCGCACCAACACCATGTACCGCGAATTTAATAGCGAAGGCAGCAGCGTACATTTCGACCAGGCGGGCCGGGAAGAAGGAACGCGGTTTACACCTTCGTTGCGCCTGGGCCTGGACTACGACCTGACTCCAAAACACAGCGTAGGCGTTATGGCCAACCTGATGCACTTTAGAGCCGATAATGAATTCATCACCACTTCTTACCTGACCAATGGCAACCCGGCGCAAGATTCCCTGATAAGAGCCACCAACCAGATTGCCGGCCGGTTTAACAACGGCACATTTAATGCGCATTACGTGGGTAAGTTAGATTCGGCGGGTACTACGCTATCTGCCGATATAGATTATGTAGCCCTGCGGGATAACCGCGATTCGCGGTTTATTAACGCTTTACAGCTGGTAAGTGAAAACGCCCCTACTACCGAAATTTCTACTAGTTATAATCCGCCCCGCTTCGATATTTATTCGGCTAAAATTGATTTTACCCGGCCTTTAAACAAAACCACCAAATTAGAACTGGGCGCTAAAGCCAGCCACGTTTTATCCGATAGTGATTTGCGGTTTTACAATATACTGGAGAACCAGGAAGTAATAGATCCTACCCGTACCAGCCATTTTATATACACCGAAAATATATATGCGGCTTACGTTAATTATAGCACCAGTTTTGGTGAAAAATGGAGTGTACAAGGCGGCTTACGCGCCGAACAAACCGATGGTGAAGGACGACTGGTGAATACAGGAGCTGTTAATACCCGGCATTACTTAAATTTGTTCCCAAGTGTTTTTGTGTCGCAGAAAGTAAATAAAGATTACCAGCTTACTTACAACTACAGCCGCCGCATCAGCCGGCCTCAATATGAAGCATTGAACCCATTTTTCTTTTACCTGGATAAATATACGTCGGCGCAAGGCAATCCTGACTTAAGACCGCAGTATACCAATTCCTTTGAAGTAAAGCAGATAATTAAAAACACGTACAACCTGGTAGTAGGCTACGCGGTAACGCAAGACTTTTTTGCCGAAATTCCGGAACAGAACAACGAAAATAATACCACCGTATTTAGGCAACGCAACGTGGACGAATTTAAAAACCTGAGTGCTACGTTAATTTTGCCGGTTAAAATTTCGCCCAAGTGGGATATCAGTAATAACGTAAGTTTATCGCACCAGGATTATACCATTGAGTTACAAGGTCAAGCTCTGCGGAACGAACAATTATTTTTATATGCCCAGTCTACCCACAACATTCAGTTACCTAAAAATATCCGGCTGGAGTTAAACGCAGCTTACCAGGGCCCATCGGCTTACGGCTTGTATAAAATTGCCAGTAACTGGGGCCTGGACCTGGGCCTGAAGCGCACCTTCCTGAATGACAAACTAGATCTAAGCGTAAACGCCACCGATATTTTCCGGACCCGCCGGGTAATTGGCACTGCTAACTACAACGGCAACGTCAATGAGTTCGACCAGTATTTTGCGCAGCAAAGTGCCCGTATTAACCTGCGTTACCGCTTCAGCAAAGGCAAGCAATTTGATGCCAAACGCCGCAACAACAGCCTGGAAGAACTAAACCGCGCCGGTGGCAACTAGACCGAAGAACAAACCAGATTATACCTAAAATAAAATAGCCGGCTTCGTGCCGGCTATTTTATTTATGAGAAAAGTTGTTGTAGAAAAGCAACAACCAGATTCTTTATTTGTTTTCGGTGATATAAAAATTAGTATCGGTTTGGACGTTTGTTTTGGCCGTTAAGCCGCCTAGTTCCTGCCAAGTGGCGGTTGGTTCCAGCCATTTTTCTTTTTTATCCAGGAAAATCCGCACCGGCATATTAAATCCGGGCACTACGTTGGTCCAGCGATATTGCAATTTCCCGTTGACCAGTTTATACTCCAGGTTAGGAATGCGCACGTCACGCAGATACTGATCGAAGAAAGGTTTGAGATTACGGCCGGTTTGCTGACTCAGGTAATTTTCTATCTGGGCCGAAGTAACGGTCTGGTGGTAAAATTCTTTATTGAGTCCGCGCAAGATCTGGCGCCATTTTTCATCATTATTAACAATCTGGCGCAGCGTGTGCAGCATGTTGGCGCCTTTGTAATACATATCGCCAGAGCCGCTATTGTTCACATTGTAATAACCAATAATCGGCTGATCGTTCTTAACATTCTTGCGGGTACCAATTACGTATTCGGCCGCGGCTTTGGGGCCGTAATAATAATTCAGGAAAAGATTTTCGGAGTACGCCGTAAAGCTCTCGTGAATCCACATATCGGCCACATCTTTATAGGTAATATTGTTGGCAAACCACTCGTGCCCCGATTCGTGCACAATAATAAAATCAAACTTCATCCCCCAGCCGGAGCCGCTTAAATCCCGGCCCAGGTAGCCGTTCTGGAATTTATTGCCGTAGGTTACGGAACTCTGGTGCTCCATGCCCAGATAAGGCACCTGCACCAGTTTGTAGCTGTCTTCATAAAACGGGTAAGGCCCAAACCAATGCTCAAAGGCTTTTATCATGCGGGGCACTTCCTTAAACTGCTTTTTGGCTTTGTCCAGGTCCTGGCGTAGCACGTAGTAGTTCAGGTCCAGTTGTCCTTTTTCGCCGGCGTATTTTTCCGAAAAGTTCACGTAATCCCCAATGTTCACATTCACGCCGTAGTTGTTAATGGGGTTGGTAACCGCCCAGTGGTAGGTTTTGGTACCATCGTTGTTTTGGGTTACCCGCCGCAGCCGACCGTTCGAAACATCCATTACATTTTGGGGTACGGTAACGCTTATCTGCATGGAATCCGGCTCGTCGTACATGTGATCTTTGCAAGGCCACCACAAACTGGCGCCATCACCCTGGCAGGAAGTAGCAACAAACGGCAGGCCATTCGCATCTTTTTTCCAGGTTACGCCGCCACTCCAGGGCGGATTTTTACTTACCTGGGGTTTACCGCCGTAATAAATAGCTATTTTATTCAAACTACCGGCTTGCTGCGGTTCCTGTAACTGAATAAAATAAGCATAGCCGTCTTGTTTAAATGTTAAACTTTTCCCGTTTTGTACCGCTTTCTCCAGGCGCATGGGAGCCTGCAAATCTATCTGCAGTATCTGGCTGGGTTTTAGTACCCGGTACTGTACCGTATTTACACCCCGCATAGAAGAATCCGCAGGATTTACCCGGATATTTAAATCATAATGCGTCAGATCCCACCAAACCCGCTCCGGCGTAATTGAACCCCGCAAAGTATCCTGATGGGTAAAGCTTGGCAGCTCCTGGGCCTGAGTTTTACTGAAGCAGAAAACAAAAAAGATCAGCAAGAAAAAACGGATACAGGAATAAAATAAGAAGCTTTTCATGGGCTAGTTAAGTCGGAATTAGGTTCGTGAATTTTTAAACCAAAGATTCCGTAAATACAAAATGAAAAATATACCCGGTACTGTTACCCAAAATCCGGTACTACCTGCAGGCAAACCGGGGCCGGTACTTCTACCGAAACACCGGTAGGCGTGAGCATGCCGCTTTGGGTATCGATGCGATACGTTACAATGTTGTTGCTGCGCTCATTGGCTACTAATAATATTTGCCCAGAAGGATCTAAGGTAAAGTTACGCGGCCAATCTCCCTGCGTATCGGCGTGCTGCACCAGCGTTAGTTGGCCGTTCTCGGTATCAATGGCATACACCACCAGGCTATTGTGCCCCCGGTTAGAACCGTACAGAAATTTCCCGTCGGCCGAAACGTGTACATCGGCGCAGTAACTTTCGCCGGTAAAATCTTCGGGCAAGGTAGAAATAGTCTGTAGCTCTTTGAAAGAGCCGGTTTTTGCATCGTAAGACAAGGCAACCATCGTAGAATTTAGTTCGTGAATGAGGTAGGCGTAACGGCCGTTCGGGTGAAAGACCAGGTGGCGCGGACCAGAACCTGGTTTGCTCGTAAAAGCCGGTTTCTTTTGCAGACTTAGTTTGCCCGAAGTATTATCCAGTTTATAAGCATAAACTTTATCCAGGCCCAGATCTACCGCAAAAACAAATTCATTACCGGGCCCGGAAATGATACAGTGCGCATGGGCAGCCTCCTGGCGCTTTTTATTTTTACCGGAACCAATGTGCTGCTCCATATCGGAAGCCGGCCCTACCTCTTTGTTGGGCTGCACAGGAAACACGCACACGTTGCCCCCCATATAATTAGCTACAAACAAAAAATTACCCGACCCATCGGCACTGATGTAACACGGCGACCCGCCCACGGTAGATTGCTCGATCAGGAAGGTTAAATCACCGGTTTTCTGGTCGATGGTAAAAGCACTGAGGCCGCCGCCTTTTTTGCCTTTATATTCGCCTACTTCGTTTACCGCATACAAGTATTCCCGCCGGGTATTTACCATTAAATAAGAAGGATTTTCGCCTCCTTTCACGGCCAGCGCCCGGGTCAGTTCGCCGGTGGCAGGGTTGAGCCGGTAACCGAATATACTTTCATCCTCGGGTTTGGCGTAAGTACCAACGTATACCATATAGGAAGTTCCAGCAGGACTTTGTTTGGTAGCAGAACAGGCCGACAAAATCAAAGGCAGGCCCGCCAGGCTCAGTCCGCTTAATTTTAGAAAATTTCGCCGGGAATGACTTTTATGTTGCATATAAGTGGTGGATCAGGAACTTAACTAACGGATTACTATATAAATTTTAACCTTCGCCGATAATGGTTGGTGTAGCTATCCGAAAGGTAAATATGATACTTTTAACGGTTTTAAAACAATAAGTAAACGGAGAAACTTGTTTTAAATTGAGAAAAGCACAACAATCTGAAGCGCTTTTCTAAAATTAAGCACTTATGCTATTCAACTCCTGCCGGGAAAATAAATTTTTAGTAAAAACGATCGTATAAGTGTTCCTTTCTGATTCTAAAATATTTTTAACAATTCTTTTACTTGGTGCCGCTTAATAGCCTACTTCCTCTTCTTCGCGGCGCAGCTTTCTTTCCAGCACAAAAGTACCAAAGGGCAGCAACGACGAAATAAAAGCCCCTATCACTTTTAGAAACGGCCAGCGGCGCACGTACCAAACCTGTAGCAACACCACGCCAAACAGTACAAACAAAACGCCGTGGGCCCAGCCTACATATTTTACAAATTCCGGCTGGTCCGCTAAATATTTCAGGGGCATGGCAATAAATAATAGCACCAGGTACGATATGCCTTCTAAAATACCAATAATCCGGAAGCGGTGGAGCGTGGCCCTGGATTGACTATGGTTCATAAAACTTTATTTAAGATAGATAACCGAAAAAACTCCGGGCAGCTTTTACAAAGATACACAAGGATTACGAATCAAGCTTAGTACCCTTACCGGAACTTTAGCCCTGATTTTCAAATTTACGTTATATTTTTTTCGCATTAGCTTAACGGAAGTTAAGGTTTATAGCTAAATAAGACAAAAGACGTTAATTTTAAATTTCCGCGATCGGCTTTATCTTCGGAATGCCTGTATAAAGTTGTTCATTTACGACAATGCCTGAAAAAAGTATATCTTTATAAAAATTGCTTAAAACAGATTAATGGAAAGTTTGGTATTGCTAGCCCTGATAGGGGCGGTAATAATTATCATATATAATTTAACGGGCAAAATTCAGCAGCTGCATTCCCGGTTCGATGCCATAGATAATGAGCTGAGAAAAATCCGGGCGGAATTACAAACAAGAGAAAAGCCGGAAAGTCTCCCGGAAATAAAGCCGTTGCCGCAACCGGAATATATAAAGCAGCCCGTCGCTCCGCACACAGAAATACCGGTTACCGCGCATGCGCCAGATAGCAAGCTGCCCCGGGAAGTTACTCCTGCGGAAAAGCAAAAACAAGTAGCATTTCAGGAAACACCCGCGCCGGTATTTGCGGCTTCCGCCGACGCCTCTCCTGCTAATCCGGTAAGCCTAGAATTAACTTTAAGCTTCCGGGAAAAATTCCTGAAAAACAACCCCGATCTGGAAAAATTTATTGGCGAAAACCTCATTAACAAGATCGGAATTGCGATTCTGGTGCTGGGCATTGGCTACTTTGTTAAGTTCGCTATTGACAAAGACTGGATAAACGAAATTGGCCGGGTATTTATCGGTATACTGGCGGGCGGCTTGCTCATTGGCGTGGCGCACCGCTTGCGCAAAACGCTGCCAGCTTTTTCGTCGGTGCTGGTGGGTGGCGGCTTGGCCGTGCTGTATTTTACGGTAGCCATTGCTTTCCACGAATACCAAATTTTTCCCCAAACCGCCGCTTTCCTGATAATGGTGTTCATTACGGGCTTTTCCATCTTGTTATCGGTATCTTATAACCGGGTAGAACTGGCCGTTTTAGCCCTTGTTGGTGGCTTTACCACGCCTTTTATGCTGAGCACCGGCGAAGGGAACTACCTGGTGCTGTTTACTTATATCCTGATATTGAATGTGGGCATGCTGGTGCTGGCTTACTTAAAAGGCTGGAAAATCATCAATTGGATTGCCTATGGTTTTACGGTTATTTTGTACGGGGGCTGGCTTTCTACGCGGGTGGCGGGAACACCAAATCCGCCTTACCTGGGGGCATTGGTTTTTGGCACCTTGTTCTACTTCATTTTCTTTCTGATGAACATCATCAACAACCTGAAAGAAAAAGCCCGCTTTGCCGCTTCTGATATTAGCATCCTGCTCAGCAATACCTTTTTCTTTTACGCCGCTGGTATGTTCCTGCTCATGCAAATACAAAAAGGTTTATACCAGGGATTATTTACGATAGCACTGGCCGCTTTTAACTTCATTTTCGCTTTTATTTTATTCCGGAAACAGCAGGCCGACCGCAACCTGATTTACCTGCTCATTGGCTTGGTAATTACCTTTATTAGTTTGACGATACCGGTGCAACTGGAAGGAAATTATATTACTTTGTTCTGGGCGCTGGAAGCCGTTTTACTCTTGTGGCTGGCCCAGAAATCCGGCTTGCGGTTAATTGGCTTTAGCTCCGTAGTGGTAACGGGCTTAATGATTATCAGCCTGTTGCTGGACTGGCTGGCCGTTTACTTTGGCACCTTTACGCCCGTTACCATGCCGGTAATGCTAAATAAAGGCTTTGTAACCAGTGTGGTGGCTTTAATAAGTTTAGCCGCTACTTACAAGCTACTGCAAAAACAACCGGACTCCTGGAGCTTTAAATATATCCGCCTGGACGTAAGTTTTTACCGGCAACTAATAGGTTTTCTGCTAGTGGTGCTGCTTTACTTTGCGTTGTCCCTGGAACTGCATTATCATCTTTCTATCCGGATAAGTCTGGCCCTCAATCGCACCATTATTTCGGGCACATATAACCTGGCTTTTTTGGTTGGCCTTTTGTTGGGCGTGCGCCATCAACACCAGCCCCGAATATTGCGGCTAATTACCAGTCTGGGCATTCTGGGCGTTCTGGCTTACGTGGTGTGGTTTAGCCCCACAGTGCTGCAATTATTACGGAGTCATTTTTTAAGCGGCGAAGCAGAATTTATTGGCTTCTTCTTTCATTACTTTAACTTACTGCTGGTCGTAGCCCTGATTTATTTTATATACCGTAACCTGGCCGTATTTAACCCGTACTACGCGGCTCTACCAAATATTTTGCGGTGGGGCTTAGGCATGGCCGTGGTGTTTATTGTGAGTTCCGAATTGCTGTTCCATGTGCTTTATTTTAATTTTTCCGGTCAGGAAGTTGCTGCTTTGCCCCGCACCAATGCGGCCGCAACGCAATTCGGCCATTTAATCCAACAAACCAATAAAGTGGGCTTTCCTATTTTGTGGGGGCTTTGCGCCTTTGCGCTCATGTTTATTGGTTTGCGCCGAAAAGATAAAAGTCTGCGCATCATGGCCCTGGCTTTATTTACGGTTACGTTAGTGAAATTATTCACCTACGATATCCGGGGCATTTCGGAAGGCGGTAAAATTGCGGCTTTTATATCGTTGGGCGTGTTGCTGCTGGTTATTTCGTTTATGTATCAGAATATTAAAAGAATTATTTTGGCCGATGAAGCAGCGCCAGAAAAAGAATAAGGTATGAACCGGTTAATCTGTTTTATCGGTGTATTTCTATGGTTCGCCCCAATGGGGTTTGGTCAGCAATTCCAATATGAGGCCGAACTGGGCCCGGTAGCAACCGATAGCTTTTATAAAATTCAGCTTACGCCGGCCGTTATAACTCATCTGCAAAACTCTTTTGCCGATATCCGGCTGTACGACGGAAAAAAGCAAGAAGTACCTTATTTATTAAGGCGCGAACAGCCGGTACAAACCCGTAAGCTATTCCGGAGGTACGAAGTAGTTAGTAAAACCAGCACGCCCGGCGTGGGCACCACGCTTATTTTGCGCAACCCCAACCCAAGCCCCATTAACAACATCAGCTTAATAATAAAAAACGCAAACGTGCGCAAGCAAGCCCGGCTCAGCGGCAGCTCCGATGCCCGCACCTGGTACAACATCGAAGACAATTTTAGGTTACAAGCTATTTACAACAACACGGCTACTACCGAAGTTAAAATCCTCTATTTCCCGCTCAGCGATTACAGGTATTATAAACTGGATATAAACGATTCGGCCAGCGCGCCGCTGAATATTTTGTCGGCGGGTTATTACGATACCTCAGCGGAAAACGGGAAATACACAACCCTGCCGCAAGTAAAATTCCGGCAAACCGATAGCAGCGCCGTGAAGCAAACCATTATCCGGTTTGAAGTACCAACGCCCATGCTGGCCGACAAAATTTCTTTGGCGGTAAGCAGCCCGGCTTTCTACCACCGCCAAGCCACGCTGTTCCGGTCACAAACTCGGAAAAAGAAACGCCGACGCCGCCCGTATAAAACCTACGAACCCGTGGTTACTTTCCAGTTGCAGTCAGACAGCGAAAACAGTTTTGCCTTACCAAATTTTAAAGCCGCTGATTTTTACCTGGTAATTGATAACCAGGATAGTCCGCCATTGCAGGTAAAAGATATCCGGTTTCAGTTGCTGAACACCTACTTAGTAGCAGCACTGCAAAAAGGCCAACCGTATTATTTGCAATACGGCAACGCTACAGCCGAAGCGCCAACTTACGATTTAACTTATTTCAAAGAAAACATACCGTCCTTATTACCAACCATCTCTCCGGGCAAAGTAACCGCGCTATCCCACCCCGACAAAACCCAACCCATCTCCTTCTTCCAAAACAAAAATATTATCTGGGCCACCATTATCCTGGTGATTGGCTTGCTAGGCTTTTTAACGTACCAGATGCTGCGGGAAACCAAGAAACGATAGTTTTCCGGTATATTCTCCGGCAGTAATAACCCCACCAAAACTAGCCGCCGCTTGGCTACCACCTTGGTAAAACCAGGCCGCATCAGCAGCAGCCCAGAAGTGCCGAAAAGCAGCAGCTTTTCTGCTCCTGCCAGCAGCAGCAGCATCTCTGAATAATCCAAAAAAAAATCATTATTTTGCTTTACATTAATTTTTATTCCTTTATATTTATAAAAATTTAATCCCAAAATCATGAACGAACTACTACACGCCGCCGTGGCTCCAGCTAATATTATTCCGACGGCATTTCTGGCCTTTGTGCTGCTTTATTGGGTCGTGGCAATGGTTGGTTTAATAGACCTGGACTTTATTAGTTTGGAGGTAGAAACCGAAGTGGAACCGGACGCTAGCGGAATAGAGAATATCGCCTGGTTAAATTCGGCGTTGGCTTTTTTTAACCTGGGGCGGGTGCCGTTTATGTTGTTTTTAAGTTTCCTGGTGCTGCCGTTTTGGGCGATTGCCTTGCTAACCAATTATTACCTGCATACAGCTAACAACTATAGCGGCTTTTTACTTTTGTTACCGGCTTTTGTAGTAGCGCTGTTTATCGCTAAAATCTTAACGGCTCCGTTTGTAAAACTATTCGCCGTTTTCGAAAAAGAACACGATTCCAATGCCGTGGTGCTGGGGCAACTGTGCACCGTAACCTTACCGCCTTCTTCTATCGAAATAGGCCAGGCTACGGTAAAAACCGAAGGTTCGCCGCTATTGCTCCACGTTAAAACCACCGGCAGCGCCAATATTAAGAAAGGCGAAACCGCCCTGGTAATTGAATACGACGAAAAAAGTAAATATTACCTGATAGAACCTTATCAATTGCTTTAAACACAATCACGGCCAATTATTTAATAGATTATTTTAATATTTCTTACTTTTAGCTATTACGCACCACTACAACCTTATATTTTTTTGCTTACTATCAAATAATACCACCTTCAACCAGCCAGCAAGTTCCAATTTACGCTGGCTCCGGGCAACTCCTTCCCTTGCTAAGGGAAGGTGCCCGCAGGGCGGAAGGGTTGACCCGGTGAGACCGAATCTCACCCATTTCTATTCTTTTATTTAAAAATTTCTCAATTCTAAACTTATTTTATAAACCTTTACTCCTTATCATCATGATTGCACAACTATCCTGGTCTATCGTCGGCATACTGGCGATTATCCTTTTTGGCTTAATTGCCATGGTCGTTAAAATGTATCAGAAAGCCATTCAGGGCGAAGCGCTTGTCCGAACGGGCCTGGGCGATACCAAAGTTTCTTTCTCCGGCATTTTTGTGGTGCCCGTTATTCACAAGCTGGAGGTAATGGATATCACCTTAAAAACCATTGTTATTTCCCGGACCGGCTCCGAAGGTTTGGTGTGTAAGGATAATTTACGCGCCGATATCAAGGTAAACTTCTTTTTGCGGGTAAATAAAACCACCGAAGACGTTATTCAGGTAGCCCAATCCATTGGTTGCCGCCGCGCCTCCGACCATTCGGCACTGGAAGGATTATTCGACGCCAAATTCTCCGAAGCCTTGAAAACAGTAGGTAAGCATTTTGATTTTGTAGAATTATACCAAAGCCGCGACGACTTTAAACGCCAGATACTTCAAACCATTGGCACCGACCTGAACGGTTATGTACTGGACGACTGCGCCATTGATTACCTGGAGCAAACGCCGATTACCAGCCTGAACGAAAATAATATCCTGGATGCCGAAGGTATCAAAAAAATTATCGACCTGACTTCCCGGCAAAAAATACAATCTAATTTAATTGAGCGTGAACGTCAGAAAACGATTAAAAAACAAGACGTAGAAGCCCAGGAAACCATTCTGGAATTGGAACGCCAGCTCACTGAAAACGAAGAAAAGCAGAAACGCGAAATTGCCAATATCCGGGCCCGCGAATTTGCTGAAGCCGAAAAAGTGCGCCAGGAAGAACGCCTAAAATCGGAAAAAGCCCGCATTGCTACCGATGAAGAAGTAAAAATTGCCGAACAAAACCGCGACCGCCAGATATTGGTAGCTGAGCGAAGCAAGCAACGCACCGATGCCGTAGAAACCGAACGTGTAGAGCAAGCCCGCATGCTGGAAGCCAACGAAAAAGAACGCATTGTGGCCCTGGCCCAGATTGAAAAAGAAAAATCGCTTGAGGAAGAGCGGAAAAATATCCAGGCCATTATTCGCGAACGCGTGATGGTAGAAAAAGCTACCGTAGAAGAGCAGGAACGCATTAAAGATACCGTAGCGGTAGCCGAAGCCGACCGTCTGAAAAAAGTGGCCGTTACCAAAGCGCAGCAGCAAACTGAAGAAGAAACCATTTTGTTTGTAGGCACCGCCGAAATGGAACGGCAAGCGGCTGAGTTCCGGGCCAAACAAGCCATTATTGATGCAGAAGCGGAAAAAATGTCGGCTGCTAACAAAGCCCAGGCCATTCGGGTACTGGCCGAAGCGGAAGCCAGCAAAGCCGCGGCCGTTGGCTTAGCCGAAGCCCAGGTAATGGAAGCCAAAGCCGTAGCCCGCCAAAAAGAAGGCGAAACCGAAGCAACCGTGCTGCAATTACAAGCCGTGGCCGAAGCCAAAGCCATCCAGGCCAAAGCCGAAGCGCAGGCCGAAGCCGACGAAAAAGTAGGTCTAGCAGCCGCCAAAGTAGCCAAAGAAAAAGGCCTGGCCGATGCTTCTGTTATTGAAATAACCGCCACCGCCGAAGAGAAAAAAGGCTTAGCCGAAGCCCGTGTGCTGGGTGAGAAGTTTACCGTAGATGCCCAGGGCATTGAACAAAAAGCCGACGCCATGCGCAAACTAGACGGGGTAGGCAAAGAACACGAAGAATTTAAACTGCGCCTGGAAAAAGACAAAGCCATCGACCTGGCCCAAATCAACATCCAGAAAGATATTGCCGCTTCGCAGGCCGAAGTTATTGCCGAAGCCTTAAAAGCAGCCAAAATCGACATTGTAGGTGGCGAAACCATGTTCTTCGACCAGATTATTGGCTCCATCACCAAAGGCAAATCCGTGGACCGCTTGGTAACCAACAGCGATGTTTTGGGCACCGTGAAAGACACCTTCTTTAAAATTAACGGCGACGGCAAAGTGCATTTCAAGGAAAATTTGCACTATTTTATGAACCAGTTCGGCATGAAGTCCGATGACGTGCGCAACCTCAGCATTTCGGCTTTACTGTTGAAAATGATGGGCAGCACCTTGGATGAAAATACAAAGAATGAGCTGAAGCATCTAACCAGCACCGCTACTGCCATGGGTATTTCGGAGAAGCCGGTGAAAAGCATTGTATTAAATTAAGATAATAACATAGCCCGGCAGGCTTCTAAAACCTGCCGGGTTTAATTTTTTGGCTCCATGTTTACATACAGCATCTGCAAACCACTTGAATCTGAAATTATTAAAATGAGTGAAATTACATCAGAAGAGGTAATGCGCTTATTTGAGGAATTCCCGTGGATAGAATATTTGAATGTGATGAATAATGTACCGGAAGAAAATATTTTCTATTCCCCTTCTCTGGAAATAGAAAATAAAGAAACCCGGCATGGCTTATCTATTTCCATAGTGGGAGACGCGCAACATTATGAATATTATATCTTCTACAAGCGTTCAGAAATGAGGAAAAGCTTTTTTGGTTTATTGGAGCACAAGCATGAAAATTATATTTCAGAAAAACAAGGGCAAACTTACCAAGATGCTAAATCAGCTATACAAGCTCTAGTAATTGGTAACTTGAACTTTTTGAAAGAAAATTGGGGGTAGTAAAATCCTATTTCTCTGGCGCGAGCGTCCTCGCTCGTGACTTTTCATGAAGCTGGCCTCTGGCCAGTATAAATAATTTGCATAGCGGCCAGAGGCCGGAAAATAACAAGCACGAGCGAGGACGCTCGCGCTAGGAATAAATTAAAACCTCACCCTAAATCCCTCGCCTTTAGAAGAGGAATTTAAATTCTCCCAAAGCCAACTTTACTTTTCCTGGAGGAGAAGAAGCCGGGGATGAGGTGCAAACCATTACAAGTATGAACAACACAGATACCACCGCCGAAATTAAACCCGAAACCGTGCAACTGGAAAGCGGCACTTACGAAATACTGCGCAACCGCCTACAGGAAAACGCCCAGGACCTGCAAGCCCGTTTGCATAACCTGAACCAGGAACGCAAGCAGGTGTTCGGGGCGATAGAAACAACTTTGCTGGCGACGGAACGCGTAACCACCGAAAACAACTGCATTCCCTGGGACATGGTGCCGGTGGGCGACGCGTTTATTTTTGGTTATAACGTGGTGATTGGGCTAAAGTCGGAGGTGGAGCTAACGGATGTGTTTAGCGTGTATTGCTACCAGAACCGGAGTTTTCAGCAGCAGCCTTTAACCTTGCTGGAGAACGCTACTTTTAAAGACGATTTCCAGAAGCTGTACAAATATTACAAGAACACCCAATTTGTAAAGTTTGCGGTCATCGGCACCAATTTGTTTATGGTATTCCGGGTGGGCAAAGGCGTGAACGATATTAAAACCTTTAAGTGGGCCATAAAAGACAATAGCCTGACTTACCTGGATAACCGCTCCGACCACGAATTTGTTTACCCCGGTCAGCACGATTTTACCTGGAAACGCCCTTCCCGCGATGCCCACCGCACCGGAAAACACCCGCACGTTTCCATTGAAGACAAGGTTTTCGTGGAAACCATCCAAGGCGATTTAACCATAAAAGTAGAAGATAATACCGCCACCGGTCAAGGCATTTATTCCGAAGAAGTAGAAGACAAAGACCAAACCCTGGACGATTCGGAAATATATTATGCTGTAATCGGTAATTTGGTACTGCTGAAAATAAAGCCGTACCGCGAAACCCGGTACCGCTACCTGGTTTTCAACGCCAAACTACAAACTGTGCGCCGCATCGATGCGCTGGAAGAATGCTGTGTGCTGCTGCCCGATAACCAGGGCATTATTTATGCTTACGGCTATTATTTGCAAACCGGCGAGTTTAAGCAATTCGAGAATAACCTGCAAAACATGGTATTCGAAAAGCGTATTGCCTCCCCTAACGGGGAAGATTATTTGTATGTGTTCTACAACAAGGAATCAGGAATTTATTTGCTGCTTTCCTATAATATTATTGCCCAGAAAATAGAAAACCCGGTTATCTGCCACGGCTACGCTATTTTCGAGAGCGGCGAGTTATGTTTTTTTCGGGCCGATGATGAACCCAAAAAGCACCACGCCATCCAGATCTGGCAAACGCCTTATGTGGGGCCAAACTTTACTTTGCCGGTAACCCAGGATTCGTACCTCTACAAAATAGGCAACAAAGAAATTGTACGGGCCATGGCCGAAAGCCAGGAACTGCTGGCCTTGCTCCGCAAAGACGATTCCTACGCCAACCTGTACCTCGATTTAATTAAGCGCACCACCGATACGCTGGATGCTTACCATTGGCTGAGCCGCGAAGAACTGTTTAACCTGGCCCAGCCGCTAACGGCTATCCGGCAAACCGCTACCGCCGCCGTCAATGAATTCGAGAAAGTAATTACCATCCGGAAAAATACCCAGGAGCAGATAAACGCCGTAGCCGCCCAAGCCGATGCGCTGATTCATACCCTCAAATTCCAGCAAGCCGATAATATAAACCAGTATGTACAGTATTTGGCCGAGTTGCGCACGCTCCGCGGCGAAGTAATATCGCTCAAAGAACTGCGCTATACCGACGAAGCCCGCATTGCCGCCTACGAAGCCCAACTGTCCGATTTTACTCAAGAAATATCGAATAAAACCGTAGCCTTTTTATTGCAGGACCATGCGCTGGCGCCTTATGAAACGCGGGTAAAAACGCTGGATACGAATATTCCAAACATAGCCAAAGTAGTAGAAGCTGATGCGACCGAAAAAGAAATTACGGCTGTTTCGGCGGAGCTGGAAATGCTGATTGATGTAGTGAGCAACCTCAAAATTGAAGATGCTACCCAAACTACGCGCATTATCGAAAATATTTCGGCTATTTATTCCGGCTTTAACCAAACCAAAGCCGCCCTGAAACGCCGCCGCAAAGAATTGCTGAGCGTGGAAGGCAAAGCTGAATTTAACTCCCAGATGAAGCTGGTAAGCCAGGGCGTAATCAATTACCTGGACTTGTGCGATACACCGCCAAAATGCGAGGAATATTTAGCTAAGCTCATGGTGCAGTTGGAGGAACTGGAAGGCCGCTTCCCGGATTTCGAGGAGTTTCTGGACCAGCTGGCGCAAAAGCGCGAGGAAATTTACGAAGCGTTCGAAACAAAGAAAATCAGCTTAACCGAAACCAGGAACAAACGCGCCACCGGCCTGGAGCAATCCGCCGACCGCATCCTGAAAGCAATACAAAGCCGGCTGGCTAAATTAACCTCCGTTACCGAAATAAACGGCTACTTTGCTTCCGATTTAATGGTAGAGAAAGTCCGGAATATTACCGACGAACTGTTGAGCTTGGGCGATACCGTAAAAGCCGATACCATCCAGAGCCGCCTGAAAACCGTGCGCGAAGATGCCGTGCGCCAGCTAAAAGACCGCCAGGATTTATTTGTAAACGGGGCCGATGTATTGAAACTGGGCGACCACCATTTTACCGTCAACACCCAGCCGCTGGCCCTCAGCATTGTGCACCGCGACGGCGAAATGTACTACCATTTGGCCGGAACCGGCTTCTTCGAGAAAATCACGAACGCAGCATTCCTGGCTTATAAACCCGTGTGGGAGCAAACGCTGGTATCGGAAAACAACAGCGTATACCGCTCCGAATATTTAGCCTACACTTTACTGCAAGCCGCAAAAAAAAGATTACCGACTGCCGAAAATAATGGTTTTACCTATTTGAGTATTTCGGAACTGCAAAAGCTTACCTTAGCCGAACTCACTGATTACGTGCAGCGGTTTATGGCTTTGCGATTTAACGAAGGCTACATAAAAGGCGTGCACGACTACGATGCGGCCCTGATTTTACAAAGCCTGGTACAGCTTACCCAAAGCGCCGGTTTACTGCGTTTCGATGCGCCGGCCCGCGCTTGTGCCGCTTTGTTCTGGCAAAAGTTTGTACCAACTGCCCGCAAAGAAATCCTGAATTCCCAGTTAAAAGGCGCCGGTGCTATTTTGCAGGTGTTCCCCAATACGCACCAGTTCGATGATATTATTACCGAGTTACAGGCCGGTATTTTAAGTTTTGTACAGGAAACCAAATTGTGCCCCGAAGCTAATGTAGCCGAAGCGGCCGAATATCTATTCCAAGAAATTTCGCAGCAGGATGCGTTTATTATTGCGGGCGAGGCAGCCAGTTTGCACACCAGTTTCACGCAATATTTAACCCAAAACAACGCCCAGAACACCTACGAAACATCGGTGAAAGCCCTGGAGAAAGACCCCGTGGCCCAGGTAAATTTAGTGCAGCACTGGCTCAAAGCTTTTATTGCCCAAACAAATGAACCCGGTAAAGCTGAATTTATCCCGGAAGCCACGGTGCTGTTGTTAACCAATGCTTACCAGGCGCAACAGGTTGTTTCGGCTTCGTTACATGTTACGCTGACAGGTTTACGCGGTGCACACGCCTTAATACAAGCGCAAAAGTACGAGCTGCATTTTAACCAGTTCCTAAACAAACTGCGGACTTACGAAGCTAACGTGGTGCCGGCTTTTAACCAGTTTACGCAACTCAAAAAAAACTTAACCCACGCTTTTGAAGAAGAACTGCGCCTGAACGAATTTAAGCCACGCGTGCTTTCTTCGTTTGTGCGGAACAAGCTGATAGACCAGGTGTATCTGCCTTTAATTGGGGCCAACTTAGCCAAGCAAGTGGGTGCGGCCGGCGAACGCAAACGCACCGATTTAATGGGCTTGCTGCTCTTGTTATCGCCGCCGGGCTACGGCAAAACCACCATTATAGAATACATTGCCAACCGCTTGGGCATTATTTTTATGAAAATAAACGGACCGGCCATCGGGCACAACGTTACCGCCCTGGACCCCACCGAAGCGCCCAACGCTGCCGCCCGCGAAGAACTGGAAAAACTGAACCTGAGCTTTGAGATGGGTGATAACGTGATGATTTATATCGACGATATTCAGCATTGCAACCCGGAGTTTCTGCAAAAGTTTATTTCTCTTTGCGATGCCCAGCGCAAAATTGAGGGCGTGTACAAAGGCAAAAGCAAAACCTACGACTTCCGGGGCAAAAAAGTGTGCGTGGTGATGGCCGGCAACCCGTACACCGAAACCGGCGAGAAATTCCGCATCCCCGATATGCTGGCCAACCGCGCCGATATTTACAACCTGGGCGATATTATCGGCAACACCGCCGAAGCATTTAAACTAAGCTACCTCGAAAATGCGCTGACCTCGAACAGCGTACTGGCCGGGCTGGCGAGCAAAAGCTCCAAAGACTTGTACCCGCTCTTACAGCTGGCGCAAACCAACAGCAGCGAGGGCTTAACCTTTGAAGCCAACCATTTGCCCGCCGAGCTAAACGAGTACACCCAGGTGCTGCAAAAACTCCTGAAAATCCGCGACGTCATTCTAACCGTGAACCTGGAATATATCCGGTCGGCGGCACAGGCCGAGGAATACCGCACCGAACCGCCGTTTAAGCTGCAGGGCTCGTACCGCAACATGAACAAGCTGGCCGAAAAAGTAATGCCGATTATGAACGAAGACGAGCTGCAAACGCTTATCCGGAGCCACTACGAAGCCGAAGCCCAAACCCTGACCAGCGGCACCGAAGCCAACCTGCTGAAGCTAAAAGAACTCCTGGGCCAGCTCAGTCTCACCGAAGCCCAGCGCTGGCAGGACATCAAAGCCACCTTCGTGCGCAACCTCAAACTTAACGCCTTCGGCTCCAACAACCAGATAAACCAGGTACTCACGCAAATGGAAAATATTTCGGAAGGGTTGAGTGGGATTAAAGAAGTGCTGGGGCAGTTTAAAGAGGATGGGGTGGAGATATAAAAATAGTTAAATGTTATACTTCGTAACTAAGTATAACATTTTGATTAGTCGTTTGAGATCAAGATTAAATTCATGTAGGACCAATTAAATAATGTAACCCCAAAATAAAAGCTCTTATTAACCTTATTATACTTGAAGAAGGATTTAAAATTAGCTTAATTTAAGGATTATAAAAGTTTCACTTAAATAAATATTGCAAATTAACAAATGGCACAAACTCAATTATTTGATGATTTAAGTAACGAAAACGAAGATGACTTAATTCAGCAGTCAGATTCATTTGATCAAGCTGTTATATGGGGGACAGATTGGACAACAGAGACAATTACCAATCAATTGTTTAAAGAGAACATAGACCTAGACCCTAAATTCCAAAGGCGAGATGCCTGGACTTCTCAGGCAAAGAGCAAATTTATTGAATCACTTATATTGGGATTACCAATTCCTCAAATTATTCTTGCGGAGAAAAAGGACGCCAAAGGAAAATATATTGTAATTGATGGAAAGCAGAGACTATTAACAATTAGGAAATTCTTTGCAGAAGGAGCTAACGATGAATTCAAACCATTAAAGTTAACAGGTCTTTCCATACTTAATCAGCTTAATGGAAAAACAAATGCTGACTTAATGAACAATCCAAGGTTTAGTCAAATAATTGATCAGTTGCAAAATCAAACAATAAGAACAACTGTTATTAAAAATTGGCCAAATGAATCATTCTTATTTACTGTGTTTCTTAGATTGAATACAGGCAGCATTAAACTTAGCCCTCAAGAATTGAGGCAAGCTTTACATCCGGGAAATTTCATTGACTTCGCTGATAATTTTTCAATTGAAAGTGATGCAATAAAGACGATGCTTAACTTAAATGCCCCTGATTTTAGAATGAGGGATGTTGAAATAGTTATTAGATATTATAACTTTAAGTTATTCCTTAACCAATATGATGGAAATCTAAAAACAGCTTTTGATAGAACGGTTCAAACATTAAATAAGGAATGGAATACTTTACAGAAAACTATCATAATTGAAGCGCAAAATTTAGAAAAGGCCATTTCTTTTACTATAGATATTTTTGGCAAGAAGGAAGCATTTAGTAAATGGACTGAAAAAGGCTTTCAGGGCAATTTCAATAGAGCTATATTTGATATAATGGTTTTCTATTTTAGTAATGATAAAATATTAAGATCATCATCAGACAAAGGGCAACAAATAGTTAATACTTTCAAAACTTTATCCGGAACAGATAATAGTTTCCTTTCCTCATTAGAGCAAACCACTAAAAGTTTGGCAAACACTGAAAAAAGATTAAGAACTTGGGGTGAAGCATTAGCCCAATTACTATCATTTAAAATTCAAGTCCCTTACCTTGAGAACAATCGTTTGATTTTGAGAAATTCTGAAAATGGCTAAATCCAGGCGTTTGATTCAGCTCCAATCGAGAATAAACTTTCTTGAAAATAACATTTTACCTAAAGAAAGAATTTTAGGCAATTATACAAAGAAGGAAAATGATCTTATTCGAAGTTATGTTCTTCTAGTACATGCTGAAATTGAGGCATATTTTGAAGACAGAGCCAAGGAAAAGGCGAATTATGCTCTTGTTAAATGGGTCAGTATTAGAAAAAAGAGTAGTTGCTTGAAATCAATTTTAGCCTTTGCTGGTAATGATATAAGTTATGAAGGCATAAAAAAATCTGATTCTAACAACATTGAATTCCGCATCAACAAGGCAGTAACACATTTTATAAATCTAATAAATAAGAATAATGGGGTGAAACAAAATAACATATTAAACATTATTATTCCTTTAGGTATAGAGTTGTATGAGATTGATAATACTTGGTTAAGCGTAATGGATACCTTTGGCTCAATTCGAGGAAATATCGCTCATAGTTCTTTAAGGGTTCAAAATCAAATCGATCGCAATACAGAAAGAGACAGGGTTAACCTTCACATACTACCAGAAATAGAAAGGCTTGATGCTTTAATAAAAAAACTAGATTAAAAGAAAATTAGGATGAAAGTTATTTGTGATATAAATGTTTGGTATGCGATTAGTCAACATGGAATTAATATATCATCTGAATTACGGAAGCATGAGCTTTATATTACAAACTTATCTTTATTCGAATTAATAAGTTCAAGAATGTTAAAGAGCAATTTTGAAACCGTTCAGCAAGTAATATTTTCAATAACTAAATATAGCTCCGAAATATTTTCTCAAAATGATGCACAACAAATTATTCTTGCTCAAAAACCAGATTACATAGACAGTTTAGCATTAACTCAAAAGGATAATATCTATAAACTTATAGACTCATTTTGCAAGGCGGATAAAGTTGAGGACTTAGATTTTAACTATGACTATTTCATTCAGGTTAGAGAACAGGAAACAGTTAAATGGGGTTTAATAATGAAGGAGTTAGTAAATGAGTTACGTATTAATAGAATCACTGAGTATGACGTAATTAAGATACGGACTTCAGAAATCTTAATTCAACATGTTAAATGGTATTTGTCACAAAACTCTCCAAGTACAATTATAGAAAATTATTTTTTAGATAAGTTTGAATTCTTCTTAGATTGCTATTCTCTTTATTTGTTGGAGTTTATTAAAAAACCGAAAAAAGTATTTGACATGAATGATTATATTGATTTTATGAATCTGCTTTACTGTACTAATGGTTATAAATATTTCACATTAGAGAGCGAGAAGAGGAATAGATTAGGTGCAATACTTAGAGACTCTAAATTCTCCGACAAATACCTTTTGCCAAATGATTCTTTTATAAAAGAACAAATAAATAGAGTATTCCAACAAAAATAAAATTCATTTAAATGTAATTTACATGGATCAACTTTCGCGATTTTAGGGAAAATGACGCATTTATTTATGTAAACCCGACCTAGCGCGCGTTTAGCGAAGCGTAACGCGTGCCAAAGAAAAGCCTTCTCTCACGTTAGCATTACTACTTTTAAAAGACGAGCATTACCAGCGTAATCCCGAGCCGAAGAATATAAATACTGTTCAGGTTCTTCCACAATCTCGCTTTGCACCGGGTTTTGGGGGAGGTAATTTAGCTTTTGCGCTTGTAAAGGCCTTTAAGGGCAGTACTATGGTGCTGAGTGCTTAAAATAAGGGTAGTTCTTATTCGCAATTTCAATACAGTTCAGGTTATAAGTATTGAACTGCACACCATACTCCCGCTGCATAAATTCCAATAAGGTATTCAGGCACCGCAAGGCTTTGGCTACATGCCGGTCGTAGGTAAATAAAGCTTGGGCATTTTGGCTAGGGTCTTCGTCGTGGCACAAATAGCGGGAACGCCTGGATAAACCTTGGAGCTTAATATAGGCTTTATAATCTTGTTCCGGCAGCTTCGTGAGCGATAAAGGCTCATAAGGGTTTAGCGCTTTATTTACCTGTTCGTGCGAACGATAATGCTGATTGGTTTTTTGGGCAATATGGGCATTTACCAGATGTACTCCAACGTAAAAACAAACAGTTACTTGCCAGTCCCAGGAATCTTTTACGTTTTTATTAACCTGGACTAAGAACTCTAAATTCTTTTTTGCCTAGTTAATGTGCTCCTGAAAAGTTGCCATCTGCCACTTCTTGCCTTAAATTAAGCAATCACAGATTGGTAATGCGGCGGAACCGGCAACCGGTCACTTTTCTCTATGATAGTAGAAGAAATATGGAACCCGTAATTTGAATACTTGGCATTAGCTTTTGCTTCGGCCAAAATCAGTGCATCTTCGGTCGCCTCGTCGTTATCTTCAATCTCGGCCCAAACTAAAATCTTGGCATCCGAAAGGTCAAGCGCCAACTTAACCGGATGGCTGTTGTAAGATTTAAGTTCGTTAAAATAATCAAAAACCAGATTTTTGATAAAATAGAGCGAGGACGAATTTCTAGCAGAAGCATGAATTTCATCTTCGTTTCCGGAAATGAGCGTATTGTAAAATTGCTTTTGCCCTTCTGTGGCCATATTACTTTCCAATAAAAGCTCATCTGCCCGAAGCTTACCGATTAAATCATCAAACCAAGCCCGCATACGCTGGTTTGAAGCAATTACATCATTTTGTCTTGCGGTTGTCTCCATTAAGTTAAGCAATTTAGCAGGCTTTAAATATATTATTAAGTAGAACTTTGCTTATTTAATAACATTAAAATTGGTAAAATAGTCTCCTCTTTACGCTTATTAATGGCCTAAGTTAGTATTTTCAGTTTCAGGGCTTTGGAATAGTAAACAAGAGAATTGTAATTTATTTTAGGGATTCGCAAATATACTACTTTCTTCACATTTACTGAAATTTAGGATAAGTATTTAAGCACCTGTCAATTTCTTTCTCTTTCTAACTTGACGCAACTTGAGCAAAGTATAACGCGTATCAAAGCAAGCCTACTCGCAGGTAATTTTTCCCGGCATAATCCCGAACAACAGCATCTAAATAAAATTCCGGTTCTTTACCCTTTCGCTTTGCAGTTGTTTTAATAAGGGTAGCTTACATTTTGCGCTTGTAAATATTTAACAGCTAACCGCACCACTTATAAGCCTTCCCACATGAGCAAGAATGAAGCTGTTTCCGTACTTTTGTGAGATTGAAGTTTAATTACATGCTTATTCCTACAACTTGCTCAATGTTCCGCGTGAAACCATTTGCTACCCTATTGTTTTTTCTGCTAATCACTACCGGCCTTTTTGCCCAAACCAAAACAGCGACTAATGCTACTCCCGCTGACCAACAAGCAATAGAAAAAACGGTGCGTACTTTATTCGATAGCATGCGGGCTGCCGATACAGCTATGGCCCGTTCGGTTATAGCTCCTAATTTCCGTATTGTGGTGCTGGTGCAAAACCCGGCCCAACAAACCGGCACCCGCGAAACAACCCGAAAACAATTCCTGCACCAGATAGCATCTAAATCGCCCCAAACCCTGGACGAAAGATACTGGGCCGGCCAGGTGCAAATAGACGGCGATTTAGCTTCTTTCTGGTGCCAGTATGCTTTCTTTAACGCGGGCAAATTCAGCCATTGCGGCACCGATGTATTTCAGTTGTACCGCTCGCCGCAGGGCTGGAAAATCGTGAACCTGGCCTACAATATCCAACGGGAGGGCTGCGATATGAAAGCTATTCCGGCAAAGTAAATAACTTATTCTTTTCTTTACCTAAGGTATGTTTAGCGCGGTTTATGCGTGCTTAAAGAAGCTCTACCAATCCTACTTTAATCAGAACTTTACCTGTAGTTGGTGGCGAAGCGGATATTTGGTAAAAAACAAACTAAGTTTTGACTGGAGAGCTCCACCCAAGTGTGGGTAGCCACTTTTTTTCTTGAGATTTATATTCTTTGTTCTTTATTCAGAAACCGCCGCTAACTGCTTATCCAACTCCGCAAACAAAACCTTATTACCGTCTTGCTGATACTGACTGATGTTTTCCTGGAAAACTGGGATATCATAAATGAAAGCTTTTAAGGCATCGGGGCTTAATTCCGGGAAGTGGCGTCCGTAACCTAATTTCTGCACCTGGGCGCCATTCAGGAATTGTTCGAACTGATTGGCAATGGGCACGGAGCAAATGGGCTTGTGCAGGTAAACGGCTTCGCTTAGTAAGGAAAACCCGCCGTTGGCCAGCACCGCTTTGGCCGTAGCCAAATTCCGAATAAATTCCATTTCGCTAAAGGCTTTTAATTGCACATTACCGTGTTGTTCTTCTTTGTTAAAACCGTAAACCAGGAATTTTTCTTGCGGCAATTGCTGTAATAAAGTTACCAGGTTTTTTTGGCTGGTGCTGGTTTGGTATACCAAAATATGGTCGTGCCTTGCTGTTTTAGCGGCTAGTATTTCGGCTCGGATGATGGGCGGTACCAAGGTAGTGCGTTCTTTGTGCAAGGGCACTTTAAAAAAAGTAGCAATTAAATAATGTTGGGAGTTGGGCACTTTACCTTTTACAATATTTTTGGCAATTGCATAATTGTTACGTTCGGTGGCCGGTATGGTAATATCGAAAGCACAACGATTAATAATTTGCATGTTATCGATGCTGATAACCGGCAAGCGGTGATATTTGGCAAATAAATACGTGAACGATTCAAAATCCGAAATAATTAAGTCCGGGCTGAACTGCTCTAATAAAGTGCGATAACGGTGGAAGTTTACCTGCAGATTTTCCGGGGCGGTGCGTAAGGTAAGCGCGGCCGTTCTCAGAACCGATACGGCGGCATTGCTATAAGCCAAATGATAACCTTTTATTTCGTGTACCCGGCCCGGAAAAGCTTTGGTTAAAAACTGGAACGCCCGCGCGCTCGAAACTACCTGCACTTCGTGGCCCAGCGTTAATAAATACGTAATAATTACTTTGCTGCGGGTAGCGTGGCCCATGCCCTCCCCAGGCACACCGTATAATATTTTCATTTAAGTATCCAGACAAAAAACAACCAAAATCAAGTAAATATATATAAATAACGATACTTTAAAAATTTACCCCTCTAAACTTCGAACTTATTGCTTTTGCTAAGGCAAATGTATCGGCAGTACGCCAAATAAGCGGTTCAGCAAGCCCGTTAAAGAAAAAATATAAGCCAGCACCAGCCCCGAAGCAGCGCCTAAAGCTACATCGGTTTCGGTATGCACGCCCAATGCTACCCGCGACAAACAAACCAGCACGGCCCAGGTAATAGGCACTATTAGCCAATAACTTTTCTGCGGCGGCAGCACGCGCCATAACCAAAACACCAGGATACTGCCCAGTAAAAAAGCATTTTGCGCATGCCCGGACGGAAAAGAATACCCGGCCTCCTGTACCCAATGGTTTAATACGCGCGGCGAAATAGCTTTTACCTTTTCGGGGTTGGCCCGGATAAACTGCTGCAAATACACGCGGCGTTGCGTTACTTCGTGCTGGTAATACTGTTGCAACAAAGAGGTGTCCTGCTGTCCTGGCGAACTTAACAGGTAGCGGTGGCTGGGCCGCGGTTTGCGGAGCAGCGGTTTCAGGCCATACTCATTTGTATAAGCAATACCGCCCAAGACCAGGGCAAAAAAACCGAACGAACCCACAAAAGACGCCAGCTTTTTCGGCCAGGTTTGGCGCCTAACCGCAAATACGACACAGAGTAATGTTACCAAAAACGTAGTGCCATATACTCCGCCCGACTCCGATAAAAAATACCAGAAGTTGGTATCCCAATCGCCGCGTTCGTAGCCGCAAAAAGCAATGGGCAAACCCAACAACATAGCTACCATTAGCAGCCAGGCCCCGATGTTTAATAAAATGGCTCTTTTATGATGCTGATAATGCGCGCGCATTGGTTTTAAAGAACCGTCATTTCATTCCACAAGCGGTCGAACTCCCGGCCGAAGTCTTGTGCCAACGTTTTATCATCGGATATAATCAAGTTTTCGTGGTTGTATTGGGCGGCGCTGCGGGTCCAGTTATAGCTGCCGGTGAGTACGGTTTGGTTATCCAGCAGGGCAAATTTGTGATGCATGTGGTTGGAAGTATTATCAATACGCACCGGAACACCGGCCTGGGCCAGCTCCCGGATATCGGAGCCTTTGTCGTGAAGCTTTTCGTTGTCGGTCAGGATTTTTATTTTAATGCCGCGGCGATGCACCTGCAGAATAGCGCGGGTAATGCGGTCGTCGGATATAGTAAAGACGCAGATTTTAATTATGCTTTGCGCACCATTGATGCTGGAGATAATGGCATTTAAACAAGCATCGCCGGGACTGAAGTAGGCTTTATTAAGTACTTTAGAATTTGTTTTAAATAAGGAGAACATACAATTGCTTTTCTGGCCCGTAATTTTGCCAGGTCAATACTAAAAAATTTTTATTGATTTATTTCAGTTTTTCTCTGATTCTACTGGCACCTTCAAGCCTTAAATTTAAATTAATTAAAGTTACAGTTAACCTATTACGCCTAATAAATGAACATTAGCCAAAATGCCTGCGTATGTAAATTTCCTCTTAACCCCAACAACATGAAAACAAAACAAAAAACATATTTACGCGCCCTGGGTATGGGCACCGTGGCCGGCATGCGGGCCGCAACTGCGCCGGCGCTTCTGAGCCATTTACTGGTTAAATCGCCGGCCGGTGAACTCAACTTTTCGCGGTTGCGCTACCTGCAGTTACCCAAAGTAGCTTTAGGCTTGAAAATAGCCGCCGGCGCCGAAATAGCCGGTGACAAATTGCCCAATGTGCCGGACCGTACCATATTGCCGGAACTACTTACCCGGGTTGCATCGGGCGCAATAGTGGGTGCTACCCTGGCCATGGCCAACAAACAAAATACCCTAACCGGAGCTGTGATTGGAGGAGCCGCGGCGGCGGCATCTTCTTACCTGTTTTGTTTCCTGCGGAAAAAACTGGTAAGCACCACCGGCTTGCCCGATTATAGTTTTGCGGTACTGGAAGATGCCTTGGCCCTAGCGGGCGGATACCAGATCGCCAAAGGATAATGATTTGTTCTGGTAACTGGCCGTGCCGGTTACCAGAACAAGTCTAATTGCCGTAATGCTTATCTTTATCTATTTTTTACGCTTTCTTTGGTAGTCTACTTCTTCTGCACCGGCATATTATCTGCTTTACAAATTAGGCCCAAGACACTGCATCCGGCCCGTTTTTAGCTTTCTTCTGCCGCAACCCACCAGAACCTGTTTTAAAAACAATATCTTTCCAATCAGTCAGGAAGAAGCTGACCTGTATTAGTGTAAAGCGGGCTTTAAGTTGACACAAACTTGTCCTGGCTGTTCTTTTCTCCTTATTCAGCTGATATATTTATTATTTTATTTATATAATAAGCGATAGAATAGAATATTGTATAAGTTTAGGCTCTTGTTTGTAGCTGATAACCCGCCTTTGCCCCGGTATACATGAAAAAATTGCAAAATACAATTAAAGATATTGCGCAGGAATTAAATTTATCCCCTTCTACCGTATCGCGGGCTTTAAACAATCATCCGCATATCAGCCAGGAAACAAAGAAAAAAGTAAGAGAAGCGGTAGAAAAATTAGGTTACCGGCACAATGCTATTGCGGCCAGTTTGCGCAATAACAAATCCAACATAGTGGGCCTTATTGTTCCGCGTATTTCCATGTTTTTCCAGTCTACGGTAGTAACCGCTATTCAGAATAAATTGCATGAGCACGGGTATAATTTAATGATTTGCCAATCCAATGATTCGCCGGCGCTGGAAAAAGAGCTGGTAAACGTATTGTATACCTCCCGGGTAGAAGGCCTTATTGTTGCCGCTACTTTATACACCACCGATTTTTCGCCTTTCGATATCTTCGCCACTAATAATATTCCGCTGGTATTTTACGACCGGCTGCCTAAAAATTACCCGACCCATAAAATTCAGGGCGATGAATACCGGGGTGGCTACGAATCTACTACTCATTTATTAGAGCAGGGCTGCCGTCGGATTGCCCATATTGGCGGGCCTTTAACCTGCAACTTATACCAGGACCGGTATCAGGGCTACCAGGATGCTCTCCGGGAATATAATATAGAGCTAGACGAGGAAATTGTTTTTTTTCATGAGTTAACGAAAGAAAATGCTTTACATGATTGTTTGGCGATGTGGCAAAAAGGCAATTTTCCGGATGGTATTTTTGCCTGCAACGACACTACCGCTATTACCATAGTAGAGTTTGCCCGGGAGTATAATATCTCTATTCCAGGGGAATTAAAAATATCCGGTTATACCAATGACCCGCGCACCCAGATTATTGAACCACCCATCACTTCTGTAGAACAATTTCCTTACCGGGTTGGAGAAGAAGCCGCTAACTTAATGTTAAACCTAATGCAACATAAAACCGAAGCCAATAAAGATTATGTTGCTATCACTACTCCCATTGAGCTGGTAAAACGAAAGTCCAGTTTGCTTCATGAATAAAAATTATATAAATCAGGCTACATGTATTGGACAATATTTTAAAATTTTATAATATGCAAACGATTGCAAATACAAGCGGTGGTTCTTGCTTTGAAGTTAATAAAGTAAGTTTTTGATATGTGAGGATAAAGTAATTGCCATGGCGGGCGCTATCGGCGGGTTAGGAGCCGCCGTTTCGCTTCTGGCTTTGGTGAACAGCAAAGCCATATTGGTAGATGGTGATGGCAATGCATTTAGTAGTGTTTAAGCAGATTGATAAAATTTAAATAGCATTTATTTATGTCGTTATTACAAAGCTGGCGCTGGTACGGTCCCCACGACCCCGTTTCGTTGCAAGATGTAAAACAAGCGGGCGCAACCGATGTGGTGAGTGCCTTGCATCATATTCCCAACGGGCAGGTCTGGCCGATAGAAGAAATCAGAAAGCGGCAAACTATTATAGCCGAAGCCGGCTTAACGTGGCGGGTGGTGGAAAGTGTACCCGTGCACGAAGCTATAAAAACCCAAACCGGCGACTTTCAGCTATACATCGAAAACTACCAACAATCTATCCGGAATTTAGCTGCCTGCGGCATTAACATTGTTACGTACAATTTTATGCCGGTCTTAGATTGGACCCGCACCGATTTAAGCTTTACCGTAGCCGATGGTTCTAAAGCGCTCCGCTTCGAAAAAGCCGCCTTTATTGCCTTTGATGCTTTTATCCTGCAAAGAAAAAATGCCGAAAAGGATTATTCTCCGCCGGAACTGGAAAAAGCCCGGCAGCGCCTGGCAAGTATGTCGGCCGACGAAAAGCAACAACTGCAGCGAAATATAATAGCCGGCTTGCCCGGCAGTGAAGAAAGTTTTACCTTGGCGCAGTTTCAAGCCGCCCTAGATACTTACCAGGATATAGACGCCGCTAAACTACGCCAACACCTTATTTATTTCCTGCAACAAATAATATCGGTAGCCGATGAAGTAGGTGTGCAACTGGTAATTCATCCGGATGATCCGCCTTATAGTATTTTGGGTTTACCGCGGGTGGTAAGTACCGCCGCCGACTTAGAAGCTTTGGTGCAGGCAGTACCTTCTTTAAACAATGGCTTGTGTTTTTGTACTGGTTCGTTTGGCGTTAGAGCCGACAATAACCTGCCCGCCATCATTAAGCAATTCGGCGACCGCATTAATTTTGTTCACCTACGCAGTACCCAAAGCGATGCAGCCGGTAATTTCTACGAGGCCAATCACCTGGATGGCGACGTGGATATGTACGCAGTCATGAAAGAACTAGTGCTGTTAATGCAGAAACGCCGGGTAAGCATCCCGATGCGACCGGACCATGGCCACCAAATGCTGGATGATTTGCAAAAAAAAACCAATCCGGGTTATTCTGCTATTGGCCGTTTACGCGGTTTAGCCGAATTAAGAGGTTTGGAGATGGGAATTGAAAGATCACTTAATAAATGAGGGGTAAGTTATAAGTAAGCTCTTTCGGTATTAGTTTTATGAGCTTGTGCTTTCTGTTAGCTAAGATAATATTGGCCAATAGATAGCCAGAACTGATTGATTATTTAAAGCAAACCGCTTACCTAAGTACCTGTTAAATGCAAGATGATTGCAATTGCTTCTTGTTGGTAATTAAAAATATTTAAGGCATCAGATTTAAAACTCCATGAAAACAAAATTTATAATAGCCGGTCTTTTGTTTCTTACTTTTTCTGTATTCGCCCAGCGAAAAAACGCTGGTCAGGGACAAAGTTTATTCAATGGCAAGAATTTGCAGGGATGGAAGCAGCTAAACGGCAAAGCCAAATACGAAGTTAAAAACGGAGAAATTGTTGGCACTACGGTTTCGGGCGAGCCTAATTCGTTTTTGGTAACCGAAAAAGAATACGGCAACTTTATTTTGGAGCTGGAATTAAAACTGGATGCGCCCATGAATTCGGGTATTCAGTTCCGCAGTTTAAGTACCCCGGATTATCAGCAAGGCCGGGTTCACGGTTATCAAATGGAAGTAGATCCGTCGGACCGCGCCTGGAGTGGCGGCATTTACGACGAAGCCCGCCGGGGTTGGTTGTACTCCCTGGAGTTAAACCCCGAAGCTAAAAAAGCTTTTAAGAAAACGGATTGGAATACCTATCGCTTAGAATGTATAGGTAATACCATTCGTACGTGGGTAAACGGTATACCCACTGCACACCTGGTAGATGCCGAAACGGCCAAAGGCTTTATTGCCCTGCAGGTGCATGCTATTGGTAAAAACGATCAACCGGGTAGCCAAATCCGGTGGCGCAATATTCGCATTCAAACCGACAACTTACAGCCGGCACCCTTAACTTCCATTTTTGTAGTGAATAATTTGCCTAACCAACTTTCGGAGCAGGAAAAAAATAACGGCTATACTTTATTGTGGGACGGCAAAACTACCCAGGGCTGGCGGGGCGCTTATAAAGATAAATTTCCGCAACAAGGCTGGGAAATAAAAGACGGGGAGCTCCGGGTATTAAAATCAAACGGCAGCGAATCAACCAATGGCGGCGATATTGTGAGCCAGCAAGAATACGGCGCATTTGAGCTGCAGTTCGACTTTAAATTAACGGAAGGCGCCAACAGCGGCGTTAAATATTTTGTAACCGAATCGGAAAACAACAAAGGTTCTGCCATTGGCTTAGAATACCAGGTACTGGACGATGAGAAGCATCCGGATGCCAAATTAGGAGCCGCCGGGAACCGGACTTTAGCGTCTTTGTACGATCTGATTCCATCTCTGAAAACCTCCGGCTCCCGGAAAAAAATAGGCGAATGGAACCGCGGCATGGTGCGTGTATTGCCGGATGGCAGCGTGGAGCACTGGCTGAATGGCTACAAAGTTACGGAATACAAACGTAGCACCCCGATCTATAACGTTTTAGTAGCCAGAAGTAAATATAAAGATCATCCTAACTTTGGCATGGCTCCCAAAGGCCGAATTCTGTTGCAAGACCACGGCGATTTGGTATCTTTCAGAAGTATAAAGATAAAAGAGCTAAAGTAACTTTATTTAT
>Ga0210040_10000851_pt1 | contig 48885 bp, 47 predicted proteins | sample CryGeyCG12114_NA_FD_185462 | JGI IMG/M metagenome (GOLD analysis project Ga0210040, IMG submission 185462) | Groundwater microbial communities from aquifer - Crystal Geyser CG19_WC_8/21/14_NA (SPAdes) (version 2) | ecosystem: Environmental > Aquatic > Deep subsurface > Groundwater | place: USA...
GCACCAGCCCCACCGGCTCCAGCCCCAGCGCGAGCGTCACGACCGCCACTCCGAGCCCGTCGGCCAGCCCCGCCGCCACCGCCCCGTCGCGGGTGCCTCCGGACGTCGTGCTCCCGCCCGCGCAGCAGCCCCGCCGCAGCCGGCAGCGGGTGGTCGCGTGGGCGCTCCCCGGGACGTGCTCCCCCGCCGCGCCGCGGGGAGCCGCGGCCATGCTCACGGCGCGGGACGGCACCGGCGAGCAGGAGGCGCCCGTGGACGTGGAGCAGGTGGCCCTGTTCCCGGACGCCGGCGCGGCCACCCGCGAGGGCACCAGGCTGGCGGAGGAGCTGCGCGCCTGCGACGCCCGCAGCGACCTGGTGACCGTCGAGGCCGTCCGCGTCGGAGCCCAGGGGACGGGGGTCGCGTACCGCTACCCGAGCGACGGCGGCGCCTCCCCGTTCGGCACGTACGTGGTCCTCAGCCGGCGCGGCACGGCGCTGCTGCTGGTCACCAGCGACGGCGGCGAGGGCACGCCGCAGGGCGCCCGGCGGCCGGTCCTGCGGCGGGCGCAGCAGGCGTGGGAGCTGCTGTGCCGGTACGACAGCGCCGGCTGCTGACCCCTCCGGCCGGCGCAGCCCGGTCCACGCCCTGTTCCGGTCGTCCCAGGACAACGGCTCTCGGCAACGTCAGCGCGCCCGCACGAGCGCGCGGGCCGCTGCGACGAGAGCGGCGTTGTCCGGGGCCGGGGACCCGTCGGGCAGGGTCAGGACGTCCTCGAGCCCGATCCGCGTCGCCAGGCCGCGGGCCGCGGCGTGCCGCAGCGCGGGCCAGGCGCTGCTGCCCTCGCCGTGCAGGAGCACGGGGGCCTCGCTGCCGCCGGCCAGCAGCCCGAGCAGCCGGTCGGCCTGCTCGGCCGTCTCCCGCGCGTCGAGCCCGTCCGGCAGCTCCAGCAGCACCCGCAGGCAGCGCGAGCGCAGCGGGGAGGCGAGCCAGGTCCGCACCGCGTCCGCGTGCCACAGGCCGGCCTCGATCCCCACCCCGCGCTCCAGCAGCACCGCCGCGACCTGCTCGGCCCCCGGCTCGTGCCAGTTGACCGAGGCGACGTCCGGCAGCGCGGTCCACCCGCGGACGGCCGCCACCCGGCGCGCGGGGTCCGGCGCCGACCAGGCGCCCGTCGTCACACCCACGGCCAGCCCCGGCGCGGCGGCCCGGACCGCCGCCAGCACCTGCGCGAGGAGCTCGCCGTCCAGGGTGTCCACGCCCCGCGCGTCCTTGACGTGGACGTGCACCGCCCCCGCCCCGGCGGCACGCACCCGGACCGCGTCCGCCGCGAGCTCCGCGGGCGCGAGCGGCAGAGCGGGGTGCTCGGCGGCGGCCCGGTTCCCGTTGAGGCAGGCCTGGAGCAGCGGGAGCAGCACCCGCGGATGCTCGCAGAGCGCCGTTCCCGCGCAGCAGGCTCGTCCTGGGCCCGCGGCACCCGTAGCCTGCTCGCCGGTGAACGCCGTCCTCGAGGTCCTCGCGCCCCGGCGGCTGGGCACCGGCTTCCGCTGGCTGCTGGCCTCGTCGTGGGTGTCGAACCTCGGCGACGGCATCGCGCTCGCCGCCGGCCCGCTGCTCGTGGCGTCGCAGACCCGCGACCCGCGCCTGGTCGCGCTGGCCGTCCTGCTGCAGCAGCTGCCGTGGCTGCTGTTCGGGCTGTACGCCGGGGTGCTCGCCGACCGGCTGGACCGCGGCGCGATCGTCGTCGCGGTCGACCTCACCCGGGTCGGCGTCCTGGCGCTGCTCGCCCTGTCGATCGTCACCGGGGTGGTGTCCGTACCCGTCGTGCTGGGCGCGCTGTTCCTGCTCGGCACCGCCGAGGTGTTCGCCGACAACGCCTCCGGCACCCTGCTCCCGATGCTCGTCGCGCGGCAGGACCTCGCGCTGGCCAACTCCCGGCAGATGACCGGCGTGGTCACGTTCAACCAGCTCGCGGGGCCACCCCTCGGGGCGGCCCTGTTCGCCGCCGGAGCCGTGTGGCCGTTCGCGGGCCAGGCGGTGCTCGTCGGGCTGGGCGCGGTGCTGATCTCCCGGATGTCCCTGCCGGCGCACGGGCAGGACCCGGCGGCCGCGCACCACGTGCGCAGCGACATCGCCGAGGGCGTGCGCTGGGTGCTCGCCCACGCGGCCGTCCGCACCCTCGTCCTGACCATCGCGACCTTCAACATCACGTTCGGCGCGGCCTGGTCGGTGCTGGTGCTCTACGCCAGCGACCGGCTCGGGATGGGCGAGGTCGGCTACGGCCTGCTCACCACGGTCTCGGCGGCCGGCGGCCTGGTGGGCACCACCGCGTACGGCTGGATCACGCGGCGCATCAGCCTGGGCGACCTCATGCGGATCGGCCTGGTCATCGAGACGCTCACCCACCTGGCCCTCGCCCTGACGACGAGCGCCGCCGTGGCGATGGCGATCTTCTTCGTGTTCGGCGCGCACGCCTTCGTCTGGGGCACCACGGCCACCACCGTGCGCCAGCGCGCCGTGCCCGCGCGGCTGCAGGGCCGGGTGGGCAGCGTCTACACCCTCGGCGTGTACGGCGGGCTGGTCGTGGGCTCCGGCGTCGGCGGGCTCGTGGCGCAGCGCTGGGGCGTCACCGCGCCGTTCTGGTTCGCCTTCGTCGGGTCGGCGGTGTTCGTGGTGCTCGTCTGGGGCCAGCTCCGGCACATCGCCCACGCGGACGAGGACCCGCTGCCCGAGCCCGGACCCGCCTGACGGGCGCGCAGCCGGCTGGCACAGTCGGGGCATGCACATCTCCGCGCGCTCCGACTACGCCGTGCGCGCCTGCGTGGTGCTCGCGGCAGCCGGGGGCGGCCCGACCAAGGGCAAGGTCGTCGCCGAGCAGCAGGACATCCCGGCCAAGTTCCTCGAGGCCATCTTCGGCGCGCTGCGGCAGGCCGGCCTGGTGCAGACCCGGCGGGGCGCGGAGGGCGGCTACTGGCTGGCCCGCCCGGCGGGCGAGATCAGCGTCGCGGACATCATCCGGGCCGTGGACGGCCCGCTGGCCGAGGTGCGCGGCGGCCCGCCGGAGGCCCTGCACTACGCCGGCTCGGCCAAGGAGCTGCAGGTCGTCTGGATGGCGGTGCGGGCCAACCTGCGGGCGGTGCTCGAGCACGTCAGCCTCGCGGACGTCGCCAGCGGGCAGCTGCCGGACGAGGTGCAGCGGCTGGCCGCCGACCCGGCGGTGTGGGTCACCCGCTGACCACGCGGCCAGCAGCAGCCTCGGGCTAGGCGGACGTGGAGGCCCCGAGGGCGCGCAGCGCGGCGGCGTCCGCCGGCGACGCCCGGCGCTCGAGCCGCCGGTGCAGCAGGACCCTGGCCTCGTCCGGCCGGCCGGCCCGGCGCAGGGCGGCGAGCAGGGTGTCCTCGACGACCTCGCGCTGCGCCGCGCTGCCGCCCAGCGCCGCCAGCCGGCCCTGCAGGCCGGTCAGCCCGTCCGCCGCCCGGTCGGCGTCGCCCTCGACGAGGGCGCAGAGGGCGCCGGCCAGCGGCTGCACGACGTCGCGGAACACCGGGGCGCCCTGCTCCCGGGCGTGGGCGGCGAGGGCCTGCAGCCGGGCCGCGTCGTCGAGGCAGGCGAGGGCGACCGCGGCGTGCAGGGCGAGGAAGGACGTCGGTGGCCGGACCAGCAGGGGGTCCGGGATGCTCTGCAGCACCTCTGCGATGGGGACCGGCCCGTCCCAGCTCCCCCGCAGCCGGCAGCGCCACAGCAGCGAGGCGGCGTCCACCAGCGCCCGCACCCCCGTGACGTGGGAGGGGCTGAGCGAGGACGCGTAGCGCGGCGCGACGTCGCGGCCGAGCGCCAGCTCGTAGAGCGCGGCGTGCCAGGAGAAGTGCGAGCCGTACGCCGCCGCCGCGCCGTGGCGCTGCGTCCAGCCGTCGATCCAGGCCAGGCCCTGCTCGTACGCGCCGGTCTCGTGGTACAGGTGCGCCAGCGCGTGCGCGGCGTGGCCGGCGGCGGGCTCCTGGGCCAGGGCGACCTCGGCGAGCGCGCCCACCTCGTCCCAGCGCTCCTGCTCCTGGCGCATGAACGCGAGCAGGCCGGTGTACCACCAGTCGCCGCGGTAGACCGGTCCGAGGCCCTCGACCAGCGTCCACGCCTCCTGCGGGACCTCCGTGGCACCGGAGAAGGCGATCGTCGGCACCGCGACGCTCACCGCCAGCGCGTCCTCGGGGTAGGCGCCGAGGTGCCGGAGCAGCTCGGAGTCGGCCGCCGCCCCGGGACGCCGCACCCGGGAGGTGATCGCGCTGACGAGGCTGCGCTCGCGCTCGTCGCCCGGCGGCGACGCCTGCGCCTGCCGCAGGCACTGCTCGACGTCGACGGCGCCGCCCCACTCGTGACCGACCAGGGCGAGCGTGGCGTGCCCGAGCGCGAAGTCCGGGTCCAGGGCGACCGACTCCTCCAGCGCCGCCTGCGCACCCGCGCGCAGGCTCAGCACGCGCTGCAGCGCCGCGACGTACGACCGGGCCGCCGCGGGAGTGGCCGTCAGCGGCAGGCCGTACGGGTCGCGCGGCCGGCGCGGCACCGGGGGCGGCCCGACGGCGTCCCACACCCCCGCGGCCACCGAGCGGGCCTGCACCCGGATCTCGGGCATCGCGACGGACTCCCACAGCTCGCCGCGGCGCAGCGAGCCGAGCGTCCACAGCCAGGGCTGCGCGGTACCGTCCGCCGCGCGTACGCGGCCGTCGGCGTCGGTGGCCAGCCCCAGGCCGAGCGGGCCCGGCCGCGCCCCGCCGCGGGCCAGCAGGTCCAGCAGCAGCGGGTCGTGTGAGGCGCTGACGTCGCCGGAGGTGCCGGTGCAGTTGACGACCGCGCCGACGTGCAGCACCTGCCCGTCGGCCAGCGTGACCTGCAGCCCGTCGTGCCCCTCGACCACGTCCGCGACCTGCCCGGCCCGCACCAGCAGGCGCCCGGCGTCCCGTACCGCCTGCAGGTCCGCCGCCGCCGCGGGCGCCATCCGGTGCCGCACGACGTCCCAGCGGCGCTGGTGGCGCGCCACGAACGCCGCGCGCTCCGCCGCGCCCAGCCGCCGCCAGAGGTCCTGCGTGACCGGGCGCAGGCTGTCCACGGCCGGGCGCCAGTCGCCGTGCAGCCGCACGGTCCGCGCGACGTGCTCCCGCACGACCTGCGCCAGCTGGTCGGCGCTCAGCGCGCCGTCCGGGACCTCCGGCGCGGGGGCCACGGTCTGCGGCGGCCGCACCGAGTGGGCGTGCGGCAGCAGCCCGTGCCGCGAGACGGCGTGCAGGACCCGGCCGGGGCGGTCCAGGGCCAGCGCGACGTCGACCATCGTGAGCCCGGTCCCCACCAGCAGGACCGGCTGGTCGGCCGGCACCCGGGCCAGGGCGCCGGGCTGCCACGGGTCCGCCAGGAAGCGCGGCGACCGGCTCAGCGCCGCCGGCGCCCAGGCGGTCCCCGGGGCGGTGTCGCCGGTCGCCAGCACGACCGCGTCGACCCAGCGCACCCCCAGCGCCCCGGTGCGCAGCCGCACCCGGTTGCCCTGGCGGGCGACGCCGGTCGCGCGCTCGTGGACGCGCTCGAGGTGCGCCTCCCCGCGCGAGGCGACGAGCGCGTCGGCGAGCACGGACGCCAGGTAGCTGCCGTAGTCCTGCCGGGTCGCGAAGTCGTACGGGTGGGCCTGCGGGTCGCGGTTCTCGCGCAGCCAGCGCACGAAGTCGTCCGGCCGCTCCGCGAGCGCGCTGATCCGGCCGGCCGGGACGTTGAGCCGGTGCTGCGGGTGGTCCGCGGAGTAGGCCACCCCGCGCCCGGTCTGCGGCGACGGGTCCACCAGCAGCAGGTCCACGCCCTGCCCCCTGCTGCCCGCCTCCCGCGCCAGCCGGGCGGCCGTCAGCGTGCCCGCGGCCCCCGCCCCGAGGACCGCGACGACCCTGCGGCGGCTGGCCGCGCTCACCGGGCGGCTCCGGCGAGCACGGTGCGGGCCTGCAGGGCCGCGGCGAAGGTGTCGACGACCGTCCACAGCGCCGTCGCGGCGTCGGGGTCCAGGAGCACCTCGTCGTCCAGCAGCTGCACGTGCTGGTCGAGCACGAAGCGGCCGGGCAGGACGTGGTCGGCCGCGAGCGCGGTGAGGACCGGCCGGAGCGCGTAGTCCAGGGCGAGCACGTGTGCAGGCGTCCCCCCGGTGACCAGCGGCAGGACGAGCTTGCCGGCCAGGGCGGTCTGCGGGAGCAGGTCCAGCAGCGTCTTGAGCAGGCCGCTGTACGCCGCCTTGTAGATGGGGGTGGCGACCACCACGCCGTCGGCGTCGGCCAGCGCCTGCACGGTGTCCCGGATCTGCGGACAGCCGGTGTCGGCCGACAGCAGCGCGGCGGGCGGCAGCTCGCGCAGCGCCACGGTCCGGACCGCGTGGCCGTCCTCGCGCAGGCGCGTGGCGACGCAGCCGGCGAGCGCCGCGGTGCGCGACGTGGCCGACGGACTGCCGGTGAGCACGAGGACCTGCGACATCGCGTACCAACTCCCGTCAGGAAGGGGACCATGCCCATCGGATGAGTAGGCAAAGTAGCCCATGCCGGCCTCCCCGGGGGCCGCTCGACACGCGCCGTCCCCCGCCTGCCCGGTTGCGGTCTGCTAGGAAGTAACCTGGTAGGCAACGTCAACTACGTCCGCGCGAGAGGCCCTCCATGAGCCCGTCCAGCACGCCGCCCTCCCCCCGCAAGGTCGCGCTCGCCTCTGCCGTCGGCGCCACCATCGAGTGGTACGACTTCTTCCTCTACGGCACCGCCGCCGGCCTGATCTTCAGCAAGCTGTTCTTCAACGGCCTGGAGGGCGGGGCCGCGCAGTTCGCCTCCTTCGGCACCTTCGCGGTCGGCTTCCTCGCCCGCCCCGTCGGCGGGCTGCTGTTCGGGCACCTGGGCGACCGCGTGGGGCGCAAGCAGATGCTGCTGCTCACCCTGCTGATCATGGGCGTCGGGACAGCGGCGATCGGCCTGCTCCCCACCTACGACTCCATCGGGGTGTGGGCCCCCGTCCTGCTGGTCGTGCTCCGCGTCCTGCAGGGCATCGGCGTCGGCGGCGAGTACGGCGGCGCGGTGCTCCTGGCGGTGGAGTACGCGCCGGCGGCCCGGCGCGGCTTCTACGGCAGCTTCGCCCACATCGGCGTGCCCGGCGGCCTGGCGCTGGCGGCCGGCTCCTTCTCGCTGGCGAGCCTGCTGCCGGACGACCAGTTCTACGCGTGGGGCTGGCGGGCCTGCTTCCTCGCCAGCGTGGTGCTCCTGGCGGTCGGCGCGTACATCCGCATGTCGATCATGGAGACCCCCGCCTTCCAGCGGGTGCAGGAGCGCAAGCAGGTCGCCGGCGTGCCGCTCAAGGAGCTGCTCGCCGCCCAGCCCGGGCGCCTGCTGCTCGGCATGGGCACCCGCTTCATCGAGGGCTTCACCTTCAACCTGTTCTCGGTCTACCTGCTGGCCTACGTCGTGACGAACCTCGAGCTGCCGAAGTCCTGGGCCCTGAACGGGATCCTGGTCGGCGGCGTCCTCGGCGTCGTGCTCGTCGTGGCGACCGGCAGCCTGTCCGACCGGGTCGGGCGCAAGCCGGTGTTCAGCGTGGGCGCCTGGCTCGCCCTGCTGTTCGCCTTCCCGGCCGCGGCGATGGTCCGCAGCGGGGACCACCTGCTCGTGTCGGCGACCTTCGTGGTCGGCATCGGCGTGCTGTACGGCGTCATCTACGGCCCGCTCGCGGCCTTCTGGTCCGAGCTGTTCGACACCCGCTACCGCTACACCGCGCTGAGCTCGCTCTACCAGATCTCCGGCGTCGTGGCCTCCGGCTTCACCCCGCTCATCGCGGCCTGGCTGGTCTCGCGCGGCGACGGCACGCTGATCTGGGTCGCGACGTACAACGTGGCGGTCGCGCTCCTCAGCCTGCTGTGCGCCCGCGCCCTGCCCGAGACGCGGGGGCGCGACCTCGACGAGGACTGGGTCGTCGCGCCCACGGGCGGCGCCGAGCCGGCGCTCGCCGGGACGGCGGTGCGCTGACCGAGAGCACGGCCCCCCTGCACGCACACCCGAGTGAGAGGACCTTCCTCGATGTCCCTGACGTTCCACTGGTTCCTGCCGACCTACGGCGACTCCCGCAACATCGTCGGGGGCGGTCACGGCGCCCCCGAGAGCGCGTCCCGCCGCGACCGGCGCGCGTCCTTGGCGTACCTGCGCCAGGTCGCGACCGCCGCCGAGGACATGGGCTTCGAGGGCGCCCTGACGCCCACCGGCCTGTGGTGCGAGGACGCGTGGCTGTCGACCGCGGCCCTGGTGCAGACGACCCGCCGGCTGAAGTTCCTCGTCGCCTTCCGCCCCGGGCTGACCTCCCCGACCCTGGCCGCGCAGATGGCGGCCACCTTCCAGAACCAGTCCGACGGGCGGCTGCTGCTCAACGTCGTCACCGGCGGCGAGCCGGCCGAGCAGCGCGCCCTGGGCGACTTCCTCGGCAAGGACGAGCGGTACGCCCGGTGCGCGGAGTTCCTGCACATCGTCCGGGAGCTGTGGGAGCACGGGGACCCGGTGAGCTTCGACGGCGAGTACCTGCGGGTCGAGGGGGCGCGGCTGCAGAGCGTCCCGACGCCCACCCCGCCGCTGTACTTCGGCGGGTCCTCCTCGGCGGCCGGTCCGGTCGCCGCCGAGCACTGCGACGTCTACCTGACGTGGGGCGAGCCGCCGGACGCGGTCCGCGAGAAGATCGAGTGGATCCGCAAGCTGGCCGACGACCGGGGCCGCACGATGCGCTTCGGCGTGCGGCTGCACGTCATCACCCGCGACACCGCCGACCAGGCGTGGGCGGAGGCCGACCGGATGCTCGAGGGCCTGGCCCCCGAGACGATCGCGAAGGTCCAGGAGGGCCTCAAGCGCTCCGAGTCCGAGGGCCAGAAGCGCATGCTCGCGCTGCACGGCGGCGACAAGGCGAACCTGGAGATCGCCCCCAACCTGTGGGCCGGGGTGGGGCTGGGCCGCGGCGGCGCGGGCACCGCCCTGGTCGGCTCGCACCAGGAGGTCGCCGACCGCATCGAGGAGTACGCCGAGATCGGCATCGACGAGTTCGTGATGTCCGGCTACCCCCACCTGGAGGAGGCGTACTGGTTCGGCGAGGGCGTGCTGCCGATCCTGGAGGACCGCGGGCGCTGGACCCACCCGGACGCGGTCGCGGCCGGACCGCTGAACGTGCCGTTCGCGGTGTAGGAGCTCGTGGCGGCGCCGTCCGCCTGCGCGGGGACCGCGCTGCGGCGCGCCAGAGTTCGCACCCCGGACACCTCGCGTCCACGGGAACGCGCGGGCGCCGCCACCGGAGCACCTCACGGTGGCGGCGCCCCGCACGTCCCGCGGGCGTCCCGACCGAGGAGTCCCCGTGCGCCGACGCGCCACCACCACCACCCTGGCCACCGGCACCGCCGCGGCGGCCCTCGCCGCCGCCCTGGGCGGCGCCCTGCCCGCCGCCTCCTCCCCCGGGACGCCGACGGCCGTCGCCGCACCGTCCGGCAGCTACCGGGTCGGGCTGCTCGGGGACATGCCGTACGGCGCGTACGGCCGCGCGCTCTACCCGAACGTGATCAAGGACATCAACCACAGCGACGTGGCGTTCAGCATCTTCGACGGGGACATCAAGAACGGCAGCGAGCCCTGCTACGCCGCCCCGCACGAGCACGTGCTGCCGTCCGGCGTGGCGCACACGGCCGAGGGCGCGCTCGCCAGGGAGCGCTACACCGGCATCAGGAACTACCGCGTCGGCCAGGACGTGTACTTCTACGCCCTGGACCTGTTCAAGCGCTACGAGAAGCCGGTCGTGTACCTGCCGGGCGACAACGAGTGGACCGACTGCGACCGCGACGTCGCCAAGCTCAGCCCGCCCGACCAGGCCGACTCCGTCGACCGCCTGAACTACCTGCGGCGCCTGGCGTACCCGACCGCGCAGAGCCTCGGGCAGAGCACGCTGCGGCTCGAGCGCCAGAGCGCGCAGTACCCGGAGAACGTGCGCTGGAGCCGCGGCCCGGTGACCTTCGTGGGCCTGAACGTCACGGGCTCGGACAACAACTGGGTCGACGACACGGCCGCCGCCCAGAAGAAGGACGGCCCCGCCGCGGAGGCGCAGCGCGAGTACACCGCCCGCAACCGGGCCAACCTCGCCTGGATCCGGCAGGCCTTCCGGGCGGCCAGGCAGGCCGGCTCGCGCGGGATCATGATCTCGATGCAGGCCGACATGTGGGACCCCGCGGCGGTGCAGACCCACTTCGCCGACACCAAGGCCGAGCTCGTGCGGCAGACCACGCACTTCGCGGGCCAGGTCGTGCTCGTCAACGGCGACAGCCACAGCTTCGAGATGGACAAGCCGCTGACCGACTACGCGACCACGAACGCGGCCGGCGGCGCGGGCGGCAACGTCATCCAGAACTTCACCCGGGTGACCACCTTCGGCGAGGCGCAGTACCACTGGGTGTCGGCCACCATCGACCCCGCCGACCCGATGGTGTTCCGGTTCGACCAGCACCTGGTCGCCGCGGACGTGCCCACGTACACCCAGCCGCCTCCCGCCGCCTGACCCGGCCGCGGAACTCGCGGGCGGTTGTCGGAGCCCGTCACTAGCGTGCTCCCCGGTACGGCCGCGGGGACCCCGGGCCGCGACGACGGGGGGCTCCGGTGCAGGCGCGAGCAGTGCGGGCGCGGGCGGCGCCGCTGACGTGGCGCCGGCTCCGCGGCCCCGCGGCGGCGCTCGCGCTGGTGCTCGCCTCGGTCGCCGCGCTCGGCGAGACGGTCGGGTCGGTGGCCGCCGGGCGCCTCGCCGAGCGGCCGACCTGGTCGCTGCTCGTCGTGCTCGGGGCCGTGCTGCTCGGCGCGGCGGTGCTCGACACCGTGGGCAGGACGGTCTTCTCCACGGTCGTCGGGCACGCGGAGCAGGCGCTGCGCGCGGACCTGCTCGACGCGGCGCTGGCCCAGCCGCTCACCGTGCTGGAGGAGCAGGCGGTCGGGGAGGTCCTCGACCGGGTCGACGACGACCCCGCCCAGGTGAGCAACCTGCTGCGCCGCACCGGCTGGGACATGGGCCGGGCCACGCTGCGCACGCTGCTCGCCTGGGTGGCCGCCGGGCTCACCTGGGCACCTGCCTGGATCGCGTTCCCCCTCGTCACCGGGGTGGCGCTGCTCGTCGCACGACCGCTGACCCGGGTCGTGGCCGAGCGCAAGCAGGCCGAGGAGGCCGCCTGGTCCGAGCACGCCGCGCAGCTCGAGGAGGCCGTCGCCGGGCGCGACGACGTGCGCTCCTCGCTCGGTCAGCCGCACGTCGTGCGGCAGTACGCCGAGCGCGGTCAGCTGCTGCTCGGGCGCGTGCGCGCGACGTCGCGGGCCTCCACGACCGTGGCGGTGCGCACCGGCCTGGTCCTGCACGCGATGCTCGCGGTGCTGGCCCTCGGCGGCACGGCGCTCGTGAGCGCCGACCGGCTGTCGGTCGCCCAGCTGGTCACGCTGTGGCTGCTGTCGACGGCCTTCATCGGCCAGCTCAGCCAGGTCACCCAGCACCTGCCCGAGCTGCAGGCCGGGCTCGGCGCACTCGCCCGGATCCGCACGCTGCTGTCGGCCGTGCAGGAGCCCGCAGGCGGCGCGCCGCTGCCTGCGGGGCCCGCGGCTCTCGAGCTGCGGGAGCTCACGTTCGGCTACCCCGGCGGCTTCGCGCTCCACGACGTCACGCTCACCGTCCCCGCCGGGACGACCTGCGCGCTCGTCGGGCGCACCGGCGCGGGCAAGTCCACGCTCGCACGACTGCTGTCGCGCGCGGTCGAGCCGCCGCCCGGCGCGGTCTTCCTCGCCGGGCAGGACGTCACGCTCACCTGCCTGTCGTCCCTGCGGCGCGCCGTCGGCGTCGTCACCCAGCGCACCGAGCTGCTCGCCGCCAGCCTGGCGGACAACATCACGCTGTTCGCGGACGTGCCGCGCGCCCGCGTCGAGCACGCGGTCGAGGCGCTCGACCTGTCCTCCTGGGTCGCGGCGCTGCCCGCCGGCCTCGACACCCGGCTGGGCGTCGGCGGCACCACGCTGTCGGCGGGCGAGGAGCAGCTGGTGGCGTTCGCGCGGCTGCTCGTGCGCGACGTCCAGGTGGTCGTCCTGGACGAGGCCACCGCGCGCATGGACCCGCAGACCGAGCAGCGCGTCACCCGGGCGGCCGAGCGGCTGCTGTCCGGGCGCACGGGCATCGTCGTCGCGCACCGGCTGTCCACGACCGAGCGCTGCGACGCCGTCGCGGTCCTGGAGGCCGGCCGGATCGTCCAGCACGGTGCGCGGGCCCGGCTGGCGGCCGAGCCCGGGCCGTTCCGGGACCTCCTGCAGGCCGCCGGCCCGAGCCGCAGGCCGTCCCCGGCGGGCTCGTCGCCGCTGACCCGCACCCGGCGCTCCCGCCCGCGGCCGCCCGTCGTCGTCCCGCAGCCGTCGCTCGTGCGCACGGTCACGGCACTGCTGCTGGCCCACCCGCGGTGGGGGCTCGTCGGCACGCTGGCCTTCCTGGGCAGCGTGCTGCTCAGCGCGTACGGGGTGGTGACCGGCTGGCTGTGGGGCCGGGTCGTCGTCGGGCTCAAGGACGGCGCGCCGCAGTGGGGCTCGGCCGTGGCGCTCAGCGCCGCCCTGCTCGCCGCCCCGGTCGTGCTCGCGGCGGCGTTCCGCGTCTACCCGCTGTGGTGGGTCGCCATCACGCTGCGCCTGCGGCTGGCGGTGCTGCGCGGCCAGACCGGGCAGCGGCGGCTGCCCGCCACCCCGCCCGGCGAGGTGGTCGCGCGTGCCCTCGACTCCGAGCGGCTGGTCATCTACACCGACCGCTGGGTGGACCTGCTGCTCGCCGCGCTGACCGTCCTCGCGGCGTCCCTGCTCAGCCGCAGCCTGCTCGCCGCCGCGGTCACCGGCGGCGTGCTCGTCGTGTCGGCGCTGGCCTCGGCCGCCGGCGCACCGCTGGCCGGCGCCTCGGCCCGGGTCGCCGGGGACGAGCGCACCCACCTCGGCCGCTCGCTGGCGAGCGTGTTCGACGCCGCCCGCACGGTCAAGCTCGCCGCCGCCACCGGGGGCGTCCAGCGCCACCTCGAGCAGGTCGACGCGCGCCGCATCGCCGCGTCCGTCCGCGAGCACCGGGTGCGCCTGCTGCTCAACGGCGTCCCGGCCGTGCTCTGCCAGGCGGCCGTCGTGGCGGCCTGGGCCGCCTACCTGACCGGCGTGTGGAGCCTCGCGACCACCCTGCTCGTCACCACCACCGTCGGCGGCTTCAGCTGGTTCGGGGTCGTCGCGGGCGCGGCCGTCACGGAGGCGCCGGGCGCGCGGCGCTGGCTGGAGGCCGCCGCGGAGCTGTCCGGCCACGACGACCTCACCACGCTCCCTGCCGGCGTCGACCTGGTCGGCGGGCACGCCCCCGGCCCGGACACCGCGCCGCGCGCCCCGCTGCGGCGCCTGACGCTGGAGGGCGTCACCGCGGTCCACGAGGACGGCACGATCGGCGTCGAGGGTGTCGACCTCGTCGTCGAGCGCGGCGCGCTCGTCCTGCTCGCCGGCCGCGTGGGCTCGGGCAAGTCCAGCCTGCTGTCCTGCCTGGCCGGCCTGGTCGACCACGAGGGCACCGTGCGGTGGAACGGCGAGGAGGTCCTCGACCCGCAGCTGTTCCTGCGGCCGGGACAGGTCGCGTACGTCGGCCAGGTGCCCCGCGTGCTGTCCGGGAGCTTCGACGACAACGTCGCGCTCGACCACGTGCGCGAGGTGGCCGGGGCACTGGACACCGCCCGGATGAGCGCCGACGTCGCCGAGGCCGGCGGGCACGGCACCCTGGTCGGGCACCGGGGCGTACGGCTGTCCGGCGGCCAGGTCCAGCGGCTCGCACTCGCGCGTGCCCTCGCGACCGAGGCCGAGCTGCTCGTCGCGGACGACGTGTCCTCCGCCCTCGACGCGCACACCGAGGTCGAGCTGTGGGACGCCCTGCGCGGGCGCGGCACCACGGTCATCGGGTCGAGCGCGAAGCACTCCGCGCTGGAGCGGGCGGACTGCGTGGTGGTGCTGGAGGACGGGCGGGTCGCCGCGACCGGGTCCTGGGGCGAGCTCGCCGGGCGCTGGGGCCACCTGGCCGGCTGAGCGACCGGCAGGCTGCGGGACGAGCGTCAGCCCGTCCGGCTGTGCGCCCCGACCCACGCGTCCATCTGCTCCCACCTGCCGTACAGCCAGTCGACGAGCGCCTGCTCCTGCCGCGGCACCTCGGCCGCGGGGACGAAGTCCCACCGCAGCCGCACCTCGCCGTCCATCGGCAGGCCCGACCACAGCTCGCGCAGCCCGGACAGGTGGTCCAGGCCGGCGTGGGCGACGAGCACCACGTCGGCGTGCGGCGCCGCCTGGAGCGCGGCGAGGACGCCTCCCGGGCGGGGCGGCAGCAGGTGGTGCATGCGCTCGGCGGACGCCGCAGCCTGGTGCAGCCCCTTGCCCCGCAGCCGCTGCACCGAGGCCAGCCGGCGTCGCGGCGAGGTGTTGCCGCCCTCGGGGAAGATCAGCAACGCGTCCTGGGAGCCCAGTCCGGTCGCGAGCGCGCCGACCTGGACCTCGGAGGCACCGCCACCGCCGTGGGGCAGGAAGCTGCTCGGCAGCCGGGAGAGGTACACGTCGACGAGCGGGTCCCAGCGCAGCAGGTCCTTGAGCACGATGCGCGGACGGCGCAGGTGGTCGCGGTCGAGCAGGGTGTGGACCAGCAGCAGCGAGTCGCCGGGACCGGCGTGCCGGCTCAGCACGAGCATGGCGTTGGTCGAGCCGGGCACCCCGTCGTCCAGCGGGGACCAGCCCGTCCCGTCGGTCACCAGTCGCAGGCGGAACAGCAGGCGGGCCGCGCCGACTGCGGTGGCCAGCAGGGCCTTGAGCACGGCGTAGTGCCGCGCGCGCGATCCCGGGCTCGACAGCCGCCGCCCGAAGCCGGACACCACCCACAGGACCAGCGCGGCCAGCCCCCCGGCCAGCTCCAGGACCAGGTAGACGGCGAAGAACGCCAGCGCCCGCAGTGGCCGCAGCGCGTGCGGGCGCACCAGCGTCGCGAGCCCGGCGGCGACGGCGAGCACCGGGAGCAGCAGCACCAGCAGCGCGAGCCCCAGCACCTGCACCGGCCGGCGCACGGCGTACGGCGGGAGGCGCACCTCAGCCCTGCCGGGCCAGGTACGCCGCGCTCGCGGCGTACGCGCTCTGCACGCGGGCGCCCACCCGGGCGGTGTCCCGGTAGCGCAGGTCCTCCCGCAGTCCGGGCGCCGTGTCGCCGGTCGGGAGCACGTGCACGGTGACCCCGTCGGGCAGCTCCGCCAGGTCGGCGGCGAAGCGGTGGCGGCGGACGACCTCGAAGGCGACGGTGGCCACCTGCCACGGCCGCGTCGGCGCGACCAGGTCGCGCTCGATGCGCCCGACCTGCAGGACGTACACGGTCCCGGCGCCGAGCTGAACGGCCCGCCCGACCGGGATGGAGTGGACCAGCCCGCCGTCCAGGTAGTGCTGGCCGTCGATCTCGACCGGCGGGAAGAGCCCGGGCACCGCGCAGGAGGCGAGCACGGCCGGGACCAGGGCGCCCCGGTGGAACCAGTGCTCGCGGGCCTGCTCGATCTGCGCCGCGACGCACTGGAAGGGCACGAGCAGGTCCGCGAAGGCGGGCCCGGGCAGGTGCTGCTCCAGCAGCGCCCGCAGCGGGTCCGGGGAGTGCAGCGACGTGCCGGTGCGCAGCACCGTGCGGGCGCGGGCGAGCACCGAGCCGCCGAACACCTCCCCTCCGGACAGCTCCTGCCAGAGCGCGCCGAGCCGGGCCACCCCGTCCCCGGTGGGGTCGGCGGCGAAGGCAGCGCCGTTCACCGCCCCCACGGAGGTGCCGACCACGAGGTCGGGGCGCACGCCCGCCTCCACCAGCGCGCGCAGCATGCCGACCTCGACGGCCCCGAGCACGCCGCCGCCGCCGAGCACGAACGCGGTGGTCACGCTGCGCCGCCGGCGGTCGTCCCGGCACTGCTCGGCTGAGGTCGCGGCACGCCGCCATCCTGCCCGTACGACGGTCTCAGCCGAGCGCCGCCAGCAGCGACCGCTCGTCCTCGTCCGTCAGCCCCGCCCGGCGCGGCGCCGGCCGGTCCCTCGTGAGCTCCCACGCGAGGGTGTCCGCGAGCGTCTGCTCGAGCGCCCGCGACAGCAGCCCGGCGGCCCGCGCCGCGCTGCTGTCGCGGGCGCTGAAGCCCGCCCAGTCCGGGTCGGCCAGCCACAGCGGCAGCGAGCGCTCCCCCATCCACTCCTGCACCCCGTGGTCCTGGAGCCAGGCCGGGGACGCGGGCACCAGGCGGCCCCGGTGTCCGGAGACGCGGCGCGCCGCCTCCAGGTGCTCCGCCAGCGGCACCGACGGCCCCGTCGCGTTGAAGGTCCCGGACAGCCCGTCGCGCCCGGCGTCGACGATCCACGCGGCGAGGTCGCGCACGTCGATCACCTGCGTGAGCAGGTCCGGGGCGTCGGGCACCAGGACGCTGCCGTCCGGCGCGGCGGGCCGGGCGAAGCGCAGCGGCCAGTAGCCGGTGCGGTCGAAGACGTCCCCCGGACCGCCGATCAGCCCCACCCGCAGGACGAGCGAGCGCTCCGCGCCGACACCCGCGAGCACGTGCCGCTCGCACGCGACCTTGGCCTCGCCGTAGGTCTGCATGCTCTCCATGACGTCCCCGTTCAGAGCGGGGAGCAGGGCCGCGCTCTCGTCCTGGCCGGGCGCCCGGTGGTCGGCGTACACGTTGCCCGAGGAGACGAAGGTGAAGCGGGCCGTGCGCCGGGCCAGCGCCTCGACGGCGCTGCGCACCTGGCCGGGCTGCCGCGACACGTCGACCACTGCGTCCCAGCGGCCGTCCAGCACCGCGTCGTACGCCCCGGGCCGGTCGCGGTCGGCCGCGACGAGCGCGGCGCCGTCCGGCACCGCCCCCGCCGCACCCCGCGCCAGGCACGTCACCTCGTGCCCGCGCTCCAGCGCGGTCGCCGCCACGCGGTGGCCGAGCCACGCCGTCCCGCCCAGCACCAGGAGCCTCATGTGGCGAGCAGACCCGGGGGGCGGCGCCGCGGCAAGCCCGTTCGCCACCGGCGCAGCGCAGCTACGCGTCCTCGCGCGCCGGCGTGAACAGCAGCCCGAGGAACGCGACGAGCAGCCGCTCGCGCAGCCGGGGCGCCATCGCCTCCAGCAGCGCGTTGATCCCGGCCATCCGCTCGGGCAGGCCCGCTCCCGGCTCGAGGCCGGCCAGGGGCAGCAGCGTGCCGAGCACGTCGTCGGGCAGCTCGTCGGGGTCGAGGGCAGCCACGACCGCCCGCAGCTCCGGGTCCAGGCCGCCCTCCGCCGTCCGCGCCTGGGCGACGCACGCGGCGAGGTCGGCCAGCAGGGCGTCGACGTGCGCGTCGCTGGAGGCGGTCAGCGTGAGGTGGATGCTCGCCGGCAGCCCGCGGTAGCCGAGCTGGGCCTGCACGTACCAGCCGCGCGCGGCCATCTCGTCGCACACCTCGAAGACGTCCACCCCCTCGTCCCCCGCCAGCGCCACCAGCGCCATCTCCGGCGCGCCCAGCACCCGCAGCCCCGCCACCGCGTCCATCCCCAAGACGAGCCGGTCCCGGGCGCGCAGCGTCGTGCGGGCCAGCTCGACGTACCCGTCGTCCCCGACCGCCTGCAGCGTGGCCCAGGCGGCGGCGAGCGGCCCGCCGCTCTTGGTGCTCTGCACCGTCGCGTTGATCATCGTGTAGCCGGTCCAGTCGGCGCACGCGTAGAACTGCGCGAGGCGCAGCGCCGGGTCGGCGTACAGCACGACGCTCGCCCCCTTGGGCGCGTACGCGTACTTGTGCAGGTCGACCGACAGGCTGGTCACGCCGGGCACGGACAGGTCGAAGGCGGGGACCTCGACCCCGAGCCGGGACAGGTACGGCAGCAGCCAGCCACCGATGCAGGCGTCGACGTGCAGCGGCAGGCCGCGCTCGAGGGCGAGCTGTCCGAGTTCGGCGACGGGGTCGACGACGCCGTGCGCGTACGACGCGGCACTGGCGACGAGCAGCACCGTGCTGCCGGTGACCGCGGCGCGCATGGCGGCCACGTCCGCGCGGAAGGTCGCGGGGTCGACGTCGACGAGCACCGGCGTGAGGCCGAGGTAGTGGCAGGCCTTGTGGAAGGCCGCGTGCGCGGTCACCGGCAGCACGACCTCCGGGGCGCGCACCTCCGGGCGCAGCGCGCGCGCCCGGTCCCGGGCGGCCTTGACGGCCAGCAGGATGGACTCGGTGCCGCCGCTGGTGAAGCTGCCGACCGTCGCCGGCCCGCCGCCGAGGTGCGCGGCGGCGATCCCGACGACTTCGTTCTCCAGCCGCAGCAGGCTCGGGAAGACCGTCGGGTCGAGCCCGTTCACGTCCAGGAACGAGGCGTAGACCTCGTGCGAGAGCGCGTCGACGTCCGGGCGGTCGGCGTCGTAGACGTAGGCGAAGGCGCGGCCGCCGCGCGCCGCCAGGTCGTGCGCGCGGTAGTCGGCGAGGCGGGCCAGGACCTGCTCGCGGGGCAGTCCGGACGGGGGGAGCAGGCTCACGCGGAGGTCTCCGAGAGGGTCGGGGCGGACAGGGCGGCGTCGGTCGCGGCGCAGCGCCGCAGCAGCGGCAGGGACAGCAGGACGAGGACGGCCGGCAGCACCGAGAAGGCGACGGTCAGCCCGTTCAGCGCGCTGTCCGGCTGCGCGACGCGGACGTCCGCCGCGGAGCTGACGAAGCCGGTGAGGGCGAGCACCCCGGCGTACAGCGCGGGCCCGACCGCGAAGCCGACGGTCTCGCCGCCCTGCCACACCCCGGTGAACACGCCCGCCCGCGAGCTCCCGGACAGGCTGAGCGCGTCGGGCAGCATCGCGTACGGGAACAGCTGCATCCCCGCGTAGCCGATGCCCAGCAGCGCCATCTGCCCGAGGACGACCGCGGTCGGCTCGGAGCGGGCGAACAGCAGGCTGAGCCCGGTGAGGCCGAACAGCGCGCTGGCGAGCAGGTAGCCGCGCAGCTTGCCGGTCCGCAGCGACAGCCGCCGCCACCCCGGCATCACCAGCGCCGACGGGACCACGAGGAAGACGAACAGCACCGCGGACAGCCCGGCGTCGCCGAGCACGTAGGTTGCGACGTACGGCGCGCCGGCGAGCATCGCGCCGATCGCGACCGACTGGAGCGCGTACGCGCTGAACAGCGCGACGAAGGCCGGGTTGGAGCGGACCACGGCCAGCTGCGCGGCGACGGTCGGGCGGGGGCTGCGGTCGGGCGGGGAGAACGCCGCACCGCGCGTGCCCCGCCAGGCGGTGAGCAGCGCCGCGGCGAGCACCACCGCGAGCACGGCGCCCATGAGGGTGTAGCCGCTGCGGCCGCCCTGCTTGCCGCCGGACAGCAGCGGCGCGACTGCCCCGCCGACGAGGATGCCGAGCGTGAGCAGCACCATGCGCGTGCTCATCAGCCGGGTGCGCTCGTGGTAGTCGTCGGTCATCTCCGCGGGCATCGCGACCCACGGCACCTGGAACAGCGCGTAGCCCGTCATCGCCAGCGTGTAGACGACCCCGACGTACAGCGCCGTGCGGCCGGGCGAGCCGAGCTCGGGCGAGGAGAACAGCAGCGCGAACATCACCGGCACGACCACGGCACCGGCGAGCAGGTACGGCCGGCGCCCCCCGGAGGGGGTGTCCGTGCGGTCCGACAGCGTCCCGACCACCGGGTTCAGCACCGCGTCCCAGATCTTGGGGACGAACAGCACGACGGCGGCCAGGCCGGCCGCCACGCCGACGACGTCCGTCAGGTAGTACAGGAGCAGCAGGCCGGGGACGGTCGAGAAGATGCCGGTGCCGACCGCGCCGACGGAGTACGACAGGGCGATCCGGCGCGGGAGCCGGGCGGCGGGCGCCGCGAGGGCCACGGAGCGACCTCCCTGCGGCCACCGGCCCCTCCGGTGGGAGCGCAGCCTGGAACGCCGGGCACGACGGCGTCAAGCAGCGCGGTGCGTTGCCGGATCGCGGGGTAGCCCTCGCACCATGCGGCGCATCGGGCTGGTGCTGGGAGCGGGCGGGATGGCCGGGCAGGCCTACCACGCGGGCGTGCTGAGCGCGCTCACCGACGCCGGGTGGGACCCCCGCGACGCCGAGGTGGTCGTGGGCACCTCCGCGGGGTCGATCGCGGCCACGCTGCTGCGCGCCGGGGTGTCCCCGTCGTCGATGGCCTCCGGGAGCTACCGGTCGATGCGCGGCGGCGGCCGGGCGGGAGCGCCGGACGCCGCCGAGCTGGCCGCGGCCACCGCGCTCGCGGCCGGGACCGGACCCGGCCGGGCGAGCCTGGGCGGGCGCCTGTCGCGCCTGGTCCCGGCGGGACGGACCAGCCCGGGCGGGATCGTGACGATGGTGCGCCGGATCGCCGGGGAGCACTGGCCGGAGCGGGCGACGTGGATCTGCGCCGTCCGGCGCAGCACCGGTCAGCGGGTCGTGTTCGGGCGCGAGGGCGCGCCGCAGGTGCCGCTGCCGCTGGCCGTCGCGGCCTCCTGCGCGATCCCCGGCTTCTTCACGCCCGTCACGATCGGGCAGGAGGCGTACGTCGACGGCGGGGCGCACTCCCCCACCAACCTCGACCTGCTCGCCGGCCTCGGCCTGGACGCGGTCGTCGTCAGCTCGCCGATGTCGGTGTCCCGCGAGGGGATCGCCCGCCGGGTCGACCTGCCGGTGCGGCTGCTGTTCCGGGCGACCCTGGCCCGCGAGGTGCGGGCCGCGAGGCGCGCGGGCACGCAGGTGCTGACGCTGCAGCCGACGGGCGAGGACCTGGAGGCGATGGGGCTCAACGCGATGGACCCGCGCCCCTGGCAGGACATCGCCCGCCAGGCCCAGGAGTCGACCCGCCGGCGCCTGGAGGACCCGGCGCTGCGCGCGCTGCTCGCGCCCTGACCGGCGCCCTGTCCGGGCGGCAGCCGGAGCAGCGGGCCCGCGGCAGCGCGACCAGGCCGCGACCTTGCGACGCTGTGGCGCCCGGTCGGCACCGCTACGCGGCGCCGTCCAGGGACGCGAGCGTCGCCCGGCGCAGGTCCTCGAGGTCCAGCCCGGCGTCCACCAGGATCCGGGCGGCCAGGCCGTCGCCCTCGCGCAGCAGGCCGAGGAGCAGGTGCTCCGGGCCGATCCCGTCGGAGCGCAGCCGGACGGCCTCGCGCAGGCTCAGCTCGAGCACCTTCTTCGCCCGCGGCCCGAAGGTCGTGCGCAGGTGCCGGCGCCGGCGCCGCAGCCCGCGGCGGGCGGGCGGCAGCGCGGACGCCACGGCGTCCGGGCCGAAGGACTGCTCGATGCGGGCCAGGACGGCCTGCAGGTCGACGCCGATGCTGTGCAGTGCAGCGGCGTCCCCGGGCCCGAGGCGGTCGGCACCCGGGACGAGCCGGTCGAGGGCGGCGTGCACGTCGGCGGCCTCCACTCCCGCCCCGCGCAGCACCTGCGAGACCGCCCCGGCCTCGTCGGCGAGCAGCGCCAGCAGCAGGTGCTCCGTGCCGATCTGCGTGTGCCGCTGGTGCGCCTCGTGCCGGGCCCGCAGCACCGTCTCGCGCGCCCCCGTCGTGAACCGTTCGAACATCAGGCCTCCTCGGCAGCGTGGAGCGGGCGTCGCCCCGCGTACTTCTCGTGCACCGCCTGCTTGCTGCCGCGCAGCGCGGCAGCGATCGCCCGCCAGGACCAGCCCTGGCGGCGCGCGTCGTCCACCTGCAGCGCCTCGGGCTCCTCCGCCAGGCGGCGCAGGGCGAGCGCGGCGCGCAGGCCGGCGGCCGCGTCCACGCCGCCGGCTGCGGCAGCGAGCTCGGCCACCTCTGTCATCCGTCAACTCTGGCTGACGCACCTCCCATCTGTCAACCACGGTTGACCGCCCGCCACGCCGCCCCACCGCCGCCGCCGCCGCCGCCGCGATCTTCGGCCTGTTGACGCCGCCACGCCGTGCCGACGACAGCAGGACGTAGATCGGCGCAGGACCAGGCCTTGCGGTGCGCCCGGGCAGCGCCGCCTGAGGCACGATCCGGGGCGTGACCCCGGACTTCGACGCCCTGTCCCTCGAGCAGCTGCAGCGGCGGCGCAGCGTGAAGTGGCGGCAGCACCCGGCGGACGTCCTGCCCGCGTGGGTCGCCGAGCTCGACGTCCCGCTCGCCGAGCCGGTGCGCGCGGTGCTGCTGGAGGCGGTGCAGGACGGCGACACCGGCTACCCCGACCCGGACGGCCTCGGCCGGGCCTTCGCCGGCTTCGCGGACCGGCACTGGGGGTGGAGGCCCGACCCGGCGCGGTGCTGGCCGGTCGCGGACGTGATCGTGGGGGTGGAGCAGGCCCTCGGCGCGCTGACCGCGCCCGGCGACGGGGTGGTGATCTGCCCGCCGGTCTACACGCCCTTCTTCGCCGTGCTGCCCGGCTCCGGTCGGGTCGCCGTGCAGGTGCCGCTGACCCCCGCGGGCGCGCTCGACCTGCCGGGCATCGACCGCGCGCTGGCCGACGGCGCCCGCGCTGTGCTGCTGTCCAGCCCGCACAACCCGACCGGGCGCGTGTGGTCGGCCCCGGAGCTCGACGCGCTGGACGAGGTCGTGCGGGCCCGCGGGGCGCTGGTGATCAGCGACGAGATCCACGCCCCGCTGACGCTGCCCGGGACCGTCTTCACGCCCCACCTCGCCCGCGGAGAGTGCTCCGCCGTCGCGGTGGTCAGCGCCTCCAAGGCCTTCAACGTGGCCGGGCTCAAGGCCGCGCTCGTCGTCGCCGGGGACGAGCGGGTGCAGGCCCGACTGGCCGCTCTCCCGCCCCAGGTGGCGTTCCGGCCGGGGCACCTCGGCGTGCTCGCCGGCATCGCGGCGTACGACGACGGCGACGCGTGGCTCGCCGCGCTGCTCGCCCACCTCGACCGCAACCGCGCCCTGCTCGGCGACCTGCTGCGCGAGCACCTCCCGCAGGTCGCCTGGAAGCCGCCGCAGGCCTCGTACCTGGCCTGGCTCGACTGCCGGCGGCTCGGGCCCGCCCCGGCGCGGCTGTTCCTCGAGCGCGGGCGGGTGGCGCTCGCGGAGGGCACCGACTACGGCGCGCAGGGCGAGGGGTTCGCCCGGCTCAACTTCGGGACGACCGGGCCGCTCGTGCAGGAGGCCGTACGGCGGATGGCCGCGGCGGTCAGCTGAACGCGCGCTCCAGGCCGTCGAGGGCGCGGCGGACCGGCTCGGGAGGCGGCACCGGTCGGCGCGTCTCGCGGTCGACGTACACGTGCACGAATCGGCCCACCGCGGCCGGCTCCTCGGCGTGCGGCCCGAACAGCGCGAGCCGGTAGACCACGCTGCTGGTGCCGCGCCCGTCCAGGCGCAGGCCCGCCGTGATCGGCTCCGGGAAGGACAGCTCCGCGAAGTAGCGGCAGGAGGTCTCGACCACCAGCCCCATCGCCGGCAGCGCACGCACGTCCGTGCCGCTGGCCTCGATGAGCCAGGCGTTGACCGCCGTGTCGAACACCGCGTAGTGCACGACGTTGTTCACGTGGCCGTACGCGTCGACGTCGGCCCAGCGCGTCGGCACCTCGCGCAGCACCGGGAAGTCGGCGCGGCGCAGCGCGCGGTCGTCGGGGGCCGTCATGGCGGCCAGGGTGCCACGGCTACCGTTCCCCGCGTGAAGGTGAGCAGCGCTGTCCTGGGCCGCCTGGGCGCCCCCCGGCCGTACACCGAGAGCCTGCCGCTGGAGGTGCTCGAGCTCGACCTCGCGCCGCCCGGGGCCGGGGAGCTGCTGGTGCGCGTCGAGGCCGCGGGCGTCTGCCACTCCGACCTGTCGGTCGTCAACGGCGACCGGCCCCGCCCGGTGCCGATGGCGCTCGGCCACGAGGCGGCCGGGGTCGTCGAGGAGGTCGGCGTCGGGGTCGCCGACGTGGCGGTCGGGGACCGCGTCGTCCTGGTGTTCGTGCCGTCCTGCGGCAGCTGCCCGGAGTGCAGCAGCGGCTCCCCCGCGCTGTGCCGCCGGGGCGCGAAGAGCAACACCGCCGGCGAGCTGCTGCGCGGCGGCCGCCGGCTGTCGCGCGGCGCCGCGCCGGTGCACCACCACCTGGGCGTCAGCGCCTTCTCCTCGCACGTCGTCGTCGACCGCGGCTCGGCCGTCGTCGTACCCCCGGAGGTGCCGGGCGAGGTGGCCGCCCTGTTCGGGTGCGCGCTGCTCACCGGCGTCGGCGCGGTCGAGAACACCGTGACCGTGCGGCCCGGCGACGACGTCGCGGTCCTCGGCCTCGGCGGCGTCGGGCTGGCCTCCGTCATGGGGGCCGCGCAGGCCGGCGCGGCGGTGCTGGTGGCCATCGACCCGGTCGAGGCCAAGCGCGACCTGGCGCTGGAGCTGGGCGCCACGCACGCGCTGGCACCCGGCCCGGACACCGTCGAGCAGGTGCGCGACCTGACCGGCGGGGGCGTCCGCTATGCGATCGAGGCGGTCGGCCACGAGCAGGTGATGGCCGACGCGTTCGCCATGACGGCCCGCGGCGGCACCACGGTCGCCGTCGGCCTGCCGCACCCGTCCAAGGAGCTGCGGCTGCCCGCCCTGCAGGTCATCGCGGAAGCCCGCACACTGGTGGGGTCGTACATGGGCTCGGCCTCCCCGCAGCGCGACGTGCCCCGGCTCGTCGCGCTGTGGCAGCGGGGTCGCCTGCCCGTGGACCGGCTGCGGTCAGGAACCACCGACCTGGCCGGCCTGCCCGCCGCGATGGACGCCCTCGCCGAGGGGACGGCCGTCCGGCAGCTCGTGATCCCCTAGCTCGTCGACCACCCGCAGGAGGGCCCGGCATGGAACGCACGATCTACGACGCCGACCACGAGGCGTTCCGCGAGAGCGCCCGGGAGTTCGTGGCGCGCAGCGTCGAGCCCCGCTACGAGACCTGGGTGGAGCAGCGCTTCATCGACCGGGAGACCTGGCAGGAGGCCGGCAAGCAGGGCTTCCTCGGGCTGGGCGTCGAGGAGCAGTACGGCGGCTCCGACGCCGGCGACTACCGCTTCTCCGCGGTGTTCGGCGAGGAGCTCGCCAAGGTCTCGTTCGGCGTCCACTCCAGCTTCAGCATCCACTTCGACATCGTCGCGCCTTACCTCATCGAGCTGACGACGCCGGAGCAGAAGCAGCGCTGGCTGCCGCGGTTCTGCGCCGGCGAGATGGTCACGGCCATCGGCATGACCGAGCCGTCGGCCGGCTCCGACCTCGCCGCGCTGCGCAGCACCGTCGTGCGGGACGGCGCCGACTGGGTGCTGAACGGCTCCAAGACGTTCATCACCAACGGCTACCTCGCCGACCTGGTCGTCGTCGCCGCCAAGACGACGCCGGACCGCGGCGCGAAGGGCATCTCGCTGTTCGCCGTGGAGGCCGGGATGCCGGGCTTCGAGCGCGGCCGCAAGCTCGACAAGATCGGGCAGCACGAGGCCGACACCGCGGAGCTGTTCTTCACCGACGTGCGCCTGCCCGCCGAGAACCTGATCGGCGAGCTCGACCGCGGGTTCGCGCACATGATGCAGCGGCTGCCCCAGGAGCGGCTGTCGGTGGCGATCGGCGCGCTCTCCAACGCCAAGCAGCAGCTCGCCGAGACGATCACGTACGCCAAGGAGCGCAAGGCGTTCGGGCAGCCCATCGGCTCGTTCCAGGCCAACAAGCACCGCTTCGCCGAGCTGGTCACCACGATCGACGCGACGCAGGCGTTCCTGGACACCTGCACCCTGCTGCACAGCCGCGGCCGGCTCACCGCGGTGGACGCCGCCAAGGCGAAGTGGTGGAGCGCGCAGGTGCAGAACGACGTGATCGACGCGTGCGTGCAGCTGCACGGCGGCTACGGCTACATGAAGGAGTACCGCGTCGCGCGCGCCTGGCAGGACGCGCGGGTCAGCAGCATCTGGGCCGGCAGCAACGAGATCATGAAGGAGATCATCGGGCGCGACCTCGGCCTGTAGCCCCGGCCGGCCGCATCTGGGCCTGCTGCTCGCCGCCAGTCGCTCGACCGCAGTGCGCCGCGATCTACGTCCCGTCGTCCCCGACACGCCGTGCTGGCGACGACAGGACGAAGATCAGCGGCCGGTGAGCGGCCGGTGAGCGGCAGGGCGGGCGGGCCGGTCGGTCAGCTCCTGCTGCCGACGACCGGCCGCTCGGCCTCCGCACGCCCGAGCGCCACGGCGCCTCCCAGCGCCAGCGCGAACCCGGCGACGGCGAGCAGCCCGAAGCCGGCGCGCACCTCGTCGCCGAGCAGCAGGATGCCGGCGATCGCGGGCACCGCGGTCTGGGTGATGACCATCGCCGCGGTCGTGGTGGTCGCCGAGCCGCGCTGCATCGCGGTGGAGTAGAGCAGGAATGCCAGCGCGCCGGCCAGCAGCAGAACGTAGAGCACCGGGCTGCTCAGCAGCACCAGCGGCGAGAGGTCGGGGAGCAGCCGCGCGCAGATCGCGACGATGCCGAAGCCGCCCCCGGCGAGCAGGCCGAGCAGCACCGCGCCCGCCACCCCCCGGACCCGGCCGGCCACGACCGCGAGGACGGCCAGCACCGCGAGCACCGCCAGCAGGCCGAGCTCCAGGGCGTGGTCGGCGGTGACCGCCTCGCCGGAGGAGGCGGACGGGCCCAGCAGCGCCAGGCCGACCAGCACGACGCCCACAGCGACCCACTGCACCCGGGCCAGCGGCACCCCGAACACCCGCACCGACAGCAGCGCCGTCACCGCGACGCTGCTGGCGATGACCGCCTGCACGAGGAACAGCGGCAGCGACTGCAGCGCCGTGACGTGCAGGCCGAGCCCGAGGCCGTTGAGCGCGAGGGAGCCGAGGAAGGCCGGCTTCGTGACGAGGCGCAGCAGCAGGAGCGGGTCCAGGCCGCCGGCGTCCTGGGTGCCCTCGGTGGCCATGGCCTGCAGGACCGCGGCCGCCCCGAAGGCGACGGCGGCGGCGACCGCCAGCAGCAGGGCGAGCAGCACGTCCCCGTCCTAGTGCGCGGTCTCGAGCGGCAGGACGACCTCGTCCGGCTCGTCCTTGCCCGCCCGCCGCCGGGCCTCGAACCAGAAGCTCAGCCCGAAGTAGTACGCGAGGTAGGCCACCGACCCCCACAGCACGACGCGGTTCGGGTGGGGCAGCTGCGCGACGATGACGGCGTACGTGACCGCCCACACCGCGGACAGCGCGAGCGTGGTCCGGCGGAAGCTCGCCATCCGCGACGGGTAGATGTAGCCGATCGGGATCGGCACGAGCAGCGCGCAGACGACGACCACCGCGCAGACCACGACCGGCCCGGCGTCGAAGGCGATCGCGTAGAAGGCGACGACGTTCCAGTAGCTCGGGAAGCCCAGGAAGAAGTGGTCGTCGGTCTTGGCGTCCACCCGGCAGAACTGGTAGCTCGACGCGATGAGCGGCAGCGCCGCGACCACGATGCCGATCGTGCCGGAGGGCAGGTAGTCGCCCTGCAGCAGCAGCACGACGGGCGCGAACACGTACGTGAGGTAGTCCACGATGTCGTCCAGGCGGGCGCCGTCGAACCACGGCAGCCGCTCCTTGACCTCGAACCGGCGCGCGAGCATGCCGTCCGTGCCGTCGATCCACAGGGCCGCCAGCCCCAGCCACAGCGCGCGCGCCACGTCCCCCTCGACGGCGGCGAGCACGATGAGCAGCGCGAGCACGGCGCCCGTGGCGGTGTAGGCGTGGACCAGGCCGGCGCGCAGCCCGGAGCCCAGGTGGGGCGAGGAGCGCAGGTGCATGTGGGGTCGGTGTCCCTCGGGCAGGGCGGCCGGCGGCGCCGCGTACCTCCACTGTGCCTCAGGAGCGCCTCCTGCATGCGCCGTACGGCACGCTGCCCGCGAGGCGCTGCCCGAGCTACAGGTCGAACTCCGCCGGCGCGATGCCCACGGCGTGGCAGGCGTCCTTGACGGCGCGCCGCTCGTCGGCGTCGAAGTCGCCGTCCGCCCCGCCGATGATGATCCCGATCTGGATCACCGCGCGGGCCTGGTCCTGCTTGGCCTTGAGCTTCGCGATCGTGGCGATCGCCTCGACCTTGCCGAAGTCGTAGTCGCGGGCCAGCCGGTCGAGGTACCAGTCGAACTTGTCGCGCAGCTCGGACGGCGGGAAGATCTCCAGCACGTCGTTGCTCGTGATGAGCGCCGCCGTCTTCGAGCGCTCGGACGGGTCGACCTTGCCGTCGGCGGCCGCGATCAGCGCGCACATCGCCATGCTGGCGTTGGCGAACTCCTTGCTCTTGAACTGGCCCGCCTTGGTCTTCAGCTGGCCGTTCATCTCCTGCGTCCTGCTCCTGAGCTGGTCCCAGAAAGCCATGCCGTGGTCCTCCCCGCCGGTGCCCCCCGGGCGGGGGCACCGCCCAGACTGCCACTGCGGCCTGCGCCCGGCCCGGTGCACGGCGGGCGGTCAACTGGGTAGGGGCTGGCCGACGCCCGACCCAGGGCGCCCACGACAGGAGGACCATGAGCGAGCAGCCCGCCACCAGCGCCGGCACCACCCGTCCCGCGGGCGAGGGGGTCGACGACCAGGAGTTCAGCGAGGAGGTCGGCGAGCAGACGTCCAGCGACCTGAAGACCGAGCAGGTGTTCGAGAACGAGAAGGACGGCGCCTACGGCGAGACCGAGGCGGCCAAGGCGGACGCCGAGGAGCTCGGGGGCTGACCGCTCCGTTCGCGCACGGCCGGCCGCCCCTGCAGGGGCGGCCGGCGGCATCTGCGGCCCCTCCTGCTCCGTCAAGGGGCGACGGGGTCCTGCCCGTCCCCGCTGGTGGCCACCTGGAAGTGCGCGACGTCCACGGCGATGAACAGCCCGCGGGCGCTGAAGGCGGGCACCCCGTCCGGGCCTGCCCCGGTGCACGACACCCACAGCTTGCGCCCGTCCCGGCTCTCGACGCGGCCCCGTACGACGTAGGGCACGCCGACCAGCACCGGCCGCAGGTACTCCACCTCCAGGTGCCGCGTCACCCCGGGGACGAGGGCGACGTAGAGCAGGTAGCCGAGCAGGTCGTCCACGACGGTGGCGACGGCGCCGCCGTGGGCGATGCCGGGCGCGCCGCTGTGCCGGTCCTGGAAGACGTGCTCGGTGACGACCTCGTCGCCCTCGCGCCGCACCTGCAGGTGGAACCCCTGGGGGGCGTCGGGCCCGCAGCCTAGGCACGTCGGGTAGTGCGGGGGCAGGACCGGCTCGTCGAGCCGGGCTGCCACGGCGCGCATGTGGTCCGCGACCCTGTCAGCGGTCAACGTGGCCTCCGGTGCTCGGCGTCTCGGCGTGGCTCATGGGCTGCGTCGTGCCCCCGGAGAGCAGCTGCACGCGTGAGGCCGCGGCTCCGCGTCCCCGCCCCGCGCTGGCCGTGTGTGCTGCGGGTGACGCACTCGTCAGCGAGGTCCGGCAGGGCTGCGGGGCCGCCGGTCGTAACGTGTCCGCATGGCTGGCTGGAAGCGGTGTGAACGGTGCCGGCGGGTGCTCCCGGGGGACGACTTCGACGGGGACGACGGCACGTGTCGCGCGTGCCACACGGTCCCGGTGAAGGCTCCGCCCAAGGTGGGGCACGTGACGCGGTCCCGCAGCGCGGTCCGCACCCCCGCGGCCTCTGCCGCGCCGGCCGCCCAGGGTCCCCGCCCCGCCCTGCTCGGCGTGACCGGCAGCGGCGACCTCGAGGTGCGCGAGCGCCGCGCGCGGCGGGCCGCGCAGGACGCGCTGGCCGAGTCCCACGCGGAGGAGTTCGCGCTGCTGCTGCGCGACGCCCGGGCCGCCGAGGGCCTGCGCCCGCTGGCCTAGTCGGTCCGCGCCCCGCCCGAGGACAGCGCCCGCCCGAACTCCTCCCCCGCGAAGGCGCGCAGGCCGAGGGAGCGGGTGGACAGGGCCGTGCCCGCGCTGCGCGGACCGGCGGCTGAGCCCCGCACCAGGGTGACCCGGCCGGCGTCGGGCCGGCCCGTCTCGTCCTCGTACGGCGCCCCGACGGCGAGGTCGGCGAAGCCGTCGGCGTCCCGGTCGGTGACCGACACCGCCGCCCCGAAGCCGTCGCCCTGCTCGGAGCTGCCGGGGATGCCGGGCGAGGACTGCGAGATCCGCTGCCCGCCGACGGAGGTGAGACCGCCGGAGGAGCCGCGCACCCACACGACGGCCTCCTCGCTGGGCGCGGCCGTCGCCCGCTGCACGCCGGCCACCAGGTCGTCGAAGCCGTCGCCGTCCACGTCGCCGAGCGCCACGCCCTGGAAGGACTCGTCGGCCCGTCCAGCCGGTCCGGGGACCTTGGCCGAGCGGGTCCGCAGCAGCGCGACGCGGGACTGCCGCAGCCCGTCGCGGGCCGCCCTGACCACGACGAGCGAGCTGAAGTCGTACTCGTCCTCGTCGGTCGTGCCCACCACCTCGGTGACCCGGCCCACGACGTCCGCGCGGCCGTTGCCGTCCAGGTCACCGGTCGCCAGCGACCCGCCCCAGCCGCTGGTCCCGGGCGGTGCGGTCAGGGCGGGTGTCGCGGAGCCGGTCACGCCGGAGGCGGACCCGCGCAGGACCTGGACGACGCCGCCGCCGTTCTCGCCAGGGACGCCGACGACCAGGTCGGCCCGCCGGTCGCCGTCGACGTCGGCGAGCACGACCGCCGTGCCGAAGTAGTCGTAGAGCTCGGGAACGCCCGGTACGCCGGCGCTCGCCTGGGTCCACCCCGACGCGTGCCGCGGGCGCAGCCCGGTGGCGCTGCCCGGGACGACCACGACGCGCCCGGTGCCCTCGCCCACCCGCTGCTTGGGCGCGGCGACCGCCAGCTCGTCGCGGCCGTCGCCGTCGGCGTCCCCGGCCGCCATCGCCTCGCCGAACCAGCTGCCGTCCTGCGCCGGCCCGGGCACGCCCGGCCCGTTCTGGGCGAGGAGCTGCGCGCCGCTCGCCCGCAGCCCGGAGGACGACCCGTACAGCACGAGCACGGCGCCGGCGTCGCCTGCTCCGGCGACGTCCTCGAAGGGCGCCGCGACCGCGAGGTCGGCGTACCCGTCGCCGTTGAAGTCGCCGCTGGTGAGGGTGCGGCCGAAGTTGTCGAACGGCTCGGCCTTCCCGGGCAGCCCGCGGGTGCCCTGCGCCAGCCGTACGGCGGCCAGCCCGGGCCGGCTGTAGCGCACCACCACCGCGCCCGCGCGCTCGACGCCGCCCACCTGCGCCCCCGGCGCGCCGACGGCCAGGTCGCCCCGGCCGTCCCCGTCGAAGTCGTCCGGCACCGCTGCTGCCCGGGAGGCGGCGGGCGCCGCCTGCGCCGGCGGACAGCTGAGCACCGGCAGCAGCAGCGACAACCCGCCGGCAGCGAGCGCAGCCGCGCTCCGTGAGGTCCGCACGTCGACCACTCCTTCGTGGACTCGCCAGGAGAGCAGCGTCCTCGCGGGGACCGCGGCGGGTCAAGAGCCATTCTCAGCGCTCGACGAGGGCTCCCTCGACCTGGATCTGCAGGTCACCGTCGGCGTGCTGCCGGCGCAGGACCTTCTTGTCGAACTTGCCCACGCTGGTCTTCGGGACCTCCGCGAGGAACGTCCACCGCTCCGGCAGCTGCCAGTGCGCGATCCGGCTCTCCAGGTGCTCGCGCAGCTCGGCGCAGGTCGCCTGCCCACCCGGTGCCAGCACCACGCAGGCCAGCGGCCGCTCCCCCCAGCGCTCGTCCGGCACCGCGACCACCGCGGCCTCCCGTACGGCCGGGTGGCTCATGAGGTGGTTCTCGAGCTCGACGGAGCTGATCCACTCCCCGCCCGACTTGATGACGTCCTTGCTGCGGTCGGTGAGCTGCACCGTCCCGTTCGGCTGCACGGTCGCGACGTCACCGGTGCGCAGCCAGCCCTCGCTGAACTTCTCCGGGTCCGGGTCGAGGTGGTAGGTCCCGGTCACCCACGGGCCGCGGACCTGCACCTCGCCGACGGCCGTGCCGTCCCAGGGCAGCACCGTGCCCGCGTCGTCGACGAGGCGCAGCTCCACGCCGGCGATCACCCGGCCGGTGCGCGCCCGCCACGTCCACTCGTCTGCCGCGTCCACCCCGCGCGGCACGTGCGCGATCGCGGCGACCGGGGAGGTCTCCGTCATCCCCCAGGCCTGCACCATGCGCACGCCGTGGTCCTGCTGGAAGCGCCGCATCAGCGACTCCGGCACCGCGGAGCCGCCGCACGTGAGCAGCCGAAGGCTGGACAGGTCGGTCGGGTGGGCGTCGACGTGCGCCAGCAGGTCGTTCCAGATCGTCGGCACCCCGCCTGCCACGGTGGGCCGCAGCTCGGCCACCATCCGGGCGAGCGGCTCGGCCTGCAGGAAGCGGCCGGGCAGGACGACGTCGCAGCCGGCGAACCAGGCGCCGTACGCCATGCCCCAGGCGTTCGCGTGGAACATCGGCACGACCGGCAGCACGCTGTCGTGCTGCGAGAGCCCGAGCACGTTGGCCGACGCGAGCGACATGCTGTGCAGCCAGGTCGAGCGGTGGCTGTAGACGACGCCCTTGGCGTTGCCGGTGGTGCCGCTCGTGTAGCACATGGACGCCGGCGCGCGCTCGTCCAGCTCCGGCCAGTCGTACGACGGGGGCGCGGCCGCCAGCAGGTCCTCGTAGCGCGAGACGGGCACGTCGCCGAGTGCGCCCGCATCGGCCTCGCCGATCAGCACGTAGTGCTCGACCGTCGTCAGCTGCGCCGCCACCTCGGCGAGCAGCGGGAGCACGCTCGCGTCCACCAGCACGACGCGGTCCTGGCCGTGGTCGACGACGTACGCCAGCTGCTCGGGGAACAGCCGCAGGTTCAGGGTGTGCAGCACCGCGCCCATCGACGGGACCGCGAGGTACGCCTCCAGGTGCTCCTGGGTGTTCCACAGGAACGTCCCGACCCGGTCCCCGGGCTGCACGCCCAGCCCGGCCAGCGCGCCGGCCAGCCGGGCCGCCCGCTCCGCGACCTCGGCGTACGTGGCCTCTCGGACGCCGTCCGCCTCGACCGTGCGCACTACGCGGTCGGCGTAGACGGCGGCGCCGTGCCGCAGCATCGCGGTCACCGTGAGGGGCGCGTCCTGCATGGTGCTGACGACGGCGTCGCTCACCGGGTCCTCCAGGGTCGGGAGGGACGAACCTGCCGCAGCGCACGCCCGGCGTCGAGCGTGCCGCTCCGGCTGGTAACGTCGCTGCTCGCACGACCTGGCGCCGCTAGCTCAATTGGCAGAGCAGCGGACTCTTAATCCGCGGGTTCGGGGTTCAAGTCCCTGGCGGCGCACCCGTTGACCTGCAGTTTCGTCCTCACAGGCGGGCTGCAGGCGTGTCCGCGACAACGCGGGCGCTGACGAACGGCGCAGCACGAGGCCGGACTGGACGGCACGAGCCAGCACCAGGTGCCGGACGGCGCAGCACGAGCCGGCACCAGGCAGCACTGCCCGGGGCGAGGCGTTGCGGATCTCGCCTCCGAGGCTCCGGACCGTGAGCCAAGATCAACTCGGACCCGCGCGGTCGTTCTGCAAGCGGCAGTGCTGTCAGGACAGGCCAGATCGACGACGCGGCAGCGCTGCCGGACCATCTCCATCGCTGCACCCACCGCAGGACGGCCCTGTTGGCGGCCGACGGCGCGGCAGTGTCGCGGAGCAGGCCTGATGAGCGAGCAGAGCGGGCGCTTCTGCTCCGCGGCTCTGCGCCGACCGGCGGTGGGGGCCGTGTGCATGACCATGCAGGCCGCTCCCGTAGGGGGATGGGCTTCTACTGACTCGAGCCCGGCCACATGCCGAAGTCCCACCTGGACGGTCGAGACGGCCGCGTCGTCCCGCAAGGGGATCCTGCTGCGGAAACGACGCGCTCCGGCAGCCGCACGCCGGCGAGACGTTGCCGTCGCGGACGCGGGGGTCCCGGAGGCCGCGGGAGGTCACGCCGGACCGCACCCGTCCGCGTACTGCACGAGGCAGAACGCGTGACCCTCCGGATCGGCGACGACCCGCACCACGCCCTCGTCGTAGCTGTGCTCCTCGATGAGGGTGCCGCCGAGCTCCAGGACCCGAGCCACGGCGGCGCGACCGTCGACCGTCGTCAGGTCGACGTGCACTCCGGCCCGGCTGCCCGGGGGCTCGTCGACCGGCTGGAACGTCAGCAGCGGCCCGCCCGCGACCGGACCCAGGCGTCGCCACCCCGGAAGCGGCTCACGCAGCGGCAGCCCGAGCAGCGCAGACCAGAACCGCGCCACCCGGACGACGTCCGCGCAGTCGACGGTGACGGCGGTCAGCCGCAGGCCGAGGGCCGAACGCCCGGCGTCAGCCTGCGCCCCATCTGCCGACGTGGATGACACGCGTGATCACCCGCCCCGTGTCGGGTCGGGTCGGGCTGCCTTGACCCACCGGCCCCACTCGCCCTGCCGGCGGTAGCCGGCGGCCAGCCAGAGCCGCGAGCCGAGCTCGTTGCCGTCGAGCACCATCGCGTCGAACCGCTGGGCGCCGAGGGCGCACAGCCTCGCCTCCGCTGCCAGGAGCAAGGCCCGACCGACGCCCAGCCGTCGCCGCTCAGGGTGCACCGCGAGCCGGTAGAGGTGCCCGCGCCACCCGTCCCACCCCGCGATCACCGTGCCGACGAGCTGGTCTCCCGCGGACTCGGCGACGAGCAGCGCGGACTCATCGCGCTCGAGCAGCGCGACGAGCGCGGCCTCGGTGTCGGGCGGTCGGCCCGCGTTTTCCGCGGCGGTGCGCCACAGCGCCAGCACGCGGGCGAGGTCGGCAGGCGTCGCCGTGCGGACGTCGGTCATGCCGCCTGTCCTCCGCTCCTCTGCTCGGGCACAGCGGTTCAGCCGACCCGCGGGGTGGGGCTGCCCCAGTAGCCGGCCATGAGCTCGGAACTCCAAGCCGGCTGCCGCACCGGGCTGCGCGGCGCGAACTCCTGCAGGTAGGGCTTGAGGTCGAGCACGGGCGTCCCGTCGATCGCGTCGAGGCCGCGGGCCGTCACGGTCAGCCCCTCGACGGCCAGCAGCTCGCAAACCGACACCCCGAGCCGGTTCGGCCGCCCCTTGGCGCGCTGCGCGAAGATGCCAACCCGTGGCCAGGCCGGGTTCCCGCGCGGGTGCCGCGCTCCGGTCTGAACGCTCCCCGGGTCGACGCGGTCGAACAGGTAGACCACCTCGAGGTGCGAGAAGTCCTGCAGCCCCTGCAGCGCCTCCTCGGTGAACTGCTGCGCGTCGAGTGTGACCGTGCACGTGACGGCGTCCCAGTCGTCGTCGAGCGGCTCGGTGCGCGGCGAGCTGACCCAGCCGATCGGCGTCACGTCCATGGCGCAGGGTCTCAGATCGGGCGTTCGAGCAGGACGACGGAGTACCAGCGGCCGTTCGCGTCGCGCCTCCCGGCGGGCCGGAAGCCCTGCTGCGCGTAGTAGCGGCGCAACGCGTCGTTGTCCTCGCCGCAGTCGAGCCGCAGCAGCGACCGCCCCCGCGCGCGGGCCTGGCCGGCGGCCCACCGCAGCAGCGCCGCGCCGGTCCCGCAGCCGCGGCGGCGCTCGGCGACCACCAGGCCGTGGACGTACCCGGCGACCGGCGGCTGCGGTCCCCACACCTGCTCGTCGTGCCACAGCAGCCGGAGCGCGGCGACCGGGCCGTCGCCGTCGCGCAGCACGTGCCACTCGCCGGCCGCGACCTGCCGGCGCACCTCGTCCAGGTCGACCTCGCCCGGCTCCCACTGGCGCACGCCCCGCGCCGCCAGCCACGCGGCGGCGGCCTCCCGCAGGGCCAGCAGACCCTCGGCGTCCACCGGCAGCGCCGGCTGCGGCGCGCTCGCTCTGGGCGACTCGTCTGGCACGTCCGCGCCGCTGACCAGGTCAACCAGGTACACCTGCTCGCCCGCGCGCGGGTCGCGCGCGTGCACCGTGTGGCACAGCGGCGCCCGCGGCCCGTCGAGCTCGACCAGGCTGGCGCCGGCGCCTCGCACCGCGCGCTCCAGCCCGGCCGGCGCCGTCAGGTCGATGCGGGTCACAACCCCAGCAGTAACCCAAACCGGTACGACGCCGAGGCGGCCGCTCAGCTGCAGGTGGTAGTGCCCGCACAGCACGACCCGCACGTCCGTGCCGTCCAGCGCCGCCGCGAGCTCGTCGGGGTCGCGCAGGCCGACCCGCTCCTGCACCGTGCCCGGCAGCGCGATCGGCGGGTGGTGCAACACCACGACCGACCCCCGTCCGTAGGGCGCGGCGAGCACCTCGCGCAGCCAGACCAGCTGGGCCCGGTCGACCCGGCCGTGCACCTCGCCCGGCACCAGGCTGTCGAGCGTCACTACCCGGTACCCGCCGGTGTGGCTCACCGCCGCTCGAAGACCCGATGCGCCGGGTAGCAGTCGACCCATGTCCCGACCGTCGGGGTCGAGGTGACCGCTGCCCAGGCTCTCGGCGAACGCCGCCCGGTCGTCGTGGTTGCCGGTGCAGAACAGCGCCGGCACACCCCGCTCGCGCGCGAAGCCGCCGACCAGGGCGCGAGCGTCGCGGTAGCCCTCCGCGGAGCCGTCGTCGGCTACGTCGCCGCTCAACACGACCAGGTCGATGCCCGGCAGGTGGCGGCAGTCGTGCAGCAGCTGGTCAAGCACGGCTCGGGCGTCGACGCCGTCGGTGTCTGGGCCAGGCTCGCGCGGCAGGTGGCAGTCGGACAGGTGCAGGACGCGCACGGGCAGGCTCCTGGTGCGACGAGCGGAGCCCAGGCGCGCGGCGACGTACGGCAAGGTGCCGGGCCGCTCCACGGTGGTGACCCACCTCGAGCGCCAGTCGCGGCCCACCCGCACCCTGCCACGCGCTCCGCGCGTCGGACAACTGGGGAGCGGGCGTTGTCGGCCGACTCCTGGCGTGAGACACGTACCGAACCGGTGAGGCCGAGGAGCCGCCCCTACGCCGCGGCGGCCGACTGCGCTGAACGGCGAACAACCGGACCGGCATGCGTCCTGGTAGCCGAACGTTCATCGAGCGCATCCCGACTGACGATCGGCGCCGGCACGGGTTCGAGGGTCGGGCAAAGTGGTGCGATGACAACGCCGCAGCGCCGCGCAGCCATGTTCACCGATCGCGGCGCTGACCCTCGCGAGGGCGGCACGTCGCTCGGGGACGAGCGGGCGACGCTGGTGGAGTTCCTGCGTTGCCAGCGCCTGACCCTGCAGGTCAAGTGCGAGGGCCTGGACGCCGCGCAGCTCGCCAGCCGCGCTGTCGAGCCGTCGACGATGTCGCTGCTGGGCCTGGTTCGACACATGGCTGACGTCGAGCGCGGCTGGTTCCGGCGCCGGTTCGCCGGCGTGGATGCACCCGAGCGCTACCAGTCCGAGCACGAACCCGACGGTGACTTCGACGGCGCCGTCCCCGACCAGGCAGTCGTCGACGAGGCATGGGCCGCCTGGCGCGAGGAGATCGCCTTCGCCGAGCAGTTCACCCGCAGCACCGACCTCGGCTTCATCGGCATTGACTGGGCGGGTGCCCCGCTGTCCCTGCGCGAGCTCTTGGTGCACATGATCGAGGAGTACGCCCAGCACAACGGCCACGCCGACCTGCTGCGTGAACGCATCGACGGACGCATCGGCCAGTAGGCGGCGCCACATCCCCCGCTCACGTCCCCGTAGCGGAAGGTCTACTGGAACGGCGTCCGGGAGTGGATGCCCCCGTCACACAAGCTTGGCGAGAACCGGCCGCGGGATCCCTGAGACCAGGTCAGCCCTTAGTCCTTCTCAGCCCAGCAAGCTGCGGATATCCCGGGCGAGCTCGATGGAGGCGTCGATCTCGACCTTGCGGTTGGTGAGGCTCTCGACGTTGATCCCGAACGGCAGGCCGAGGCGACGGCAGAAGGCGATGAGGACCCGCGCGTTGACGACGCATTGCTCGTACGACGCCGTCAGCGGGTCCCCGGCCCGTGTGATCTCGGTCCGCAGCCAGCCGGGTACGTCGATGCCGAGCCAGGACATGAACGCCAGGGTCTTCACCGAGCCGCACGCCGCCAGGGTCAGCACGACCGGCCGCGGGTCCAGACCCTGGTCCCGGCAACCGTACGCATAGTCGGACAGCAGGTTCCGGGTGTGGTCCAGGTCGTAGCAGACCTGGGAGATGAAGAACTCGCAGCCTGCTTCCTGTTTGCGCAGCATGCGCTCGTGCTCCGCCCCCGCATCGGCGTGCCGCTCGGCGATGACGACGCCGCCCATGCGCGGCGGACGCGCGATGCCAGCACGCCGGTGGTAGGCCTCAGGAAGGCTCGTCTTCAGCACCTGGCGCCGGGACGCCGCCCCGACCAGCACGGTCAGCACCCGGTCGCTGTCCGCCTCCGACAGCCACTGGCCCAACTCGTCCACGGTGTACTTGCCCACAGCGCGGTAGACGACGACCGGCCCGTCCCAGCCTGCCAAGTGGCGGTCGAGGAAGACGGCCGGATCCATCATCGGCATGAAAGGGAAGGGCCGCGGGGTCGAGGATCGGTCGGCCTCGGCGTCCACGTCGTAGAGAACGAGCCCGTCGACCTGCACCGACCGGAGTCGGGTCAGGGCCATCTCGGCGACGGCGTCCGCTTGTTCCCGGCTTGTGGTCTCGCGCGGCGGGGTCAGGCCGTAGAGCAGGACACCCTCACCGGTCCTGGACAGAAGCTCGGCAGTCCCGGTGGGTTGCTCCGAAGCCATCCACAGATGATGTCAGTGGCCTGCTGCAAGGGATCGGTCAGGACGCGTCCCGGGTCCAGCAGAGTGGGGCTGGAGGCGGCGTTTCCTGCACCTCAGCGTCCGGGCAGTCGATCGTCAGAGCGACCCAGGCAATTGGCGAACTCGTGATGTTGTTGGCCACGGCGCAGGATGACACGGCCAACTCGTCGACCTCGGTCGAGCAGGGACGATTCACGGCGCCGGCACGAAGCACCAGGCTCAGCGTCCCAGTAGCCGAACGGTCACCAGATGCCGCGCTGCCAGGTCTGCGTGCGAGTGCGGACACCGCCGCGTCGCTAGGTCCGAGCGGAGGCGTGTGGTCGCTCCAGCAGCGTGTGATCAGGCGGAGCGAAGCCGAGATGTTCGTAGAGGCCATGCGCGTCAGCGGTGTGGAGCAGCCAGCGGAAGTCGCGGCCCGGTCCTTGTTCAATCATGACCTCAGCGAGCTTCCTCCCGAGACCGTGACCGCGGTGCTCCGGGAGCACGAAGACGTCTGCGAGGTAGGCCAGGCCGACGTCGTCGGAGACGGCGCGACAGAAGCCGACCAGTCGGCCTTGCATGTAGCAGCCGACGACGCGCCAGGCGCCAGCTACCGGGCGTTGAACGTCATCCTGCGAGCGCCAGCGTCCCCAGTACGCGTGCTGGGACAGGAACTGCCACACCTCGCCGACATCGATGCGCTTCGGGTCGTCGTCGAATTCGTAGTCCACGACGCACAGTAGGACCCCGATCGGCGGGTCCACCGCTACCTCAGGTGGCGAGCGGACACCGCTCAACCGACGGCCGGCAGGACACCGTCCTACTCGTGTTCGACACTCGGCCCGCCGCTGCGATGCTGGGATCCGTGACAACGCTGGTGCGACCCGCCTGCTTGCGTGATGTCGAGGCTCTCGTGCAGTTGCGGCTGGAGAACGGTCGGGTCCATGTCCTCCTGGATTCGACGGTGTACCGCGTGCCCGATCCGGAGCAGGTGCGAAAGCACTTCGCCGCGAAGTTCCTGGCACAGGATGACCCCCCTTCGACCATGCTCGTCGCTGTCATCGACGACGCCGTGCTCGGGCTGGCCGAGGTCGCGTTGGACCCGCCGCCACCGGCGCATCAGATCCTGGAGCCGGTGCTGAGCGGTCATGTGCATCTCGTTGTCGCGGAGCGGGCTCGTGGTCTTGGCCTCGGTACGGCACTGGCGGAGGCAGCTCACGCCTGGGCTGCCAGTCGGGGCGTGCGGCAGCTCGTCGCCGGCATCCAGAGCGACAACCGGCCGGGGCTGCGGTTCTACGAGTCCCTCGGCTACCGCAACAACGGGGTGGTCCGGATCAAGGACCTCCCGGAGTAATCCCGGTAGCCGAACGCCCTGACCGGGAACGGGTGCTGGCCTCACCCCGCCACGACCCGCGAGGCCTCGACTTAGGCGCCGCCGCTGATGACCCGCACATGACAGCAGGCGAGCGCGGAGCGAGGGCCCCGCGCGCTCTTCCCCGTGCACCGGGTCCGGGACCTGCATCGGAACCGGTGCGGACGGTGCTATCGGGCTCAGCGTGCAGGATCGCGCTCCCCGCCGAAGGTGGCCCGGTCGCGAGCGCACCACACCCAGGCCTAACGGTCGGCTACTGGGCGGGAGCTGCCCCGGTGGTCTCGCGGTCATCGCCGGGCTGGTGAGGAGGCGACCCGGGGATGGCGTTGTCGATGAGGACGGCGGCGATGGCAGCGGCGGTGGGGAAGGACTCGCTGCCCAGGACCTGGGTGCGAGCTGAGGCGCCGTCGATGAGCAGCGCCAGCTGCTCACCGAGCTGCTCGGGGTGGGTGGCGCCGGCCTCGCGGGCGGTCTCGGTGAGCCGCGCGGCGATGGTGGTCTTGTAGCCGCGTGCGTACTGGGACGCGGGGTGCTGGGGGTCGTGGAGCTCGACGGCCGCCCCGATGTAGGGGCACAGCGGCGTCGACGCAGGCATGTCGAAGGCCGCGAGGAGCCGCTCGCGGGGCGTGAGGTCGGCCCGGTCGAACACCCCGGGCATGACGTCGGGATCGAACCGGCGCAGGTACTCCGCGACGAGCTCGTCCTTGCTGCTGAAGTGCTGATAGGCCGTGCGCTTGGACACCTGGGCCACGGCGCAGAGCTGGTCCATGCCGGTGCGGTTGATGCCCTGGTCGCGGAACAGCTGCTGCGACGCGCCGAGGATGCGCTCGCGCGCGCCCCTGCCCCGGCGCTGGCCCAAAGGGCCCTTCTCCAACTCCGTCATGTCTGCAGTCTAGACCGCTTGGTACGGGCCGGTCTACCTAACTTGCACCTCGGTCGACCATCGCCTACCTTATGTACACAGCCCGGTGTTGGTAACGGCTGGACAGGTCAACAACCCCTCGAAGTGACGGAGTGATCATGGGCAAGCTCGATGGCAAGACCGCAGTGATCACCGGTGGGTCCACCGGCATGGCACTGGCCGGCGCGCGGCTGTTCGTCGAGGAAGGCGCGCACGTCTTCATCCAGGCCCGGCGGCAGGACGCCCTGGACGAGGCCGTCGCGCTGATCGGCCGCAACGTCACTGCCGTCCAGGGTGACGCGGCCGACCTGGACGACCTGGACCGCCTGTACGACACCGTCAAGCGGGAGAAGGGCTCGATCGACGTGCTGTGGGCCAGCGCCGGGATGGGCGAACCCGGTGTCCTCGGCGAGATCACCGAGGAGCAGTTCGATCGCGCCTTCTCGCTCAACGCGCGCGGGACGCTGTTCACCGTGCAGAAGGCCCTGCCGCTGATGAACGACAACGGCTCGATCTTCATGACCGGGTCCAACGCCTCCCTCGGCGGGTTCCCCGGCTGGAGCCTCTACGCCGGCAGCAAGGCCGTCCAGCAGGCCTGGGCCCGCGTCTGGCTCAACGAGCTGCGCGACCGCAAGATCCGGGTCAACGTCCTGACCCCCGGCCAGGTCGCCACCGCCAAGCAGGCAGAGCTGTTCGACGAGGCCACCAGGAACGCCTTCGAGTCCCTCATCCCCCGCGGGCAGATGGGCCGGCCGGAGGAGATCGCGACCGTCGCGCTGTTCCTCGCCTCCGACGACTCCAGCTACGTCAACGGCCTGGAGCTGGTGACCGACGGCGGCGTGACCGCCCTCTGACCAACGCGCTGGGGATGCCGCGCACACGCCACCCCACGACGACCCGGGCGCACAACGAACCGACCCCGGACGCGAACCAGCAACACACCGCAGAACGCCGCGGTCGACGCCCGCGCCTGTCCCGGCACGGACGCGACAGAGCGACAACCCTCAGACCGGAAGAGAGCACACCTCATGAGCAACATCACCTTCATCGGTACCGGGAACATGGCCCGCACCATCGGCACGCGCGCGGTGGCGGGCGGCAACACCGTCGAGGTCATGGGACGCGACCAGTCCAAGGCCGACGACCTCGCCAAGGCACTCGGCCACGGCGCGACGACGGGCACGTGGGGCGCCGTCCCGACCGGGGACATCGTCATCATGGCCCTGCTGCACGAGGGTGTCGTCCCCGTCGCCGTCGAGTACGGAGACGCCCTCGCAGGCAAGGTCATCGTCGACATCAGCAACCCGTTCAACGCCACGTTCGACGGGCTGGCCCACAGCAAGGAGACCTCGGTCGCGCAGGAGATCGCCGAGGTCGCCCCAGCCAGCGCCAGCGTGGTGAAGGCGTTCAACACCATCTTCCGCGGCGCCCTGGAGAAGGGCCGGCCCGACGTGTTCATGGCCGGCGACGACACGCAGGCCAAGGCGGACGTGGCGGCCTTCATCCAGACCCTCGGGCTGCGCCCGCTCGACGCCGGCAGCCTGAAGATGGCGCACTGGCTGGAGGGAGTCGGCGTGGTCACGGTGGGCCTGGCCGGCAACGGCGTCGGCCACTGGGACTTCGCCCTCGGCGCCCACGAGTTCACCGGCTGAGCCCTCGGGGCCAAGCAGCCGGCGAACACGCCGCCGAGGACGAGGCCCACAGCCAGCAGCGATCCCGGGCCGGTGAGCGCCCGCACCTTCCGGTAAGCGCACTGCCAGTTGGGCGTGCCGCAAGCGGAACGTCCTACGGGAACGCCCCGCTCCCCCGCCGGCAACACCGGAAGCCCACCGGTGCAGCGTCCGCCGATCGGCACGGCACCGATCAGGGGAGGGCATCCGCAGGGGGCGGGAGCTACTTCCTGTTCCAGAGTTGGTGGACGAGCCCACTGGGCGACGTGACCGACTCGACCGTGAAGCGGTCCTCGACGCCGTCGCAGCCCTTCAGTAAGGACACGCCCCGCCCAAGTGTGATCGGCCACTCCGCCAGCCGGTGGCCGAGGGGTCAGCGCCGTCTACCACGGCTGCAAGAAGCGCTCCATTTCCCGCTGCCGAGTTAGCGCGTTGACCTTCGCCTGCGGGTGCTGGTCGCGGTGGAGACTTCGGCATAGCCAACGAGAGCCGGGCCCGGGCCCTATCGCGAACGTCGTCGTGGGTCGTCATCGTGCCCTCCACCGGCTCTGGGAGTCAGGCGGCGGCGGAGGCGGGCCCGTACGTCAGGTGCGCCACGCCGTTGCTAAGGGCCTGGACGTCGAGCAGCGTCATCGGGGTGCGCGCCGCGCCGTCGGGGAACAGCCGGATGCCCGAGCCGACCGCGAGCGGGTACACGTACAGGTGCAGCTCGTCGACGAGGCCGTCGGCGAGCAGGGCGCGCACAAGGGTGGCGCTGCCGCTGACGTACAGGTCGCCGTCCCGCTGCTTGAGCGCGCGCGCGCGGTCGGCGTCGTACGGCCCCAGCACGCTCGAACTGCGCCAGACGGACTCCGCGTCCTTCAGGGTCGAGGACACCACGTGCTTGAGGGTGTCGTTGAAGAACGGCGCGCCCGGGTCGTCCTGCACCGTCCGCGTCGACCAGGCCGGCGCGAACATCTCGAACGTGGTCCGGCCCAGCAGGATCCCAGCCGCCGGGCCGGTCAGGGTCGCGATGGACGCGGACAGGTCGTCCGGAAAGCCGTAGTCGACGGTCCACATGGGGACGTCGACCACTCCGTCGAGGGTCGTGAACTCGTGAACTCGTGACCCCTGATCACGCCCATGCGTGCTCCTCCTGGTGGTCGGACCGCCCCGCGTGCGGATTCCCGATGACGACGTCGGCCCGCAGCGTGGCTCATCGGTCGAGCAGGACCCGGGACCCGCTGCTCACGGCCGGGCGGCGTGTCCGCGCAGCGCCCTGTGGCGCGAATACCTGCGGCCGCAGCCGACGGCACGCGGACTCAGCTGGCGCGGCCCGAGAAGGCGATGAGTCGGTCGAGTGCGGGTGCGGCACCGTTGACGGGGACCGCGGGGTCGAAGCCGGCGGTCGTGCGCAGCTCGGGCGTGATGAGCTCCTCGGCGAGGCCGAGGACGTACGTGGCGACCTCCTCCTTCCACACCCTCGTGTTCGTGCTCACCTACCGCGCAGACCATCCGCACCTTCCTCGACGCGGACCTGGTTGACACCTCGCACGTCGCGGTCGCCCCCTCGAGCTCGGCGCGGGCAGCAGGCTCTGGAAGTCCCCGGACGAGTTCGACGACCGCTTTCACCACTACGTCGTCCAGAGCCCCAGCGGGGTCGTCCACCACCTGCCGTGGAGGCGCTGAACGACGGCACGCGTTGTGCGACCGCCTGGTCGGCCTACGTGACGCTGATCTGTCGGCTACTGGACGTTCGTACTGACATGCCGACGGCTAGCGGGGCACACGCCGCGCGCCGATCCCTCCTGGCAGGCTTTGCGCTGCAACCACGTCTCGATGTCGTCCAGCGCGGCTCGCGCCATGGGCGTGGGGTGGCCGGTGAACCCGTGAGGTGAGGCGGGGTAGACGCGCAGGTCGACATCGACTCCGGCCGCTGTAAGTCGTTCAGCCATGGCCAGGTTGTCCTGCAGCAGAACGTCGTCGGTGCCGACGACCATGAGGACCGGAGGCAGACCTGTGAGGTTGGCGTAGATCGGTGACAGGTCCGGGTGGGTCCGGTCCTGGGCCTGCCCGGCGTAGGCGTCGAGGAAGTACTCATCGGCGATCAGATGGCCGGCAGGCGTCTGCCCGCTGAGGTCGTAGGTCCCGAACTGCAGGACAGCGCCGCCGTAGCTCGCGCTCCCTCGGTCTCGAAGCCGCAGCAGGGTGGCCATCGCCAAGGTCGCCCCGGCCGAGAAGCCTCCAACGGCGAGAGCCGTCGTGCCGAAGCGGTCCAGGGCGTGCTCGGCGAGCCAGAGCGCCGCGGTCTCGCAGTCATCGGGCGCGGCGGGCCACGGGTGTTCCGGAGCCAGCCGGTAGTCCACGCTGACCACTGCCAGACCGAGGGCGTCGACCAGTGCGCGGTTGCGGACGTCGCTGCCCTCCGCCGAGCCCAGGTAGAAGCCTCCGCCATGGATCTCCAACAGCAAGCCTGCCGCCCGGCCGGCCGTCGGCTCGTGAATGCGCACCGGCACGTTGTGGCCGCCGGTCTGCAGGACCTCGACGACGGGGGGCGGTTCCGACGGGACCAGAGCGGTTGCCGTGCCGCGGATGGTCTGGAGTTCCTCGCGGCCATTGGGACCACGTCCCGCCACGCGCTGCGCGTAGAAGGCTTGCGACTCCGCCACCAGCTCGCCGAGGCCAGGATCGATGAATTCCGTCAGGTCGGGCTCCACGGCGATGAAACCTAGGCGAGGGACTGGTCCGACCGTCGCAACCCGCCTGCCACTGGCTTGTTCACCCGGAACTCGGCCAAGTCCATGCGTCCCCGTAAGCCGAACGCCCTGCGGGAATCGCCGACGTCGGCGCCGCCACACGTGCAGACGTTCCCGTATGACCCGCCCGGTGAAGATTCGCACTGAGGTGCCCTATCCGGGACGCCTTGCGGGCGCCTTGTTCGAAGGTTCGGTGACGCGCCTCGCGGTCGAGGCTGCTGCCAGTCGCGGGTGACGTCCGCGCCGGGGTCGCGGTGCAGCTGCAAGACCATCCGCGCCCCTGCATCTTGGCGCCCGGTCCCGCCGATCCTTTGGTCCCGCCGCGGCACTCCAAGCGCCGAGAAGACCGGTTCCGGGCGCCCGCCAGCAGGTCGGCTGAGAAGTCCCCCTACACGCCGCCCCTCGTGCAGGCAGGCATTGCGGCCAGTAGCCATAGAGACCGCGGACGGACCAGCGCCGCTGACGAATGCGCTAACGAACGGCGCCGGACGCACCACCACGAGCCGACCTGACCCATCACGGGCAGCCGGAATCATCAGCACGAATCAGGTCTCCGAGGCCTCCAGTCGACGGCCCGACACGGCGTCGACCGTCCTCTTGATCCGCGGGTTCCGGGTTCGAGTCCCTGGCGGCGCACCCGTGATGACCTGCGCGTTCTCCCTCCCGGCAGGGCGCGCAGAGTCGTCTCGGTAGCCATCCTGGTAGCCAACGGGTTCAGGAGCCGGCCGTCGGTCCGAGCGGCGGCACGTGCACGAGGGGCAGGAGTCAGCGCTACCTGCAGGCCCCGACCACCCGGCTCACCGCCGACGACCCCGACCAGCAGTGGGCCGGGCGGGTGCACCGGGCGAGGGCGAGCGTTCCGAGGCGCCAGGCGAGCCGGTCCCGCTGGTGCATGCTCGGCTCCAAGGGTCGTCGGGCGGGACGCGCCCGCGTCGCCGGCAGATCCGGGTGCCGGCAGGTCTAGGTCGTCGAGGTGCTCGCCTGGAGCAGCCGCCCGTGGCCGGTGATGTCCCACCCCGCGCCGGTCGACGCCAACACTGCCCACAACAGCGCCTGGTTGGCCTCGACGACGAGCCTGTCCGTGCGCAGCTCCAGCTCCTCCACTGCTCCTGCGGCACGGAACCCGTTACCGGCCAAGAAGACCGCCTCGGTCCGGTCCTCGATGTGCTGCTCGACCCACTCGACGACCTGCTGCGGTTCCACCTGCGCCGGGTCAGCTCGTAGACCTCCCGCGTTGGTCACGACGGCGTCGAACCCCTGGCTGCGCCAGTACGCGTCGCCGAGCTTGTCGAACTCGTCGTCGAACCAGGGCGGGTGCACCACCTGGACCCGCCCGACCCCGTGTGCCCGCAGCGCCGCCACGGCGGCCGCACAGCTGGCGACGGCAGGTACACCGAAGCGCTGGGAGAGGCGCTCGACGAGGGCGGCCTCGCCGCGGTGACCGATCACGTAGCCGGACGTCGTCGACGCGTGAGCGACCGCGGCGAGCGTCCGACCCCTGAAGGTGACTGCGGCGCCGTCGATCGCGGCGGGCGTGGTCGAGGCGCGCAGCTCGGCGTGGGCGGGGGCTGGGACGGCGATCTGCCACGGCGCTCGAGACACTCCCGGTGGCGGCCCTGTCCTCGACATGACGGTGTCGACTCGACCGGACGTCATGGCGGGCAGCTCGACCTCGGGCCCCGCCGCCGTGTGCGGCGTCACGACGCCCACGGTGAGCCGGGCGCCGGTCACGACGGCCGGAGCTGCTCGACCAGGCCCATGTCGTCGCGACAGGCCCAGTGCTCGACGATCCTCCCGCCGACGACCCGCCAGATGTGGATGAACGTCCACGCGGCCGGTCGACCGGAGACCGGCACGCCGGCGAGCAGCGGCATCGTGGACGCCCGGTGGAAGCCGTGCAACGTCACGTGCTGGACGACGAGGCCTCCCTCACCGAGGAGGTGGTGCTGCTCGAGCTCGGTCGGCCCGAGGTCGACCTCGAGAGTGCGCAGGATCGTCCGCAGGCCCTCGCGACCCTGGAGGCCGGCGGCGTGGTTGACCATGTCTGGGGCCACCAGGTCGTCCAGGACCGTGTCGTCGCCGGCCTTCTGCCGGGTGAACAGCTCCTCGACCACGGCCTTGGCGCTGCGCGGGTGGGACCCGGTCATCGGCGCTGCCCCGGATCCGCCAGGTCCGAGCGCGTCATGCCGTCTGGATGCCCGTCGGGCCACTGGACGAACTCGACGCGGTACCCGTCCGGGTCGGTGACCCATGCCGTCCAGAAGCCTGCGGAGCCGTCGGGCGACCCGGGCGCCTCCGTCTGGACACCTCGTGCGGCCAGGCGCGCGACCGTGGCGTGCACGTCCTCGACGTGGATCACCAGGTGGCTCAGGCCCCCGGGCCCGACGGGGCCGTTGTCCGGGTCGTGGACGAGCTCGAGGGCCACGAACTCGTCGCCGGGGAGCTTCAGCATCGTCAGCATGCCGAGCTCGGTGGCAGGAACACCACCGAGCACCTCGTAGCCGATGGTGGCGTAGAAGGCGACCGACCTCTCGAGGTCGGAGACCCGCAGGCCGACGTGCAGGGTTCTCACGACGGCCCACCTCCTGTGCGCGCTGTGAGGGACGCGGCCTGCGCGTGGACGCGCTGCCGGTTCACCGCAGGACCGGGAACACCAGGTGGATGACCCGGTCGCCCTGGATGCAGAGCGTGGGGTCGCCGAGCAGGACGTCCTGGGATGACAGCGTGCCGAAGAAGGGTCGGTTGCCCTCGCCCATCACGACCGGGACCAGGTCGACGGCCACCTCGTCGAGCAGCCCGAGGTCCAGGCACTGCCGGGCGATGGTCCCCCCGGCGACGGAGACGACACGATCGCCCGCGAGCTCCTGGGCCCGGGCGATGGCCGCCTCCACCCCGCCGGTGACGAAGGTGAAGGGCGCGCCGGGGTGGGCCTCGACCCAGTCCTGTGGGACGTGGTGCGTCACCACGACGACCGGGACGTCCAGGGTGTGCCGGCCCTGCCAGCCCTCGGCCACCTCGAACAGCGTCCGGCCGCAGACCAGCGCCCCCAGCGACGACGTCCACCGCCGCCAGTGCTCCGCGCTGGATGCAGCGAGGTGGACGGTGAAGTCACCGGCGGGAGTCGGAAGCGCGACCTCGCCGTTCTGCAGCCAGTCGAACAACCGGCCGATGGTGTTGTCCTGCTTGGCGACGTACCCGTCGAGGGACATGATCGCCTGCGCCTGAACCGTGCCCATGAGTGCGTGCTCCCTCTAGGTGTGCTTCGGCCGGCGGATGTGCACCACCGTGCCGCTGCGGACGGCGTGACCTCGACGAGCTCCACGGACGAAGCGGAGCGTCGGACTGGGGGCGATCAACGGTCCGCGCCAGGGCGGACGTCGGCTCGGGCTACGTCTTCGGGATCTGGCCGATCCCGATCTCGTTGCCGTCGGGATCGTGGAAGGTGTACTTGCGCGCGTCGCCGTGGTCCTCGAGCTCCGTCGGCTCGATGCCGCGCCTGCGGATCGCCTCCGCCGCCGCGTCGAGGTCGGGGATCATGGTGGTGACGAGCGCGCTGCCGGCCTTCGCAGCGTCCTCGAGGAGGTAGAGCCAGCGGTGCTCGCCGACCGCCCACACGGCCTCGACGTCGTTGGGGGAGAACGCGGGCTCGCCCCCGAGGAGCCGTTCGTACCA